>JRYC01000346.1_pt1 | contig 10640 bp, 12 predicted proteins | sample 235301 | NCBI WGS metagenome assembly JRYC01 (sample SAMN03074211, study PRJNA261470) | activated sludge metagenome | biome: Common Effluent Treatment Plant; feature: Wastewater; material: Activated sludge; isolation source: activated biomass of a common effluent treatment plant treating...
GGCGGCGTGGAGCTGGTCGCGGTAGACGAATTTGTCGGCGAGCCTGGCAGCCTCGGGCGAGGGCGGGCGGCGGACCATGGCGGTGACGGTCATGCCGAAGGGGCGGACGCGCTTGGCGGTCTCCTGGCCGATGCCGCCGAAGCCGATGGCCAGCAGGTTGCGGCCTTTCAGCGACACCATGGTCGAGGCGACCTTGGGGAGATCCCAGCGGGCCTCCAGGCGGTTGCGCTCCATCTGCAGCACGCCGCGGGCGAGAGCCAGCAGCAGCGCCACGGCATGCTCGGCGACGATGTCGGAATAGACCGAGCCGGGCTCGGTCACGGCAATGTGCTTGGGCGCTCCCAGGGCCGAGAGGTGCTCGTAGCCGGTCGAGCTGGACTGCAGCCAGCGCAGCCGCGGGGCGGCGAAGATCAGCCGCGCCACCTCGGGGGTGTAGAAATCGTTGCTGACGACGATGGCGTCCAGCCCGTCGATGTGCGGCGCCAGGTCGTCCGGCTGCTCCATGCCGACGAAGCGGACGCCCGCGACGCCGGCGCAGGCGTCGATCACCCCTTGCGGTCCGCTGCTCATCAGCACGCCGATGGTGACGTCGGTGGCCATCGCGATCCGATCCTCCCTGAAGTCGGTTCTCGGCCCCAAAGGTCCGGTTGACAGGGGCAGGCAGCCCCTATCATTATAATGGCATAATGATAACCCCCCTTCGGTGGTATCGCGGCTCCGCGATCCGGCCGGCGGGAGGCTCGCACCGCCGCCGGTTCGCCGGTATCGTGGCACCACACCAAGAGGCAGGGAGGCCTCGGCAGATGAATCCTACCGTCCCCCCGCGTGCGGGCCTGACCCGCCGGCAAGTGCTGGGCACCGCGGCCGCGGCCACGCTGGCGCCGGCCTTGCCGATGCCGGCGATCGCCCAGAACGCGCTCAAGGGCACCGATCTGACGATCTTCGCCGGCAAGTCCTACGTGCCCGACAACGACGTGCAGTTCGACCAGCTGGTCGCCGATCTCTCCAAGGAGACCGGCATGAACATCCGCGTCGAGCGCTTCGCCGGCGACCAGCTGCCGCCCAAGATCGCCGCCACGGTCGGCAGCGGCCGCGGCGCCGATCTCGCCATCGGCGTCGAGTTCGACACCTATCTCTATGCCTCGAAGCTCAACGACGTCAGCGACCTGGCCGAGGAGATCGGCAGGAACTACGGCGGCTGGCTGGAGAGCGGCAAGGCCGCCTGCGTCGTCGACGGCAAGTGGAAGAGCCTGTGCATCGGCCAGGCGCCGACCGCCTGGAACTACCGCGTCGACATGTTCGAGGCCGCCGGGCTCAGCGCCTTCCCGGACAGTTTCGACGAGCTGCTGGCGGCGGCCAAGACGCTGCACGCCAAGGGCACGCCGATCGGCATGTCGCTGGGCCACGCCCCGGGCGACGGCCGCTCGACCAACTATCCGGTGCTGTGGGCGTTCGGCGGCAAGGAGTTCGAGGAAGACGGCAAGACCGTGGCTCTCGACTCGCCCGAGACCGTCGCCGCCGTCGAGTGGTACGCCGAGGCCTACAAATACTTCATCCCCGGCACCACCGCCTGGCTCGACCCGGACAACAACCAGGCGTTCCTCGCCAGCAAGATCTCGGCGACGGTCAACGTCAACACCATCTACCTGGCGGCGCGCAAGGCGGGGGCGGACAATCCGAACCTGCAGATGATCGCCCAGAACATGAACCACGGCCTGTGGCCCAAGGGCCCGGCCGGCCGGTTCGCCAACTACAACATCAATGTCTGGCTGCCCTTCGCCTCCAGCCAGAACCCCGAGGGCCAGAAGGCCTTCCTGCGCGCCTGGTTCGACAGGAGCTATCTCCTGCCCTGGACCAAGACCGGCCAGTCCTACTTCATCCCGACGCTGGCCGGCCTCGAGAACGAGGACGTCTGGCCGGAGGATCCCAAGCTCAAGATCTTCCGCGAGCTGAACAAGCTGAACCGGCTGGCAGGCTATTCGGGCCCGCCGACCCCGGCGGCGGCCGAGGCGGTGAGCAAGTACATCCTGGTCGACATGTTCGGCAAAGCCTGCACCGGGGCGATGAAGCCGGCCGAGGCCGTCAAGTGGGCGGCCGGGCAGTACGAGCAGATCGCCAAGAAGCGCGCCTGACAGGTGCGCCAGCAGGTCTCGAACGTCGTGGGGGTGGCGGCGGTCGCACGGCCGGCCGCGGCCGCCCCGCGCCGCCGGCTCGTCGACTGGCTCGACCACGAGCAGGTGCTGGGCTGGCTGCTGGTCGCGCCGGTGGTGATCCTGCTGCTGGGGCTGGTGGCCTATCCGTTCGCGGTCGCCGTCGGCTACGCCCTGTCCGACCGGACGCTGGCCGACGAGGGCGTGTTCATCGGCCTCGGCAACTTCTGGAACCTGCTCGAGAACGACATCTACCGGCAGACGCTGCGCAACACCTTCGTCTTCACCGGCGGGGCGGTGGCGATCAAGATCCTGCTGGGACTCGGTGTCGGCCTGCTGCTCAACGAGGCCATCCCGTTCCGCCGCTTCTTCCGCGCCGCCATCCTGCTGCCCTGGATCGTGCCGACGGTGCTCGGCACCATGGCGTGGCTGTGGATGTTCAACCCCAACTTCAGCGTGCTGAACTGGATCCTCGTCCACAGCGGGCTGATGACCACCGGCTTCGACTGGCTGACCAATCCCGATCTCGCGCTGTTCTCGGTGATCCTGGTCAACGCCTGGCGCGGCACGCCGTTCATCGCCATCACCGTGCTGGCGGGGCTGCAGTCGATACCGAAGGACTTCTACGAGGCCTCGACCATCGACGGCGCCAACAAGTGGCAGCGCTTCCGCCACGTCACGCTGCCGCTGCTGGCGCCGGTGCTGCTCACCGCCGTCGTGCTGTCGGTGATCTGGACCTTCTCGGATTTCGGCATCGTCTACGGCCTGACCCAGGGCGGGCCGATGAACTCGACCCACGTCCTGGCGACGCTCAGCTACTCGACGGCGCTGATGTCCGGCAACCTGGGCGAGGGGGCGGCGATCTCGCTGACCATGCTGCCGCTGCTCTTGATCCTGATCGTCTGGCAGCTGCACCGCATCCGCAAGAGCAACGTCACATGAGTGCCGCGACCCTGCCGCTGTCCACGGGCGGCGTCCGCAGCCCGCTGATCGAGCGCTGGCTGTTCCTCTATCTGCCGATGCTGTTCGCGCTGATCTTCCTGATCGGGCCGTTCTACTGGATGGCGATCACGGCGCTGAAGCCGGACGGCGAGCTGTACGACCCGGCGCGCAGCCCGCTGTTCGTCAGCTCGCCGACGCTCACCCACTTCGTCTACCTGTTCACCGAGACCGACTTCCTGGTCTGGACCCGCAACACGCTGATGGTGTCGGTGCTCTCGACCGTCATAGCGCTGGGGATGGGCATTCCGGCCGGCTATGCGCTGGCACGGTTCAGGTTCCGCGGCGCCGGCCTCGTCGGCACCGCCATCTTCGTCACCTACCTCGTCCCCACCAGCCTCCTGTTCATCCCGATGGTCAACGTCATGGCGACGCTGCACCTCGACGACAGCATCTGGGCGCTGGTGGTGGTCTACCCGACCTTCCTGGTGCCGTTCGTCACCTGGCTGATGTCGGGCTATTTCCGCACCATCCCGAGCGATCTCGAGGACTGCGCCCGCATCGACGGCCTGACCCGCTTCGGTGCCATGTGGCGCATCGCCCTGCCGCTGGCCAAGCCCGGCATCCTGTCGGCGGCGATCTTCGCCTTCACGCTGTCGTGGAACGAGTTCATCTACGCCCTGACCCTGGTCAGCGCCAGCAGCGAGCGCACCATCCCGGTCGGCGTGCTGGTCCAGCTCAGCCGTGCGGACTTCTACTTCTGGGGGCCGCTGATGGCGGGCGCCCTGCTCGGCTCGGTGCCGGTGGCGATCGTGTATTCGTTCTTCGTCGACCAGTATGCGTCGGGGCTGACGGCGGGGGCGGTGAAGGGGTGAGGGCTCGTCGTCGTTACTGGGGAGGTGTCTCCCAGGGATTGACGATCTCCAGCCCCAGATCCTCGAAATCCGCGATGTTGCGCGTGACGAGCCCCAAGCCGAGATGGACCGCGGTAGCCGCGATCTGCAAATCGATCGCCGGGCGGGAGCGGCCGCGGCGCTCCGCGTCGGCCATCATCTCGCCCCAACGGACCGCCATGGCCTGATCGAGCGGAAGCACCCGCCCGATGAACTGGGCTGGCAGGTCCTCGGCCAGCCAGCGGGTGAGTCGCTCTCGCTTTCGGCCAGCATCCAGCCGCGCCACGCCCTTCGTCAGCTCTCCGAGCGTGATCACCGAGAGGAAGAGGAGATCCGATTGTTGGGCCGCCAGCCAGCGTAGCACCTGTGGCGCAGGTGCAACCGCGATCAGCTCGCTGACGACGTTGGTATCAAGCAGAAAGCCGCCTGTGGTCACAGGTCCACGCTGCGGCCGGGCGAGCGGTCCCGTTCGACACGGATGTCTTCGCCGACAAGGGGGGAGGCGCGGAAGAAGGCGACCAGCTCCTCACCGCTCCGGGCGGGAGCAACCCCGACCGCCGGCGCGAGCTGCCGCTTGAGCTGCTCCGCACGCTGCCCACCGGCGCGCAGCACTGCCGCCACGCGACGAAGCAGGGGCGCATCGCTCGCTGGCACGGCCACCTCCATGCGCCGAATGCCGGTCGCAGCGAGCCGATTCCGATGCTGCCGAACCCGGTTGGCAATCTTGCTCATGTGCTCTTCCATGTTGCCGGTCATATTACCGGAAACTGGACGCGCTGTCGAACTCGGTAGCGGGTCAGTTTGAGCGACTGATCAGCGCTGTGACGACGCCGCGCGCCACGGCCGACCGCGACCTCACCCCGTGTTCGGCAGGTCGTAGGTGATGCTGAACCGATCCGCCCGGTGCTTGGCGATGGTCAGCTCGGCGGGCTGGCCTTCGGCGGTGCGGTAGAGCATCTGCATGGTGAGGATGGGGGCGCCCTCCTCGTAGTCGAGGTCGCGCGCCGTCTGCTCGTCGGCCAGCTCGGCGCGGAGCGTGATGCGGGCGCCGGCCATCTGCATGCCGAGGTGGCGCTGCACCGAGCGGAACACCACGACGTCGTCGAAATCGGCCATGGTCAGCCGCCGGCCGATCTCGGGCGGGAAGAAGATGGTGATCTGCGACACCAGCAGGCCGCGCAGCGACAGCACGCCGCGCAAGGTGTGGCAGCTCTCGCGCGGCTGCAGCCCGAACGCCTCCTGGGCTAGGGCCGAGCGCTCCTTCCGGTAGGAGCGCAGATCCAGCCGGCCGTCGCGGGTGTTGGAGACGAAGTCGGCGAAATTGTTGAGATCCCAGGTCGGACGCAGGCTGGGCTGCGGACTGGTGACCACGGCGGCCTTGGCGGCGCGCTTGCGGATCAGCCCCTCGCGCTCGAGGTCGCGCAGGGCCTGGCGGACGGTGATGAGGCTGACGCCGAAGCGGTCGGCCAGCATCGCCTCGGTGGGCAGCACCGTTCCCACCGCCAGCCGCTCGTCGACGATCGGCTGGCGCAGGATGTTCAGCACCTGCTGGTAGAGCAGCCCGTCCTTGCGCGACAGCGGCCGTGCGGGGAAGAATTCGTCAGTCGTCACGCAATGACGAATAACGGGGTGGTCAAACGCCCGCAAGCGCAAGCTATTGTGGTGGGCAAGGCTGTCGTCTCGCTACCACCTGGGCCGTGCGTCCCGCCACTCCGGGCGATACTTCCTGAGTTCCGTGTCGTCCTCGCGGGCGCGGTAGCCGCAGCCCGGATAGTCGGCGCGCATGTGCCCGCTGCCGTCGCGCACAGCCTGATCCCGGCGGCCGGAAACGCGAAGGGCCGGGCCAACGCTGGCCCGGCCCTTCCGGGGCGGCGCATCCGGCTGCTTAGCCGGCATTGCAGATGCGGCGGGCAACCTGCTGGATGTCGTCGCGATAGAGGCCGATATCCGCCAGCTCGCGGTCGCTCAGCTGCGACAGCTCGTCGACGGTCCGGCGATAGCGGCGCTGCTCGTCGAGCCAAGCGACGGCGCGGGCCAGCAGGCCGGGCCGGTTGGCGCTGGAGGCGATGACGCCGTAGCCGTTCAGGGTCTGGGTGCTCATGGTCGATCTTCCTATTCGTCTCTCGGGCCGCCGCCATCCTCAAGCGGTGTCGGCCACGTGCTTGCATATGGGCAACGCAGCCTGGCTCAGAAGCCACTTTTTTGCATTGCAGCATTGCCGTCGTCCGGCCTCCTTTGACCGCTCAGTCAGCAATCTTCCGGGCCTAATGATACGAATTTGAAACGATTAGGGCGATCAGCTGTTCCGGGATGCGCCGGCGCCCACTCCGTCTATTCTGCAATGCACCAATGTTGCCGTCGTGTCACAGGCTTGCGGAACGGCTGCGGTTGGATGTGCAATCGCGCCGGATCAGCGGAGGTCAGGCGATGCTGCAAGGCTTCGAGCGGCGCTCGGTCGACACCTCGGGAGCACGGATCTTCCTGCGCAAGGCCGGCGACGGGCCGCCGCTGCTGCTGCTGCACGGCTATCCGCAGACCCATGTGATGTGGCACCGCGTCGCTCCGGGCCTGGCGCGGCGCTTCACCGTCGTCTGCCCGGACCTGCGCGGCTACGGCGACAGCGGCAAGCCGCCGGGCGGACCCGACCACGCCGGCTATGCCAAGCGCGCCATGGCCAGGGACATGGTCGAGGCGATGGCGGCACTGGGCTTCGACCGCTTCGCCGTCGCCGGCCACGATCGCGGCGGGCGGGTGACGCATCGCATGTGCCTCGACCATCCGCAGCGCATCGAGCGCGCCGCCGTGCTCGACATCGTGCCGACGCGGACCATCTTCGCCGCGACCAACAAGGCCATCGCCGGCGGCTACTACCACTGGTTCTTCCTGTCCCAGCCGGAGCCGCTGCCCGAGCGGCTGATCGGCGGCGACCCGCTGTTCTACCTGCACCGCAAGCTCGGCGCATGGGGGGCGGCCGGCCTCTCCTCCTACGCGCCCGAGGCGCTGGCCGAGTACGAACGCTGCTTCGCCGATCCGGCGACCATCCACGCCACCTGCGAGGACTATCGGGCGGCGGCCACGATCGACCTCGAGCATGACGAAGCCGACCTGGATGCCCGCATCGCCTGCCCGCTGCTGGTGCTGTGGGGCGAGAAGGGCCTGATGCAGCGCAATTTCGACGTGCTGGCGACCTGGCGGGAGAAGGCGGGCGGCACGGTCGAGGGCAGGGCGCTGCCTTGCGGCCACTTCCTGCCCGAGGAGCAGCCCGAGGCGACCGCGGCGGAGCTGGAGCGCTTTTTCACCCGGTAGACGCGCGGAGCCGATGGCCCGCGCCGCGCCGGCATGGAAGAATAGCCGGCCACGAGAAGCACAGGGCAGGCGACGCCGGCGGCGGCACGGGTGGATACATGGCGCGCATCAACATCCTCCACATCACCGAGTACAGCTATCACAACCCGGTGGGCCTGACGCGGCATCGGATGATGCTCCGCCCGCGCGACAGCCACGACCTCAGGCTGCACGACGCCTCGCTGGAGATCGACCCGGCGCCGTCGGCGACGCGGTGGGCGCACGACGTGTTCGGCAACTCGATCTGCTATGTCGACTGGCCGGAGGAGACGCGGACGAAGCGCCTGCGGATCGTCTCGAAGCTCGACCTCACCCACTATCCGGACTGCCCGGTGCTGCCGGTGGCGACGATCGACCCCGCGGCCGAGAGCTTCCCCTTCTCCTATGCGTCCGAGGAGGTTCCGGACGTGGCCCGGCTGACCGAGCGCCAGCTTCCCGATCCCAGGGGCCTGGTCGATGCCTGGGCGCGCCGCTTCGTCGCCGGCAGCGGCATCCGCACGCTGGAGATGCTGGCGGCGATGACCCACGCCATCAAGGCGCAGTTCACCTACGGCGCCCGCCACGAGGAGGGCACCCAGACGCCGGCGCAGACCCTGGAGCTGGGCACCGGCACCTGCCGCGACTTCGCCAAGCTGATGATGGAGGCGTTGCGCAGCCTCGGCCTCGCCGCCCGCTTCGTCACCGGCTATCTCTACGACGAGACCATGCGGGAGCCGCGCGGCGGCGGCAGCACCCATGCCTGGTGCAGCGTCTACCTGCCGGGTGCCGGCTGGATCGAGTACGACCCGACCAACGGCCTGATCGCCGGCACCAACCTCGTGCGCATCGCCGAGACCCGCACCGCCGACCAGGCGGTGCCGATCGCCGGCGGCTACTACGGCAATGCCGGCGACACCGCCGGCATGCTCGTCGACGTCACCGTCAAGGCCGCGCCGAGGGAAGACGTGACGCCGGCATCCGGTGCGGCCGTGCCGCAGCAGCGGCTGGCGAGCTAGCTGCGCGCCTTCGGGCCCGTCACGCAATCCGAGCCGCGCCCCGGTCGTGTCCGGTTCCGGCTTCGGCTGGATGTGTCGAGCTTCGTTGCGGACTCAGGCCGACAGCTGAGTGCGCCACACGACCCGCCATTCACGGTCGTGGCGTGTCAGGACCAGCAGCTCACGGCCGCTTGCCTCGTGAGCCGTGCCTTGGTCGTTCCAGCCGATGTCCCAGTCATACTCCACCACGGCCGTGGCGCCGCGCTGCGTCACGACATGGCCATGACTGTGGAAGCCGGTCACTTCGGCGCGGCTCATGAACTCTCGGTAGCTCTCGATCGAAGCCTCCCGCCCCTCCAGCCTTTGCTTGCCGCCCGGGGCCACCATGATCACGTCTTCGGCAAGGTAAGCGGAAAGGTCGCCGAACCGGCGCTCCAGCCAGCAGCGATCCATCTCTCCGGTGAAGGCGACCAGATCGCCTGTCATGGCCGGAAAACGGCGGAGAAAGTCCCCATTCGAAATGCCCCGGCTGTGACCGGACATGCAGGCGAAGCGGCGTGGACCCCTCAAGGCTTCCACACGTGCGACAATACCGCATCGCCAGGCTGCGACCGACAAGGTTCTTTCCCGACGGTCGTTCGTCAGTGAAACGGACGCACCTCGACAGGCGCTCGACACGCGATGGCCGCCTTGCGTCCCCACGCCAGCGCCTCGTCCAGGTCGGCGGCTTCCAGCACCCACAGACCGCCGATGTGCTCCTTGGTCTCCAGGTAGGGGCCGTCGGTGACGAGCACCTCGCCACCGGGCTGCGCCCGCAGCGACCGCGCGCTGCTCGCCGGGTGCAGGCCGCCGACGAAAATCCTGACACCGGCGGCCTTCATCTCGTCGTTGAGCGCGTCGATGTCGCGGGCCATCGCCTCGTCCTCCGCGACGGACGGGTCGTAGTCGTCGGGGTGATGAATGGCGACCAGATACCGGGTCATGACGTCCTCCCGCAGCGGTCTCGGGCGGGACCGGTTGCCCTGCCTTCACGATACAGACGAACGGCGGGATCCAAATTCGACGAGCCGTCGAAGATTTTTCCGGCCGCTGCCGCGTCGAGGGCGTGCGGAGGGGGCGGTACGGCATTTCGGCCCCGCCGAAGGCCGCGGCCGACCGCTCGTTCAACAGGACGCAGAAGCCTCGCTCCGTCGCTTCCGCATCTCCACGTTCCGGCGCGCGGCGGCTTCGGCGAGGCTGCCGTTCACCGCTCGCTGGGCTTGCCGGCCTGGCTCCAGGCGCCGAAGCCGCCCATCATGTTGGCGACATCGGGATAGCCCATGTCCTTCAGCGTCTTGGCGGCGAGCGCCGAGCGGCCGCCCGAGGCGCAGTAGACCACCAGCTTCTTGGCCGGATCCAGCGCCTTGTCGTGCGCCGCTGGCAGCGACGGGTCGGCCTTGAACTCGAGCAGGCCGCGCGGCACGTGGACCGCCCCCGGCACATGGCCCGCCTGCCATTCGGCCGGCTCGCGCACGTCGACGAAGACCACCCCCTCCTTGCCGACCAGCGCCGCCGCCTCGTCGACGGTGAGCTTGTCCAACGCGGCGTTGGCGGCAACCACCATGTCCTTCGCCGACTTGATCGTCATATTGGCTCTCCCCGTTCGTCCTGGGAGAACGCTAGCACCCACTCAAGGGGCCGGGAACAGCGCGTCCGTCCAGCCCAGCATGCGGTAATAGACGAGCCCCAGCCATTCGTAGCCGGCCTCGTCCAGCTCGGCCAGCCGCTCGCCGGCGCGCGGCCTGAGGTCGCCGCCCCACCAGCCGGCGGTGCGGTAGTCGACCGGCCAGGGGACGACCTCCCAGCCGATCTGCCGGAACACCCCCATCGAGCGCGGCATGTGTGATGCCGAGGTGACCAGCAGCCAGGTCTCGCCCGGCCTGGGCTGCAGCAGCGCCTTGGCCAGCAGGGCGTTCTCGCGGGTCGTCCGCGCCCGGTCCTCCAGCAGCAGCCGGCTCTCGTCGAGCCCGAGCCCGTCGAGAAAGTCGCGCAGCACCAGGGCCTCGGTCATCGGGGCACCACCGATCCGGCCGATGCCGCCGGTGAAGGCCAGCCGCGCCTCGGGCCAGCGCCGGCCCAGCGCCACCAGCTCGGTGAAGCGCTCGGCGGTGCCGCCGATGGCCGGCTGGCCCCAATAGGAGCTGACCAGCGGGTCGATGCCGCCGCCGAGCGCCACCACGCCGTCGACACGCTCGGGCGCCGGCGGCCGGGCGAAGCGGCCCTCCAGCGGCATGCGCAGCCACTGGCCGAGCGGCAGCACGGTTGCCAGCAGCAGCGACGCGGCGGCAGCGGCGGCGAGC
>JRYC01001288.1_pt1 | contig 10636 bp, 8 predicted proteins | sample 235301 | NCBI WGS metagenome assembly JRYC01 (sample SAMN03074211, study PRJNA261470) | activated sludge metagenome | biome: Common Effluent Treatment Plant; feature: Wastewater; material: Activated sludge; isolation source: activated biomass of a common effluent treatment plant treating...
AGGGCGATCAGGATTTCCTCGGTCACGACGGCCGAAACCAAAACGATCGTGGATACCCACGGCAGTTGAGTGCTCTCGCGCAGCAGCATCATGTCGATGGAGCCGGTGGCGAACTCGGTGACGGCCGCCAGCGCTTCCAGCACGTGCCCGAGTTGTGCCGGCGAACGGCCGGGTTGAACACGGATTGGCTGGTCGGAGTTTGGGACGGCCCCGTTGGCGAATAGTCCGACTCCCCAACCCTGTTGGACGCCATAGTTGCAGATGGAAGCGGCGACGCTGATTGCCCGCTCCAGCAAATCGGGGTCGAAGCCCATCCAGTGACGGGCGAACGTCGACACGTTTAGAAAAACCGCTATCGTCATTCCCGTTGATGGATCATAAACCTTGGTCTGTAGATGGCCCCGCCGCGCGCTTGCTTTCCAATGAACATCCCGGAAACGGTCTTGGGGGTGATAATCGCGGATGCCTCTGGTTCGAATCGGGTCGGTAAAGAGGCTGTGTCGCACTTTTACCTCGCCGAATGGTTCCTTGGGCGGCAACCCCAACTCCTCCAGAGGCCAAATTTGTGGGTAGACGATGAGCGTATCGATATGTTTATGCTCCCGCTCTCGCGTGAACAAGGTGAAGATATCGCCCGATTCATAGGTGACGGGGCCGATATGATAGAACCCCCGAACCGGGAAACGCAGCGTCACCGAGCGATTGACCCGCTCTCGACTTTGCATTGAATAGACGCTCTGCAAAGTAAAGTTCCCGGCCAATTCCCCCGACAAGGAATGCGATTTCTCATTGGTATCCGGTGGAACGGGAAGTTGATCGCGAAATCGTAGCCAGGTTAGGGGCAGGCGCTTGTCATTCTGGACGGCGACTTCCATTTTGATCGCTTCGCCGGGAAACACGCGGGTGCGATCGAAATGGCGTTGGTAACTGACGCCCCATAAGGAGAGGTTCTTCCAAATAGTGCTAATGCCCACGATGAGCAGCAGGCATACCCCAAGAGCTATGAATCCCGGGTTGCGATCTGCCACGATGCCGATGATGACGAACAGGATGGCAAGCGGGATCCAGGCGTCGCTAAAGACGCTGTTCTCTCGCTCGCGCAGCACAAGACCACGGGCGCCGGCCACATCGGCCATGTCCACATCATCACCGCTGATCGCCGCCAGCATCAGGCCTTGGCGAGCGCGTCGGGTAGTCTCTCTCCGGGTGTCGCGGGCGACGAGTTCCAGATCGTGAAAGCTCTCTGACATGGTTCGATGCGTCGGCGTTAGTTACTTTCGATGGGAACAGGTACGGTGTCGACGATTTCGCGGACGACATCCTCAGGAATACGGCCGCGCAATCGAGTTTGAGGGTTTACCACCAGCCGATGGGTCAGCACGGGCGGTGCCATCGCCTTGACATCATCGGGAATGACAAAATCGCGGCCGTCAATGGCGGCACGCGCCTGGCAGGTGCGATAGAGCGCCATCGTCGCGCGCGGACTGGCTCCCAGCATGATGTCGCCATGTTCGCGCGTGGCCCGGCATATGTTGACGATATATTGCCGGATGGAGTTCTCCACGCGCACGGTACGAGTCGCTTCCTGCATGCTCAGGATGTCCCGTGGTTCCGCGACACTCTCCAGCGTATCGAGTGGGTCGCTTCGTTCGAACCGCAGCAACATTTCGTTTTCGCTGGCCTCATCCGGGTAACCGAGGGCAACTTTCATCAGAAACCGGTCGAGTTGCGCCTCCGGCAGGGGGAAGGTCCCCTCCAGTTCAATGGGGTTTTGGGTGGCCATGACCAGGAACGGCCTGGGCAGTACATGGGTGGCGATATCGACCGTGACCTGGCGTTCCTGCATCGCTTCCAGCAAAGCGGATTGCGTGCGGGGGGTGGCTCTGTTGATCTCATCGGCCAACAGAATCTGCGCCATCAGTGGCCCGGGGCGAAACTCAAACTCCTGCGCTTTCTGGTTGAAATAGTAGATGCCCGTCAGGTCTGAGGGTAATAAATCGGGGGTAAATTGCACCCGGCGAAACGTACATCCCAAGGACGCGGCAATGGTCTTCGCCAGCGTCGTCTTACCGGTTCCCGGCACATCTTCCAGCAGAAGGTGTCCTTCACACAAGATGGCGATGAGGGCCAGATCGATAATATCGGCCTTGCCGACGATCACTTTCTGAATATTTTCGCGCAGCCGCGCGGCCGATTCTGCGATCATAAGACCTCTTGCCAACTTGAGGGGATAGCTATTTCAACTGCGATGAAAGGTAGTCCAGAATATCGATCTTGGTCAGGATGCCTTTCACGCGGTCTTCGTTATTGACGATCACGACGGCCGGGCGATCCTTGATGAGCGACATGAGGGTTTCCAGCCGCGCATTCTGGCCCACGACAGGCACATCGGTGTTGAGCATCCCCTCAATGGTTTCGTCCGCCTGATGAACGTGGTCGGTTTTCAGCAGGTGGTTCAGCAGATCGATCTCGCTGACAAGCCCGACGAGGCGTTCCTCGGTATTGACGACGGGCAACTGCGAGATGTTGTGCTCTTTCATGAGGGTCACGACATCGAGCAGGCGATCTCCCGCGCGCGCGGTGTAGATCTGCCCGCTGTCCTTCTTCGATTGGATGTCTCCGGCGCGGATGTCGCTCCATACCTGATCGAGGAACCCATTCTCGCGCATCCAGTCATCATCGAACACCTTGCTCAGATAGCGGGAACCGGAATCGGGCAGGATGATGACCACGACGGCCTCAGGCCCAAGGTGTTGATTATGGATGTATCTGAGCGCCCCCATGACGACTGCCCCGCCCGAACCCCCGCTGAAGATACCCTCTTCGCGAACCAGGCGGCGCGTCATCAGAAGACTTTCCCGATCATTCACCTGGACGATCTCATCGATCGTACTCAGATCCGTCGTGCCCGGCAGGAAATCTTCGCCGATGCCTTCAACTTTGTATCCTTCGGCCGTTGTGTATTGACCCGAGCGGTGCAACTCGTACAAAATGGAACCGATGGGATCGACACCGACGATCTGAATGTGAGGATTCTGCTCCTTTAGATAGCGCCCCGTGCCCGTGATGGTTCCGCCGGTGCCCATGCCGGCGATGAGATGGGTTATTTGCCCGGCCGTTTGCTCCCAAATTTCAGGCCCAGTGCTGTCGTAATGCGCCTGGGGATTGATGGGATTGTAATATTGATTGGCCAGAATGGAGTTGGGTGTTTCCTCGACAAGCCGTCGGGCGACGGAATAGTAGCTGCGCGGATCCTCAGGCTCCACGGCTGTAGGCGTGACGACGACTCTGGCCCCATAGGCGCGCAACAGCAGGATTTTTTCCTGCGACATCTTGTCGGGCATCACGAAGATGCAGCGATACCCTTTGATCGCCGCAGCAATAGCCAGGCCCACGCCTGTATTGCCTGAGGTCGCTTCGACGATCGTTCCTCCAGGCCGCAAGCGGCCGTCGCGTTCGGCGTCCTCGATGATCGGCCAGCCGATTCGATCTTTCACCGATCCGCCCGGGTTAAAGGACTCGACCTTGGCCAGCACGAGCGGATCAAGTCCGCTTGTTACGGAATTCAACCGAACCAGCGGCGTGTTGCCGATCGTTGTCAGGATGTCTTTATGGAAGCTGATAGAATTTGCCGAATTCCGGTTGATTGTTGGGATATCGCTCATAGTGCTTTGATTCCGTAGATGCGTGCTGAGAATTCACGTGGGTTTCATGTAATGATATAGGCAAATCTGGCATGATGCATGTAGCAAGCTTATGTAAAAAAGTCTTGCGGTCAATTCATGTTATGTCTATAATGTTATTAGTGATAACTTGACATATTACCAAGGAGAGAAGTCATGAAAAGGTCGCGCTGGACAGCAACCGTCACGGTCATCGTCTTGCTGCTCGTCACAGCTGCCGTCGTCTCGGCGGCCACATACATCGTCCAACCCGGTGATACGCTTTGGCGAATATCACGCCAGTTCGGAACCACGGTTGATTCTATCGTTCAGGCCAATAACATCGCCAATCCCAACTTTATCTATGTGGGGCAGGTGTTGGAGATTCCCGGCGCCGGGACTCCTGTTCCTGTGACCCCGGCCCCGACGGCTCCTCCGGGAGCGACGCCCGTGCCTACCCAGCCGCCAACCACGCAGACCCATGTTGTCCGACCCGGCGATACCCTGTCCAGAATCGCGGCTCAATACGGTACGACGGTGCAGGCCATTGCCCAGGCGAATAACATCGTCAATGTGAATCTGATTTTTGTCGGTCAGGTGCTGACGATCCCCGGCGCAGGCCCAGGTCCGGTGCCGACGACTCCGCCGACTGGCCCATCGACGCCCGTACCTCCGTCAAGTGACGCCTTTGAGCTTGGCGGCCAGACGCAGACATTCGCCAACAAACAGACAATGAAAGATTCGGGCATGGTCTGGGTGAAGTTCCAGCATAAATGGGCGCCCGGCGATTCGGCTGATGCTCTGGCCCCCCTGATCCAGGACGCGAAAAACAGCGGTTTCAAGGTCCTCGTATCCGTTACCGGGCGGCAAACGTACCCGCCGCCGGATAGCATCGATTTTGCGGCCTTTACCCAATTCATGGGCGCGCTGGCGGCCCAGGGGCCGGATGCTATTGAGGTATGGAACGAGCAGAATATCGATTTCGAATGGCCGGCGGGACAGATCGATCCGGCCTCGTATGTGAACAACATGCTTGCGCCGGCCTATCGAGCGATTAAAGCGGCTAATCCGGCTGTAGGCGTGATTTCCGGCGCGCCTGCGCCGACCGGCTTCGACAACACGACGAACGCTTGGGCCGACAATCGCTACATCGCCGGGATGCGCGCGGCCGGAGCGGCTAACTATGCCGATTGCATCGGCGCCCACCATAACGCGGGAGCCACGTCGCCCAGCGCCACTACCGGACATCCGGCCGGCTCGCACTACAGTTGGTATTTCTTGCCGACTCTCGATCTGTACTATAACACGTTCGGCGGGACGCGGATGGTGTGCTTCACCGAGCTTGGCTATCTATCAGGCGAGGGCTTTAGCGCATTGCCGCCAAACTTCTCGTGGGCATCCGGAACCACGGTGCAAGAGCAGGCGCAATGGTTGCGCGAGGCCAGAGATCTCTCCGCCGCCAGCGGTAAGGTACGAATGATGGTCATCTTTAATGTCGATTTCACTTTCTATGACCCGGCAGGGGATCCACAGGCGGGTTTCGCCATGATCCGCCCCGACGGCAGTTGTCCGGCGTGTGAGGCTCTCAAGTAGGCCATCTCGCCAGATAGAGTTTAGTTTTCATCAATTTAAGGCGCAAAGGGGCAACCTTTGCGCCTTTTTGTTATACTTGCATCAGTCCATCAGCGGCCGGGAGCCGCGCTTCCCTGGAGAAAAACCACATGAAAGTCCGAAATATTCTGGCAACCAAGAAAGGTCGACTCATCACAATCGGCTCTGATGAGCTTGTTCGACGGGCTATCGTTCTTTTGGTCGAAAATCGTATCGGCGTTCTGCCGGTCGTCGATGCGGGGGGTGACCTCGTCGGCATTCTCAGCGAGCGCGATATCATACGTATTGCGGCGAGCGACGAGGCTCTGTTCGGTCGCCCCGTGGCCGAGATTATGACCAAAGAGGTCATTGTCGGTATGCCTCAGGACGACGTGCTCGCCGTGGCGCACACGATGCTGGAAAAAAGGTTCAGACACCTGCCGATCATGGACGAAGGCGAGCTGATCGGGATCATCTCGATTGGCGATGTCCTAAAGATACAGCGGGATGCTTTGAGCGGTGAAGTCGATACTTTAGAAACCCGGATCATTGCAGAAGGAGAGTAATAATCCTATGTCTCAAATTGGAACAGCGGCGCAACCTTTGCGCGTCGCCATTATTGGTGCAGGCCCTGCCGGTTTCTATGCGGCCGAGCGTCTGTTTAAGGATTCCGAGATGGTCATTGAGGTCGACATGTTCGACCGCCTGCCGACGCCCTATGGTTTGGTGCGAAACGGCGTGGCCCCCGACCACCAGAAAATCAAATCCGTGACGGCCGCTTTTGACCGTATTGCCGGCAATCCACGGTTCCGCTTTTTCGGCAACGTTGAACTCGGGCGGGATTTCAGCGTGGATGACTTGAAAGATTACTATCACCAGATTCTCTACTCGACCGGCGCGCAAACCGACCGGCCATTGGGAATCCCCGGCGATGATCTGATCGGTAGCCATCCGGCTACCGAGTTTGTGGCCTGGTATAACGGTCACCCGGACTATCGTGATCATCACTTCGATTTGTCTCAGGAACGCGTGGCGGTTGTTGGCGTGGGCAATGTTGCCGTCGACGTGGCGCGCATCCTCTGCCGCACGCGCGAGGAATTGATGAAGACCGACATTGCTGATTATGCATTGGAGGCGCTCGTCAATAGCAATGTGAAGGAAGTATATATCTTGGGCCGCCGCGGCCCGGCTCAGGCTGCCTTTACCGCGCCCGAGGCGAAGGAACTGGGCGAACTGGCTGATTGCGACACGCGCGTGCCGCCGGAGGAAGCAGAACTTGATCCCCTGAGTCAGGCGGCCATGGCCAACGCCGATCGCGCCGATATACGCAAGGTTGAGATCATTCAGGAGCTTTCGCGCCGCGCGCCTGCGGAAAAATCCAAGCGACTGTTTTTGCGCTTCCTGGTGTCGCCGACGGAACTGGTTGGTGATGAAAACGGGCACGTCAAGCAGATAAAGCTGGTGCATAACGAGTTGTATGCGACAGATGCCGGGTCCATGCGGCCGCGGGCCACCGATCGAACCGAGACGCTGGACGTTGGCCTCGTCTTTCGCTCCATCGGATATCGCGGCGTCCCGTTGCCCGGCGTCCCGTTCCATGAAAGCTGGGGCGTCATCCTGAACGACGGCGGCCGCGTGCTCGATCCGGAAACAAAGGAGCCACTCGTCGGCCAGTATACCGCCGGCTGGATCAAGCGCGGCCCCACCGGAGTGATCGGCACGAACAAGCCCGACGCGGCCGAGACGGTGGAGAATATGCTTGTCGACACACGTGAGGGACGCACCCTGAATCCAACTCACTCTGCGGCTGACGCAGTGACCCAATTGCTCGCCGACCGCCAGGTGTGTGCCGTGTCCTTCGCTGATTGGAAGCGCCTGGACGAGGTTGAATGTGCTCGCGGCAAGGAGCAGGGACGGCCGCGCATCAAGTTCACGCGCATCCAGGATATGCTGGACGTGCTCCGTTCCTGATAGCTGAATGCCTGACAAGGTTGTTATCTTTAGTGATGGGGGGGCTGACCCAAACCCTGGTATTGGGGGATGGGCGGCCCTTCTTTCCTATGGCGAGCATGAAAAGGTGCTTACGGGTCATGATCCGAAGACCACCAATAACCGCATGGAATTGCAGGCGGCGATTAGCGCGTTGCGCGCGTTGAAGCGGCCGTCCCTAATCGAGTTCCACACGGACTCGCAATACGTGCGGCGGGGCATCACCGAGGGCGTAGAAAAATGGGCAGCCGCGGATTGGAAGACAAAGAACGGCCGGCCGATTCCCAACGCGGACCTCTGGCAAGAGCTTCGCGAGTTGGTCAACCGGCACGAGATCAGTTGGCATTGGGTTCGCGGGCATAGCGGCCATCCGGCCAATGAGCGCGTCGATCGACTGGCCAGAGAGGCGCGCTTGCAGATTACACCCAGGCTCGATCTGACGGCGGGTATACCCAGGCTGTATTTGCGGGTTTCCTGCAAGGGAAACCCGGGGCCGGGTGTGTGGGCGGTCGCTCTGGAAATGGGCGAAGAGTGGGAATCGCTGACCGGCGTGGAGTCCTCGACGACGAATAATCGCATGGAGTTGACCGCGGCCATTCAGGGTTTGCAGATTCTCCCATTGGGTAGCCGGGTGCAAATATTCACAACCTCGGACTATCTATTCCAGGGAGCGACCCAATGGGTGCATGGATGGCAGTCGCGCGGATGGCAGAAGAAAGACGGCCAACCCGTGGCGAATGCTGATTTGTGGCGAGCGCTGCTTACCGCCTCAGCGCGTTACACCGTCGAATGGGTGAACGCCAAAGGCCGGCATTTGGAGGGGCTGGAACGAGCCGGAAGATTGCTTTCAGTTGCCTGATCAAGGCGCATATGGCATTGACAATTCAACCTGCTCTGATACAATATCCATCCATTGAGCCGAAGTGGCGAAACTGGCAGACGCGCTACGTTCAGGGCGTAGTGAGGGTTCCCTCGTGTGGGTTCGAATCCCACCTTCGGCATCAAGCGGATATTAACGATTCAATGGCCCGAACTTAAATAGTTCGGGCCGTTTCTGTTTTGAGATAATGTTCACAAACGCTATAATGTCCCCAAATTTTGGGGAAGATATAATTAGCCGCCTTTAGGTGAGGGGTATCTTTTATGGTAATTTTGCTCATCGTTGTTGTAGTCTTTCTTGTGTTACTCGTGGGCATGCTACTTGCCTTCCTGTTCACAAGATTGGATCGCACGGTTGTTACAACTCGGGTCAGTATGGCGGCCGAAGAACGAGCGTATAACCCTGGAGTGACGCTTGGCCACAGGATTAAACCTGAGGCAGATTACGAAGAGCAACTCAGGCAAGCTCGTCTGGCGGCGGCGAAGAAAGCGGCGGCCACCCCCCGTGGCGCAAACAGCCAGTTCGGTCGCGATGGAGAATCAACCCTCGCCACCGCTGGAAAGTCCGCGGACATTGATCCGATGACTGCGGTGCGGGTCGCCCGGTTCCATGGATGGGATGGGGTGCGAACTGGCGCTCCTTCCGTTAACGCTCTTGCCGCTGTGGGTGCTGCCCCGGCGGCCGTTGCCACACCGGCCGCGGCCCCTTCGGTCGCCGCACCGACCGTCCCCCCACCTGCTCTGATCACGATTACAGATAGCATGTCGCCGGAGGAAGTGCGCAAGGCTCGTATCGCCAACGCCAAGGCCGAATCCGCCTACAACAAAGCGTTGAAATCTGCGGGTTCCGGCGCTCCTGTTGCTGCGGGCGCGGCTCCCGCAGGTGCCCCGGCTCCCGTGGTGCAGGCGGCCGTACCGGCCGCGGCGGCGCACATCGAAAAGCCCAAACTTATCGAGATTACGCCGGATATGGCCCCGGAAGATGTGCGCAAGGCGCGCGTGGCCAATGCGAAGGCCGAATCCGCTTACAATAAGGCGTTAAAGGCAGCGGGCGTGACTCCCGGAGCAGCCCCGTCCGTGGCCGCAGCACCCGCGGCTCCTCAGCCGACCGTTTCAGCGGCGCCGGTGGCCCCGGCTCCGACCGGTATCGCGCCGCCTCAACTCATCGAGATCACAGATAGCATGGCCCCTGAGGAGATTCGCCGGGCGCGGGTGGCGAATGCCAAGGCCGAATCTGCCTATAACAAGGCGTTGAAGGCGGCGGGGATCGACCCCGCGTCCGTGAAGGGCGGTGCGGCGGTTGCCGCCACTCCGGCGGCTTCTGTTCAATCCCCCGTTGCCGAGGCTCCGGCCGCCGCGGCTCCCGCTGCACCCGCGGGTGGCTCACAAATTCCCGCCGGCATTGAACGGCCGAAGCTGATCGAAATCACCGACGATATGGCACCCGAAGAGATTCGCCGGGCGCGCGTCGAGAATGCCAAAGCTCAATCGGCCTTTAACAAGGCGCTAAAAGCGGCAGGAATCGACCCGGCTTCTGTGAAGTAATATCGGAAGAGTAATTACCAGGATTTCCAATCCCGGCTGAGGGTTTATTTCTCGGTCGGGATTTTTCATTTGATTTGACGAAGGAGATAAGGTTGCGGAGATTAGTGTGGATTACGTTCGCCCTGATCGTGTTGCTGACGCTTGCTTTCGGCTGGTTTTTTCTCAATTATGGGGGGCCACAGGATCAGCGCGCACGGACATTCCTTCAATGGGCGACCGGAGATGAGGTCGAACGCGCGCCGCTCGTGACTGTGCAACGTGATGCATGCCCCGGAGCGCCATTTGTCTTGCCGACTGATGGGTTCATCGGCTTGCTCTATGGCGATCCGAACGGCCCATACTCCCCAAGCGCTCCCCACCAGGGTATCGATATCTTTAGCAATGCGGAGCCGGGGATAATGCCGGTCTATGCGGCCTACGACGGGTTCATTTACCGGGAGGCTAACTGGCGAAGTGCGTTAATCCAGCGCGTGCCCGATGATCCGCTTCAGCCCGGCCGCCAAATTTGGCTCTACTATGCCCACATGGCGGATCGGGACGGCAACAGCTTCATCGAACCGGCATTTCCACCGGGCGGGGAGGGGGTATTCGTCGAGCAAGGCACGCTTCTCGGATACACCGGCGATTATAACGGCGAATCATTGCGCGATATCTGGGTTCATCTCCACTTTTCCATCGTTTTGGACGACGGCAGCGGCCGCTATACAAACGAACTGGAATTTGCCAACACCCTCGACCCGTCACCTTACCTGGGCTTGCCGGTGAATTACGCCTGCCGCTCCGAAGCCATGAACTGTCAAGCCAAAGTGAATTGTCTCTCAAATTAGCCCAGCCCTAATTCTCATTGTTGGTTTTTGATTTGTGGCCGATGGTGGTCATTAGCCTCACCATATATCCATAGCCTCGATCGCGACCTGGCTGTGTTAAAAAGCCCGTCCGCAGACTAACGCGAACGGGCTTTATAATTTTAT
>JRYC01002845.1_pt1 | contig 10635 bp, 15 predicted proteins | sample 235301 | NCBI WGS metagenome assembly JRYC01 (sample SAMN03074211, study PRJNA261470) | activated sludge metagenome | biome: Common Effluent Treatment Plant; feature: Wastewater; material: Activated sludge; isolation source: activated biomass of a common effluent treatment plant treating...
AGCCGCGTCAGCTTGCCGGCGCAGACCGCGTCGGTCACCTGGTAGCAGAGCGCCTGCACGATGCCGGCGCCGCGGATTGCCGCCTCGACGCCGGCCTCGGCTGTCGTGACGACGAGCCGCGGCTCCACCGGCACGACCACCTCCTTGCCCTCGACCGAGACCAGCCAGCCGCTCGCCGGGGGCAGCGCGGTGATGTTGATCAGCTGGTGGTGCGTGAGGTCGTCGAGGCTCGCCGGCGCGCCGTGGGCATCGAGATAGCCGGGGCTCGCGCACAGGACACGTGTCGTGCTGCCCACGCGCGTTGCCACCATCGAGGTGTCCGGCAGCGCGGCAATGCGCACGGCGACATCGGCATTTTCTTCCAGGAGGCTGACGACCCGGTCCACGAGAACCAGGCGCACCTGGGTCTCGGGATAGGCGGCCATGAACTCGGTGACGATCGGCAGCACGTGCATGCGACCGAACACGATTGGTGCCGTCACGATGATCTCGCCCTTCGGCGTCTGATACTCGCCGGTTGCCGCGCGCTCGGCCTCCTCGATGTCATTGAGGATGCGTCGGCAGGCCTCGAAGTACTGGCGGCCGCTGTCGGTCAGCGTGACGTGCCGCGTCGTCCTGTTGAGAAGGACGATGCCAAGCTCGTCTTCGAGCTCGGAGACCTTGCGGCTCACGGTCGCCAGTGGACGGCCGAGCCGGCGCGATGCCGCCGAGAAGCCACCGGCCTCCACCACGGTCACGAACACGGACATCGATTCGAAGCGGTCCATTGCGGTCCTCTGGTTCGTTTCCAGATTCCGGAACGCACCCATCCGGGTTTGCCGGGTAGTTCAATGCGGCTTCCGCAGCCATCCTAACCCACGTCAGCCACCGGCCGGGCCGCTTTCCTGCAGAAGCACCAGGAAGGCCTCGCCCGTCCAGACAATGGATTGTGTCCGGGGCCCCTGGACCGATCCAGCCTGCGGGCTGTCGCGTGTGAAGACTTGAGCACAACAGGAGGTGCATCATGAACAAGACCTTGGCTTCTGCGGTTTCAGCGATCGCTCTTTCGGCCGCCGTTCTCGGCACCGGAATTCCCTCGGCATTCGCCGTCAACGAGATCAACACCGCGCCGGGCCTGACGACCGCCGGTGCCCCCTTGGCGCTGCACGGCTTCGATCCCGTGGCCTACTTCTCGGCCGGCCAGCCAGCTCAGGGCGATGCGCGGCATGTCGCCACCCACAACGGCGCCGCCTACTACTTCGCCAGCAAGGCCAATCTCGACGCCTTCGAGGCGGACCCGGCGAAGTACGCCCCACAATTCGGCGGCTACTGTGCCTACGGCGTCTCGGTCGGCAAGAAGTTCGATGGCGACCCGCGCTTCTGGAAGATCGTCGACGGCAGGCTCTACGTGAACCTCAATGCCGAGATCGCCGAGAAGTTCAACGCCGATACGAAGGGCGCTCTCAAGAAGGCCGAGGCCAGCTGGCCGAAGATCGAGGACAAAGCGCCGAGTGCCTTGTGATCGAAAGACCTTCGCACTTCTCCTTGCCGACCCGGGCTTGCAGCGCCTTGCGGTGCTGCAAGCTCCGCCAATAACCAATGAAAAATGGCGTCATAACCATGCACGCCAGGCGTCGTGCCGCACGTCGACATCCCGAAAGGAAGAACCATCATGGACCCGCGTTTTGTCACCAAGACCATGCATGCCTATCTCGACTATCCTGTCGCAGTGAGCCTCATGGCCCTGCCATTCGTGCTCGATCTCGGCAGTTCCCATCCGATGGCCAAATGGCTGGCCGTCATGACCGGTGCGGCCGCGTTCATTCTCACGCTCTTCACCGACCACAAGCTCGGCGTGATCCGCATCATTCCCTACTGGGGGCACGTCGCGGTGGATTTCCTGGTGGGCGTCAGTTTCGCTCTGGCTCCTCTTGTTCTCGGCTTCACCGGCATCGACGCCTTGTTCTACTGGGTGAACGCCGCGGCGGTACTCACTGTGGTGAGCTTGAGCGAGCCACGCGGACTTGCCGCCGCTGGCGCGGCAGAGGCCTGACTCTGGTGCTCCGAGCATAGCCACAAATTGGCTCCGCCAGCTGACGGAATGGCCTGACAGGCTGTCTCGTCAGCCGGAACCACCAGGAACAATCCCACCTGATTCGGCGAGCACCGGTCATGAGCTTTCCTTCCGACATCGCCTTCACGTCCACGGTCAAGGCCGTCCAGGCGCGCCGCGGCTCGCGGGCCGCCTACGCGCGCATGGAGGAGAAGCGCGGTTGGCCGACGGAAATCTCGGATGATCTCGCTCACTTCCTGTCCGCCGTGCAATCGTTCTATCTCGGCACGACCAACGGCGAAGGCCAGCCCTACATCCAGCACCGCGGCGGACCGCCGGGCTTCATCCGCCTACTCGACAAAAGAACATTGGCCTTCGCCGATTTTCGCGGCAACCGCCAGTACATCACGCTCGGCAATCTGAAGGACAATCCGCGCGCGTTCATGTTCGTCATGGATTATGAAACCGGGCAGCGGGTGAAGATCTGGGGGACAGCAAGCGTCGTCGATTGGAGCAGGGAATGGGAGGATCGCCTCGCTCCCAAGGGCTATGATGCAAAACCGGAGCAGGCGATCCTCTTCACAGTGGCGGCCTGGGACCGGAATTGCCACCAGCACATCCCGCGCAAGATCCCGGCTGAAAAAATGGAGAGCCTGGTGGCCCACTACCAGGAACGCGTCGCCGCGCTTGAAACAGAGATTGCGGCGTTGAGAGCTGCCAACGGAGTGCGCTGACAACACTCTGGCGAAGCATTGTCGCCCGAAGGTCATGCCGCAGCGATGTTCCCAATCCCTGGAAGGCAGCCTCCCAATCTTGCCGGCTAGTGATCAGGGGAACCGAACGACATCATCTTTCTGCCGAGCCCGAGAGGGCCACTTCCAGAGGAGAGACATCATGAAGCTCTACTACAAGCCCGGCGCCTGCTCGATGGCCGTCCATATCGCCCTCAATGAGGTCGGCGCGTCATTCGATCTCGAAAAGGTCGACACGCGCACGCAGCGCACCGAGACCGGCGCTGACTTCGCAAGGATCAATCCTAACGGGTACGTCCCCGTCCTTGCCATGGATGACGGCGAGATCTTCACCGAGGCGCCGGCCATTCTCCAGCTCATCGCCGATCGGCATCCAGGGGCCACTCTGGCGCCGGCGTCGGGTACCGTTGAGCGCATCCGGCTGCAAGAGCAGCTGAACTTCACCGCGTCCGAGCTGCACAAGTCGTTCTCGCCGCTGTTTGCTGCAGACGCACCGGCGGGAAAGAACCGTGAAGCCGTGGTCGCCAAGGTGTTGCGTCGCATGGAGAGCATCGAGCGCTCCCTTTCGGACGGACGTTCCTACCTTCTCGGCGACGACTTCACGGTTGCCGACGCCTACACCTATGTCGTGTGCACCTGGACCGGCCCGACCGGGATCGGCCTCGACCGCTGGCCGCATGTGAAAGCCTACGTGGCGCGCGTTAGCGCCCGCCCGGCCGTGCGCGCGGCCCTGCGGCGCGAGGGGCTGCTGGCGGACAGCGCGCCGCAACGCGCGACAGCTTGAAGGCCAACCGCCATGCGGGGAGAGTACACAGCGCTCGAGCGGCAGTTGCAGCTCTATTTCGACGGTCTGTACCTGGGTGATGTCCGGCTGCTCGAGCGCGTGTTCCATATCGATGCGCGCTACGTTTGCGCAACGGGCGGAACGCTCGTCAACATTGGGATGAACGAGTACCTGCCGATGGTGGCCGCGCGACCGGCTCCCGCGCAGCATGGACAGCTGCGGTGCGACCGCATCGTGTCGATGGAGTTCGCCGGTCCGAACACAGCCTTCGCCCGGGTCAACTGTGCGATCGGCGACCGCTATTTCACCGATCTGCTCACCTTCATTCGAACGAACGAGGGTTGGCAGATCATCGCCAAGGTTTTTCATTTCGAGGAGCGTGTACCACCGGCGGTCGAGGCCAAGCGTGACTGCCCATGCCATGTCTGAGCGTCCGGAGCACGCGCGAAGGCACGACACGAGAGCGCAAGACGCGCGGGATCACTTGACGAAGGGCTGTCAGTCGGGGGCTCCCCCCTTGGAGCCAAGCCGGCCAAGGACGTGAGGACATTATGACCAATTCGCGGCACGGTCGTGTCACCTTCGCGCGTCTGGCGAGTATCTCGCCAGACGTGCTCATGGCACACATGTCGGACCCTCGCGTTGCCCAGCATATGCCGCTCCTCATGTCTCAATGGGATCGCGCCGCCGTCGCCGAGTTCATTGCCACGAAAGAAGAGTTCTGGCGCCGGGACGGGCTCGGGCATTGGGCCATTCTCTGCAATGGCGTCTATGCCGGTTGGGGCGGCCTTCAGAGGGAAGGTGGCGAGTGGGATTACGGACTTGTGCTCAAGCCGGAAAACTTCGGTCTCGGCCCGCTGATCACGAAGACGGTTTTCGAACTTGCCGTGGCGGATGAGCGGATCCCCTTCGTGACGATCCTCTTGCCTCCATCACGCAGAAAATCGTGGGCGCTCGCGAAGCTGGGCGCAAGGCTCGTCGGTGAGGTCGAAAGCCATGGCGCGGCGTTCCTGAAATACCGCGTGGAGACCATCTGAGCGCTTCTGAGCGATACAGCTGTGTTCGCTGGAGTATCCAGGTTCCGCAATGCATGTCGTGGCGGCGCGCAGGTGGAGTGGGCCTGAAGGGAGCAGAGCGGCTCAATCGCCGTGTTCATCGGCATGCCCGAGCGAAGCGGCTGTGATGCGAATGACAATGCCGGGCGCCTCCCTAACCAAGTTCCTCTCCATCCCGGGTGGGATCTGTCGGCACAACGAAGATGGGGCATGCGTGGACATCAAGGCCTGCGACCCGTCCGGTCTCCAGCCTCCTCGTGCTCGGCACAGATCGCCGATCCATCGGCGTCCGAAAGCGGCTCGTTCAGCAGGCCGCAGCGGTGCGGCATGGTCGACGACCTGACGGCATTGCGTTGAAAATGGCGACAGGTGCGGCAGGCCCCGAATGACTTGCCACCATTGCGGCGGATCGTCTGCCTGAGCGTTGCCCGCAAGAGATCGACCAGAGCCGACACGTCATCCCCGGAGCCCGCCGCGATGTCGCGGGCCAGATCGATCAACGGATCACCGGCAAGCATCGCGTGACCCGCATCCGTGACGACAAGCTCGAGTGAGCGGCGGTCTTTCGGATTCTGCTGGCGGGCGATGAGCCCCTTGTCCTCCAGCGCGATCAGGGTCTGCGAGACCGTGCCGCGTGTCGAGCCCAGGTAGTCAGCCAAAGCGGCCGGCGAGCGCGAGAAGCGATTGGCGCGCGCGGCATACCTGAGCGCTTCCCATTGCGCCGGATTGAGGCCCGTTCTGGCGTCGGGGCTGCGCGACAGCCGCTCGAGGCGGTCGATGAGCCGGGCAGCCTCGAGCGCTTCCTTGGGATCATTCATAGCGACTCGCTATTATATGTTGACGCGGGTTCGGCGACATGCTTCTGATTAAATAGTAGCGAGTAGCTACGATTACCGCAAGGAGGTCCCCAGATGTCCCGTCTTGCCGCTGCGGCGGCCACCGCGCTGCTTCTCGCGTCCGCCATCCCGGCCACTGTGACAGCCCAGGAGAAAGCAATGTCGAGCATTCCAGGCTACCGCCTCAACGACCCCGCCCTGCCGCCTTCGCCACTCACGCTCGCCGACCTCCAGGAGCTGAAGGGCTCTCTCCTTCTCGGCCCCGACGATAATGCCGCGTTGCGCCAGGCCGAGACCGTCGTCGGCGACCAGATCGAGGCGATCCTCGACGTCTGGTACGGCTTCGTTGGCAGCACGCCACACCTCCTGACGTATTTCTCCGATGCCAGGACGGGCGAGCCCGATGGCGCCTATCTCGCTGCGGTCCGAAAGCGGTTCGGCCAATGGATCCTCGATACCTGCCGTGCCGACTTCGACGAAGGCTGGCTCGCCTGGCAGGACGAGATCGGCCGCAGGCACCATCGCCTCGGAAAGAACATGACCGACGGGGCGAGCGCCGCGCCGCACATCCCGATGCGCCACGTCCTCGCGCTCGCGATCCCGATCTCGGTCACCATGAAGCCGTTCCTCGCCAAGAAGGGGCATTCGCCCGCCGAGGTCGACGCCATGCACGCGGCCTGGACCAAGGCCGTGCTCCTGCAGGCGATCCTCTGGTCGCGTCCCTACACGAAGGAAGGTGACTTCTGATGCAGCGCGAAACGCGGCCTCCCGAACTCGTAATCTCCCGTTGGCTCAACACGAATGAGCCGCTGGCGCTCGCAGGCCTCACCGGCCGGCCGGTGCTGATCCACGCCTTCCAGATGCTCTGCCCCGGTTGCGTGAGCCATGCGATACCGCAGACGCAAAAGGCGCATCAGATCTTCCGCGACTCGGACCTGCAGGTGATCGGTCTGCACTCCGTCTTCGAGCATCACGCGGCCATGACCCCGGTGGCGCTCGAAGCCTTCGTGCACGAGTTCGGCCTGACGTTCCCGATCGGCATCGACGAGCCGGGGCGCGACACGTCCTTGCCCGTCACGATGCAGCGCTACCGCATGCGCGGCACCCCGACCACGCTCCTCATCGGACGGGACGGCAACCTCCTGAGCCACCTGTTCGGACGGATCGACGACATGACGCTCGGCGCGTTGATTGCCTCGGCTCTTGCCGGTGAGACCGGGACAACGAGCGCCGTTGCAGCCCCTCGCAAGGTTGCCGATGACTTGGGCTGTAGCGACGATGCTTGCGCCACGCTCTGACATTGTCTGCGGTGAGGTCGATGGAAGCTGCGATCACGATCATGTTTGCCGGTACCACTGCGCCTCTCGGGGTGAAGGGGGCGCTGAGCTCGATCCGCAAGAGGCCGCTCATGCCTCCATGGTCCGTCACGAGCACGGGATTGGCAGGCGACATTCAGGCGGACACGAAGAACCACGGAGGGCCCGAGAAGGCCCTCCACCACTATCCCCTAGATCACTACACGGCATGGCTCGCTGACCGGCCGGAGTTGGCGGACACGCTGGCAGCCGCGCCAGCGTTCGGCGAGAACATCTCCACATCGGGCCTGACGGAAGCGACCGCGTGCATCGGCGATGTCTATGGTCTTGGCCCCGTGCGCCTGCAGATCTCGCAGGGCCGGCAGCCATGCTGGAAGCTCAATGAGCGGTTCGGCTGGTCCGGCATGGCGCGCGCGGTCCAGGCCTCGGGACGCACGGGCTGGTACTATCGCGTGCTGGAGCCCGGTATTGTCGAGCCCGGGACCCAGTTGCTGCGGATCGACCAGCCCAGGCCGGATTGGCCGCTCGCCCGCCTTGTCGCCGCGCTGTACCAGAAGACGCAGGACTATGACGAACTGGCCGCGATGAGTGCCATTCCCGAACTCGCGCAGGGCTGGCGGGATCTTGCCGCCCGCCGTGTGGCAAACCGCAATGTCGAGGATTGGACCGCTCGGCTGGGTTCGTGAACGTGAGCTGGCCGGCTGCAGCAACGCATGCCGGTATGGCTCACGGCGTCTCTCGCACGACCTGTACGCCCGCTTCAGTCAGTATGATGTCGAGCGCAATGTCGTGAGGTTGAGGATAGATGGTCGGAATTCGTGCGGCCTGCATTCCGATGCCGATCGTGAACGGTCGCGGGTCAAGCGCGGCGAGCGTCCGGTCGAAATAGCCGCCCCCGTAGCCGAGGCGATAGCCCCCACCGTCCCAGCCGACCAACGGCGCAAGCACGATCTCTGGGACGAGCACCCCCGCCTCGGGCGGCGGTACGGGAATGTTCCAATCCCCGCGGATCATTCGCATTTCGGGAATCCAGTGGCGAAAGACCAGCGGTGCGGCCTTTACTTCTACGACGGGCAAGGCGACTCTCACGCCGATCGCGTGCAGATCGCCCATCAACGGGCGCAGGTTCGGCTCGCCCTTGATTGGCCAGTAAGCGGATAGAACCCGGCTCCTGGCGCCGTCGAATCGAGCCTCGAGAAGCTCGCGCAGGTGCCGGGCGAGCGCGCTGCTGACAGCGCGCCGGGCCTCGAGGCTCAGGGACTGGCGCTCGGATCGCAGCCGCGCGCGCTCCGCCCGGCGCCAACGCGCCACGTCACAGGCCTGTACGGGATCACCCTCCACCGGACCTAAGTAATCCGTCGCGAATTCAGCCGCCATGCAGGGCGGAGAAGCTGGCCGGCCGGGTTGCTGGAAATCATTGCTCATGATCCACATCCGTTAGCTATGCGTCGCCTCGATGTCGGCCCAGCCTCATCCCGTGCTCCAGGCGCGGGGCTGGCGCATGCCGCTGATCCGGCAGGCCTGGCCGACGTAGCCGTAGGGGAAGAGCTCGAACAGGAGGTCCTTGCCCGTCTTCCCGCGTGCGGCTGCACGCTCGTCGAGGAAACGCATGACGAAGCGCGCATCGGCCGCCACGCCATGCTCGCCGAGGAAGTCGCGCATGAAGGCGATGACGTCCCAATGGTCGTCGGTGAGCCTGATGTCCTGNNCAAGGCGACAGCAACGTCGGCATCCCATTCCTCCGGGTCGGTGAGGAAGCCGTGCTCGTCGAGATGGACGACGCGGTGTCCGACGCTCAGGTCCGTTATGACATCTGGGCGGGTTCGCATCAGGTTGCCTCCGTCACTTTGGCACCCCGTGGTCGTTTCGCGGAATGCGCGGGTTTCCTCGCCGGAGTGGCGACACAATCGGCCAACGTGGAGCGGTCGAGATCGGCCAGGAATGCCTCCTTGGCGCGCTTCAGCCGGCTCTTCAGCCGGCAGCCTGGGTTCAGGATGCATTCCCCGCCATCGGCACGGAAGCATTCGACGAGCGCGTGGCGGGCCTCGAGGCGGCGAACGACCTCGCCGATCGTGATCTCGTGGGCCGGGCGTGCCAGCCGCATGCCGCCGCCGCCGCCCCTCTGGGTCGCGATGAGTCCCGCCTCGGCCAATTCGCGGACAACCTTCACAAGATGGTTGCGCGAGATGCCGTGCTCCTCGGCGATCTCCTCGGTCGTTATCGTGCGATCGGGCTCGGCAGCGAGCCGCATCAGGGCCCTGAGGCCGTAGTCGGTGAAGGCTGTGAGGCGCATCGGCGGCGTCGGTCCTCGACGTCTGGTTGCAGGTCGGTGCCGCGGCTGCCGGGCGGACCCGCGCGTTCGCGGCGATGATGACACGTCTACTTCACGATGTGCTGCAGCGAGAACAAGTGCTGCGAGGTGCNNCCTCGGGGCTGAAGATGCCGAAGTCCCAGTCGCCGTTGCGATACTCCGCCGGCAGGGTCTCGCCCCAGCCCTTGCGCTTTTCCATGACGGCGATCGCGACGAGCTTGTCGCGGATGCGGCGGCCGAGACTGCTTGTCACGACCTTGCCGTCGGCATCCTTCTTGGCCGCATAGATCTCGCCGACCAGCACGGAGCCGTCGGGAAGCTCGCGCCCCTCCGAGCCGGCATCGATCGCAGCCTTGTTCGCGAACAACCGGATGACCTGATCTGGGTTCTGCACGCGATCGAGGCTCAGATAGTTCTTGAACGCCGACTGGTATCCTTGGGGAAACGACATGCGCGGCTGCTCGGCGGCGGCCAGGCACGCAGCGCTCGCGATCGCTACGGCTGCGATCAAGATCCGTCTCATCGGCTCACTCCTCCCTTGTCCCTGGTTGCCGCTTCTCAGGCGCGGTGGAGCGCCGGTGCGACGAAGGGCTGCTGCAATCAGTATTGCAAATACCTATTATCAATGCAATGAAGTGGTAGCGCAAATACTATTTTAGGGTGGGCTCTCCTATGCGGGACGACCGAGTGATCGCGGGGCCAGGGTCGACGCGCTCGGAGCGACGGGAGGCGTTCGCCGCGGATGTCAGCGCACGCACCGGCATCGACGAAGCGATGATCGAGCGCCTCGTCCACGCGTTCTATGCCCGCATTCGGGCGGACGAGGTTCTGGGACCGATCTTCGCCGCGCGCATCGCCGACTGGGATCCGCACCTTCAGCGCATGTGCGCCTTCTGGTCGTCGGTCGCGCTGATGAGCGGGCGCTATCACGGCCGTCCGATGCCGGCGCACGCACGCTTGCCTGTCGATGCGAGCCATTTCGACCACTGGCTCGCGCTCTTCGAGGCAACCGCGCGCGACGTCTGTCCGCCTGCGGCCACCGACCTGTTCATCGGCAAGGCACGCATGATCGCGCAAAGCCTCGAGCTTGGCGTGGCGAGCTACCGCGGCGAGGTTCTGGCGCCTGGTGAGCGCCTTGGACGGACCAAGGGGTGACGCCGGAAGGCGCCCGGTGATGGGGACGGGCGAAAACACGGATTGAATGCGCGTGGTTTGGCCCTGACGGGCGTGACTTCCGCCAAGTTGGCGTGGCTCGAAGCCCTGGCCGCTCTAAGCGCCAACTGTAAGCCGGAGGTGCGGCAGCCTCGCTCAGTCGCGCCCCATCGTGCAGATCGGCGTGAAGCCCCCAAAGATGAGACGCTTGCCATCGAAAGGCATCGGATTCTTTTCCGGATGCATGCGCGGGTCCGCCTTCTCCGGATGCTGCATCCAGTCGACCATCGTTGCATGCGCAGCATCGCGCGTCTTCTTGTCGGGCCACTCGATCCAGGAGAAGACGATCGTCTCGTCGTCTGTCGCCTGTACGGCCTTGCGGAAGTCGGTGAGCTTG
>JRYC01009911.1_pt1 | contig 10634 bp, 9 predicted proteins | sample 235301 | NCBI WGS metagenome assembly JRYC01 (sample SAMN03074211, study PRJNA261470) | activated sludge metagenome | biome: Common Effluent Treatment Plant; feature: Wastewater; material: Activated sludge; isolation source: activated biomass of a common effluent treatment plant treating...
GTCGCCGCCGCACGCGCACTGGACCGGGTTCTGTTATGGAACAATTACGTGGTACCGCAGTGGTACTACCCGTTCGATCGCCTCGCCTCCTGGCAGCGTTTCGGCCGCCCGGAGAAACTCCCATCGCAAAATCCCAGCACGACCATGAGCTGGTGGTTTGACACCCAAAAGGATGAAGCAGTGCGTGCAGGGCTTGGGCGATGATGAGTCAACGCATGTCAGGCCGCGGTCTCNNAGCCTGTGCTAAACGGCTCGCGTTTGAAAGACATAGGGCGCGACGCGTCGGCGGCGGCTGGATGGGAGACACTAAGGGCCGAAATGCGAAACGTTTTCCGCGCTTACCTCGCCCTGGCTCTTCTCTCTATCGCATTCGCGCCCGTCGCGGCCGAGCCAGTGAGCGCCATCGCCATGCATGGTGCGCCTAGCATCCCCGCCGGATTCGCCCACTTGCCCTACGCTAATCCTGATGCGCCCAAGGGTGGCCGTTTGTCCCTCGTCGGGCCTGCAGGCATCATCACTTTCGACAGCTTCAACGGTCATATTCTGAAAGGCGACGCAGCCCAGGGTCTCGAGTTGCTAACCGACAGCCTCATGGCTCGTGCTTCCGATGAGCCCGACGCCGTTTATGGCCTCGTTGCGAAAACAGCCACCGTTGCTGATGATGGCATGTCCATCACGTTCTCACTGAGGCCGGAGGCAAAGTTCGCCGACGGATCGGCACTGACTGCCGATGACGTTATTTTTTCATTCCAGACGCTGAAGGAGCAGGGACATCCCCGCTACAGGATCGCCCTGCGCGATGTTGAAAAAGCCGAAGCGCTCGACCCAGCCACGGTGCGTTATACATTCAAAGGAACTCTCGTCCGCGACCTTCCCGTTGTTGTTGCCACACTCCCGATCCTGCCTAAGAAATTCTACACCGAGCACAAATTCGAAGAGACATCGCTCATCCCCCCGCTCGGCTCAGGCCCATACAAAATCGCAAACTTCAAGGCCGGGACGTTCGTCCTTTACCAGCGGCGCGACGACTACTGGGCCAAGGATTTGCCCGTCAACAAGGGGCGCTTCAACTTTGGCGAAATCAAATACGAGTACTTCCGCGACCGCACTGCCGAGTTGACCAGTCTCAAATCCGGCGCTTTCGATTTCCGCGAGGAATTCACATCTGTTGATTGGGCAACCGCCTACGATATTCCGGCCGTCACGCAAGGCCGCATGATCAAGGAGAGCCTGCCCGATGACACACCGTCAGGCGCGCAAGGCTTCTTCATCAATACTCGGCGCGAGAAGTTCAATGATATCCGCGTCCGTAAAGCGTTAGGCCTCGCATTCGATTTCGAATGGACCAACAAGAACCTCTTCTATGGCCTCTATCAAAGGACAGGAAGCTTTTTTGAAAATTCACCGATGAAGGCTGAGGGCGCACCTTCAGCGGAAGAGCTCGCACTCCTCGAACCTTACCGGGATAAACTTCCCGCGGAAGTCTTCGCAACAGCAGTGACACCACCGCTCTCCGACGGATCGGGGAGCGACCGGAAGCTTTTGCGCGAGGCGTCGCGCCTGCTCGACGAAGCTGGTTGGAAGCAGAAGGGCACGGCAAGAGTCAACGCCAAAGGCGAGCCGCTCAGCCTCGAAATATTGAACTTCTCACCCTCGTTCGATCGTATCATTCTGCCCTACATCAAAAACCTGAAGGCCATTGGAATCGACGCCTCGCTGCGCAACGTTGATCCAGCCCAATACGAGCGCCGCGTTAAAGCTTTCGATTTCGACGTAACGACCGAGCGCTATTCAATGCGCCTCACGCCTGGCATCGAACTCAAAACCTTCTGGGGATCAGAATCAGCCAAGACCGACGGAAGCTTCAATCTCGCAGGCATCTCCGATCCGGCACTTGACGCCCTGATCGAACGCATCATGGCTGCAAGATCTCGCAACGAACTCGAAGTTGCAGCCCGCGCCGCCGATCGTGTTCTTCGTGCTGGCTACTACTGGGTGCCGCAATGGTATAAGCCGTCGCACAATTTAGCATATTGGAACAAATTCTCGCGCCCTGAGATCATGCCCAAGTACGAGCGCGGCGTCACTGATACCTGGTGGTATGACGAAGGCAAAGCGGAACGCTTGAAGTCGACAAACTGAGCAAGACGCCCCGCCGGGCAAATTCTAAGGAAGTATAGCCACGGGAAGGGAACGCATCGCATCAACCTCCGTGAGCAAGTTGCAGTCGTTCATGCGTTTCAAGTCAGACTAACCCGCTCAATACAAACACGGACGAACCCGAACGATGGCCGCCTATCTGCTCAAGCGCATCCTGCTCATGATCCCGACCATGTTCGGTATCATGCTGATTAGCTTCATCGTCATTCAGTTTGCCCCCGGCGGCCCCGTCGAGCGGGTGATCGCGCAATTGACGGGCACCGGCGTCAATGCCACCGACCGATTTTCAGGTAGCTCGAGCGACAGTCTCTCCGGCCAGTCGGGCCAGAATGTACCGGGTCAAGGTGGCGCTGCCGATCCAGTCAGCTCGAAATACCGCGGCGCGCAAGGGCTCGACCCTGAGTTCATCAAAAGCTTGGAGAAGCAATACGGTTTCGACAAACCAGCGCACGAGCGCTTCTTCCTCATGCTCAAGAATTACATCACCTTTGACTTCGGCAAGAGCTACTTCCGCGATGTGTCTGTTATCGACTTGATCAAGGAGAAGCTCCCGGTCTCCATCTCGCTTGGGCTATGGATGACACTTCTCACGTATATGATTTCCATTCCCCTCGGCATCCGCAAAGCCGTCAAGGACGGCGAGAAGTTCGACACCTGGACCAGCGGCCTTCTGGTTATCGGCTATGCTGTGCCGGGCTTTCTCGTCGCTGTGCTCTTCTTGATTTTGTTTGCCGGTTCTTCATTCTTCCAGTGGTTCCCCTCGCGCGGCCTCACTGCTGACAATTGGGCAGAGCTATCCACCTGGAGCAAAATCGTCGACTACTTCTGGCACCTGACACTGCCGTTGATCGCCATCGCGCTCGGCTCCTTTACAACCATGACGTTCCTGACCAAGAACTCGTTCCTCGACGAGATTCGCAAGCAATACGTCATCACCGCACGCGCCAAGGGATTATCAGAGCGCCAGGTGCTCTACGGTCATGTTTTCCGCAACGCCATGCTGATTATAATCGCCGGCTTTCCAGGCGCATTCATCTCCGCCTTCTTCTCGGGAAGCTTATTGATCGAGCAGATCTTCTCACTCGACGGTTTGGGACTGCTTGGTTTTGAATCGATCATCAACCGCGACTATCCCGTGGTCTTTGCCACTCTTTACATATTCTCGTTGCTGGGATTAGTCGTGAACCTTGTGTCTGACTTCCTCTACACCATCGTCGATCCTCGTATCGACTTCGAGAGCCGGGAGGTCTGAGATTATGGATGCTCGGTCAACGCTCTCTGATGAATTGCGCGCGCGCAACTCCGCGCGATCAATGCCGCTTCGTGAACGGCTTTCATCCTTTTTCCATCTATCGCCAATCAACGCACGCCGCTGGGAAAACTTCAAAGCGAACAGGCGTGGTTTCTACAGTCTGTGGATCTTCCTCGCCTTGTTTTTAATTTCACTGCTGGCTGACTTCATCGCCAACGATCGGCCGATACTGGTCAGCTACAAAGGTGAGCTCCTATCACCCGTGCTCGTCGATTATCCCGAGAGCAAGTTCGGTGGATTTCTGGCCACCACTGACTACCGGGATCCCGTGATCCTGGAAGAGATCAAGACCAACGGTTGGATGCTATGGCCGCCGATCCGCTATTCCTATGACACCGTCAACAAGGATTATCCAACGCGCAAGTCGCCGTCCGGATTATGCCTCGGGTTTCCATCGCCACCACCGTGGGCATCCAAGGTCGAATTTTGCGAAACTCCGCCCGATCAGCTCGCGCGTTATCAAGCGTTCGGCAATACCAACTGGCTGGGCACCGACAACCAGGGCCGAGATGTCGTAGCGCGCGTCATCTACGGCTTCCGCATCTCGGTCCTGTTCGGACTCATATTGACGATATTTTCATCGGTCGTCGGCGTTGCAGCAGGCGCGGTCCAGGGCTACTTCGGCGGCCTCACCGATCTCATCTTTCAGCGCATCCTCGAGATCTGGTCGGCAATACCCTCGCTCTATGTCCTGCTCATCATCTCCTCCGTGCTTGTGCCAGGCTTCTGGACGCTACTCTTCGTGCTTTTGATCTTCTCCTGGACTTCGCTGGTCGGCGTGGTGCGTGCTGAGTTCTTGCGCGGACGCAACTTCGAATACATCAAAGCTGCACGGGCATTGGGACTGTCGGATTCCAAGATCATGTGGAAGCACCTTTTGCCCAACGCGATGGTCGCCACGTTGACGTTCATGCCCTTCCTGTTGTCTGGCTCCATCTCAGCGCTGACAGCGCTCGATTTCCTTGGACTAGGCCTGCCTCCAGGCTCCGCATCGCTGGGCGAATTGCTCTTGCAGGGCAAGAAGCACACCGAGGCACCGTGGCTCGGCCTTACCGGCTTCTTCACACTAGCGATCATGCTGTCGCTTCTCGTCTTCATCGGCGAGGCCGTGCGCGATGCACTCGACCCACGCAAGACCTTTCAATAAAGGTGGACGATGAGCACGTCTGAAACTCTGATTCAGGTCCGCAATCTGTCGGTCGCATTTGGCAAGGGCGACAACAAAGCGCTAGCTGTCGACCATGTTTCATTCCGTATCGGCCGCGGCGAAACGGTGGCGCTCGTCGGTGAATCCGGCTCAGGCAAGACCGTCTCGGCACTCTCAATTCTGCGCCTGCTCCCCTATCCGATGGCATCACACCCGACCGGCGAAATTTTCTATGAGGGCAAGGATCTCTTGAAGCTCCCCGAATCGGGCATGCAGTCGATCCGAGGCGACGCCATCTCGATCATCTTCCAAGAGCCGATGACATCGCTCAATCCCGTTCACACCATCGAGCGTCAAGTCGGCGAAGTACTCAAGCTGCACCGCGGCATGGATGATGCGAACGCTCGAAAGCGCGTTCAGGAACTGCTGGAAAAAGTTGGCATCAACGAGCCTGAGAAGCGGCTCAGCGCTTATCCGCACGAATTGTCGGGTGGTCAGCGACAGCGTGTAATGATCGCCATGGCGCTTGCCAATGAGCCCGAATTGTTGATCGCCGACGAGCCTACAACCGCACTCGACGTCACGATCCAGGCACAAATCCTCGAACTTCTGTCCGATCTTCAAAAGGAGATGGGCATGGCGATGCTGCTCATCACACATGATCTCGGCATCGTTCGCAAAATGGCCGAGCGCGTCTACGTCATGAAATCGGGCGAGATCGTCGAGGAAGGCCAGATGGAAGCGGTCTTCACCAATCCCCAGCACACCTATACCCGCCACCTGATCAACGCCGAACCGAAGGGCGATCCTCCCAGGGCCGATGACAGCCGCCCCGTTGTCTTAGAGGCTGATGATCTCAAGGTGTGGTTCCCCATCAAGGCTGGCCTTCTGAAGCGCACGGTCGACCACGTTAAGGCCGTTGACGGCCTCTCGCTCAAGCTGCGATCCGGCCAAACGCTCGGAGTTGTCGGTGAATCCGGATCTGGCAAGACAACACTCGGACTGGCGCTTCTGCGGCTGATCTCCTCCAAAGGGCCGATAGCTTACGTCGGTCAGCGCATCGACAGCCTGACGCAAAAGCAAATGCGGCCGCTGCGCAAAGAAATGCAGATCGTCTTTCAAGATCCCTATGGATCACTCTCTCCGCGCATGTCGGTGAGCCAGATCATCGAGGAAGGGCTCCTCATTCAGCAGCCGCAGCTGACCTACGACGAACGGCGTGATCGCGTCAGCGATGCGCTTCGCGAAGTCGGCCTCGATCCAGAAAGCCAGGATCGCTACCCCCACGAGTTCTCCGGCGGCCAGCGTCAACGCATCGCCATTGCACGCGCCATGGTGCTCGGCCCTAAATTCGTCATGCTCGACGAACCAACGAGCGCACTCGATATGAGCGTGCAGGCTCAGATCGTGGATCTGCTGCGCGATCTACAAAAGAAACACGATCTGGCTTACCTTTTCATCAGCCACGACCTCAAAGTCGTCCGCGCGCTCTGTAATTACGTGATCGTTATGCGCAAAGGGCGTGTCGTTGAGGAAGGACCCGCCGAAGAGGTCTTTGCCAATCCCAAACAGGAATATACCCGCGCCCTACTGGCAGCCGCCTTGAACCTCGCGGTGGAAAAGGATCACGCTGCTGCAGGTTGAAGACGTGTGACACTCAATTGGCATCGAGCCCATATCCGCACCGCATTTAGCCGCGAAATATCGCTTCAATACCTGCACTGCTATTTTTGAGGCTTGCCCATGTCATCACCCAACTCCGAGATCGTGCTCTTTCATTGGCCACAGTCGCGCTCCACCAGCATCCGCTGGATGCTTGAAGAATTGGGTGTGCCTTATCGCATAACGATCGTCGACATCACATCGGGCAATCATCCCTCCGAGGTGCTTCGCGCGCTCAATCCAATGGGCAAAGTGCCAGTCCTCACACACGGCGATCTGGTAATCAGCGAGGTTTCCGCGATCTGCTGCTATCTAGCGGATCGTTTCCCCAAGGCTGGCCTTGCGCCTGCAATTGACGATCCCAAGCGCGGCCCTTACCTCAAATGGCTCTTCTTCGCGCCCGGATGTATCGAGCCGGCCGTAACACAGAAGGCCATGAAGTGGCCTGACGGACCACGCGGCACACTCGGTTGGGCAAGCTACGATGACACCATGCAGGTACTCGCTGATGGAGTTGTGCATGCCACGCCCTGGATCCTTGGCGAACAGTTCACTGCAGCCGACGTCGTGATCGGGTCTCAAGTTCGCTGGGGCCTCATGTTCGGAACGATCCCAAAGCACCCAGCCCTAGAGGCCTATGCATCGCGCCTCGGTCAGCGCCCAGCCTTGAAACGTCAACTGGAGTTGGATGCTGCTGGGTAGATCGAGAGCCCGACCGGCTCAGATCGAAGCAGCACTGCTTCCATCAAAGGCGTGAATCGGTCTCACAAACAGAGAATTGGAGCATGCCACTTTCGTGAGACTTGATTCAATCTACTTCGGACCTGCTCTAAGATTTGCCTTCAAGCTCTGCCAATTAAACAAAACGTATTTTTCCCCCGACTTTAGACCACCAAGCGGATAACGAATGAATATCGACGACCGCCAACGTGCCAAGCTTCGGACAGCGATAACGTCCCTCGAATATTGGATCCCCAGCATCAGCGACGCTGCCTGGATTTCGCAAACAAACTGCGATGACTACTGGCGCATCAACGTCGAGCCCCATATTGAGGGCCCCTGTCCATTCGAGATTGTGATCCGTACCGACGGCTTCCACGACATCGTGATCGCAGGGGAAGCATTCGAGGACCAGACGACAGACGATCTCGACTTGTTCGTGCCATTCGCCGAGGCCATTGCGAGCGGCAATGTGATCCGTCGGATCTATTCGACCGCCGATACCCGCATGCCCGTTGCCATTGAGACGAGCGTAAATATGGCAGGTGGAAAATCGTGGCACCGGCGGCGCGAACTGGTTTCGGGCTTCAATGGGCCAGTGCATCATGAGGCGATTGCACACGACCATGCGTTCCTGCCCTACAAGCGCAATCCAACCTGATTTCAGCGGAAAAGAGATCGGCGATTTGCGATCTGCATCAGTTGGCGACACCGGCAACTCTTCGGCCTGCCCAGGTCAAGTACAGCCCTTCGCCACTTCCTCCACGAGCCACCGCACCTCAGCTCGCGCACCAGGTCCGGTTGCCATGAGTGTCACCAGTTGCGGTAACGCGATCTTCAGATCATCAGCCAGGGTGTAGGGCGGATTGACCACCACGACACCTGATGCAACAAGCCCTCGTAAATTGGCGTCAGGAGCATCGACTTGTAATTCCACCGCGAGACACTTCGCTAATCCCGCTTGGCAAAGTCGATCATAGAAGCTCTCCACTTCAGCGCGCGACTTGATCGGATACCAAAGGATGATGATGCCCGTCGCGAACCTGCGATGTGCCGCAATCACTGCACCCGACAGCCGTGCAAACTCGCCTGCGACCTCGAACGGCGGATCGACGAGCACCACCCCGCGGCGCTCTTTTGGCGGCAACAGGGACTTGAGCGCCGTATAGCCGTCGAGACCCATCACCTTGGTTTGGCGATCCCGATGGAACAAGTCTGCAAGCTGGTCCCGATCTTCGGGATGCAGCTCATTGACAACGAGCTGATCGCTCTCACGCATCAAACGGCGTGCAATGAGTGGACTGCCCGGATAGCGAACAAGCCTATCACCGACACCAGCCGCCGGGTCGCAGTCAGGGATAAGCAAATTGAGATACGGCTCGAGCACGCGCAGGACATCGGGCGGCAGTTCATTGCGCGCACTAAGCACCCGCGCGATTCCCTCTCGCCATTCGCCCGTCTTTTCCGCTTCAACGCTATAGAGGTCGTAAAGTCCCGTCCCGGCATGCGTATCGATAACGCGAAATGGCGCTGCCTTTTTCGTCAGATGCACCAGAACCAGCGTTAGCACCAGATGCTTTAAAACATCGGCGAAGTTACCGGCATGAAAAGCGTGGCGGTAGTTCATTGCAGCCAGCTCACGCCTTCTTCTCCCACCGGCCGCCGCCAGACTGCTGCCAATATGTCGCCTGGCATCCGGCCTGCTTTGCAGCTTTCCATTGCAGCCGCGCAGTCGCGACTGCTTGCGGATCATTTCCATCGAACAGATAAACGATACGCACAAAGCCCTCAAACGTCTCCGCTGTCGCTCCATCGACCAAGAACCGCACTCCCGCGCTATTCGGCGTCTCTGATCCCGTCGTGAGATAAATTGGCTGATAGGCGCTCATCCCGTCTTTGCGCGTACCATGTGCAAGAAAACTATCGTCGCGATATGTCCACAGCGCCAGATCAAGAGCTTCCAGCCGCTCCTCCGATCCCGATTGAACGACAGCACGCCAACCACGTTCGATGGTCTTTTCAAGGAGTGCGGGCAGCACCTTTTCAAGCGGCTGCCGCTCCAAGTGATAGAACAGAACTTCGGCTGCACCGTCCGCCACGTTCTCTCAATCCTTCACTCTGCTCACATGCAAAAGCGGTTTGCACATCTGGGTTTGCATCACACACCACCACGAGATCTTCGGGATTCTGAAAGCAATACCATACGCGCATCCCAGCGCCCTTTGCGTTCCGATTGAATCCGAACACGGCCCGAGTTTCTTAATCTGACGCACATTCTTTACGCGATCCGGTATCAATTTCACACGACACAACACTCGCGTGCTTGAATTCATCTCGCTTAGGGGGTTGCACCATCAGTACAATGCGCCTATATCCCCCATTCCGGAGCGGCGCCATACCTTTGGTTGACGCCCGTGCGGGCGGTGAGCATTGCAGCCTCTCAGGGTGCGCTGCTGGTGCTCCCGCCCGCTGCGTCTCTTCACTTTTTCAAGTATTTCTTGGGAACCTCGCCGGCGTCGACGAGGGCATTGATGCAGCGCCAGGAGAGCTGCTGGCCGTGGGCGCTCATGCAGCGGCGGACCGCGGCCCCCTCCTCGGGATGCTGGCTGCAGTACCGGTAGTAGTCGGCGGCGCAGGCCAGTTGGACGCGGAGGCTGGTGGCGCCAGCCTCGCCGGCGGCGAGGGAGGTGACGGCGAGGGCGGCAAGGGCGATGGCGATTTTCATGGCGAGGCTCCTTGGGCTCGAAGTTGATTGGTTCCGATCCTGCCGGAGACCGCCGCCGGCCGCTGTTCCAATCGTCACAAGGTACGCCGAATTTGCGCCACGGCAACCGGGGCCGTGACCAGCGACCGTCAACTGCCGACACCCAGCATCAGCTTGATGTTCTGCACCGCCGCGCCGGCCGCGCCCTTGCCGAGGTTGTCGAGCCGGGCGACGAGCACCGCCTGCCGCTCCGCCTCGTTGGCGAACACGCGCAGCTCGAGCTTGTCGGTGCCGTTCAAGGCTTCGGCGGCGAGCCGCCCGGCCTTTTCGGCGCCGACGACCGTCACAAGGCTCGCGCCCTCGTAATGGGCCGCGAGCACAGCCTCGAGGTCGGCGGCCTTCGGCCTGCGCGGGAGCGCATCGAGGTGGAGCGGCACCGAGACCAGCATGCCCTGGCGGAAGTTGCCCACGCTCGGCACGAAGATCGGCCGGCGCATCAGGCGCGCATAGAGCTGCATCTCGGGCACGTGCTTGTGCTCGAGGCCGAGGCCGTAGAGCTCGAAGGACGGCGCGGTCTTCGTCACCTCGTAGGCTTCGATCATCGACTTGCCGCCGCCGGAGTAGCCGGAGACGGCATTGACGGTGACAGGATAGTCCGCGGGCAGGATGCCGGCGTCGACCAGCGGCCGGATCAGCGCGACGGCGCCGGTCGGATAGCAGCCGGGGTTGGCGACGTTGCGCGCCTCCGCGATCAGGCCGGCCTGCGCCTTGTCCAGCTCCGGGAAGCCATAGACCCAGCCGTCGGCGACTCGATGCGCGGTCGACGCATCGACGATACGGGGGGCCTTGTCCCCCAGCTCAGCCGCTAGCGCCACGGCCTCCTTCGCCGCGTCGTCGGGCAGGCACAACACGACCAGATCGACCTCGCG
>JRYC01001426.1_pt1 | contig 10628 bp, 7 predicted proteins | sample 235301 | NCBI WGS metagenome assembly JRYC01 (sample SAMN03074211, study PRJNA261470) | activated sludge metagenome | biome: Common Effluent Treatment Plant; feature: Wastewater; material: Activated sludge; isolation source: activated biomass of a common effluent treatment plant treating...
AGCGGCCCGTAGAGCTCGCCGGCGAGCTGCAGGAAGCGGGCGAACATGGTCCGGCCGCGGATGAGCTTGGGCGGTGCCTGGATGAGGCCGACCTGCGGGTTGCCGTCCATCCTCTCGACCAGGCCGATCATGCTGCGCGCCGTCATCAGGCTGTCGGCGTCCAGGACCAGCATGTAGGCGTAGCCGCTGCCCCAGCGGGTGAGGAAATCCTCGATGTTGCCGCTCTTGCGCCGCCGGTTCCTGAGGCGGCGGCGGTAGAAGATGCGGTCGCCGCCCACCACCGAGTGGCGCAGCGCCTGCCAGGCGTCGATCTCGGCCAGCCAGACGTCGGGATCGGTAGTGTCGCTGAGGATGAAGAGGTCGAAGCGGCCACCCTGGGGCCCGGCCTCGGCCAGATCCTCCCACATGGCGCGCAGCCCGGCGAACACGCGCTGCGGATCCTCGTTGTAGATCGGCATCACCAGCGCCGTGCGCTGGCCCGTGGGCAGCTGCACCGGCCGATTCGGCGCCGGCCCGGCGCGCGCGGCGAAGATGCGGCCCAGCATCACGGCGGCACCGGCGCTCAGCGTCCAGAACGACTGGGCAAGCCAGAGCAGCAGGATGGCGAAGACGGCGGTGTGGGCGATGTCCAGCAGGCTGAGGCCGTCGGTGGCCAGGATCTGCAGGAAGGTGCTGGTGCCCCAGAAGGTGGTGGTGAGGATCAGCACCGTGAACACGAGCCGCCGATGCCTGGCGCGGCGCGACAGCTCGGCCTCGCGCTCCTCGGCCTCGTCGTGCAGCCCCTCGCCGCTGTGCGGCACCACCAGCCGGCGCAGCCGCCATGCCGCACGTCGCCAGTCGATCACCGATCCCAGCTGCTGCGAGAGGATTTCCAAAGGATTGGCCGAGGGGGCGACGAGACGGCCCTCGTCCGCCTGCGGCTCGTCGCCCCAGAGCTGGGAGCGCGCCGCCTCCAGCGAGACGAGAATGGCCTCCTCGGTCGAATCGACGTCGAGGCTGTGCGAGCAACGGGCGACGACCTCGCGGCTCAGACCCTCGGCCGCCATCTCGTCGAGCCCGGCGGCCCGCAGATAGGCGACGACGCGCTCCTGGGCCAAGCCCCAGCGGCCGGAGGATCGGGCGGAACCGTGTCGCGGCAGGCTGGTCACGGCCGAGCTGTGCATTACCAGGAGCCTCGCGCGCCTTCCGTCTTATTTGGTCAGGTCTTGTCGATGCGGTAAAGCCATGTCTCTGAAATCTGGCGGGCACCGTTCGTCAGCAGGCTGCGCAATTCCACGCCGTCTTTTCCTTCCGGCCGAATGTCGATCGTGACCCGCCAACCGTTGGTCACCGGGTTGCGCTCCAGCAACGCCGGAGAGCACGTGCCGTTCCGACATTCGAGAACAACTTCCGGACGGGCGTCCGGTGCCAGCGCGTCCGGCGCCGGCGGGCCGAAATCGACGATCAGCCGCCGCGAATCGGCAATGCGCTCCGGAGCGGTGGGGCCACCGGCGACGCCGACGCGGGTGCCGAGCACCGGCGCCAGCCCCACGGCCAGCGGCTCCTGCAGCGACCAGATCAGCCGGTAGGAAAAGCGCAGCTCCTGGCCGGCGGTGACCGCGGTCATCGGCGTCCAGAAGGCGACGATGTTGTCGTGGGTCTCGTCGGGTGTCGGAATCTCGATCAGCCGGACCGAGCCCTTGCCCCAGGCGCCCTTGGGCTCGACCCACAGATGCGGGCGCAGCTCGTAGCGGGCATCGAGATCCTCGTAGCTCGCGAAATCGCGATTCCGCTGAATCAGGCCGAAGCCGCGCGGATTGTCCTCCTCGAAGACGCTGAGCCTGAGGTCCGTCGGGTTGACCAGCGGCCGCCAGGTCAGCTCGCCGCTGCCGCGCCAGACCGACAGGCCCTCGCTGTCATGGACCTGGGGGCGCCAGTCATCGACGTTCACCCGGTCGTTGTCGCCGAAATAGAACATGCTGGTGAGCGGGGCGATGCCGACCTGCTCGACATCGGCGCGAAAGAACAGCGACGCGTCGACATCCATGATCGTCCGCTCGCGCGGCGCAAGGTCGAAGCGGTAGGCGCCGACCACGCTCGGGCTGTCGAGCAGGGCATAGATGACAAGGGGCTCGAACGGCTGCTGCGGCCGTTCCACCCAGAAATGGGTGAAGCTCGGGAACTCCTCGGGCCGACCGAGGCCGGTGTTGAGGGCGAGGCCGCGCGCCGACAGCCCGTAGCGGCTGCCCTTGGCCAGGGCCCGAAAATAGCTCGCGCCCAGGAAGACCAGCAGGTCGTCGAGCGCGGGCCCGCCATGCAACGGGTAGTGCACCCGGAAGCCGGCGAAGCCCATGTCGGAGCTGAGATGGTCCTCGATGCGGTTCGGGCCGAAGTCGAACAGCGAGGAGTCGTAGAGGACCTCCTGCGCCTGGCCGTCGGCGACGATGTGGATGTGCACGGGCTCGCGGAAGTAGGAGCCCGGGTGGAAGAACTGGAGCTGGTAACCCGGCGTACCGGCCCACACCGCGTGCTCGGGCCTGAACCTGATCTCGCGGTACTGATCGTAGCCGAGCTGCGTCAGCTCGGCCGGCGCCTGCGGCCGCGGCTGATAGGCCTGCTGCGCCATGTCGCGGGCGCGCTGGATCAGCCGCTCGAACGAGAACGGATGGGCCTCGCCCAATGCCGGCGCCTGCGCCAACGCCTGCCTGCCCGGCACCGCGGCGAGCAGCGCGAGGGAAGACACGGTCAACGCCAAGTTGCGACGCGACAAGCGCAGCGCGCAGTTTCTGCTCACGACGCGAGGTGCTTCCCCTTCAGGGCAGGAGCGCATTCTGCCGCGCCGCGAGATCGCCGCCGCCCCCGCGAACAGCGATTTCCACAATGCCATCAGCGCGCGCCCCGCGAGGGAAGTTTAGACCGATTTCTTTGATCCCAACAAGTTAAACTTCCCGAACGGGCCGGACCGTCCGACGGCCCGGACCGGGTCGTGCCGTCGAAGGCACGACCCCGGCAGGCGCCTCCGCCGAATTCCTCTCGCATGCGCAGCACGCGTCGCCTCCGCAAACCTCGACAACCCTCGTTTGTGACGGGCAAACCTCGTCGCGGGCTATATAGTGCCGCTGTCCGCTATTGCTCCCCTCGGAGGAAGCCTCGGATGCTGCGCACCGCCATGATCTGTCTTGCACTGGCCGCAACGGCTCCGTCCGCCGCCAGGGCCATGGGATCCACCGACACGCCGGCCGCCGGCGGCACCGCCTACGACGAGGCCGTCAAGCTGGTGGAGCAACAGGACTACCAGGGTGCGGCGGCCCTGCTCTCCGGCTTCGTCGGCACCAATCCCACCCATGCCGACGCCTGGAACTATCTGGGCTATGCCGAGCGCAAGCTGGGCGACTTCCCCTCGGCACTGGCCGCCTACGGCAAGGCCCTGGCGCTGCAGCCCGAGCACCGTGGCGCCAACGAATATCTCGGAGAGCTCTATCTGCAGATGGGCGACGTCGCCAAGGCGCGGGAGCGGCTGGCCGTCCTCGACAAGGCGTGCTGGCTGCCCTGCGACGAGTATACCGAGCTGAAGGGGCAGATCGACGCCTACGAGGCCGCGCGTCCGGCCAAGTCAAGCTAGCGCGCCGCAGGTGCGCCGCCTGCTCCTGGTCCTGCTCCTGCTGCCGACCCTTCCCGGAACCGCCTCGGCCATGGGCTGCTTTCCCTCGGCCGCGATCGCGCCGCGGCCCGTCCCGGTGGCCCTTCCTGAGGGTGCGACCGTCGAGCTGACCTTCCTCGGCCACTCGACCTTCCTGATCGAGAGCCGCGGCGGCACCCGGGCGGTGACCGACTACAACGCCTATGTCCGCTCGCCGGTGACGCCCGACATCGTCACCATGAACAACTTCCACGACACCCATTTCACCGATTTCGTCGAGCCGGGCGTGCGGCACGTGCTGCGCGGCTGGAACCCGTCCGGCGGCCCGGCCGAGCACGACGTGACGGTGAACGACCTGCGGGTGCGCAACGTGCCGACGGCGGTGCACGGCCGGGTGGGCGACCAGGCGCTCGGCAACTCGATCTTCGTGTTCGAGACGCCCGACCTCTGCATCGCCCATCTGGGCCACCTGCACCACGTGCTGCTCGACACCCAGCTCGGCGAGATCGGCCAGATCGACGTGCTGCTGGTGCCGATCGACGGCAGCTATACGATGTCCCAGGAGGAGATGGCCCGGGTCATCGACCAGATCGGCCCGGCCGTGGTGGTGCCGATGCACTATTTCGGCGGCTACAGGCTGTCGCAATTCCTCGAGCTGATGCGGCCGCGCTGGGAGGTGGTGATGTCGGGGACGCCGAAGCTGGCGCTGTCGCGGGTGACGTTGCCCTGGCGGCAGATCGTCGTCCTGCCCGGCGGTTGAGACGACGCCGCCGATGAACCTGGTCGAGACATTGCTGATGGCGTTGCGCGAGCGCGGCGCCGGCGAGCTGTTCGGCATTCCCGGCGACTTCGCCCTGCCGTTCTTCAAGATCGCGGAGGAGAGCGCCATCCTGCCGCTGCACACGCTCAGCCACGAGCCGGCCGTGGGCTTCGCCGCCGACGCCGCGGCGCGCTTCCGCGGCACGCTGGGCGTGGGCGTCGTGACCTACGGCGCCGGCGCCTTCAACATGGTCAACGCCGTGTCGGGTGCCTGGGCCGAGAAGTCGCCGGTGGTGGTGATCTCGGGCGCTCCCGGCACGCGCGAGAGCGCCTCGGGCCTGCTGCTGCACCACCAGGGCCGCTCGCTCGACACCCAGTACCGGGTCTATCGCGAGATCACCTGCGCCCAGGCCCGGCTGGACGACGCCGTCGCGGCTCCGGCCGAGATCGCCCGCGTGCTGGGTGCTGCCCTCGACCAGTCGCGGCCGGTTTATATCGAGGTGCCGCGCGACATGGTGCGCGAGCCCTGCGCGCCGGTGCCGCCGCACCTGCCGCTGGCCGGCGATCCCGACGCGGTCGCCGCCTGTGCCGACGAGGTGATGGCGCGGCTGCGGGCGGCCACGCGGCCGGTGCTGATGGTCGACGTCGAGGTGCGGCGCTTCCGGCTGGAGGAGAAGGTCGCCGAGCTGGCGCGGCGCCTCGCCATCCCGGTGGTCACCACCTTCATGGGCCGCGGGCTGCTGACCGAGAGAGCGGCACCGCTGGTCGGCACCTATCTGGGCGTGGCCGGCGATCCGGCGGTCACCGGGCTGGTCGAGGGCTCGGACGGCCTGCTGCTGCTAGGCGTCATCCTCTGCGACACGAATTTCGGCGTCAGCGCCGGCAAGCTCGACCTGCGCCGCACCATCCAGGCGCTCGACCGGCAGGTGTCGCTGGGCTTCCACAGCTACCGCGACATACCGCTCGCCGATCTCGTGGAGGCGCTCCTCGCCCGCGCCTCGCCGCTCGGCAGCGCCGGGGCCGCCGCACCGCCGGCCTATCCGCGCGGGCTCGTCGCCGACGACCAGCCGATAGCACCGGCCGACATCGCCCGTGCGGTCAACGACAGCTTCGAGCGGCACGGCGCCATGCCGATCGCCGCCGACATGGGCGACTGCCTGTTCACCGCCATGGACATCGCCGACAGCGGCCTCGTGGCGCCCGGCTACTATGCCGGCATGGGGTTCGGCGTGCCGGCCGGCATCGGCGCCCAGCTGGCGACCGGCCGGCGCAGCCTGGTCCTGGTCGGCGACGGCGCCTTCCAGATGACGGGGTGGGAGCTGGGCAACTGCCGCCGCCTGGGGATCGATCCGATCGTGCTGCTGATGAACAACAGGAGCTGGGAGATGCTGCGCTGCTTCCAGCCGGAATCGCGCTTCAACGACCTCGACGACTGGCGGTTCGCCGACATGGCGGCGAGCCTGGGCGGCGTCGGCCGGCGCGTCGAGACCCGCGCCGAGCTGGCCTCGGCGCTGGAGGAGGCCCGCTCGGACCGCGGCCGCTTCCATCTGATCGAGGCGATGATTCCGCGCGGCGTGCTGTCGGACACGCTGGCGCGCTTCGTCGCCGGCGTGAAGCGCCTGCAGCGGCCGCAGGGGGCCACGGCATGAGCCGCATGGGCTGGCGGACGCTGCTGCGCTGGATCCTGCGCCTGGCCTACCGCGCCGAGCTGCGGGGTGCCGAGAACCTGCAGGGCCTCGGCGACCGCGTGCTGATCGTGGTCAACCACGTCTCGTTCCTCGACGCGGCCCTGCTGATGGCGTTTCTCGACGGGGCGCCGGTCTTCGCCATCAACACCGAGATCGCGCAACGCTGGTGGGTGAAGCCGCTGGGCCGGGTCGCCGACTTCTTCGCGCTCGACCCGGCCAATCCGCTGGCGACCAAGACGCTGATCGCCAAGGTCAAGGAGGGCCGGCCCTGCGTGATCTTCCCCGAGGGGCGGATCAGCGTCACCGGTGCTTTGATGAAGGTGTATGCCGGCCCGGCCTGGATCGCTGACAAGACCGACGCCGTCGTCGTGCCGGTGCGGATCGACGGCGCCGAGCGCTCGCCGTTCAGCCGCCTCAACCGCGGCCAGGTCCGCCGCGTGCTGTTTCCCAAGATCAAGGTCACGATCGTCGAGCCGCGGCGGATCGCGCTCGACCCGGCGCTGCGCGGCAAGGTCCGGCGCAAGGCGGCGAGCCTGCAGCTCTACGAGATCATGTCCGACATGGTCTTCCGCACCCAGGACCTCGGCGAGACGCTGGTCGAGGCGGTGCTGCGGGCACGGCACATCCACGGCGGCGGCTTCACGGCCGTGCAGGATCCGACCGGCGCCAGGATCAGCTACAACAGGCTGCTGATGGGTGCGGTGGCGCTCGGCAAGCCGCTGGCCGGCCTGACCAGCCGGGGCGAGCATGTCGGCGTGCTGCTGCCCAACGTCAATGCCGCCATCGTGACGTTCCTGGCGCTGCAGACCTATGGCCGCGTGCCGGCGATGCTCAATTTCTCGACCGGCACCGGCAACATGCAGGCCGGCCTCGTCGCCGCCGGCGTCGAGCGCATCGTCACCTCGCGCGCCTTCGTCGAGAAGGCCAAGATCGAGAAGACGATCGAAGCTCTCGCCGAGCAGGCGGAGATCATCTGGCTCGAGGACGTCGGCGCCGACATTGGCCTCGGCGCCAAGCTCACGGCGATGCTCGACCTGCCGCGGCTGCGCAGCCTGCACCGGTCGTTCGGTGTCCGCCGCGACGATCCGGCGGTGATCCTGTTCACCTCGGGCTCGGAGGGCCGGCCCAAGGGCGTGGTGCTGAGCCACGGCAACATCCTGGCCAACTGCGCCCAGGCCGCGGCCAGGGTCGACTACAACGAGCTCGACACCTGCTTCAACGCCCTGCCGGTGTTCCACAGCTTCGGCCTGACGGCCGGCACGCTGCTGCCCCTGGTCAGCGGGGTGAAGGTGTTCATGTACCCCTCGCCGCTGCACTACCGCGTCGTGCCGGAGATGATCTACGACGTGCAGGCGACGATCATGTTCGGCACCAACAGCTTCCTCAAGGGCTACGGCCGCGCCGCCGATCCCTACGACTTCCGCTCGCTGCGCTACGTCTTCGCCGGTGCGGAGCCGATCCAGGACGAGACGCGCGACCAGTGGTTCGAGAAGTTCGGCATCCGTCTGCTCGCCGGCTACGGCGCCACCGAAACCTCGCCGGTGCTGGCGCTGAACACGGCGATGCACCAGCGCTGGGGCACGGTCGGCCGCTTCCTGCCGGGCATCGAATGGCGGCTGGAGCCGATGCCCGGCATCGAGGAGGGCGGCCGGCTGTGGGTGAAAGGGCCCAACGTCATGCTGGGCTACCTGCGCTACGAGAAGCCCAAGGTGCTCGAGCCGCCGGAGGACGGCTGGTACGACACCGGCGACATCGTCAAGGTCGACGAGCTGGGCTTCGTCACCATCCTCGGCCGGGCCAAGCGCTTCGCCAAGATCGGCGGCGAGATGGTGAGCCTGGCGGCGGTCGAGAACGTCGTGGCCGAGGTGGCGCCCGGCCAGCACCATGCCGTCGTCGCCGTGGCCGACCCGCGCAAGGGCGAGCGGCTGGTGCTGGTCACCGACGCCACCGGGCTGGACCGGGGCAGGATCGGCCAAGCGCTGCGCAAGCGCGGCCTGAGCGAGCTGAACCTGCCGGCCGAGGTGGTCCACGTCGAGGCGCTGCCGCTGCTCGGCACCGGCAAGACCGACTACCCGGCGATCCAGAAGATGCTGGCCGAGCGCAAGGCCGACGCCGCCGCACCGGCCGGGGCATGACCACGGACGGCCTCGCCGCCTGGCTGGTGGAGAGGGCCGACGCCGGCACCAGGCTCGACGATCTCTTCGTCGGCTTCTGCGAGCGGCTCGCGGGCGGAGGGCTGCCGGTCTGGCGGGCGACGCTGGGCCTGGAGACGCTGCATCCCGAGCACACCGGCTGGCTGCTGGTCTGGCAGGGCGGCGCCCTGGTGGCGCGCCCCAGCTATGCCCGAGCCGGCATCCTACAGGCTCCCAACTACGTCAACAGCCCGACCCGCATCGTCGACGAGACCGACGCGCCCTTCCGCTGCCGCATCGCCGAGAATCCGGGCGAGATGCCGCTGATGCACGAGCTCGCGGCCGAGGGTGCTACCGACTACTACATGCTGCCGCTGCCCTTCCTCGACCGGTCGCGCTCGTCGAACATGTCGTTCGCGACAAGCCAGGCCGGCGGGTTCGCCGAGGCGGAGCTGGCGGCGCTGGTGCTGGCCGCCAAGCTGCTCAGCCCCTACGCCGAGCGGGTGGCGATGCGGCAGGTCGCCATCGAGGTGCTGGACAGCTATGTCGGCAGGCTGGCCGGCCAGCGCGTCTTCGACGGCCAGGTCGAGCGCGGCGAGGTCCGGACCATCGCCGCCGCCATCTGGTGCTGCGACCTGCGCGGCTTCACCGCGATGAGCGAGCGGCTGCCGCGCGGCGAGGTGGTGGCGCTGCTCAACCGCTGGTTCGACGCGATCGGCGCGGCGCTCGAGCCGCGCGGCGGCGAGATCCTGAAATTCATGGGCGACGGCCTCCTGGCCGCCTTCACCGGCGAAGACGCCTGCACCCGTGCCCTCGACGCCGCCGAGGCGGCGATCGCCGGGTGCGGGCGACTGAACGACGAGCTGACCGACGAAGGCCGGCCAGCCCTGGCGTTCGGCATCGGCCTGCATGTCGGCGACGTCGCGTTCGGCAATATCGGCACCCACGACCGGCTCGACTTCACCGTCATCGGGCCGGCGGTGAACCAGGCCAGCCGGTTGCAGGATCTCACCAAGACCGCCGGCAGCCCGATCGTCGCCTCGGCCGACTTCGCGGCCGCCTGCGGCCGGCCGATGCGGCCTCTGGGCAGCCACGAGCTGCGCGGCGTCGACAGGCCGGTGGAAATCTACGGCGTCTGAGGCGGGCTATCCTCGACGGTGACGGCGAAAGCATAGGGCGAGCCCTCGCCGCCCGGGACGATGCGGTTGCGGCCCGGCGCCAGCGCCGCGCGGTCGCTCGACAGCTCGCGGCCCAACGCTGCGCCGTCGACCACGGTGCCCAGGAGGCTGCCGAGATCGCGCACGAAGATCCCGTGGCCCTCGGCGGCGATCAAGAAATGCGCCCGCGACAGCCGGTAGGGCTCGGTGTCGGCGAGCTCGAGGTCGACATGGTGGCCCACCGCCGGTTCCTGCGGTGCCGCCCGCCGGCCGACCACATAGGGAAAGCGCCTGACAACCAGCCGCGCCTTGCCGACGCTGAGCCGGGCAGCAGCGCTCTCGGCCTCGATCGTCACCCTGGGCAGCCGGGCCGCCGCCGCCTCGTCGACGTCGGTGCCGTGGTGCAGCCGGTCGAGCATCGACTGGACGTCGCGCAGCCGCGAGCTCAGCCTCAGCACCAGTCGGTACGCCAGCTGCGGATTGACCTGCGCCCGGTCGAGAAAGGCCTGGCGCGGGATCAGCTCGGCCTCGACCTCGCTGACCGCCCTGAGCGTGGCGCTGCGCTCCCGGTTCTCGAGCACGCCCATCTCGCCGACATACTCGCCCGGGCCTACCCGCCCGAGCAGGATGCCCTCGTCCCCGGCCTCCCGCACCACCTCGACCTCGCCGCTGCGCAGGAAGAAGGCGCAGTCGCTGGCCGCACCCTGGCGAATGAGCACCTCACCCGGCGCATAGACGCGAATGGTCATGGCCGCCTCCCCCGAGCCACACCCGTCGCAGATGGTGACGGCGATGCGGCGCGAGGGCAAGCCGCCGGAAGCGCGGCCAGGAGCGGACGGCCGGCGCGAGCCGGCCGTCCTCCGGGGTCAGGCGGCCTTGGCCAGCGGCAGCGGCGCGTTGACAGCGCCCAGGTACCAGGCGCCATCGTCGAGGACGGCCGCCGGCTCGGCGCCGAAGCCGTTGAAGCGGGTCGCCAGCGCGTTGGAGTAGGCCCCCATCATGCCGACCTCGATCCACTCGCCCGCCTCGACATCGGCCGGCAGCCAGTGCGGCCCCGGCATGCTGTCGATGCTGTCGCAGGTAGGCCCGAACAGGTCGAACGGCACCGGCTCGGCCTTGCGGGCGCCGCCGTCGCGCACGACGCGCATCGGGAAGTGCGGCCCGATCCACTTCAGCTCGGCCAGGTTGCCGTACACGCCGTCATTGAGGTAGAGCGAGCGGCCGCGCCGCAGCTCCACCCGCGCCAGCACCGACGCGCCTTCCGCCACCAGCG
>JRYC01015458.1_pt1 | contig 10609 bp, 9 predicted proteins | sample 235301 | NCBI WGS metagenome assembly JRYC01 (sample SAMN03074211, study PRJNA261470) | activated sludge metagenome | biome: Common Effluent Treatment Plant; feature: Wastewater; material: Activated sludge; isolation source: activated biomass of a common effluent treatment plant treating...
ACGGGGTTCGCCAGCGCGGCCTAGATCGCTTGCATGCTCACGGTGAGCAGCGAAATGAGTACCGCCAATCCGCCAGCCAAAGCAAAAATCCCCCAACCGATTTCGATGCGATACGAAAAATTTTGCAGCCACCTGTTCATCGCGTACCAGCCAATCGGCCACGCCAGCATATTCGCCAGCAACACCAATTTGACAAAATCTTTCGAGAGCAGGCTGACAATACCCGCAAGCGAAGCGCCCAGGACTTTGCGTATGCCGATCTCTTTGGTGCGCTGCTCGGCGATGAAGGAGGCCAGCCCAAACAAACCCAGGCAGGCGATAAGAATGGCGAGAATCGTAAAGCCACCGAAAATTCTGCTCTGGCGCTCCTCGTTTCGGAAGAGACGGCCAAAATCTTCATCCAGAAAAAAATAGCGGAAGGGATAACCCGGTTCGAACGCCTGCCACTTATCTTGCAGAAAGACGATGGTCGACGGAATATTTTCGGGGCGGATACGCGCGATGACATTGGCAAACTCACGCGGCACGATGCTCATCACCAGCGGCTTGATTTCCCGGTGCAGCGATTCGATGTGAAAATCCTTGACCACGCCAATGATGGTGCGAACGTCGCTCTGCTCGGGCGTCGTGCCAATTTCTGTAAGCGTTTTGCCGAGGGCGCTTTCCGGCGTCATGCCCATGAGCCGCGCTGCCGTTTCGTTGATGATGCAGGCTTCTGAGGTGTCGCTGACGAACTCGCGCGCAAAGGCGCGGCCCGCAACCATTTCAATCTCCAGCGTGCTCAACAAATCCACGCTTCCCCGAAAAATTTGCAACGGATAAACCACTTCTTCCGGCGCGCCCTCGGGCCGAAAGGCGGTGTCGTTGTCAAGGCGGCCAGGCACGCCGCTCGCCGCCGCAACATCTACGAAGCTGGGATTCTGCAATAGCCGCTCACGAAATGATTCATAATTGCGCAAGCCGGTCGCAGTTTCAATCGGCAGCACCACTACTTGTTCTTTGGTGAAGCCGAGGCGTTTGTTGCGCATGTAATCGAGCTGTTTGAAAACCACGCCGGTGCCGATGAGCAGAATGATGGAAATCGCAAACTGCAAAACCACCAGCGTGCTGCGCAACCACGGGCTTTTCGCGCCGGCTTTCAAGCTGCCCTTCAACACGGAGATCGGTTGAAAAGAGGAAAGCACCAAAGCAGGATAGACGCCGGCGAGCAAACCTGTAATCAGTGCGACGATGGCGAGGCTCATTACAAAGCCGGCATTGGCAAAAACATACACTGGCAATTCCTTGTCCGCAAGACGATTGAACACCGGCAGCAGCAACTCGATGAGCAAGAGCGCAATGAGCAGCGCCAGAAACGCCAACAATACAGATTCGCTGAGAAATTGCTTGACGAGCTGCAAGCGCACGGAGCCGAGCACTTTGCGCACGCCGACTTCTTTGGCGCGATTGGCCGAGCGCGCCGTCGCCAGATTCATGAAATTGATGCAGGCAATCAATAGAATGAAAACGGCGATGGTGGCAAAAATATAAACGTAAGTTTCGTTGCCGGTCGGCCCCAAACGATTGCCGGTTTGTCCCGAGCGGAGATAAATATCCGTCACCGGTTGGAACACGAAGTTCCACCGGCCGCCGCTCGTGATCATTTCATCAAAAGAAAAACCGACGCGTTTGAAAGCCGCCGGCGCATGTTTTTTTACCAACGCCGGAATTTTCGCTTCGACCGCGGCGGTTGAGGCGTCGGGCTTGAGCTTCGCATACGTCGTCACTTGCATCCAAAACCAGCTCCAATCAAAATGTTTGACTTCGGGGTGCGACGAGATCGAAGTCAGCATGTCGAATTGCACGTGTGAATTGTGCGGCGGGGATTTCACGATGCCAGTCACTTTAAAGGTATTGCGGTAAGTATGCCGGCCGAAAATCAGCTTCGCTTCGCCGATGGTCAGAATTTTACCGAGCGCCGGCGCATTGCCAAAATATTTCGCGGCAGTTTCATCGGTCAGAATCACGCTGTTCGGCTCGGTCAACGCCGTCTGTGCATTTCCCGACAGCAACTCGAAGTCGAAAATTTCAAAAAAGTTTGCATCGACGCCTCGAATAAGAGGCTCGTTGAAAAACTTATCTTCGTACCTCACGATCATTTTGGAAACCGGAAAGACGCGGGTCGCCGCTACGACTTCTGGAATCTCATTGACGAGCGTTGCGGCAAGCGGCGGCGGCGTGCCGGGGCCAATGCCTTCATTATTGTTCCATTTGAAATCCCAGTTCACGCGATAAATATCATCCGCGTTTTTATAAAAGCCGTCAAAGCTGATCTCATCGCGAACCCACAATAAAATAAACAGGGCGCAGGCCAGTCCGATTGCCAATCCGCAAATATTGATGAATGAATACAATTTGTGCTTGACGAAATTACGAACGGCGATTTTGAGATAGTTGTGGAACATGGCCATTCCATTTCGGATTTTGCTGGCGGACCGCAGATTGCGTGTGTCGGAGTTTATCCGCAATCTGCATTGTCAGATCCGCAATCATTCATAGCGTAACGCCTGAACCGGATTCGACAGCGAGGCTTTGAGCGCTTGCGCACTTACCGTGAGCAGAGCGATAAGTAACGCCACACCGCCGCCGAGCAGAAACGGGCTGATCCCGAGATCGATATGATACGCAAAATTTTGCAGCCACTCGCGCAAGGCGAAGTAGGCAATCGGCGCGGCCACAACAAAAGCTAGGGCAACCAGCCGGGTAAACTCTTTTGAGAGCAGCAGCAAAATTTCCGCGACCGAAGCGCCCAAGACTTTGCGAATGCCGATTTCACGCGTTCTTTGCTCTGCGGTAAATGAGGCCAGCCCAAACAAGCCGAGGCAGGCGACGAACAACGCCAAGAAAGCAAAGCCGCTGAAAAGTTGCGCTCGTGTTGACTTGGTTCGTCTCAAGTTTCCGCCCCTTCGGGGATATGGCCGGATCTAATCCGGCGTTCACTTTCACCCTCAAGCTTGCCTTGGCCAAGCTGCACTTGCCTCTATCCGATGCTCAAGCCCCGGCCCAGTCGGACTAGTCCGCCAAATCTGTCAAATGACTTATGTGTACAAGATCGAACGAAAATAGGGCACGGCATATGGCCAAGGAGCTGCAGTCCTCGGTACGGCCAATTACGCTTCCAGGCATACCCATCGGCATGAACGCAAGACGCCGGCATTTTCCACTACAGGCGTCGCTGTCGGCAGCCATCAACACGTGATTCTGACCGTCAGCTTATGAATTTGATTGTAGAGAGGAAACGGCAATCAAGGCAATGTCGTAAAAACCATTTCCCGTCGCCCGAACCTGCATTAGAAACCCCGCCATGCGAGTAGCCAACCCAGCCACCGATTCACTCATCTCCGCGCCGAGTTTCCGCCGGCAAGTCTTGTCGCGTCTCCCGTCGGAACCATCGGCCCGAATTCTCACATCACCTAACCCGCAACAAACTCCTGCTCCGAGCGATTTTGACCTCAACCCTGGTCTTGAGCGCGACCTGGCCCGCAAGGAGCAACCTCGCCCTGCCGCCGTCCTCGTTCCCGTCGTTGCCCGCGATCCGCTGACTGTTCTATTCACCTTGCGCACGGCCCATCTCGCCAGCCACGCCGGTCAGGTCTCGTTTCCCGGCGGCAAGATTGACGATGAAGATACCAACGCCATCGCCGCGGCCCTTCGCGAGGCATTCGAAGAAATCGCGCTGACGCCAGACTTTATCGAGCCGCTGGGCTTTCTCGATACCTATCACACATCAACCGGCTTCACGGTTACTCCACTCGTCGCGCTGGTCGACCCGGGCTATGTCGCAACCCCCAATCCCAACGAAGTAGCTGAGATCTTCGAAGTGCCCCTCTCATTTCTGATGGCGCCAGAAAACATCTCGCTTAACGCTCGTATGTGGATGGGCCGCGAGCGATACTTCTACGCGTTCAGCTATCAGGCCCATTACATCTGGGGCGCGACCGCCGGCATCCTCAACAACATGCGCGACAGGCTCTTCTCCCCCGAGTCAATCCGCTCCTGACGTGCTGAGCGTGGCACAGATTCCAACTGGCTGGCCGGCGTAACGCAAGCGCTTCACCGATACTGCGCTGCGCATTATCCATAATCACGCGACTCAACTGGCCTGCTATCATATGGCCGTGAGATGAGACCCCCATTCCAATGACTGATAAAGACGCCAGATCTCTACCACCAGAACAGCGCCTCGCCGCAGCAAGCTGGCTGACGGCACCGCAAACACGCCGTGTATTCGATACGCTGGAGAAGGCAGGGTTCACTGTGCGCGCCGTAGGCGGCACCGTCCGCAATACGCTGCTTGGCGAACCCGTCAATGATATTGATCTCGCCGTCGATGCCTCACCCCAAGCGGTTATGAGCGCAGCCAAGCGCGCCGGTCTCAAAGTTGTACCAACAGGCATCGCACATGGCACGGTCACGATAGTTGTCGATGGCACGCCCTTCGAAGTGACGACGCTGCGCCAGGATGTTTCCACCGATGGACGCCGCGCCACTGTCGCCTACACCACAGATTGGACGGCCGATGCCGAGAGGCGCGATTTCACGATCAATGCAATCTACTGCGACCGCAACGGCGCCCTCCTCGATCCCGTTGGCGGCCTTGCCGACATCGCCAAACGAAGCGTTCGTTTTATCGGTGATGCTCATGCGCGCATTCGTGAAGACTATTTGCGAATACTGCGCTTCTTTCGCTTCTCTGCAATGTATGCCGGCGGCCAACTGGATCCAGTTGGCCTCGCTGCCTGCACCATGGAACGAAGCGGCTTGCAGCGCTTATCTGCCGAGCGCGTCCATCACGAACTTCATCGCCTGCTGCAAGCGCCATTTTGCATTCCTGTAATGGAGCGCATGGACGAGCACGGATTCATCAATGACATAATGGGTGCAAGGGCAGATACCAAAGCAAACGTTGGTGCAGTAGCAGCGCTGGTTTCCAATGCTGCTGCCACCACAACTCCGCGCATTCCTGATGATGCTGAGTTGCGCCTAGCCGCACTTGCCGTTTCAACACCAGGCGATGTCGCGCAACTGAAGGATCGACTACGGCTTTCTAATTCAGAAACACAGCGCATTGCGAATGCCGCCGAAGTTGCGCAATCAATTAATCCGCAAACCAGCACGACGCTTCTTCACGAACTCATCTATCGACGGGGAAATGACGCGGTGTCCGACGGGATCGCGCTCGCATGGGCACGATACACTGCAATCACTGATGTCGATACATCGAATGCTGACTCCGATGCATTTGTAGATTTATTGACCGCAGCGGCCACTTGGTCGGCGCCAGCACTTCCCCTAGGCGGACGTGACGTCATCGCACGTGGCGTTGCACCAGGACCGCGCGTCGGCGAAGTCATCGGCGATTTCGAGCGTTGGTGGATCGCCGCGGATTTCCCCGACGACAGGGAATTGATGGAAAAAAAGCTCGCCGAGCTGATCTTGGTTACCAATCGGTAAATTTCCGCTTCTTTCCCAAACCAAATTTGCTTAATCTGACGGACACATTGGGGTGGGTCCGACAATTGCAACGACGCATCTCGATCATGAGTAGCTGATCGCCTTAAAGCAGTCGGCAGTCTGACAGCACATCGCTGGAATTCGGTTCGTCATAAGGTTCGTCGTGTCCCAGTCCACACAAGAGAACGCAGCGCTCCATCAAAGCGCCCGTCGGCTCACTGAGATGGCCTACGCGTTTGCTGCGCTTGCAGCCCTCTCATTTGCAGCCCTCCTGACACACACGACCATCGGAGCCTCGTTGAGTGAAGAGGCCCGCCAAGTGGTGACATGGAGCTTTGTTGGCCTCGCCGCCGCGGACGCTGCCCTGCTCTTCACCTGGCAGCACATCATTCGCTGGATTGCCGCGAACCAATAGCCATCCAAACATTGGTCCGCCCCCTGCTCTGCCCCCCAACAAGGCTGGGCGGGTCCGTTTCTCATTGCGTCAGAGGCAATTGCACAATTTCCAACCCTGTCGCGAACGGCCAGCGTTCTCATTGCCCCACGAAAATTGAAACCGGATTGAAACGAGAGCCCGATCAGCTGAGATGGAGGCAACGATGCTTCCATCGAAGGCATGAATCGCTCGCTCAAACAAAGAAGGAGAGCGGGCCACATTGGCCTGACATGATTCAAGCTACTCTGACCCGCTCTAGTTGCCACGTGCCACAAGCGCCTGCCCTCCAGCGCCAGCGGCCTAGCCCCGCCCCAGCAGGATGCCGGCCCACGTCTGAGTGATTCGAGGCGCGAAGCTCTCTCACATTTGAATCCGCCGTATTGAAATCAGCACAGGTCGAATTCCGTTCGCGAAAAAGAAAATGGCACCGCCGTCGGCGATGCCATTATGAGCGATGCTGACTCAACGAAAAAAATACCGTTCAATTTCACAACAGCCGCAGTTCAAACAGTGCAAAATCGCAGGATCTCTTTCGTCTGACAACTTGGCACGTTGCAAGACAACGCAATCAATTAAGCAATTAGACTGCGAAATCCTGAAGCTTGGCGCCCTTCGAAAGCTTGGCAACTAGCCAATTTGGCTTACGGCCGCGCCCCGTCCATGTTTCCGCACGATTGTCAGGATTGATGAACTTTGCAGCCTTGTTGCCTGCCCGCCCCCGCGCGGCGCGCGCCACTGGATAAAGGTCTGCAATTGTGAAGCCGGAGCTTGTCAGGATCGCATCAATTTTGGCTTTTACATCAGCTTTGGCGCGGCTACGCGCGTTAGCCTTGGCCTTTGCGACCTTCGCCTCCAGATCATTCAAATCCCTCAGCGAAAGCTTGTCGACATTAACGGCCGGCATTCGTTTTTTCCTCATTTGACGCTCTTCTACTATACAAAAAATGTCGGGAGTAATCGGTGCATCCGCCGCCCCTGGAATGCGGGCTATAGCATAATTCAAACGGATTGCAGACCTCAAATCCGCAGAAAAGATATGGTTTCGTGCCAAATGGCATTAGCAGGTTTCATCTCAATTAACAGAAGCCAATTTGTCTATTTCACGTGCACCAACGCAGGGCACATCCGCAAATTTCGGAGCATCCAATCCATCAGCCATTAGCCATAGAACGGTCTATCGGCGCGCTGACCATTTAATCGGCTGAGCATTCATCATATTGCGTTTAATCAACAACNNGACGATATTTCCGCTGCAATCTCGATCATCGGTATTTTTGACGGCACACTTCAATTTGTCTGCTCTGTGAATCCCGCCTTCCTGATTTATCACAATGGTCCTGGCGGATTTTGTGAATGCCGTTCGAAGAACCCAGACTTCGGATAGAAAGTTCGGCCGAGCAAGAATAGATGGCACCATTAAATATGGATCGCCTGGAACTACAGAACACAGTCCCGAGTTTCATACCGGCCGCCTCAACAAATGTTCCGCTGCAACGTTGCGTCCACGAGAAGCGCTTGCAAACAGCCCCGTGTCGCCCATCTGCAATTCATCAGGCATCGGTGAATTGTGGAACTTAGACTGAGGGCGTGAAATGGGGTTTCCGTTTGCTGCGTTCAAGCTTGGCATCGCAGCAAGACCATATGTGCGGACTTCTATGAATTGCCGGCACTGACAATCTCACGCCATTTGATTTGCGCGCGCCAAGCCGCTACGTTTCATCGCTCTCCCTCGCAGATGCGAGCAATTTGCTTCCAACCGGAGCTCAAAAATGACTTTCAAGCTTCCACCGCTTCCCTACGCCTACGACGCTCTCGCCCCCTACATGTCAGCCGAAACGCTTCAGTTCCACCACGATAAGCACCATCAGGCATACGTTGACCAAGCCAATAACCTAGCTGGCGACGGCTCCAAATATGCCGGCAAGAGCATTGAGGACATTTGTAAGGAAGCCTTCGCAGCGAAAGATCAGCCGGTCATCAATAATGTCGGCCAGAATTTCAATCACATTCACTTCTGGCAGTGGATGAAAAAAGGCGGCGGCGGCAACAAGCTTCCTGGAAGCGTCGAAAAGCTCGTCACCGCATACGGCGGTTTTGACAAAGTGCGCGGCGAATTCATCGAAGCCGGCAAGACCCAATTCGGATCAGGATGGGCATGGCTTGCAATCAAGGACGGCAAGCTCATCGTCATGAAGACGCCCAACGGAGAAAATCCGCTGATGCACGGAGCCAGCCCAATTCTCGGTTGTGACGTCTGGGAGCACAGCTACTACATTGATTACCGGAATGCGCGTCCGAAATACCTGGAAGCCTGGTTTGACAATCTCGTCAATTGGGACCACGTCGCAGCGCTTGCTGAAGGCAAGGTTTGACGGCCCATTTTCGGATAGACTCTGAAATAGGGCGAATTCCGAAAATTCTTCAGTCTGCCCAATGAAGTTCCCTAACAGAGGACCGCCGGTAGCGATACCGGCGGTCAATTTGTTTGGTTTGCAATGAAGTCTGTTTGATGAGTTCCGGCATCAGATCGCACAAAAAATGCATGCGCCAATTGTTCTCGAATACTCGCCTCACGAGCCGGAGTAACAGACTGCGCGCTTCACCCCGCTGGCCAAATTCAAATAGTTGACCAGCGAAAGCCAATCCCAACATCAGCTGATGCGCATATTCTGAGTTCGAAACAATTTCGAGTTGTGCCCCAAGCCCGTGCCCTCAGAACGTCATAAGCATGGCGATTATGTTGCAAGCACCACTGTTGCTTCCCGGACATTTGCTTTGCGGATCGCACAAAACATCTGAGCTTGCGCTTGTTCTTCGCAGGTGTCGCCATTAGACCACTACAGAGGGATTTCCGGAATAATACATCGTGCAAAGTGCAGCTAAATCCATGCGCAGCTTCGGTCCAGCGGTATTTGCAGCTGCAACGGCCGTCATACTGGCAGCTTGCGGCGGCATGATCGTCCGTGACGGTATCACCTCGGCTAAGGTTGCCGAGGTAGCGCACATTGAAGATTTGCCCGGAGTACGTTTCTGGGGCGATGAAACGCCAAGCGATTTCCTTGGCGAACTGCGTCGCCGACTGCCCAATCTTCCGCGGCTAGCACAAAACGCCCATACCGCCGACGGACGCCCCGTTGTCGAGATCCTCGCGCTATCGGGAGGCGGCAGTGACGGCGCATTCGGGGCTGGGCTGCTCACCGGCTGGACCGAGCGAGGTGACCGGCCTGAGTTCGAAGTCGTCACGGGCGTCAGTGCCGGAGCGATTATTGCCCCATTCGCTTATCTGGGTTCAAATTACAATGCAGCGCTGAAGCAGATTTGGACGCAGTACCAAACGTCAGAACTTGTCACTGCGCAAATTCTTCCAGGCATGCTCGGCGGAGAATCTCTCGCAGAAACCTCTCAGCTTGACGCACTGATCGCCCAGTACGTTGACCGCAAGTTTTTACGCGCAATCGCCCGCGAATATCGCAAGGGGCGCATACTACTCGTCGGCACGACAAACCTTGATGCCCAGCGACCTGTCATCTGGAACATGGGCGAGATCGCAGCAAGCAACCACCCCGATGCAATGAAACTGTTCCGCAAGGTCATCATGGCATCGGCGGCCATTCCCGGAGCCTTTCCACCTGTCAGGTTCAATGTCGTCGCCGATGGCAAATCTTATGATGAGATGCATGTTGATGGTGGCACGACACGGGAAGTCTTCGTCTCACCGATCAATGTGCCGATGCGAACCTATGACCCGCTTTACGTCAAGCCTCCGATCCGGCGGATCTATCTCGTCAAGAATGGCAAGGCGATACCCGAGCAGGAAGTTGTCCAGCCTAAGACACTATCCATCGTCGCTCGTTCGATCTCCACCCTCATCAAGAGTCAAAACCAGGGTGAGGTCTATCGCATCTGGCGGATGGCGCGTGATGACGGAGCTGACTTCAACTTCATCGCCGTGCCTCCAAGCTTTAATGTCAAGTCAGACCAGTTCTTCGATCCTGTCTACCTGGCAGCGTTGTTCGAAGAGGGCCGTAATTTGGGACGTGGCAAAACGCCTTGGATGAAACGCCCGCCAGATGAAATGGTGAAGAAGGCGGAGCGATAATCACGCCACGCCTGCGTTGTCGCATTCGATCATCTTTGCAGTCGCTTACTTTCCCTGCGGCTCCGGCGGCCCGAGGCTATCGAGATAGGCGATAAACCCCTCGATCTCTTGCGTATCGAAAACGAAGACGGGCATGTCGGGATGTCCTGAGACGATGCCCTCCGCCAATGCTTCTGCAAGGTTCTCGCTGGGATAAAGTGAAGCGATATCACGGAATGGCGGAGCATTGGCGTGTGTACTCTTGTCGTCGGCGCCCGAAGCATGGCATCGCGCACACTTATCCTTGACAATGGCGCGTCCAATCTCTGCAAGCTTTGCCTGCAGTTCGGCATCCGTGCTGCGCTCATCCGCAATTGCAGTAGCCGCATGCGCAGCTACGCCAGCCAGCACGATAAGCGTAAACGCCACCAGCAACTTCGCCGCGCGCGCCATGCCGCTCCCCTAAGAAATTTGATAATCGAAAATCAATCGTAGACCCAAAAAGTGCCGCAACAACCGAACCCAAAATCGTGTCCCTGACTCACTACGTCACGAACACGATCTTTAGATCAGAACCACTGCGGCTGCCACCAGTGCAGCGC
>JRYC01000953.1_pt1 | contig 10605 bp, 7 predicted proteins | sample 235301 | NCBI WGS metagenome assembly JRYC01 (sample SAMN03074211, study PRJNA261470) | activated sludge metagenome | biome: Common Effluent Treatment Plant; feature: Wastewater; material: Activated sludge; isolation source: activated biomass of a common effluent treatment plant treating...
CACCCGGTGTCCTGTGCCGTGGCCGCCGCCAACATCGCGCTGCTGCGGCGCGAGCGGCTGGTCGAGCGGGTCGAGAACGAGATCGGCCCCTATTTCCAGGCCAGGCTGGCGACGCTGGCCGACCATCCGATGGTGGGCGAGGTACGCGGCGTCGGGCTGATCGGCGCCGTCGAGCTGGTGAAGCGGAAGTCGCCGCTGGAGCGGCTGGCCGACCGCGGCAGGACCGGGCTGATCTGCCGGGACCACTGCTTCAGCAACGGCCTAGTCATGCGCGCCGTCGGCGACACGATGATCGTCTCGCCGCCTCTGGTGATCAGCGAGGCCGAGGTCGACGAGCTGGTGCGCCTCGCGCGCAAGGCGTTCGATCTGACGGCGGCGGAGATTGGGATCAGCCCGTAGCCCACAGCCGAGCCCCGTGACTCCCACAGCTCACTTGGGTATGCGTTAAGGCCGTTTCGGCCGCGGGCTGCCGTCCCGCGCCATGCCTTCGCTATGAACGGGCGGGAAACGCAAGTGGACGCAGGCTCGGCCCTGGTTGGCATGATCGACAGGCTCGGCCAGGAAACCGGCTTGGCGCTGCAGGCCGACGATCAGGGCCGCTACGGCTTCGTCGTCGAGGGCAGGCTGACGGTGGCGCTGGCGGCCGAGGCCGGCGGCGAGATCGTGCAGCTCGAGGCCGAATTGACGCGGCCGCCGGTGGCGCTGCTCGACACGATGCTGCGGCGCGCGATGCTGCTGAACCGCCAGCCGGACGTGACCGGCGGGGCCACCATCGGCCTCGACGGCGACAGCGGCTTTCTCACCCTGACTTGGCGGCAGCCCGCCGCGGATCTCGATCCCGGCGAGCTGGCGGTAACGCTGGCCGGCTTCGTCGAGCGGGCGCTGGCGGTGCAGGACGAGCTGCGGCAGGCGGCGGCGGGCGACGGCCAGGCCGAGCCGATGCCGGACGAGCTAGGCCCGGCGGGGCCGGAGATGTGGGTGCGGGGCTGAAGGGGAGCCGGGCAAGATGTCGGTCCAGGGCACCGGGTCGGTCAACATTCCCTATATCGGCGTCGGGGTCAGCAACCGCAGCACGGTGGGCGGGCGCGACGAGACGCGGATCGGCAGCGCCTTCCGCAGCCTCAAGGCCATGATCACCGGATCGGGGCAACCCAACGTCAAGCTGGTCGACCAGCGGACGGGCGGCGGCGGCCTGATGCTGGCGCGCAAGGGGCAGGCCGGGCTGCAGGACTTGGAGAGGCTGCGGGCACGGCACCTGACGCCGAGCACCAGCGGCACCGCGACCAAGGCGAGCGACGCGCCGTCGACGGCACCCAAGACCAGCCCGCCGCCCACCACGACNNCGCGACCAGACGACGAAGCTGGGGCGCGACCTCGAGGCGGCGCTCAAGCAGGTGAAGGCGCTCGAGCAGGAGATCGCCGCCAAGCCCTCCGATCCCGCCACGACCAAGGATCTCGTGCAGGTCCAGCGCCTGCGGGATTCGCTGCTGCGCGAGCTGGCGCTGCTGCACCTGCCGGGCCTGCGCGACGCCTCGCCGATGGTCGACCCGCAGATGCGGCTGCATCCCGACGAGGTGCCGCGCTCGACGGCCGAGCATCTCGACGCCGCGGTCAACGAGCTGCGCCGCCTCGACGATGACGGCCACCTGACCTCGGCGCTGATGAAGCGGCTGTCCGAGTTCGGCGCCATGCAGCAATGGAGCCGCTCGCCGGTCGAGCGGCACAAGAACGACGCCGCCGAGACGCTGCACGCCATGGCGCAGGGCCTGCGCGACGGCAGCATGGTCGACCACCTGCTGATGGGCGACAGCCGGCTCGACGACACCGCACTGGCGCTCAAGCTGGCGGCGGTCAAGGCCAAGCCGGACAAGGATCCGGCGGTCCAGACCGACCGCGAGAAGGCGGTGCAGGTCCGCCACCAGCTGGCCCAGGCCGAGCGCAAGGTGGCGCGGGCGCTCACCACCGAGCATCGGGTCTGGTACAAGCTCGGCATGCGCGGCGACCCGCAGCGCCTGTTCAAGGGCCAGGGCGTCGGCGGGGTCGGCATCGACGGCCAGTTCATGGCGGCGATCCGCAACAAGGGCGGCCCCGACGCGGGGCGCGACGTGGCGCTGCTGGCGGCCGGCGTGGCGCTGCTGCGCCGCGAGATCGACCGGCTGGAGGGCCGCGGCGGCACCGCCGTCGAGAAGCTGGCGGCAGCGCTCGAGGCCAGGGGCGAGATCGCGGCCGAGCTGCGCGAGCTGGACCTGGAGGACCGGGACCTCGCCACCAAGCAGTCGCAGCTCGAGGCGGTCCGCGACGATCCCGACGTCGATGGGCTGGCGCTGATCGATGCCGGGGTCGAGCTCGGCGAGACGGCGCTGCGCCGCACCGAGATTGACGCACGCCGCGACGAGCTGCGGGACGCGCTGGCCGAGCTGCCGAGCGACGAGGAGGTCGCGAGCCTGCGGCGCCAGGTCGACGCGGCGACGAAGATGGGCGTGCTGGGCGAGCTCGGGCTCGACACCGCCGACCTGCGAGAGATGGGCCTGAGCGGCAAGGACATCGACGAGCTGACCAAGGCGGTCGAGGGCTTCCACACCCAGGGCCTGCGCAGCGGCGCCGACGTGGCGCAGGTGACCAAGGCGGTCAACACGCTGATCGACCGCATGATCAACCAGACCCTGGGCCAGGATCTCATCAAGGGCCAGGCGGCGTTCTCGGAGGAGGGCCAGGCGCGCGCCCTGCTCGACCAGGTGTTCCAGGACGTCAGCGGCAAGTTCGACGACTTCACGCTGCAGGCCGACAACCCGGACGTGGCCAAGGGCTTCCAGGCGAAGCTCGGCATGCTCGCCATCGATGCGCCGAAGACCGACAAGTTTGCGGAGCGGCTGCACGGCCTGATCGCCGACAGCACCGCCGAGATCGACAAGCTGGAGGCGGGCATCGCCGGCTCGGTGCAGCAGCTGGTCGACGTCGACAAGGACGTGGCGACGGCGAAGGAGACGCTGCGCCAGCAGGCGCAGCTCCTGAACCTCAAGGTCAACCCCGACGATCCGAAGGGCTTCGAGAGCGCCCAGCGCCTGATCCGGGCGCTCGACATCGACGAGCGGCTGCGGACCTCGCCGCCGGCGGACCCGGCGGACCGCCAGGCTCTCGAGGCGCAGCTCGACGCCGATCTCGCCAAGCTCAAGGGCTTCGACGCCGAGCGGATGAAGCGCGGCTTCTTCGGCAAGATCGGCGGCAGCGCGCCGCAGCGGGCCGACCTCGCCAAGCTCGCGCACCTGCGCGACGTCGCGGAGGCGATCGTCACCATCCGCGAGGCGCCGGACAAGAAGAAGCTGCTGGGCCGCCAGATCGAGAACGCGATCGTGGCCAAGGACCAGGCCATGGCCAAGCGCCAGGAGGAGCTGATGGTCCGCTTCCCGGTGGTGCAGAACGCCATCCGGGCGGCGGCGCTGGCGGCCCGGCCGGGCAACACGCCGCTCGACGACTATGTGCCTGCCGACCATCGGCCGGCGATCGAGCAGACGCTGAAGTCGTGGGGCCTGCCGGTCGACCTGTTCCGGCCGGAGATCGACCAGATCCTGGACCAGACCTTCGGCATCGACGAGCTGAGGTCCTGGCGCGCCGACACCACGCTCTCCGCCGAGCTCCGGGAGCACCTGGAAAGCGGCGACGACGGCCTGCGCGGCCCGATCGACCTCGTCACCCACCAGGGCAGCATCGACCGCGGCACCATGCGCACGCTGCTGGCGACGGTCGGCGGCATGAAGGACGGCGACCGCATCCGCATGCAGACCGGCGACCGGGTGACGGTCAACAGCGGCCGCATCCCGATCGAGCCCAGCGACACGGTGAAGGTCAGGGCGCGGCTGGCCATGGGCGACGTCAACGCCATGGAGATCTTCCTGACACCCGAGGGCTACCAGCTGCACATGAAGGCCGGGCTCGAGGGCCGGGTCGGCGGCGACGTCATCATCGACGGCAAGGTGGTGGAGGCCACGGCCTCGGCCGATCTTGCCGGGCACCGCATCAGCGGCGCCATGCTGCGCTTTCCCAAGTCGCCCGAGGGGCTGGCGAACCTGCGCTCGTTCCTGCAGGCGATGAGCGAGAAGGGCAGGCTCGAGCCCTCCGACTGGTCGAAGGCGGCACAGGTCTACCCGGTGCTGGAGCGCAAGGCGCAGGGCTCGACCGGCCTCAGCGCCCAGACGCGCGGCGACATCCTGGAGAAGTTCACCGGCACCGACATGACCGGCGGCAGCGCCAAGGGCGATTTCGTCACCTTCGGCGCGTCGGTGGGCGTCAGCGCCAGCCTGACCGGCGTCTGGCAGGATATCGCCAACGCCAACCAGATCACCCGGCTGGGCTCGGTCGAGGTGGCGGTCACGGCCAGCGCCACCGCCGGGCTCTACGGCAAGATCACCATGCTGTCGGGCATGGCGACGCAGCAGGCGATGTCGGCGTCGGGCGGGCAGCAGGCGGTCGACGGCACCTTCGGCACCAACTCGGCGGGCAAGAGCCGCTACGACCTGTCGAGCCCGCAGATGATGCAGGACATTGTCAGCGGCACGCTGGCCGTCACCGAATCCTACACCCGCCGCACCAAGGAGGTGCGCCTGCCCGACGGGCTGTTCGCCGCCGGCAACGAGATCACGAAGCTGCAGACCGTCAACACCACCTCGCGCGGGGCGCTGGCGGCGGTGTCGGACGACCGGGTGATCGACCTCCTGACCAAGAACGCGGCGCTGCGCGAGGCGACGCTGGAGCTGCTCGACCGCGCCGTGGCCAACGACTTCATCTCGGTCACCTACGGGCTGGACGAGGGGGTGCGCGGCCAGGTCAACGACCTGCTGGTCGAGGCCAACGACATCCGCGAGGGCCGGGGTGCCGGGATCGGGCTGAGCCGGAGCGAGCGCGAGACGGCGGCCGCCAGGCTGGAGGGCCGCGCCAACCGCCTGCTGCAGGACGAGGCCAGCTACACACCGAAGAAAATCTCGCTGGTCCCGACGCAGCTGATGGGCGACCAGGTCAACAACTTCAACTCGCCGCTGATCCGCTGGGACACGGTGAGCGAGGGCAAGTTCGAGCGGGTGGCGGCCGAGGTGGTGCTGCAGGTGCCGCCACCGCCGAGCGGCGGCGGCACGACCACGACCTCGTCGTCCGGCACGGTCTCCGTCCCGCGGGTCGACACGGGCTTCCAGGCCAGGGTGCCGGGGCTGGCGACGCGCCACGACCTGCCGGCGCTGACGCAGCTGGCGCGGACGGTGGACGGTGTGCCGGGTCCGCGCGACACCACCGCGGCCATCGCCAAGGGCGAGCAGTTCTATGTCGAGCCGCAGGCGCATGCCTCCTGCGCCCGGCACGCCATCAACGCCATGCTCGGGCAGGGGCTGGTGAGCGACGAGGGGCTGACCGCGCACAACATGATGCGGGAGTTCGGCCTGACGCGCGGCGACATCGCCGTCGAGCGCCGCGACGTCGACGCCCGGCGCGGCAACTATCCGGACCAGGTGGTCGACTATCTGAGCTTCCTGCACCAGGAGGGCGTGCTCGACCACGACCACACGCTGACCAGCATCGATCTCGCCGGCAAGTATCCGGGCCTGCCCAAGACCCTGCCGGCGATCAACGGCGACCGGTGCATCGTGGCGACGATGACGCCCGAGCACTTCGTCGCCTTCCGCAAGGACCAGGACGGCGACTGGTACTGCCTGGACAGCATCGGCAGCAAGCAGACGCCGATCAGCCCGGAGGCCTATGTCCGCCAGCTGAAGGCGGCCGGCAACGACCAGGTCGCCCTGATCCAGCCGGTAGTGTAGAATCTATCTAAGATCTAGAAGTTCATTTCATATTTCCATCATATGGAATGAAGGAAAACAACGAGACCAATACCCTTTGGCAGGAGCTATTTCATTGGAACAATTCTTAATTCGGTAGACATTGGGCTTGGTGCTATTTGACAGTCCGATCCCTCCATTGCTACGCGGCGGCCGCTGTCGGTGGTGCCGAGTCCCGTCGTTCGGTGGAGGAAATGCATGCCAATCTTCCTGCCTTTGCTGGCAAGTGCCATGGCGCTCGCCTTCGTCCTGCTCGGCCCGGCGGTCGGGACGGCGCTCGCCGACGACGAGGGCATCGTGGTCTACAACGCCCAGCATGCCAGCCTGACCGAGGCCTGGGCCGACGCCTTCACCCGCGAGACCGGCATCAAGGTGACGCTGCGCAAGGGCAGCGACCTCGACATGGCCAACCAGATCGTCCAGGAGGGCGAGGCCTCTCCCGCCGACGTGTTTTTGACCGAGAACTCGCCGGCGATGACGCTGGTCGACACCGCCGGCCTGTTCGCGCCGGTCGATGCGGAGACGCTGGCGCTGGTCCCGCCGGGATTCAGGCCGGCGGACGGCCGCTGGACCGGCATCGCCGCCCGCACCACCGTCTTCGCTTACGACAAGACCAAGCTGACCGAGGACCAGCTGCCCAAGTCGATGCTGGACCTCGCCGATCCCGAGTGGAAGGGCCGTTGGGGCGCGGCGCCGGCGGGTGCCGATTTCCAGGCCATCGTCGGCGCATTGCTCCAGCTGAAGGGCGAAGAGGCGACGCTCGCCTGGCTGAAGGCGATGAAGGAGGGTGCCACGCCCTATCGCGGCAACAGCGTGGCGATGAAGGCCGTCAACGACGGCCAGGTCGATGGTGCGGTGATCTACCACTACTATTATTTCGGCGATCAGGCGAAGACCGGCGAGAACAGCAACAACGTGGCGCTGCACTACTTCCGCAACCAGGATCCGGGCGCCTTCGTCAGCATTTCCGGCGGCGGCGTCCTGGCGGCCAGCGAGCATCCCGAGGAGGCGCAGGCCTTCATCAAGTGGATCGTCGGCAAGGGCGGCCAGGGCATCCTGCGCGACGGCGATTCCTTCGAATACGCCGTCGCCGACGGTGCCGAATCGCATCCCAAGCTGGAGCCGCTGGCCAAGCTGGAGCCTCCGGCGGTCGAGGTCTCGAAGCTCAACAGCAAGAAGGTCAGCGAGCTGATGACCGCGGCGGGGCTGATCTAGGCCAGGCCGGGCGACGGCCCCGCGGCTGCCTTGCAGAATCCCGGACTTTCCGCCGCGGTCGACGACGGCGGCATCGCGATGCCCGGCATCCGGCGAAGCCTGCCGCCGAATGCCGGGCTCGTCGCGTTGGCGGTGCTGGTCTCGGCGGTGGCGCTGCTGCCGCTGGGCTTCGTCGTCTGGGCGGCGGTCGAGATCGGGTGGCAGCAGGCGTCGGCGCTGATCTTCCGCGGCCGGGTCGCCGAGCTGCTGGTCAACACCCTGCTGCTGGAGCTGTGCGCCGTGCCGCTGGCCATCCTGCTGGCGGTGGCGCTGGCTTGGCTCACCGAGCGCTCCGACCTGCCCGGGGCCAGGATCTGGAGCTGGCTCGCCGTCGCACCGCTGGCGGTGCCGGCGTTCGTTCACAGCTACGCCTGGATCAGCGCCGTTCCGAGCCTGCACGGCCTGTCCGCGGCGACGCTGGTCTCGGTCCTCGCCTACACGCCGTTCGTCTACCTGCCCGTCGCCGCCCAGCTGCGGCGGCTGGATCCTGCGGCCGAGGACGTGGCGGCCTCGCTGGGCCTCGGGCCCTGGACGGTGTTCCTGCGCGTGGTGCTGCCGCAGCTCCGCCTCGCCATCTGCGGCGGCTCGCTGCTGGTCGGCCTCCACCTGCTGGCCGAGTATGGCCTGTTCGCGCTCATCCGCTTCGACACCTTCACCACCGCGATCATCGACCAGTTCCAGGCGGTCTACAACGGACCCGCCGCCAGCATGCTGGGCGGCGTGCTGGTCGCGTGCTGCTTCGTCCTGCTGGCGGTGGAAGCGCTTGCCCGTGGCGGCGAGCGCTATGCGCGCGTCGGCTCCGGCGCGGCGCGTCCGCCGCAACGGCTGGCCCTCGGCCGCGCCGCCCTTCCCTGCCTCGTCCTGCCGGCGCTGACCGCCGCCCTGTCGCTGGGCGTGCCGCTGCTCGTCCTGATCCGCTGGCTCGCCATAGGCGGAAGCGGGGTATGGCGGCCGGGACCGCTCGGCGACGCCTTCGCCCAGACGGTGGTCCTGGCGCTGGCGGGGGCCGCGGTGACGACGCTGGCGGCGACCCCGGCGGCCTGGCTCTCGGTGCGCGCTCCCGGCCCGGTCCAGCGTGTGCTCGAAGCCTGTCACTACTATGCGGGCGCGCTGCCCGGCGTGGTCGTGGCGCTGGCCCTGGTCACGGTCACCGTGCGGATCGCCCTGCCGCTCTACCAGACGGTGCCGACGCTGCTCGTGGCCTATGCGGTGCTGTTCCTGCCGCGGGCGCTGGTCGGCCTGCGCGCCAGCATCGCCCAGGCGCCGGCCGAGCTGGAGGAGGCGGCGATGTCGCTGGGCCGCACCCCCGCCCAGGCACGCTGGCAGACGACGATGCGGCTGGCCGCACCCGGTGCTGCCGCGAGTGCTGCCCTCGTGGCGCTGGGAGTGACCACGGAGCTGACCGCGACCCTGATGCTGTCGCCCAACGGCACCGTCACGCTGGCCACCGAGTTCTGGTCGTTCACCAGCGAGCTGGACTATGCGGCCGCCGCACCCTACGCCGCGCTGATGGTGCTGTCGTCGCTGCCGCTCACCCTGCTGCTGCACGCCCAGTCGCGCCGGGCCGCCGGGTCGTGAGCTTCCTCAGGCTTGAGGGTGTCGGCAAGCGCTATGGCGCCGTGGCGGCGCTGGACGGCGTCGACCTCGAAATCCGCCGCGGCAGCCGCACGGCGGTGATCGGTCCGTCCGGCTCGGGCAAGACCACCCTGCTGCGCCTCGTCGGCGGCTTCCAGGCGCCGGATGCGGGCAGGATCACCCTCGATGGCGAGGTTCTGGCCAACGGCCGCTCCTTCGTGCCGGCGCATCGCCGCGGCATCGGCCTGGTACCCCAGGACGGCGCGCTGTTCCCGCATCTGAGCGTCGCCGCCAATATCGGCTTCGGCCTCGAGCGCCGGCTGGCGGACCGCGACCGGCGCATCCTGGCGCTCATGGATTCGGTGGAGCTGGACCGGCGCATGGCCGACCGGCGGCCGCACCAGCTTTCGGGAGGCCAGCAGCAGCGGGTGGCGCTGGCCCGGGCGCTGGCCCGCCAGCCGAAGCTGATGCTGCTGGACGAGCCCTTCTCCGCCCTCGACACCGGCCTGCGCGAGAGCATGCGCCTCAGCGTGGCGCGGATCCTCGCCGCCGCCGGCACCACCGCCATCCTGGTCACCCACGACCAGTCCGAGGCGCTGTCCTTCGCCGACCAGGTCGCCGTGCTGCGCGACGGCAGGCTGATGCAGGCTGGACAGCCCCGGGATCTCTATTTCCGCCCGGTCGATCGCGAGACCGCCCTGTTCCTCGGCGAGGCGATCATCCTGCCGGCGGTGCTGGCGGATGGCCGGGCCGAATGCCGCCTGGGGCGCGTCGCGGTCGATGCCGACGGCGTGGGCGATGCCCAGATCATGCTGCGGCCCGAGCAGATCCGGCTGGCCCCGGCCTCGCCCGACGAGGCGAACGCCGCGACGGTGGTGGCGGTGAGCTTCGCCGGTGCGACCTACGGCGTGACGCTCGCCCTGACCGATGCCACCGGCGAGACGCGCCTGTCGATCAGAGCCTCGGGCGTCGATCCGCCTCCGGTCGGGAGCCGGGCGCGCATCGGCGTGGAAGGTCGGGCCCACGTCCTGGGCTTCACGCCTTCGCCTTCTCGTGCTGGAGGTCGAGGAGGAACGTCGTGAGGTCGGCGAGGCTGATCTGGCCTTGCGGGATGTCGGCGACGATGCGGCCGCGGTCGAGCACCACCAGGCGGTCGGCCAGCTCGTGGACGTGCGCCAGGTTGTGCTCGATGTAGACGCAGGCCTTGCCCTGCTCCTTGATGCCGCGGACGAAGTCGAGGACCTTGCGCACCTCCTTGATCGCCAGCGCCACCGTCGGCTCGTCGAGGACGATCAGGTCCTTCTGGAAGTGCATGGCCCGGCCGATCGACACGCCCTGGCGCTCGCCGCCCGAGAGCTTCGAGACCGGGCTGTCGGAATCGATGCCCACGCCGCGAAAGCCGATGCGGTTCCTCAGGATGTCGTCGGCAATGGCGCGCTCGGCCTTGACGTCGATGAAGCCCAGCCGGTTGACGATCTGCCGGCCGACGAAGAAGTTGCGCCACAAGGGCTGCTTCTCGCCCAGCGACTTCTCCTGATAGACCGTCTCGATGCCCAGCTCGTGGGCTCGCCGCACCGACCAGTCGGCGAAGTCGACCTCGGCGCCGCGGATGAACAGCCGGCCGGCGGTCGGCCGCTCGACGCCGGTCATCACCTTGATCAGCGTCGACTTGCCGGCGCCGTTGTCGCCGATCAGCCCGACGATCTCGTTGCGGCCAACGGCGAAGTCGACGTCGTGCAGCGCCACGACGTTGCCGTAGGCCATGCGGACGCTCTCCATGCGCACGGCATCGCGATAGGGAGCGCCCGCTGCCATCGGCGGCGGCCTAGAGCAGGATGTCGGACTGGGCGATGGCGTTCTGGCCCCAGAGCAGGATGTCGCCGTCGGAGGCGAGGCTGCCGCCGGTATTGACCTGCACCAGCGTGCCCTCCGCGCCCGAGACCACGCGCACCTGGCC
>JRYC01002570.1_pt1 | contig 10562 bp, 12 predicted proteins | sample 235301 | NCBI WGS metagenome assembly JRYC01 (sample SAMN03074211, study PRJNA261470) | activated sludge metagenome | biome: Common Effluent Treatment Plant; feature: Wastewater; material: Activated sludge; isolation source: activated biomass of a common effluent treatment plant treating...
GGCGTCGGCCCATACGCCGACCACGCCGAGACGCTGGACCTGATGGGCTGGCAGCCGATCCCGATCAGCCTGCCGGACCCTCGGGATCCCGACGCCGGCAAGCGGCCGGTGGTCGAGCGCGGCTGGGACTGGACGCGCTACCGCCCGCCTTCCGAGCGGCCCAGGTTCGGCCTGTACGGCATCGGCATGCTGACGGCGACCACGCCCGCGGTCGACGTGGATGTGCGGATCACCGAGCTGGCCGACGCCATCGGCAGGATGGTGCTCGACAGGCTCGGCGAGGCTCCCGAGCGGATCGGAGCGGCGCCCAAGCGGCTCTACGTCTACCGGGCCGAGGAGCTGTTCCCCAAGGTCGCGACGCTGGCCTACCGCTTCCCCGGCGACGACGCGGCGAGCAAGGGCCACCGCGTCGAGGTGCTGGCCGACGGGCAGCAGTTCGTCGCCTTCGGCATCCATCCGGGCACGGGCCGGCCCTATTTCTGGCCCGACGCCTCGCCCCTCGACACCGAGCGCGACCACCTGCCGGAGATCACGCCCGAGGCGGCGCGGCAGGTGGTCGCCGAGGCCGAACGGATGCTGATCCGCGCCGGTGGCATGCCGATCACGCGCCGGGGGCGGCAGAGCAAGCCGGGCGCGGAGTGGACCGATGGGCCGGAGCCGCGCGGCTGCCGTGACCTTGCCGAGGCCCGGCAGGTGGTCAAGGCGCTCCGCTCGATCGACCCGAGCACGCTCGACCGCGAGACCTGGATCGCCGTCGGCTACGGGCTGAAGGCGGCGCTCGGCGAGCGTGGCCGCAGCCTGTGGCTCGCCTGGTCCGGCAAGAGCGCCAAGCACGGCCTGTCGGGCCGCAGCGACACTCCCGAAGTCATGTGGCGGCGCATCCGCCCCCAGCGCTGCGGCTGGCGCTTCCTCGAGCGTCTGGCCGGGGAGATCGCCCGTGGCTGATAACCTCGACGATGCCGAGGCCGAGGCGCTGGCGGGACTGGCCGAGGACGGGATGCCGGAGCCCGAAGCTCCCGGCGATGCGCTGTTCGATACCAGCCACGACGGCTTGGCGCTCGACATGGGCCGCCTGTGGACGGACGCCCGCCACGTGGCGTCCTGGGGCCGCTGGCTGTTCTGGTCGGGTGCTGCGTGGATCCCTGACGAGAGCCTGCTGCACATGACGCGGACCCGCACCTATCTGCGCGACAAGGGCGACGAACTGGTCCGGTGGGCGCAAGCCGAGGGTGACGACAAGAAGCTCGCCGCCTGCGAGGCCATCGCCAAGACGCTGCGTTCGGCGCCCATGGTGGCCCATGTCGTCGGCCTCGCCCGCAGCAACCCCGACCAGGTGGCGACAGTCGCGCAGTGGGACCGGGATCCCTATCTGCTGGGCACCCCGGCCGGCACTGTCGACCTGCGGACCGGCGAGCTGCGGCAGCCTTCGCCAGACGACTACATCACCAAGCTGACGGCGGTGGCCCCGGCAGCGGCAGGCACGCCTTGCCCGCTGTGGACCCGGACGCTCGCCCGCATCTTCCGCCACGACGCCTCGATCATCCCGTTCCTGCAGCGGGCTTTGGGCTACGCCCTGACCGGCGAGTGCAAGGAGCATGTGCTGTTCTTCGCCTGGGGCATGGGCGGCAACGGCAAGGGCGTGGTGCTCAACGCCGCCAGCGGGATGCTCGGCGACTACGCCGCCGTGGCGCCGCAGGACATGCTGCTGGTGACGCAGAGCGATCGCCACCCCTGCGACATGGCGATGCTGCGCGGGGCCCGGTTCGTCACCGCCCAGGAGCTGGCGCCGGGCCGGGCGTGGGACGAGCCGAAGATGAAGAGCCTCACCGGCGGCGACCCGGTGACGGCCCGGTTCATGCGGCAGGACTTCTTCACCTTCCAGCCGCAGTTCACGCTGTTCGTGGCCGGCAACCACAAGCCCGCCTTCAAGGGCGTCGACCAGGCGATCCGGCGCCGTGTGCTGCTGCTGCCGTTCCTGCAGAACATCCCCGCCGAGGAACGCGACCCGGCCCTGCCGGAGAAGCTGAAGGCCGAATGGCCGGCGATCCTGCGCTGGATGATCGACGGCTGTCTCGCCTGGCAGCGGCAGGGGCTCGACCCGCCGGCCAGCGTCCGTGCCGCCACCGACGACTACCTCAACGCCGAGGATGTGCTCGGCCAGTGGCTCGACGAACGGTGCATCGTCTCGCCTCGCATCGACTGGACATCGCTGACCAGCCTCTATGGTGCGTGGAAGCTGTGGTGCGACGACCGCGGCCAGCATCCCGGCACCTCGACGGCCCTGTCCAAGAAGCTCGATGAGCGCGGTTTCAGGCGGGAAAAGCGGAAGACGGGGGCGGGCTTCTGCGGCATCGGCCTGGCCGAGACGGCCTCGGGTGACGGAAATGACACTTCCGCCCATATAGACCGTATATGGAATTTCCCGCGTGCGGGCGCGCACACACACGCTAACGCCGATTATGGCGAGAACTGTCATTTCCGTCACCCGGCCGACGCCGACGGCGCGGAGATCGACCTGTGAGCGCCGTCTCGCTCCTGGCCGAGGCCCTGGCCGCTGGCGTGACGCTGCGCCTCGCCGACGGCTCGCCCAAGGTCGGCGGCAATCCTCCGCCTGAGCTGCTGTCCCGCCTCCGCCAGCACAAGTCCGAGCTGATTGCGCTGCTCTCCGGCGACGCCTGCCGCTACTGCGGCGGGCACATCGACTGGTCGGTGCCTGGCGCGCGTGCGTTCGCCGACGACATGGCGGCGCACAACACCTGCTGGGAACAGGCGGAGATCACCCGCCTGCTCACCGCCGGCCGTCGCGCCGTCGCCAGCCCCGATGCGCTGGCCGACCCTGCCGAACTCGCTCTGCGCGGAGAGCTGGAATGAGCCGCCCCATCGGCACGCTCCTGCGCGCCGCGCACGCTGCCGGTATCGAGCTGCGCGTCACCCGCGGCGAGGCCCGCATCATCGTTCGCGGCCCGGTCGAGCCCGAGCTGCTGGCCGAGCTTCGCGAGCGCCGCGTCGAGCTGGCGGCCGAGCTCGCCGCCCATCACCGCGTGCCGCCGGTCGAGGTGGCGCGGCTGCTCGAAGGCGGTGCGCCGTGAGCGCGGTCGAGCTTGCCGCCGCCGTCGTGTTGGTCGGCATCGTGGCGTTCGTCGCCGCCTTCACCGGGACGGCACCATGACGCCGGTGCGTCGTCCGTCCGAGCCCTCGCCGCCCGAGCGGCTGAGACAGCTGGCCCAGCGCGTGCGCCGCCTCGCCTGTTCAGGCCGCACCGACCCCGAGCAGGTGGTGATAGAGAAGGAAATCCTGTCCGCCGAGCTGCGTCGCATCGCCCGCGAGCTGGAGCGGGCGGCGTGATAGGACATTGCACCCGCCCGTCATTCCCTCAATGCGCGAGAGAAATTCGCCTCGTCTGGCAAAGTGACCGTAAGTATTTGATTTATGGGTCCTTCCGTTCAACCAAACGAATGAGGTGTCAAAGCGCAATCGCCTTCTAGCTGCAATGGTCGAAACTTGGTTGCCAAATGGGCGAACTCCGCCTTCCTCAAGAGCTTCAAGGCTCATCTACATTCCTAGTAACGGTCGGTCAGTCGCTGTCCTCGCCATCTTCTCCAACAGCTTCCGGAACAAATCCATGACCAGAACTGTCCTGCCGCCAACCTTCCCGTCCCAGATGCACCGCACGCTCGCCGATGCCGCATGGGCGGCTTCGCTGCGGCTCCCTGCCCTACCGGGCGCCGAGGTCGCCATCGTCGGCATGCTGATCGGCGAGGCCCGACGGCTGAGCGACGGCCGAGCGGTCGAGATCGAGGAACTCGACGTGCTTGCCGATGAGCTGCTGAGCGCAGGCGAGCGTACCGGGCTTGCGGAGGTCCGGGATCTCCATGCGGCCGTGGTCGCGCTGGCTGTCGAGTTGGACCGAGCATCGGCACCTGCGCCCCGCGGCTACACCCCGGCCGGACGTCGTGGTGGTGCGGGGCTGTAGATGCGCGACGTCCGCGCCATCGCCGCGGCCCTGGTCAACGGCTCGCCGCTGCCGCCCGGCGACGGAGCATGGCTGGGCGCGGCGTTGCAACGCGCCGCCGACGACGAGACCTTCGCCCTGGTCCGCGCCCTCGGCCTCGACGGTGCCAGCCGCCGCGCGGCCCTGCTGCAGCGCCGCGACGAGCTTATCCGGGCGCTGGCGGCCACCTGGAGCGGCAGCATCCGTGCCGTGACGCTGAACGTCCAGGGCGAGCTTCGGCGCTACGGCAGCGTCTGCTGGCCACGCGAGCGCAGTCTCGCGTCGCTGCCCGACACGGCGCCGCTCCGTCGGCGCCTGTGCCATGAAGTCTTCGCGACCGACCCGAGCCCGCCGACCAGCTACCGGCAGCTCTACGGCATCATCGGCATGTGCAATTTCGTCGGTGTCGAAACTGCACACGGTCATGGCGATACTGCCGTCGCTCAATACGAGAGCGAGGGCTGACGGTGAAATTTCTCGATATCCTGCGACGCAGGGCGCCGACGACTTCCGTCGAGCTGGCCGCCGCGCTGGCCGAGGCCGAGCAAGCGGCTCGCGACGCCGATGCGCGCGTCGAGGCGCTGACCGCGGAGCGCGGCCGGCTGCTGCTCGACGGTGACGACAAGGCTGTCGACAAGGCCGAGGCGGAGCTGGCGACAGCCGCTCGAGACTCTGATCGCGCCGACCTTGCCTGCGAGGAATTGCGTCGCCGGCTGGCGACAACGGCCGATGCCGAGCGCCAGGCCGAACTCGACGCGACCTATGAGACGGCGATGGCGGCGCAGGCGCGCGGGATCGCGGCGTTGAAGCGCTACGCCAAGGACGCGCCGAAGCTCGCGGCCGTGCTTGCCGAGATCGACACCGCCGAGATCGAGATCGCGCGGCATCGCGCGACGCTGGAGGCCGCCAACGACCCCCGCCGCGGGGAGCTGACCGGCGCCGACCGTTCGTACCGGCCTGTCCAGGAGGGACGCCTCCCGCACCCCACGCTCGTCCAGATGGCCGAGATTCCTTCCGTCGATCCGGACGTGTCGCTCTGGCCGCCGGTGACGCGGGCAGCCGCGCAGGGCGCTGCGGCCGCGCGCAGCACGTACGAGGGGATGCGCCATTTCGGGCCGTACAACACCCCCGTCCCCCCGCCCCCCATGGTCGGGCCGGGAGGCCGCTGATGCCGGTGGAACTCGCCGACTTCGACTTCGTGCTCCGGCCGGACCTGACGGCCGTGCGCGACCGCTGCGTCGTCGTCGCCTTCGTCACCCCCCATGGCGAGCCCGCCGACCGGCGCATCACCCGCTTCGCGGTCGAGGCCGGTGCGATCGACCTGTCGCTTGTTCGCGCAGGCCGCTGCCCGGTGCTGCTGGAGCATCGGAACGCTCTCGACGCCCTGGTCGGCGAGGTCGTGGAGGTCTGGCCCGATGGCGGGACGCTGCTCGCGCTGGTCCGGCTCGGCACCTCGCCCGAAGCCGAGCGCATCCTGGGTCTGATCCGCGACGCGCTGCCGATCGGCATCAGCGTCGGCGCCCTGCTCATCGACTCCGTGCCCGACCCCGACGGGCCACCGGACAGTGTTCGCGTGACCCGCTGGGCCCTGAACGAAATCTCGTTCGTCACGCTCGGCGCCGATCGGTCCGCGCGGGTCATCAAGACCGGGGCCGACGCAGTCGAGATGGCCGAGCGTCACCGACAGCGCTCGCTGGAGCAACGCAAGGCCTTGGCCATGCCCATGCTCCGCGCCGCCGCGTGGCGCCACTGGGCGGCCGACACCGGCGACCGCCTCGCCGGGGCCGAGCCAGGCGCGCTCTCCGACCTGCTTTACGAGGAGACGGTCACCCACCTCGACAAGCTGGCGACCGAAGCCGCCCGCGAGATGCCGGTCGATCCCGTGAGCCTCGCCGCATGATCGAGATCGGCCGCGCGGACCGGCCGGGGAGCGTCCCGTGACCTCAGCGTTCCCAGAGCCGGCGGCGACGCCGGCAGGCCGCAGCATTCTGCAGGAGATGACGATGACGGTCCCGACCCGCGCACATCTGCGCCAGGTCCTTCTCGCCCGCGCCCGGATGGCCCTGAGCGCCCTGCCGGACCAGATCGCCGCCGAGATCGTGGCGATGCCGCTCCCGCGCTCCCGTGAGGCGGTCGAGCGCCGGATGATGGAGGTGATCGAGGCGCGGCTCGCCGAGATCGAGGCATCGCCGCCGGCCGTCACCGAGCTGTGCGAGACCATCCACTGATGGCGCGGACCACGATGGCGGCGGCGGCGAAGAAGGCGGGGGTCAGCCGGGCCTCGGTGTCGCGGGCCCGGCACGAGGGCCGAGTCTCGAGCGACGCCGCCGGCAAGGTCGACCCGGCCGAGGTGAAGCGCAAGGTTCGCGGCAGACCGCCGAAGCCGGTGGCGACGAACGGAACCGATGCAACGTTGGCGGCGGCGAAACTCCGAAAAGAGACCGCCCTCGCGAACATTCGGGAGATGGAGGCGGCGAAGATGCGCGCCGAACTCCTCCCCGCCGCCGATGTCCTCGAAGGCTGGCAGGCCGCCATCGGCCGCTCGCGGGCACGGCTGCTGCGCATTCCCTACGCCCTGGCGCCCGAGCTTCGCCGTGCGGCGCCGGAAGGTGACAAGGCCATCGCCGCCATCCTGACGCGCGAGATCCATGATGCGCTCAGGGAGCTGAGCGACACCAAGGTCGACGACTTCGACGATGACGAGACCCCGGCATGATGAGGCGTCGTCGCCACCGCCCGCTCCGGCCTCCGATCCTGCAGGTCGACTTCGACGGCGTGCTCCACCATCACCGGGCAGGATGGCGCGGCGCCGACGTCATCGAGGATGACCCGGTGCCTGGCTCAGTCGAGTTCCTGCGCGAGGCGGTCGAGTACGGCTTCCGCGTCGCTGTCTACTCGGGCCGTTCCCAATGTCCCGAGGGCATCGAGGCCATGCGTGCGTGGCTGGCGCGGCACGCCGGCGCGGCCGACTGGCTCGACCGGATCGAGTGGCCAGAGCAGCCGCCGAACGCGCAGGTCAAGCTCGACGACCGTGCCCTGACCTTCACCGGAGAGTGGCCCGCCATGGAGACGCTCGCCGCCTTCCGGCCGTGGAACAGGAGGGCCTGATGGCCAGGAAGGTCAACCTGAGCACGGCAGCCCGAGAGGCCGGCGTCTCGCGCTCGGCCGCATCCGATGCTCGACGCAAGGGCCGCCTCGTCACCGACGCCGACGGACTTGTCGACGCCAACGAGGCGGCGGCTGTCCTGGGCAAGCGACGGCGCGGCCGGCCGCTCGGGCCGGTGCCGACGCAGGCTGGCGAGACGTTGGCCGCGGCTCAACTTCGCAAAGAATCGGCATTGGCCGATCTGCGTCAGATGGTGGCCGCCCGGATGCGCGGCGAGCTGCTGCCGGCCGAGGACGTGCGCCGGGCGGACGAGGCCATCTGGGCGGCCGTGCGCGACCGGTTGCGCAGCATTCCGATGTCGCTGGCCCCGCTGCTGGTCGAGGCGGCGCACAAGCCAAATGCCGATCAAGGTGTCTATGCCCTGATGCTTTCGTCGATCGACGAAGCACTGACCGAGATAGCATCGGCTGAAATCGTCGCTGTCGACAAAAACGGTAATGAGCTAGAATAGCACGAGAAAAGCAGGGCACACCCATGGCCGCGCCGCGCGACGTCAGCATCAGAATCGCTATCGTTGAAGCCGAACAGGCGGTCAATCGCCTCCGCGCCATCGGCACCGAGGGCGACGCGGCTTTCGCCAGGATCGCCCGCAGCGCCGGGCTGGTGCCGCGGCAGACCAAGGCGGCCGAGGAAGCAGTCGGACGGTTCGCCGGCGCCTCCGGCCAGAAGTTCGCCCAGCTCGGTTTTCAGGTCGGCGACTTCAGCACGCAGGTCGCCGGCGGCACCAGCGCCATGGTGGCGTTCGCGCAGCAGGCGCCGCAGCTCTTGGGCGCCTTCGGTCCCCTGGGCGCCGTCATCGGCGGTATCGGCGGTGCCGCTCTCGTCGCAGGAACCGCGATCTTCGGCTTCGGCCGCGAGGCGACGGACGCCAAGGCCGCGAGCGAGGCACTGGAGGCGGCTACCCGGTCGCTCGACGGCACCATCGCCGGCTCGGCTTCGTCCGTCGAAGATCTTGCCCGCAAATACAGCGTGCTCTCGGCCGAGATGCGGGAGCTGGAGCGTCTCTCGCTGGAGAAGAAGGTCCGCGACGCCAACAGCGCCATCGAGGGGCAGATGGCGGCCCTCGATGCCAGCGTCAGGTCCCTCACCAATCCCGAGCAGTTGGCGTTCCTCCGCGGTCGGGCCACGCTGGGGCAGCAGCTCAATCCGCAATATCAGCCGCCGGCCGGTGCCACCGAGCGCCTGGTGTTCCTGGAGTCGCTGGCACAGGCGGCGGCACAGGCCAACGGCGATATCGTCGGCCTCGCCGTTCAGGTCGATCGGCTGGTGAAGTCGTCGGATACGGCCGAGAAGTCCTTCCGGGACTTCGCCGAAGGCTTGATCGAGCCGGCCGAGAACATCCTCAAGGCCCGTGAGGACATAAAGAAGCTTGAGGCAGGTCTCGACAGTCTCGCCGGCAGGAAGCGCGAGGGCGTCGATCCCTTCCTCGACCAGGCCAAGGCGGCCGAGCAGGCCGAGAAGGCGACCGACAAGGCCAACAAGGCATCGGCTCGCGCCACGGAGCAGGCTGATCGCCGCGCCAATGCCCTGGCGATCGAGATCCAGAACATGCAGCGGCTGGTCGCTGCCGGCGACCAGAGCGCCGACGCCTATGAGCGCGAGCGCCTCGCCGTCGAGGCCGAGACCAGGGCGCGGGCGGCCGGGCTCGATCCGAAAGGGCGCGAGGCTCAGCTCCTGCAGGAGCTGACGACGCGGTTCGACGAGCAGTCCGAGGCGCGCAAGCGCAACGCCGATGCCGAGCGCGATCGGCTCAAGGCCATCCAGGACACCTACCTGTACGAGCTGGGCCAGATCGGCGATCTGCTCGACGGCAAGCCGGCCGGCAACGACAACCGGCAGGCCCGGGATCCGTGGGCCGAGGCCGAGACCCGCCTGCAGAATGCGACCGCCGACGCGATCCGCGACGGTATGGAAGAGGGGTTCAAGGCCGAGAGCATCATCTCGTCCTTCGCCGACGTTCTCAAGACCACCGTGGCCGAGAGCATCACCGCCAGCCTCTATGACAGCCTGCTGGGCGACAGCGGCCTGAAGGGGGCGCTGGGCACCAAGCTGGCCGACAAGGGCATCACCGCGTTCGGCGGCGACGCGACCTTCGGCCAGGCCGGTGCCGCGGCGCTGGGCGCCGGCTTCTCGGGCTATGCCATTGGCCAGACCGCCGGCTCCCGGCCCGTCGGGCTCATTGGCGGTGCGGTCAGCGGTGCGGCGGCCGGCTCGGTGCTCGGCCCCTACGGCGCCATTGCCGGCGGCATCATCGGCGGCGTGGCGGGCTTCATCGGTGGCGGGGCCGGCGGTGGTGAGCGCAACAACAATTATCAGGGCGGCTATGACACCCTGACGGGCCGTCCGGTGACGTTCCAGAACACCAGGCCCGACCCCGGCAACACCTCGAACGTCGGCTCGGTCGTAACCCAGCTCGACATGCTGCGCGACGGCCTGCGCGGCCTCAACATCGCGGTCGGCCAGACGGAGCTGACCATCCAGAGCGGCAACCGTTCCGGCTTGACGCTGAACGGCGAGAGCTTTTCCAGCCTCGGCGGCCTGACCGAGGCGGCGCTCGACAAGCTGCTGGCGGCGGCGAGCCTGACCGAGGAGCAGCGCCGGGTCGCGTCGGCCAGCAACGCCACCGACGCGCAGGGGCTGCTGTCCGACCTCGGATTCATCGACGAGTTCAAGCAGCTCGCCGGCACCATGTCGGCGCTGGACGCGCAGGCGAAGGCGCTTGAGGTGCAGTTCGGCACCGCCCGCGACCGGGCGCAGGAGCTGGGCTTCAGCCAGGCCGAGCTGACGGCGCTCAACCGCGCCGAGAGCCGGGCCCAGCGCGAGCTGCAGCAGCAGGCCGGCCGGGATCGCGGAAACATTTTGGACGCCAGCGGCGTGATGCTGGGTGACCATGCCGCGGCATTGCGGACGGCGCTCCGCAACCAGGCTGCCCAGTTCGACCAGATGCGTCAGCAACTGGAGGCGCTGGGTGGCACGGCCGAGCAGTTGGCCGAACTGGACCGCGACGAAGCCGAGGCCCGTGCCGCATTGATTCGCGTCACCCGCGAGCAGGCGCAGGCCGAGCGGGAGGCGGCGAAGGCGAGGCGCGAGGCAGAGGCGGAAGCCCGCCGCCAGGCGCGCCTGTCTGCCCTGGGTTCCCGCCGCGACGACATCCTGGGCCAGATGCGGGACCAGGCCGACCGCGTCCGCGGCTTCCTCGACGACCGGCTGGGCGAGATCGCCGGGCGCCGCAGCGACATCGCCTCGGCGTTCGACCCCCTCACCAGCCTCCGCGAGCAGTTGCTCACCGGCGACCTCGGCGGGCGGGACGCGCAGATGCGGCTCGCGGCAGTCCGTGGCCTGTACGAGGATGCCGTCGGCGCAGCCCGGCTCGGCGGCACGACGGGGGAGGAGTCGGCCAATGTG
>JRYC01005232.1_pt1 | contig 10513 bp, 12 predicted proteins | sample 235301 | NCBI WGS metagenome assembly JRYC01 (sample SAMN03074211, study PRJNA261470) | activated sludge metagenome | biome: Common Effluent Treatment Plant; feature: Wastewater; material: Activated sludge; isolation source: activated biomass of a common effluent treatment plant treating...
TTCGGCAACGACTACTTCAACTTCACGATGGAGCGTCGTGGGTACCTCATCCACACGGCGACCGGTCGCTACGACGACGCCGAGCTCCCCGCGAAGCCGAGCTTCTACGGTGACCCGCGCTACGGCCGGATGAACCTGCGGCTCATCACCGACCCGAGCCTCGCGACGACGAAGTGGGACCTCACCTACCTCCCGTCCGAGGTGACCAAGGCGACGGCGCAGGCCATGGGCCGTCCCGAGACCGAGGGTCAGCACCGCTTCCAGCTCAAGCCCGAGTCGATCCGCACCGCGTCGGCGTCGGCCATCCGGACCTGGGCTCTGCAGGCCACTCCGTTCGACAACCTCGGCGCGATGATGCCGGTGAAGGAGCTCATCGGTCTGATGAGCTTCAACTTCGACCTCATCATCCCGGGTGCGGACACCATCTGGACGCAGACCATCGAGCGCACCGCTGAGGACATCGGCGACCTGCTCTTTGCGACGCCGTACCAGTACACGATGCGTCACCGCTTCCCGAAGCCCCCGGGCGTCTGAGCCCAAGCTTCACGAAGCTGCATCCGCCTGCCGGCCGGGTTCCTTTGGGAACCCGGCCGGTGGTCGTTCTGGGACTCGTCCGACGCCGTGCGCGAGCCACTTACCCCGGTCAGCTGGGTACCGGTTGCGGCCCAAGAGACGACCGACAAGGCGCGGGGTGAGACCCTAAGGCACCGACTAGCCGGTTCCGCCTCCGGCCGTTTCGGATGGCAGAGGACATGGCTCCCGGTGTGGCACCCTCTGCGCCTCCGTAGCGGTAGGCCTCGAGCCGTTCAGTCCGGAAGCGTTCCCGTTCCCCTGGGCGCCCAGGTCCGGAAGCCCCTCAAACGCTCGATGATCGCCTCCGGGGCATCATCACCCTGCGGGAGCTCCCAGAGGAGCATCTCGATCAGCTCGACCTTACTGGTCTTCACCCCCATCCCCCGCAGCGCGTGGATGAGGTCGACAAGGTGATCATCCAGGGGCTTGCGCACCCGGATCGCCAGGTTCACAGGCGGTAGATCGGCGGCCAACCTGGTGGCGCCATGGCTTGCCGTCTTCTGTCGCCGGCGTGCCGGCGCGGGCTCAGGGGCCGGCGGGGACGTCCGTGACTCGTCCGAGACGGGCGCAGAAGCCGGACGTCTCGAGGGGGGTGGTTTGCGACTCGCGCGCGCCATCCGCTCACGCATCGCCTCGATCCCGTTCGTCTGCTCAGGCACATCTCTCCTTTACGACCTCGGCGACCGATCGAAACTCGGCAGCCGCTGCACGGACCCGGACCCCGGGATTCGGCTGGCTGACGAGCGCTGCACGGCGCAGACGGCGCCGTATCCAGCGGTGATCAGAGATGGGTGGGGCAACGGCGATCCGGTCGTCCACGAGACCGGACAGACGATCCACGAAACGACGAGGAGGGATCGGCGGGATCATCGTCGGTACGAGCAGTAGTGGATAGTCCCCGAAATCTCTGATGATTCCCTCCAGGGCGTCCATCTCCCGTGCGGCAAGAACGACGGGAATGACAACCAGATCGGCGGCCTGCATGGCGCCATCGGTAAGGGCATTCGCGCCAGGATGGGTATCAACCACCATGTACGGCTCATCCCACGCGGCCGCCCATGCCTGGAGACAATCGGCCACCAGATCACTGTCAATCCGACTCGAGGAAAGGTCCGGATGTGCCGGCAGAAGGGTCGGCTGATTGGCTCGACGCTTGAGTCTGGGTGGTGCCGCCGAGGGGCCGCGCTCCAAGCCGTCCAACAGGGGTGCACGGGCGGCGTTGGTGGGATCGAAGCCCCACATCCGGGTGGCCCCGCCCGCATCCCAGTCAAGATCGACAAGGATGCCATCGAGAGCTGCCGCGAGCTCATAGGAAAGGGTGGTCTTCCCCACCCCACCTTTCGCTGCGGCAACGGTAACTATGGATGTGGTCATGCCTTCATGTTAGTGCGCTTGCGCGCTCACATGCAAGACCGCCACGACGCTCGCATACTGGCACGCCCTACTGCACGGGTGCCGGCGGTCTTGCATGTGACCATGCATGCATGCAACCGAGGATCCCTACGGTGACGAAGCGGAGGGTCGGCACGCGGCGCTCTGACGCTCCCGGCGGGGTGGTGCCTACTACTTGCTCACCGGTAGACGCCGCATCGGCCGAGTGCGCGTTCCCGCGGGCCGGGTGACCACAAGTTGGTGGGAGAAGCCACCGTCGACGGCGACCCGCTCCCGCGTGAAGCGGTACCCGGTTCGGGGGTGGCTGGCGATCGCCTCACAGGCCCGTGCGACCGCTGCAACATTGTCCCTCTCGCGGGCACAGGTGGAACCGACACTGGCGAAGAACGGATCACCCAACCAGTAGCTCTGCCACTCCTCACCCCGCTCGCCAGGATCGAACCGATCGTTCTCGAGCAGTCCGTACAGCTTTCGAGCGATCGGCGGAAGGTCACGCAGAACATCCCAGTCGATGTATGCGCCGGCCTCATGGCGGAGTTGCTCCAGGAACCAGCTACCCAGGAAGATGTAGCCAGCCCGTTCGGTGCGCCCGTCGTTCACGACCGGCCACAGCACCCGGTCGATGATGCCGAAGTGATCTTCGTGGGTCTTCCGGCCCGTCACCGAGTCGTTGACGTCTCCTTCCCACCGGGCTTCCTGGAGATTCAGGAGGGTGCGCTTGAGTGCCTGGCGGGCATTGCGCCCTGACTCGTGCCACCCGAAGTCGTGGAGCATGCGGTACTGGCTGAAAGGGATCGCGGTTGCGGTGGACTGCTCGAGTTGCAGCCACCGGGAACCGAGCCAGACGATCGCCATGTAGCCATGCCGGCCGATGGGTGGTCCGGCGGTCTGACGGATGGAGCCCAACCGGTCTGCGATCGCGACTCCCGCGGCGACCTCGAGTCCCTTGCGAGCTGTGGACCGATCAGCAAAGCCGTACTTCAGGGGCTGGTGGAGAGAACGCAGGTGATCCTGGCTTACCAGTGCCAACTGCTGCTCTTCGGTGTCGATCTCCGGCGGTGGGGTCACGGCAACGGCGGGACCGTGAGGACGCGAACCTGGGCGGGGGAGAGGTCGCGCTTTCGGATTGCCTGAGGTCATTGGTGCAGTCTGCTCGATGCGGGTGGGGGATTGGGGCCTTGCGAGTGCGAAACCGGGGTATCCAACTCGCACGCTGTGGTCGGGCCGTTCTCAACGGCACGACCGACCACAGCCTGGGTCTTCTTCTGCTCTCCTACCTTCTAAAACCTACAAGGGTCAAGAAACACGCTATTTCCAGGTAAAACAGTGGTACGGACGCGAGTGGCTTACCCCCGATCGGCGCGAGTGGCTTACCCCCGTCGATCGCGAGTGCTTTACCCCTGATGGCGAGCGAGGTACCCCGGTAAGTGCACCGCGGCGATAGGCGCCTGTGGATAACTTCGCGAGTGGGATACCCCCGATGCGAGAGAAATCCCCCGGTTCCGGGGTCGCGCGGTCTCGCCGATCTACGCCGGCGGGGCTCTCGGGATGGCCTGAACCGGGGTAAGCCACTCGCGTCCGGCGTGGCGCGCGAGTGGGATACCCCGGGTGTGCGAGCGGAGTACCCCGGTCGCTCAGGTGGTCAGGCGCCGATAGAGCTGGGGGAGCTTCTGGGGAAGGGTGCGGACGTCGTCGATGATGACGAAGTTCGCGTCCGAGTACATGTGGGGGAGGTAGTCGGCTCCCTCCCGGTCGACCGTCACACAGAACAGGTGGATCTTCTCCCGCCGCGCCTCGCGGAGGGCCATCTTCGTGTCCTCCTGGGCGTAGGTGTTGTCCTGGTAGGTGTCCGAGTCGTAGGGCTTGCCGTCGGTCAGGAGGATCATCAGTTTCACCTGGGAATCGGCGGCCGCCAACCGGCGCGTGGCGTGGCGCAAGGCAGGACCCATGCGGGTCTTCTGGCGGGCGTAGATGCCCCCGATGCGTCCCTTCACCCGGTCGTCGTAGCGCTCACCGAGCTCCTTGACCACGTAGAACTGGCAGTCATCGCGGCCGGAGCCGGAGAAGCCGTAGATGGCGTACTCATCCCGGATCGCCTCCAGCGCCTCGCACATCAGAAGGAGAGACTCCTTCTCGATGTCGATGATCCGTTTGCGGCCATCGATCTTGCGGTCGGTCGAGCTGGACATGTCCACGAGGAACGCCGTGGCGACGTCGCGGTCCTTCTTGTCGCGCTTGATGTAGACGCGGTCGGTCGAGGCTGATGCGGGCGCGCCGGTCGACCACGTACTCGACGAGGCCGTCGATGTCGAGTTCGTCCCCGTCCTCCTGGTACCGCATCTTGCGCAGGCGCTCGGGGCGCATGAACTGGAAGCTACGGCGGATCTGCGTGACGATGCCGCCGAACTCGTGGAAGGTGGAAGCGACGAAGCCTTCCTGGGTACGGGTCTGGCGGTGTTCGGTGAGGGTGCACCAAGCCGGCCGGTAGTCCTCGATCTTGTGGTCCCACTCGTCGTACTGGAAGACCTGCTCGCCGAGGTCATCGTCGGCCGCCTCGGGTTCCACCTGGGGAACATCGGCCAGGCCACTCTGTGTGGGGGAGTCGGAACCGGTGCCCTCGGCATCGTCGCTACGGCCGTCGGCGGTTCCCGGCGGCGCGTCGTCATCACCGGGTGAGGACGTGGACTGGGCAACATCATCCTGATCGCCCTGTCCGACCTGGGTTTGGCTGGTGCCCATGGCCTTCTCGGGCTCACCCGTGCCGTCCTCACCGTCTGATCCGTCACCCTCTTGGTCGCCCGGCTCCGGCTGATCGATGGCCCGCTGGGCGGGTGCGTCGGTGTCGGGACGCACCATCTGCTCCATGACCGGGGTCATGAATGGTGGCAACTCAAGGGGTTGGTAGTCCTCGTCGCCGCCGTCGCCCTGGGGAGGAGCCGGACTCTCCTGATCCTGGTCATCGGGGGAGGGGCCTTCGGGAGGGGGTTGTTCCGCGGTTGTCGGTGCCTCCTCGGCACGGCGTGTCGGATCGGCGAGATGTTCCTCGATCAGGATGTAGATGCGCCCGGTGAGGCTGGCCGCTTCCGACACCTGGGCATCCGGACCCTCGACCTCACCCAGCAACGACACGATGTGGGCGATCAGGTCGCGCGTTGCCGCGGGCAGCATCGTGTCGTCTGGGCTGATACCCAGCGTGTGCTGGAGCACCGATTCGACAATTGCCTGGCTTTCGGGCAGGCCGCCGAGGTCGGGCCGGCGATCGGCGCTGGCCTCCTGGATGGTGTCCATATCGCGACGAATACCCGGGTAGGTCCGTCGGATCGCGCTGTCGATCCGGTGGCCCTCGATGATGTTGAACAGGTCTCGCGCCAGCGCCGGCTGGGGAAAGAGGGCGTAGAAGCGGGTGAGGTCGGTCTCGGGCGGTCTCAGGGTGGTCACCGTGCCTCCTGTGGGTAGCGTCGGCGCAGTTCGGCGACGGTGGCCGGGATGTCGGAGAGGGAGAAGATGTACGTGCCGAACTCGATACGGCCGGCGCCATGGGCCGTGGCGACCTTGTAGGCGGTGAAGTTGCGCGAGTCATCCTCGAACACCCTCATCTCGGGCGGCAGGACGATGTGATCGGCGGCATAGGGATCGGCACCGTCCATCTCGTTGGTGCCACGAATGGCGACTTCGTGCCCGGAGAGCGCCGTCGCATAGAGCTTCAGCACCCGCGCCACCTCCTTGAGTGCCAGACCCTCCTTGAGGTCCTCGAGCACATCCAACGAGTGCTTGGAACCCAGGCGGAAGTACCCCCGCCCGACATCCTTGTTGCGCTCGAGCACATCCAGCCCGCGGGTGACCCAGTTGGTGGCACCATCCGGGGTGACCCGCTCACCGTTCAGCAGGTCAAGCAGGGTATCGGCCGCCTCGAGGGACGCCTCGGGATCGGCGGCAGCGACCTCACGAACAAGACGCAGGTACACCGGGCGGAAACGTGGACGCAGCCGGGCGAGGATGGGTGGCAGGGCCGCCGCCAACTCCACGGCATGCTTTCGCCGTTTCTCGTCCCTACGGTCGCGTGCGGCCAGTTGGCTGCGCAACTCCTGCGCCCGCTTGACCTTGGGCTCCATCTCGCGGAGCTCGCGCTCGAGAGTGTCGAGTTCCCCGGCGAGCGTTGTGGTCTCGGTGTCTTCGGTGGGTCCGGCGGTCGCACGGGAGATGATGTCCACGTAGGCGCCGGCGAGGCTCTTGTCGGGTGCCTCGTAGAGGTCGGGCAGCTGCTTTGCGACCTCCACGCCGCTCTTCCAGCCGGCGGCTGCAACGTCGGTGACCTGACGCAGATATCGTTCGACCAGGTCTTCGTCGTGCTCGGCCAACAGGCGCGGCAACTGGCGGGCGACCTCGACCCCAAGTTGGTACTTGAGGTCAGAGATCTCCTCGACCATGCGCAGATAGGCCTGGCGCTGGTCTTCGGGGACGGAGGCCAGCATCTCGCGGGCCACGTACATCCCCACATTGCCGACGGCCGGTCCGAAGGTCATCGACCCCTCCGGGCTCTAGAACTGGGTGGCGATGATCTCGACGATCGAGCGCTGCATCTCCACATCGTCGGTGATCGGCTTGCAGATCGTCGCCTCGCAGGCAGCGATCGGCTCGACCCCACCCTGAATGAGCTGTCCGGCATAGACCAACAGGCGGGTGGAGACGCCCTCCTCCAAGCCATGGGTGCGCAGATTGCGGACCTTCTCACCGATCTTCACCAGCTTGGCCGCGGTATCGCTGTCGATACCGGCCTCCGAGATGAGGATCGACTCCTCGAGGTCGGGCGGCGGGTAGTCGAACTCAATCGCCACGAAGCGCTGCTTGGTGGAGTGCTTCAGGTCTTTGAGCACCGACTGATAGCCGGGGTTGTAGCTGATCACCAACTGGAACTCGTCGGGGGCCGCGACGATCTCCCCCTTCTTCTCCAACGACAGGACGCGCCGGTCATCCGTGAGGGGGTGGATGACCACGGTGGTGTCCTTGCGGGCCTCGACGACCTCGTCCAGGTAGGCGATGCCGCCGGCCTTGACCGCGGTGGTGAGGGGGCCGTCCTGCCAGATGGTCTCGTCACCGCGCAGCGTGTACTTGCCGACCAAGTCCGAAGCGGTCAGGTCCTCGTGACATGCGACGGTCACCAGCGTGCGGCTCAGGCGCCAGCTCATGTGCTCGACAAAGCGGGTCTTGCCGCAACCGGTAGGCCCCTTCAGCATCACCGGCAGCCGCGCGCTGTAGGCCGCCTCGAAGAGCTCCACCTCGTTGCCCAGAGGGAGGTAGTAGGGCTCCTTGGTGAGGCGAAAGTCCTCGACGCGCTGGCTTTCGACCGCCATGTTCGACTCCTTAATGCCGGCGAGATGAAGCGATTAACGCAGTGTACCGAACGGTCCGTCGAGACCGTTCGGGATCACGCCGGCGTCTCGTCCTGACCGAGGGGCCAGACCGGGGGAAGCTCGACCTCGAAACTGCCGTCTTCATCGGCGTGGGAGGCATGCCAGGCCCGGAAGCCCGGAATGGTGAAGCCCACCACCTGGCGGCTGGCCGGATCCACCCGCACGAGCAGGTCGCGCTCGGCGTCGACGACCGCCACGGCCGGCACGGGGGGCCCGTAGGAGCAGTGGTAGGTGTCAGAGGCCTCGTCGTAGTGGTGGATCGACTCCGAGGCGATCTTGGCGGCGTTCTCGGCGGCGAACGAGGGCTTCTCCGGAGGGGGGCCCGACGATGGCGGTTCGGAGCTCATGGATGTCCTTTCTTGGTGGTGGGGACGGCGGTGCGACGGTCCAGTAGACTCGACCGTCGCACAAGCTAAAGAGCCAGCGGGCAGGAGGAGAGCCGCATGCGGGCGGTTGACGCGACTTTGGCCTGCCTGAAGAAGGCGGGCGTGGATGCCATCTTCGGGATCCCCGGGGGACCGGTCATCCCACTGTTCGATGCCCTCCACGATGATCCAGACATCCGTACCTTCCTCGCCCGCCATGAGCAGGGCGCCGGCCACATGGCCCAAGGGTACGCGAAGGTGACCGGGCGGGCCGGTGTCTGTACGGCAACTTCGGGGCCGGGTGCGACCAACCTGGTGACCCCGATCGCCGATGCCTACATGGACTCGGTGCCGCTGGTGGCCATCACCGGCCAGGTCGGATCGACCCGCGTGGGCACCGACGCCTTCCAAGAGGCGGACATCGTCGGTATCACGCTGCCGATCGTGAAGCACTCCTACCTGATCAAGGATGCCGACGAGCTGCCCGCCGCGCTCACGGAGGCCCTGCACATCGCCCAGACCGGCCGGCCCGGTCCGGTGTTGGTGGATGTCTGTGTGGACCAGTGGGCGGTTGATGTCGGCGACCTCTCCGACGTCCAGATGGACCTACCCGGATACCGCCCTCCGCTGTCGGCGGGTCATCCGCGGCAGCTCGAAGCGGCCGCACGAGTCCTGCAGAACGCCGAGCGTCCTGTCATCTACGCCGGTGGGGGCATCATCACCGGCGAGGCCTCCGCCGAGTTGACGCGGCTTTCCGAACTGACGGGAATCCCGGTCAACACCACTCTCATGGGCCTCGGGGGCTTTCCGGGTACCCACCCGCTGTTCATCGGCATGCCCGGCATGCATGGATTGGCGGCGGCCACCTACGCGTTCCAGGCGTCCGACGCGATCCTGGCGGTGGGCGTGCGGTTCGACGAACGGGTCCTCTCGACGGTGATGAGCGAGTGGGCTCCCAACGCCAAGATCATCCACATCGATGTGGATCCCGCCGAGATCTCCAAGAACCGCGGCGCGCACATCGGGGTCGCCGGCGATGCGGCTCCCACGCTGGAGGCCCTGGCGAACGCCTATGAGGCCCTGCCCGAGTCGCACGATGCCGGCCGCCGCGCCGCATGGGTGGAGCAGGTCGAGGCTTGGAAGCGCCAGTACCCGTACCAGGTCGATGACGAGCCCGGGGTGATCCAGCCTCAGCACGTGGTCCAGTCCATCTATCGGATCACCCGCGGACAGGCGATCGTGTGCACCGACGTTGGTCAACACCAGATGTTTGCCGCACAGCACTACGTCTTCGACAGGCCTCGGCGGTGGTTGACATCCGGGGGGCTGGGCACCATGGGTTTCGGTCTGCCTTCCGCGATCGGCGCCCAGGTGGCGCTCGGCCGGACGAGCTCGTGATCGACATCGCCGGCGACGGGTCGTTCGAGATGACCCTGCAGGAGCTCTCCACCGCGCAGATGTACGACCTGCCGGTCAAGGTCATCATCCTGAACAACGGCTACCTCGGCATGGTCCGCCAGTGGCAGGAGATGTTCTGGCAGGGCCGCTACTCCGGGACGAGCTACGAGGCCTTCCAGCCGAACTTCGCCGAGATCGCGAAGGCGTACGGCATGCCCGGCACCACCGTCACCGAGGAGGCCGACCTGGAGGATGCGCTCCGCGAGACGCTCGCGCACGACGGACCGGCGCTCATCGACGTCCACACCGACCAGATGGCCAAGGTGTTCCCGATGGTCCCGCAGGGCAAGGGCCCGGACGGGCTCATCGTCAGCAGCAAGGGATAGTCCGCCCTGCCGATGACCGGACGTCGCCCCCTGACGGGTGGCGGCGTCCCGGCTCCGGTGTCAGTCCCCGGAGAAGGGCGTCGGTGAGGTGCCCGAGCGCGGTCCGCGGATCTTGAACTCGGCCATCGCGATGAGCGCGAAGGCCACGGCGATCACGACGAAGAGCGTGGCGCCCCGGCCCGTCGGGCGACGACGGGGCGAGCCCCAGGAGCGTCCCGCCGAGGACGACGTTGATCCCGCCGCCCACCATGAGCGCCACCCGCCAGGAGGGCACGTGGACGAGGGCGCCGAGGATGAGCGCGACGGCGAGGGACCCCGTGGCGACCCACCTGACCGTGGCCGTCGACACGTCGAAGACGTCGGCGAGGCCGTCCGTCCCGGCGAACCCGGCGACGGCGAGGAGGACCATGGCGGCGGCATGGATGCGCAGCACGGCACGGGTACCCGTCGGGGCAGGCACCGACGATGAGGCAGAACGCGTCGTCACGGGCGGCCGGGCGGCCTAGTACATCTCCGCGATGCGGACTCCGGACTTGAGCTGCTCCTCGTCGAAGTCCATCTCCTCCTCGAGGTTCACGGGAACCCGGGTGGGGATGTCGACCTCGTAGCTGCCATCGGCGTTCTTGTGCTCCTCGTAGTACTTCGAGAAGTTCGCGATGTGGTAGCCGAGGACCTCGTGGCTGTCGGGGTCGAAGAAGACCGTCACGCCCTGCGAGTTCGTGACCGCCGACGCTGAGGGATGGCCCTTCGCGATGGCCTTCAGGCTGTCCGTTTCCTTGTCGTAGACGGGTTCGACGTCGTTCACTGTGGATCACCCCTGTGCACTTACGAGTTAGCGCTCCGGAGGGTAGCAGCGAGGGCCCGGATATTTCTGGCAATGGACGATTGTCGCTGGTAGCGTGCGGGGGCCGTCGGGGCGCATTGGATCGCCCCGCACACCCGCCCTGCGGCGCATGGGGACGTCCGTGGGGTCCACGAGAGGAGACGG
>JRYC01002637.1_pt1 | contig 10502 bp, 11 predicted proteins | sample 235301 | NCBI WGS metagenome assembly JRYC01 (sample SAMN03074211, study PRJNA261470) | activated sludge metagenome | biome: Common Effluent Treatment Plant; feature: Wastewater; material: Activated sludge; isolation source: activated biomass of a common effluent treatment plant treating...
CATCGTCGTCTCGCCCGGCCCCTGCGATCCCGACCGCGCCGGCATCTCGCTCGAGCTGATCAGGCGCGCCGGCGGCGTCTGCCCGGTGCTCGGCGTCTGCCTTGGCCACCAGGCGCTGGCACAGGCCTTCGGTGCCGTCGTCGGCCCCGCCCGCACCGTGATGCACGGCAAGCTCAGCGACATCGAGCACGACGGCACCGGCGTGTTCCGCGGCCTGCCCTCGCCGTTCCGCGCCACCCGCTACCACTCGCTGGTCGCCGAGCCCGAGACCGTCCCCGACTGCCTCGTCGTCAACGCCCGCACCGCCGACGGCACCATCATGGGCATCCGCCACCGCCATCTGCCGGTGCATGGCGTGCAGTTCCATCCCGAGAGCATCGAGACCGAGCACGGCCACCGCCTGCTCGCCAACTTCGTGTCGATGACCGGCCTCCGGGCTGCCGCATGACGGCGGAGCTGCCGCGCTTCCGCCAGCTCATCGCCAGGGCGGCGACCGGGGCGCCGCTGACCGCTGTCGAGGCCCGCGACGCCTTCGACCTGATGATGACCGGCAACGCCACGCCGGCGCAGATCGCCGGCCTGCTGATGGCGCTGCGGGTCCGCGGCGAGACCGTCGAGGAGATCGCCGCCGGTGCGGCGGCGATGCGCGAGCGCATGACCCGCATCGAGGCGCCGCCCGGCGCCATCGACACCTGCGGCACCGGCGGCGACGCCTCGGGCACCCACAACATCTCGACCGCCGTGGCGCTGGTGGTGGCGGCCTGTGGCGTGCCGGTGGCCAAGCACGGCAACCGCAGCCTGTCGTCTCGCTCGGGCTCCTCCGAGGTGCTGTCGGCGCTGGGCGTGGACATCGACTGCGAGATGCCGCTGATCGAGCGGTCGATCCGCGAGGCCGGCGTCGGCTTCATGATGGCGCCGCGCCACCACGGCGCCATGCGCCACGTCGCCGGCCCGCGCGTCGAGCTCGGCACCCGCACCATCTTCAACCTGCTGGGCCCGCTCGCCAACCCGGCCGGCGTCAGGCGGCAGATCCTGGGCGTCTTCGCCGCCCAGTGGGTGGAGCCGCTGGCCGCCGTGCTCGGCCGTCTTGGCTCGGAGCGCGCCTGGGTCGTCCACGGCGACGGCCTCGACGAGCTGACCACCACCGGCGCCAGCCTGGTCGCGGAATGGGACGGCGCCAAGGTCCGCACCTTCGAGGTCAAGCCCGAGGACGCCGGCCTGCCCAGGTCCACGCTCGACGATCTGCGCGGCGGCGACGCCCAGGAGAACGCCCTGGCCATCCGGGCGCTGCTCCAGGGCGAGCGCGGTCCGCTGCGCGACGCCGTGCTCCTGGGTGCCGCCGGCGCCCTCATCGTCGCCGACCGCGCCGCCGGCCTGCGCCAGGGGGCGGAGCTGGCGGCCGCCGCCATCGACGGCGGCCAAGCCCGCCATGTCCTCGAGCGGCTCGTCCACATCACCAACTCGGCCGCCGGCTGATGGCCGACGTGCTGGCGCGCATCGTCGAGCGCAAGCGCGAGCATGTCGCCGCCTGCAAGGGCCGGCGGTCCCTCGCTTCGCTCATGGCCGGGATGTCGGCCCTGCCGCCGGCCAGGGGCTTCGCCTCGGCACTGGCCGCCAGGGCCGCGGCCGGCGGCCTGGCGCTGATCGCCGAGATCAAGAAGGCCTCGCCCAGCAAGGGCCTGATCCGCGCCGACTTCGATCCGCGCTCGCTGGCGCTGGCCTATGCGGCTGGCGGTGCCGCCTGCCTGTCGGTGCTGACAGACGAGCCCTATTTCCAGGGCCACGACAGCTATATCGGCATTGCCCGCGACGCGGTGGCGCTGCCGGTGCTGCGCAAGGACTTCATCATCGACCCCTACCAGGTCGCCGAGGCGCGTCACCTGGGGGCGGACTGCATCCTGCTGATCATGGCCTGCCTCGACGACGTCCAGGCCGCCGAGCTTTCCGACGCCGCGCACGGGCTCGGCATGGACGTGCTGGTCGAGGTCCACGACGCGGCCGAGCTGGAGCGGGCCGCCGGCGTGCGCAGCCGCCTGATCGGCGTCAACAACCGCAACCTGAAGACGCTCGAGATCGACCTCGGCACCACCGAGGCCCTGGCGCCCCACGTGCCGCCGGGCCGGCTGCTGGTGGCCGAGAGCGGGCTCTACGGCCATGCGGATCTCGAGCGGATGCGCCGCGCCGGCGCGCGGGCCTTCCTCGTCGGCGAATCGCTGATGCGCCAGGCCGATGTCGAGCAGGCGACGCGCCTGCTGCTGAGTCCCGCCGCATGAGCGGCCTCACCCACTTCGACGCCGCCGGCAATGCCGTCATGGTCGATGTCGGCGGCAAGCCCGTCACCGAGCGGACCGCCACCGCCGCCGGCCGCGTCGTCATGGCGGCCGAAACGCTGCGGCGCATCGCCGACCACGGCTTCGCCAAGGGCGACGTGCTGTCGGTCGCCCAGCTGGCCGGCATCATGGGCGCCAAGCGGACGCCCGAGCTGATCCCGCTCTGCCATCCGCTGGCGCTGAGCTCGGTGGCGGTCAACCTTTCGCCGGAGCCCGAGCGGTCGGCCGTGGCCATCGAGGCCACCTGCAAGGTGTCGGGCCGCACCGGCGTCGAGATGGAGGCGCTGACCGCCGTCGCCGTGGCGGCGCTCACCGTCTACGACATGTGCAAGGCCGTCGACCGAGCCATGCGGATCACCGACCTGCGGCTGCTGCACAAGGACGGCGGGCGCTCCGGCGAGTACCGGGCCGGGAGCTGACCATGCTGCCGGTCGCCGAGGCCCAGGGCCGCATCTGGGCGGCGTTCTCGCCGCTTCCCGCCGAGTGGATGAGCCTCGACCGCGCCCAGGACCGGATCCTGGCCGCCGATCTGCTGGCCAGGCGTGACCAGCCGCCGCAGGCCGTCTCGGCCATGGACGGCTATGCGCTTCGCGCCGAGGACACCCTCGATGCGTCGCGCGGCCTGCGGCTGGTCGGCGAGGTCCCGGCGGGCCAGCCCTGGTCCGGCACCGTCGGCCGTGGCGAGACCGTGCGCATCTTCACCGGCGGCGCCGTCCCGGACGGTGCCGACACCATCCTGATCCAGGAGAACGCCCGCGCCGCCGGCGACACCGTCTTTCCGCTGGAGCCCGTGGCTGCCGGCCGGCACATCCGCGTGCGCGGCCTCGACTTCGCCACCGGCTGGCGCGGCCTCGTCGCCGGCCGCCGCCTCGACGCCTTGGCGCTGGGCCTCGCCGCTTCGATGGGGCACCACTGGCTGCCGGTCCGCAGGCGGCCGCGCGTCGGCATCCTGGCCACCGGCGACGAGCTGTGCTGGCCCGGGGAGACCCCGGCCGCGGGCGGCATCGTCAGTTCCAACAGCACCGCGCTCGCCGCCATGGTCCGCGCCTGGGGCGGCGAGCCGATCGATCTCGGCATCGCTCCCGACCGCGTCGAGGCGCTGGCCGAGGCGCTGGACGGTGGCGTCGGTCTCGACCTGCTGCTGACCTCGGGCGGCGCCTCGGTCGGCGACTACGACCTCATCAAGGACGTGCTGGGTGGCCGGGGTCTCGAGCTCGACTTCTGGAAGATCGCCATCCGGCCGGGCAAGCCGCTGGTGTTCGGCCGGATGGGCAGCGTGCCGGTCCTGGGCCTGCCCGGCAACCCGGTCTCCGCTGCCGTCTGCGCCATCGTCTTCGCCCGAGGCGGCCTGCGGCGCCTGCTCGATCTCGATCCCGCCCTGCCGCTGCGCGAGGTGCGCGTCGCCGCCGACCTGCCGGCGAACGACCAGCGCCAGGACTATCTCCGCGCCACGCTGCATCGCGACGCCGAGGGCGAATGGGCGATCGCGTCCCGCAGGCAGGACAGTTCGATGTTCGCCACCCTGGCCGATGCCGACGCGCTGCTGGTCCGGCCGCCCTTCGCCCCGGCCGCCATGCGGGGCACGCCGGCGACAATTCTCCCTCTGGTGGAATGCATCCGGACGTGACAGGGCTGGCGCCAGCCATCGCGGTCTAGGACCAGCGGTTTCGTAATGAGTTGCGCTTTTGTACTCTTTGGTGGTTGACCGGGTATGGGAACCAACATAGAACATTTAAATTAATCGTAAGGTTTTCGAGCAGGAGGAGGCGGGCTTGCTGACGCAACGCCAGAGGCAGCTGCTGCAATTCATCGAGCAGTTCACCGACGCCCATGGCGTGTCGCCGTCGTTCGAGGAGATGCGCGCGGCGCTGAACCTGCGCTCCAAGTCGGGCATCCACCGGCTCATCTCCGGCCTCGAGGAGCGTGGCTATCTGCGCCGCCTCGCCTACCGGGCCCGCGCGCTCGAGGTCGTGCGCCACACCCAGGAGATCGCTGCCGAGGTCCGGCGGCCCCTGCCGGCGGTCGTCACCGAATCCGCCGGCACGCCGGCTTCCAACATCGTCCACGGCCAGTTCCGCCGCCGCGCCAGCCCCCGCCCCGACATGCTGCGCGGCTCGCAGGGCACCGTCGATCTGCCGATCCTCGGCCGCATCGCCGCCGGCACGCCGATCGAGAGCTTGGCCGAGACCGGCCCGACGATGGACGTGCCCAGCGCCATGCTGGGCGCGGGCGAGCACTATGTCCTGCAGGTCGTCGGCGATTCGATGGTCGACGCCGGCATCTTCGACGGCGACATGGTGGTGATCCAGCGCGGCGACACCGCCGACAACGGCCAGATCGTCGTGGCGCTGATCGATGACCGCGAGGTGACGCTGAAGCGCCTGCGCCGGCGCGGCGCCTCGATCGCCCTGGAGGCCGCCAACCAGGCCTACGAGACCCGGATCTACGGCCCGCAGCAGGTCAAGGTGCAGGGCCGGCTGGTGGGCCTGCTGCGGCGCTACTGAACCACCGGCCAGATCCGGTCCGGCGCATCGCTGAACAGGGTGGCGACGCCGAGGTCGAGCAAGGTGCGCGCCCGGGCGGCGTCGTTCACCGTATAGCAGAGCAGCGGCACGCCCTCGGCGGCCACCGCCTGGATGGCCCAGTCGGCGTTGTGACGGTGGCCGATGTGCAGGGTGACGCATTCCAGCCGCTGCATGGTCTGGCGCCAGTCCGCCGGGACCCGCTCGACCAGATAGCCGCGCGGCAGCTCGGGTGCCGCCGCCTGCGCCGCCTCCAACGCCGGGATCTCGAAGCTGGAAAGCAGCGGCGGCGGCCGCTCGGCGGGCCACAGCCGGCGGATCTCGTCGCAGGCCGCTGCCGCGGTCTCGGCTTCGCGGCCCGGGCAGGGCTTGATCTCGAGGTTGAGATCCATGTCCAGCTCGACCAGCAGCGCCAGCGCCTCGGCCAGCGTCGGGATCCGCGTGCCCTCGAACGACGGGTGCTTCCAGAATCCGGCGTCCAGCCGGCGCAGCTCCTCGAAGGTCAGGTTCTCGACCAGCCCGCTGCCGTTGGTGGTGCGCCGAACCTCCTCGTCGTGCATCAGGATTGGCACGCCGTCGCGGCTGAGCTTCACGTCGAGCTCGACCCAGCGGCACCCCAGCTCCCTGGCGCGGCGGATCGACACCAGGGTGTTCTCCGGCGCATGCAGGGCGGCGCCGCGGTGGCCGACGACAGGATCCAGGCCGTCGAGCCGGGCCGTGTCGCCCGGCCGCCATGGCCGCCAGCCACGTTGCGCCATGCCGTCCCTCAGCCTCCAGCCAGCGGCCGGCCTCGCCAGCCGGCCCGTCGCGCGGCACGATAGCGGCGCTGCCGCCGCATCACCAAGCATCCTGGCAGCGGGGATCGACGCGAGCTTGCAGGACGGCCCGGCCCTCGTCACCGGCACGGTCGATCGGATCGTGTTCCAGAACCCGGCCAATGGCTGGTCGGTGCTGCGCGTCCGCCCGGCCGGGCCTGCTGCCGAGATCCTGACCGTCGTCGGCACGGCGCCGGCCGCGCACGAGGGTGCGGCGTTGCGCGCCACCGGCAGCTGGCGCGACGATCCCAGCTGGGGCCGCCAGTTCGTCGCCAGCACCATCGATCTCGTGGCCCCGACCGATCGGGCCTCGATCGAGGCCTTTCTCGCCTCGGGCGTGGTCAAGGGCCTGGGCAAGCGCCTGGCCCGGCGGATGGTCGGCAGGTTCGGCACCGCCGTCCTCGACGTCATCGACGACGAGCCCGAGCGCCTGCTGGAGGTGAAGGGCGTCAGCCGCGAGCTGCTGGGCCTGATCGTCGAGACCATCGCCCGCCGCCGGCACCTGCGCGACCTGATCCTGTTCCTCGACGCCAACGGCATCGGTGCGGCCCGCGCCAGCCGCATCCTCGACGCCTATGGCGCCCGGGCCATGGAGCGGATCCTGCTCGATCCCTGGGCGTTGGCCCGCGACGTCAAGGGCATCGGCTTCCGCAGCGCCGACGAGCTGGCCCGCCGCATCGGCGTCGACCCCGCCTCGCCGCGCCGCATCGAGGCGGCGCTGCTGCATGTGCTGGCCGAGGCCGCCATCGAGGGCGACGCCGGCCTGCCCGAGGCCGAGGCCAGGGCCCGCGTCGCGGCACTCACCGGCTGCGGCGCCGACGCCGCCCGCTCGGCACTTTCGGCCGAGGCCGAGGCCGGCCGCGTCGTCGTCGAGGACGGCATCGTCATGCCGGCCGACCTCGCCGAGGCCGAGGCGCTGATCGCCGCCCGCCTGCCCGAGCTCGCCGTGGCACCGCTGCCCTGGGCGGTGCCCGACGGCGTGGCCGCGGCATCCCGCGCCGAGCGCGAGCTCGGCCACGGGCTGGCCCCCAGCCAGCGCCAGGCGCTCTCGGCCATGCTGGCGACGAAGGTGCTGATCGTCACCGGCGGCCCCGGCACCGGCAAGACCACGCTGATGCGCGGCCTGCTCGCCGCCCTGCCCGCCGACGTGCTGCGCATCCAGCTCGCCGCCCCCACCGGCCGCGCCGCCAAGCGGCTGTCGGAGAGCACCGGCCGCGAGGCCCGCACGCTGCACCGCCTGCTCGAGGCCGAGGCCGGTCGCGGTTTCCGCCGCAATGCCCAGCGGCCGCTGGAATGCGACCTCGTCGTCGTCGACGAGATGTCGATGGTCGACCTGCCGCTGATGGCGGCCCTGGTCGACGCCCTGCCCGGGGAGGCGGCGCTGCTGATGGTGGGCGACGCCGACCAGCTGCCCTCGGTCGGCCCCGGCCAGGTCCTGGGCGACCTCATCGCCAGCGGACGCTTCCCGGTCATCCGCCTGACCGAGATCTTCCGCCAGGCCCGCGACAGCGGCATCGTCGCCAACGCCCATCGCATCGACCGCGGCGAGCCGCCGGTGTTCGCCCATGGCGACGAGCCCGGCGACTTCTACGGGCTTCGCATCGACGATCCCGAGCAGGCGCGCGACCGTCTGGTCGAGCTGGTGGCCTCGCGCATTCCCGAGCGCTTCGGCCTCGACCCGTCGCGCGACGTCCAGGTGCTCTGCCCGGTCAACCGCGGGCCGCTCGGCACCCGCGAGCTGAACCGCCTGCTGCAGGCCCGTCTCAACCCGGCCCCCTCGGCCCAGCATGTCCGCGGCGACACCCGCTACGCCGTCGGCGACAAGGTGATGCAGGTCGAGAACGACTATTCGCGCGAGGTGTGGAACGGCGACATCGGCCGCATCGCCGCCATCCGCAACGAGACCGTCGAGGTCGAGATCGACGGCCGCACGCTGTCGTACGGCTTCGACGAGCTGCAGCAGCTGGTGCCGGCCTTCGCCATCACCGTCCACAAGGCGCAGGGCTCGGAATATCCGGCCGTGGTCATGCCGCTGGCCCGGCTGCACGGCCGCATGCTGCAGCGTCGCCTCTTGTACACCGCCGTCAGCCGCGCCAAGAAGCTGGTCGTCCTGCTGGCCGAGCCGCGGGCGTTGGAACGTGCCGTCCGCGGTGGCGGCGACCGTCCGCGGGTCACCCTGCTGGCCCGGCGCCTGAGCCGGCCCGCCACCCCTTCGTGAAGGAACCATGCCGATGAGCGATCTCGACCGCCGCCTCGGGGTCGCGACCGAGGTCATGCGCCATGCCGGCCGACTGGCGAAGGACTATTTCGACCGCCGCCACGAGCTGGAGATCGAGCTCAAGGGCAAGCAGGATCTCGTCAGCATCGCCGACAAGTCGGTGGAGGCGCTGATCCGCCGCGAGCTCGAGGCCGCCTTCCCGGGCGACCTGTTCCTCGGCGAGGAGGGCGGCGGCACCGAAGCTCCCCGCTTGTGGGTCATCGACCCGATCGACGGCACGTCGAATTTCCTGCGCGGCCTGCCCTACTGGAGCTGCGTGCTGGCCTATGTCGTCGACGGCGTCACCGAGCTCGGCCTCACCATGGACCCCATCCACGGCGAGCTGTTCGCCGCCCGTCGCGGCCACGGCGCCTTCCGCAACGGCCACAAGATCCACGTCTCGGCCTGCGTCGACCCCGGCCGCGCCTGCGTGGCGATGTCCTTCAACTTCAAGCTGCCGCCCGAGGACTACGTGAAGATCCTGGGCGGCCTCGCCGCCGAGGGCTTCGACCACCGCCGCATGGGCTCGGCCGCCCTGCAGCTCTGCCATGTCGCCGACGGCCGCATCGAGGCCACCATGGCGCCCCTGGCCTCCTCCTGGGACGTCGTCGCCGGCCTGTGCATCGCCGAGGAGGCCGGGGCCGCCGCCACCCGCTGGACCGACGGCTGCACGCTCACCGCCACCCGCGCCTCGGGTGCGTGCGCCCCCGGCGTCGTCGAGCCCTTCGAGCGGGCGACGGGTCTCAGGCTGCGGCCCTGAGCCTCACATGAGCTTGACCAGTGCCGCGATGATCGCCGTCTGGCCGAGCAGTAGCCCCACGACCCATTTCAGCAGTTCCGTGCGCGTGTCGGCGATGTGGACGCGGAGATTGGCTTCGCTCGTTGCGATGCGTGCGTCGAGACGCAATTCCGTCTCCGCGAGGCGATGGTCGAGGTATTCCCGCGTGCCCAGGGCCTCGCCAATGCCCTCGGAGATCGCTTCGGCGGCACCGATGGCCTGCTCACGTGCAAAGCCCGCCGCCTCCAGGCGCCGAGCCAGCTTCAGCGTATCGATCACCAGCGTTGCCATGGCCGCACCCTAAGCCACCCCGAGACGGCACGCCACCTCGCCGCCTCCCGGCTACCCCGCGTCCGCCGGCCGCCCCGCCTCCGCCCTGGCCGCCAGCTCCTGGATCCGCTTGTTCATCGCCCACAGCCCGTTCGAGCGTCCCGGCGTCAGCTGCTTCGCCAGCCCGATCTCCTCCAGCACCGTCGGCGGGTTGGCGAGGATCTCCGCCGGCAGCCGGTCGGCATAGAGCCGCAGCAGCAGCGTGATCAGCCCCTTGACGATGAAGGCGTCGCTGTCCGCCCGCAGCCGCAGCCGCCCGGTCTCGGGATCGGCCGGCCCCACCATCCACACCTGGCTCTGGCAGCCATGCACCTTGTTCTCGGGCGTCTTCAATGCCGCCTCCAACGGCGGCAGCTCCTTGCCCAATTCCAGGATGTGCTCGATACGCTCGCGCCAGTCGTCGAACAGCGCGAACTCCTGTCGCAGCTCTTCCTGGGCCTCGGCAATGGTGTCGGTGCGTTCCATGGGCCTGGATATCGCGATGCCGCCGACCCCGGTCAACCGAGCACGAGGCTCCGCCCGCCGATGACCAGCCCCGCCGACGCCCCGCCGCCCGGCCGCGCCAGCGTGCTGGTGTTCCAGCACTACCCCGACTCGCCGCCGGGCCTGATCGGCGAGGAGGCGGAAAAGCTGGGTGTCCACCTCGAGATCCTCGACGCCTCCGGCCCCTGCGCCATCCCGGCCGACGCGCGGCGCCACCAGGGCCTGCTGATCCTGGGCGGCGTCCTCGGCGCCCACGACGACCACCTGGCCCCCCACTTCCCCGCCCTGCTCGACCTCGCCCGCGCCTATGCCGAGGCCGGCAAGCCGGTGCTGGGCATCTGCCTGGGCGCCCAGCTCCTGGCCCGCGCCTTCGGCGGCAAGGTCTTTCCCGGCCGCGACGGCGAGTTCGGCTTTCTGCCGATCCATCCCACACCGGCTGCCGCCGACGACCCCCTGCTCGCCGGCACCCGCCCCGGCATCGCGGTGATGCAGTGGCACGACGACAGCTTCGAGCCGCCGCCGGATGCGGTGGCGCTGCTGGAGGGCTCGCCATGCCGGTGGCAGGCCTTTCGGGCGGGACAGAGCGTCTGGGGCTTCCAGGGGCATGTGGAAGTGACCAGGGCCGACATCGTTGCCTGGGCAGAGCTGCGCGCTGCCTGGCGTGGCGAGCAGGAAGCACCCGATCTCATTGCGCGACAGCTCGCGAGCCACTGGGGCCAGTCCGAGATCTTCGGCCGCCAGCTGGCGACGCGGTGGCTCGGCTTGTGCAATGGATGAGCGCTTCCGCCACACGCCCGAGGTTAACTCGACGAGGTGAGGGAGACCTTGCCCGAGGCCGAAGGGTGGGATTCAGGAGGGTGCCCCCGCTGCCTCTTCCATTTCTCCGGTGTTGGCTGAAACGAAATAGGTGGAAATTCCTCAAATCTTGCGTTATACGCTTTCCTTATGCGCTCCCTCGCCGACACTCGCCGCCTCACCCTCGCCCGC
>JRYC01004520.1_pt1 | contig 10493 bp, 1 predicted proteins | sample 235301 | NCBI WGS metagenome assembly JRYC01 (sample SAMN03074211, study PRJNA261470) | activated sludge metagenome | biome: Common Effluent Treatment Plant; feature: Wastewater; material: Activated sludge; isolation source: activated biomass of a common effluent treatment plant treating...
TGGTCGAACGCGACGCACGCCTCCGTCACCGACCCGCAGGCGCGGCTCTACCGCAAGGCCAAGGGCCGCCCGGCTCAGCTCTGCTACATGGGCCATGCGCTGACTGAGAACCGCAATGGGTTCGTCGTCGCGACCGAACTCACGCTTGCGGATGGCACGGCCGAGCGGCGCGCCGCGCTCGCCATGATCGAGCGCGCGTCACCCGGTTCAACGCGGCGGATCACGCTCGGCGCCGACAAAGGCTACGACGATCGCGGCTTCGTTGCGAAGCTCAGGCAGATGTGTGTCACGCCGCATGTGGCGGCGAAGTCGAAGCACTCGGCCATCGACGCGCGCACCACGCGGCACGCGGGCTACATGCCTGTCCCTTTAGCTCAGGCGAGTGCCATTTGACTTGAGCCGTACCATCGGCATCGGCGCGTGTTGTCGACCAGCTTGCGCATTGTCAGCGGCGGCTTGGCGACGAGGCTTTCGATGAGCCGCGCTGCGATCCGGCCCACGCCGACGGTCTTGCGCCGATTGTGGCGGAAGGTGAACTCGTCGAGGTAGGCCTGCAGGTGCTTGTCGCGCACGGCGCCGGCATGCGTGCCCATCAGCCAGCGCTTCAGAAGCGATGTCGTCCAATGGCAGGCCTGCACGGCGTCGTTCTCGCGGCGCTCGGCCTTGGTCTGCACGATCGCGGTGTGCTCCCGCGCGCCGAGGCTCTGCGTGTTGTAGCCGGCGTGGCCATCCGTGACGACGTGCGCGTCGGCGGCGATCTGCCCCGACACGAAGTGCTCGCAGGTGGCCGTGTCATTGCTTTCGACGTGCGCGAGCCGCACCCTTCCGTTGGCCTCGGCCGCCACGATCACCAGCTCCTTGTGCGGGCCGCCCCTTCCCCCGACGAGCGTCTCGTCGGCCTGAACGAAAGGGCCCATCGGCTCGCTCTCGAAACGCACCATTGCCGAACGCAGCTTGTGCAGCCACGTCCACGCCGTCTCGTAGGATCCGAACCCCATGATGCGCTGCAGGTCCTTGGCCGAAATGCCGGTACGGCGCGTCGAGATCTCGAAGATCGCGCGGAACCACATCTTCAACGGCTTGCGCGTCTTCTCCAGCACCGTGCCAGACGTCAGCGAGGTCTGATGGCCGCAGCTCGCGCACTCGAACGTCGTGCCGCCCCGGATCGTCCACACGCGCTTGCTCTCGCAGCGCGCGCACGCCGGCTCGCCGCCCCAGCGGGCGGCGATCCAGTACGCTCGGCAGTCCTCCTCGGTCGCGAACCGCGCCTCGAACTCCGTCGCCGTCTTGGGGAACCGCTGATGCGTTGCGTGGGCCTGATCTCTGGTTCGATGTCAGAGTTAACAGGCTTTTGTTCTTCAGTGGCCAACTCGTGGATGCGCTGCGTGCTGCCAAAGTGACACGAACTATTCAGTTGCGGCGGTGCCGCATCGAGGCCGATGTTTCGCCGGCTGGAACCAGCGCGAATACGGCGAACTCGGCCTCGAATTCCGTATGTGGGGCGGCGAGGGTGAGGGCGTCAAATTTTCGATCTGGACGCTGGTATGGGGCAACCTGATTTCGACGGCCGATGCGATCATGGCCTACACGAAGCAGTTGCGCTGGCTTCCCGCTGACGACCCGCTGATCCTGGATCTCGATGGCGATGGCATAGAGACGGTTTCGCTGGTGCAGTCGGGCGTGCATTTCGATGTCAATGGCGACTTTTTCGCCGAGCGCACGGCGTGGGTTCGCGGAGACGACGGTTTCCTCGTTGTTGATCGCAACGGCAATGGTGTGATCGACGATGTTGCTGAGATGTTCGGCGGTCCGGGCGAGAGCGGGTTCGCGGAACTGGCGGCGTATGACACGAATGCCGATGGCGTCATAACGATCGATGATGCTGGTTTTGCGGAATTGGCCGTATGGCGCGATATCAATTCGAACGGATTGACGGACGTTGGTGAACTCGAGTCGCTCAGCGAGATGGGTATTGCCTCCATCTCGGCATCCGGCGCTGCGTTGAACACGACCACGCCTCAGGGAATTAATCTCGTCGCGCGCGGTTCGTTTACGCGGACGGACGGAACGTCCGGCAACGTCTACGAAGCGATTTTCGATACGGACAGCACCGATACCGTGTTCCGCGGAGAGAAGGGCACTGCGGCGTGGTTGAAAGGGCAGGTATTACCCGACGTCAAGGGCTTCGGGACGATGGTCAACCTTGCGGTGGCGATGTCGAACGACTTCGGTATCGCCGATGTGGTGAAGACCGCAGCCGACGCGATGACGGTGCCGGACCTGCGCGACATCCGCGCCAAGGCGACGCCAGTCTACGGGCCGTGGGCGCAGTCGCTGGAGGCAACGCGCGAGCTGGCGCCTGTGCTGCTGGCGACGGATGCGGACGGCAAGACGAGCCTCGTTGCTTACGGCGTCTATGTCGAGGACGAGACGGGCGGTTATTGGACGCTCGATAATGGCGATCCGGTGCTCGATGCGAACGGCGTCGTGATCGACCGCGCCACGCTTCAGGATGTGCTGGCGCAGACGACGGTGGCCGGTGAGACGTGGCAGCTTGAGCAGGTGTTCTCGCCCTCCTCGCGCATGGACATGCCGGTGCATAGGGAGGCCGCGCCCTATCTTGTCGAAGTTATCGATGGTCGCGCGGTGGTCCACGACTACGGCATCCAGAACGCGGACGGCAGCTGGGCTCTGGCGAGCGGCAACGATGTGCTGGATGCCGATGGACTGGTGATTGCCAGCCCGACGCTTGCCGACATCCGGGCGCAAGCGACGGCCGAGGGCCAGGTCTGGCGCGTCGAGGAGATCGGCTTCAATCCGTTCGCCAAGACGATCGCCGACAACCTCGTGCTCGACCGCATGGGCGTCTATCTGATCGACGGGCAGGTCGTCGACTACACGGTGCAGATCACCGATGAGGACGGCGTGTTCCTGGTGTGGGCGCGCAACCTCGACCGTGCGCTGGAGCTACAGCACAAGCTTGGGCATCCGGGCGAATATCAGCTGCGCAACTACGAGGTCGATCTCGACACACTGCCGGAGGTGCAGGCGACCGAAGACAGCGCCTATCGCGTCGAGGTGATGACGTCGGGGCAGCTGCATTTCGCGACGAGCGTCTATGGGATTGATATCCAGCCGCAGATGATGTGGGCGACGACCGACGCAGAGACGGGCGCGATTTCCTATTCCGTGGGCTCTTTTAATGGCGAAGATCGTCCGCAGGTGGACGAAAGCGGTGATTATTATTCGGTGATTCGGCCGGCCATCGAACTGATGGACTCGGTCGTCGAGACGTACATAACGACCTCGCGTGGGTTTGCCGTGCGCATGGCACTGCAGGGCGGATTGGCGGAGTATTTCCGCGATCTGGAATACCGCACGTCGACCGACGAGTTCCACCCGACATCGACGCGCGATCTGGCGCCGATGTTCGAGGCAATTTTCGAGGACGCGCCGGGCGGTGCGAGCGAGGCGACAGATTACCTCAAGGCGTGGGACGAGGTCCTGCAGGTTCTCTACGCCGACTATCATCTCGATGCGACGCAGAACCTGTTCGGCGCGACGCAAAAGTTCGACGAGAAGTTCATCCTGCAGATGATGCTGTCCGGCTTCGAGCAGGCGCGCGACCGGGTCGACAATCCATTGCAGCTCGATCTGCTGGGTGCTGCGAATGCACTGCGTATCGATGAAGAAAAGATCGTCGTGCACGACGGCGCCGCTACGGTTGTCGACGGCACAAGCGGCAAAGACTATTTCTATATGTCGGCCGGCGATCAGACCTATCGCGGCGGGCAGCACGAGGACATCTACTACGTCGGCAATGTGATCGGTCATGATGTGATCGATGACATCGAGTGGGGCGTGCTGGGTGAGATCCAGAAGCCTGATCAGCTGCGCTTTGCAACGCTTTCATCGACGCAGATCACGGCAACAGTCGACGGCCAGGATCTGATCCTGACGATCGATGAAAACAACTCCATCCGCGTGAAGGACCAGTTCCTCGGCGATCTTCTCGATCCGCTGTTCAAGGGCAACTACGCCCCCGACACGGGCGTCGGCACGATCATCTTCGAAGACGGCGTGATCTGGGACTGGCTCGATATCGCGATTGCAGTGAGCGATCCCAAGCCCACCGACGATTTCGTCATGGGCACGCAATCGCGCGACTTCCTCGATGGCGGCGCGGGCAACGATGTGCTGTCTGGCGGTCGTGACGGTGACATCTACGTATTCCGCGAGGGCAATGGCGCAGACCGCATCGTCGACGCCAATGACCGTCCGACCGACGATGTGTTCGCATCGAAGTACGACACCATCCGCGTGATGGGGGACATCAAGCTCTCGCAGGTCAAATTCCATCGCGCTGGCGAAAGCGACGACGTCCTGCTGACGATGTACGACGAGAACGGCGTCGCAACGGGCGACAGCCTCTACGTCGAGGATCAGTTCCAGTGGTCGAACGTGCCGTTGTTCGGACTGCTGTGGGGCAACCGCATCGAACGCATTGTTTCTGAAAGCGGTGAAGCGCTGACCGAAACCGATGTGATGGCCGCGGTTCTTCGCGATATGAAAACCGAAGGCGCCGACATCATTTATGGCTTCAACAATGCCGATCGCATGGACGGCGGCGCGGGCGACGATATCCTGGTCGGACGTGCGCAGGACGATACCTACATCTATGGCAGGTACGGCAACGACGAGAAGACGCTGACGTACGGTACGGACGTCATCCACGACCAGCATGACGATTTTCTGGGCCGCAGCTTCGACACGCTTGAGTTTGAAGATGACCTGCGCTGGACGGATTTTTCGTTTGAGCGCGACGGCAGAAGTTCAACCGTCTCCATGCGTGTTCTGGGGACGCAGGACAGCGTGATCCTGCAGGATCAGTATCATGTAAATGGCCTATTCGGCTTCAATAGCCTCATCGAAGAAGTCGAGTTCAGCGACGGCACGGTATGGGACTACACCAAGCTCGCGCAGCACTACATTTCATTAGCGACTTCAACGGGCGACGATGTCATCTACGGGTTCGACATTGCCAATACGTTCGAAGGCGGGTTGGGCGACGACCGCATCGAAGGCATGGGCGGCGCCGACACTTACATCTATAACATCGGCGACGGCAACGACGTTCTCTTCGACAGCTGGCATTCGGGCGACAGCTATCTGATCGGAACACCGACCGATCCAGGCGGCGACGTCCTTATCCTGCGTGATATTGCCTTGGCTGACGTGGACTTCGCACGCGCGGGCGATAACCTCTACATCACGATCCGGTCGACAGGCGATACGATCACCCTGGAAGGGCAGTATTCGCGCAAGGATGCGCAGGAGCAGGCGATCGAGACGATCCAGTTCTCCGATCGCAGCGTTGATTTCCGCGATCTCAATCCGGAGGATGTCGACCTGGTCGGTACGGCCGCGTCCGAAACGCTGATCGGCACCAACTTCAGCGAGGTCATTGATGGCCGCGGCGGCGACGACACGCTGATCGGCTTGTCGGATGGCGACACGTATTTGTTCGACGTCGGCTATGGCAACGATACGATTATCGACCGTCAGGAGCGCCTGTTCTGGAGCGGCCGCAATTTCGTCCGCGAGGTCGAGACCGATGATCGCGTTCTTTTCGGCGACGACATCAATATCGACAATGCCGTCTTCACCAAGGACGGCGACGATCTGCTGATTTCTATCGTCGATCGCACGGACACGCTGAGGATCAAGAACCAGTTCCGGTCGATCGAGGACCAGGTCGAATGGTTCGAGTTCCAGGACGGCACGCGCTGGCACATCAGCGACATCGAGGAGCGGCTGGCGATTGTCGGCGGCAGCAGGGGTGACGATGTCATCCAGGGCGTCGAGGACGAGCCCAACGTCCTTGATGGCCGCGAAGGCGACGACCAGCTGATCGGCGGCCGTGCAGGCGATACCTATGCGTTTGGCGGACAGTACGATCTCGACGAGATTGTCGAGAGCACGGCGCCGTTCGCAGGCGCCATCGACAAGGTCATATTCGGCGTGACGGTGACGCCGGACTCCGTGCGCTTTCTGCGCGACGGCGATAACCTGATCGTCGATCTCGGCAACGGGCTCGACCGGCTTACGATCACGGAGGGCTTCAGCACACGTCAGGTCGAGGAATTCTGGTTCGCGGACGGAACCATTCTCGACCTCGAAGACGTGCGAACGCTATTGCTGACCGGCACCCGCGACGACGATGTGTTGCTCGGCTTCGACAATCGAAACGACACGCTCGACGGCGGCGAGGGCTCGGATGCCCTGGAAGGCGGCAAGAGCAACGATACCTATAAATTCGACATCGGCTACGGCGCCGATTCGATCCGCGATACAGGCGGGGTTGATCGCATCGTTTTCGGCGAGGCCATCTCGTCGGCCATGCTGGAGTTTTCCAACGAAGACGGCGATCTGCTGATTAGATTCAAGGGCGCCAGCGACAGTCTGATTATTTTGGGCGGTGCTTCGCGGTTATCGTCGGTGCAGCGCGTCGAAACCTTTGAGTTTGCCGACGGCAGCGTACTCGCGATCGAGGAGATCCTGCAGCAGCTGGTTCGCCAGCAGGCAACCGACGGCGCCGACGTCATCGATGCGAGAACTGGCGTTCCGATTACGGTCACCGGCGGCCTGAACGACGACCTGATCATCGCCGACAACAAGACGACGATGTTGTTCCGCTCCGGTGACGGCAGCGATGTTGTCGATGCGCGTTACGGCATCGCGGGCAGCCAGTTGATCTTTGTCGATCTGACTTCGGATGAGGCCGTCATCCGGCGGCCCGACCTGTCGAGCGGCGATCTGATCATTGCGTTCCCGGACAGCGGCGACCAGGTTTTGGTCCGTGGTGTTTTGACGGGCTCGAACGTTCCGCAGATTTCCTTTGCGGACGACGTCAGCTGGAATCGCAACGAGCTGATTGAAGCCGCGATCCGCGGTCAATCGACGGACCGCGCGGATTTCATTCGCGGATCGAATAGCAACGACACGATCACGCCTGGGCTTGGCGACGACGACGTCGATGGGGGGCTTGGCAACGATACCTATGTGTTCCGGCGCGGTGATGGCCGTGACGTGATTTCGGATTTGAGCGGGGCGGATACGCTTCAGATTTTCGGCTATCGCTTCGAGGACGTGAAGGTGTCGCGTCCGGTTCCTGATCGCGCCGAACTTGTCCTGAGCTTCGATGGCTCCGACGACGAGATCGTTCTGCGATTTGCAAGCGCGACATCAGGCGGCATTGAGAGCGTTGTATTCGGGGATGGCACGACCTGGACACGTGAAGAGATGTTCGCGTCAGCGGTCGGTCGCGGCACGCCGTTCAATGACGCGCTCGTCGGCACGGACCTGGCGGATACGATCGAAGGCGGTCTTGGCAATGATGTGCTGACAGGTGGGCGGGGCAACGACACCTATATTTTCGCACGCGGTGACGGGCGCGACATTATCGATGACAAGGGCCTGTCCTCCGAAGCAAACACGCTGATCATCCGCGATTATGTTGCCGCTGATGCCAAGGTCGTTCGCCACGAAGACCGGCCGAACGACCTCATTTTGAGGTTTGCCGACGGCGATGAGATCCTGATCGTCAACGGTGTCCGGACGGCGAGCCCGCGTATTACCGAGTTCGTGTTCCAGGACGGCGAGAGGTTGACCATTGCTGATCTCGTGGGCCGCTACCTCTCTGCGCCACAGACCGATGGCGACGACCGTCTGCTTGGCACCGACGCCGCAGACGAGCTGATCGGCGGACTCGGCGACGACTGGCTGAGCGGCGGCGATGGGTCCGACGTCTACGTGTTCCGCAAGGGTGATGGGCGCGACTTCATTGCCGACAACGGTGTTGGCGATACCGACGTGCTGCGCATCGAAGGCTATTCGCCGAACGAAATCAGGATTGAACGATCGAGCATTGATATCGACAGCATCGTGATTTCGTTTGTCGGCAGCGACGATGAGATCACGGTTTGGAATACGCTCGATAATTCGTCTGCCGACCAGATTGAGGCGATTGAAATTGTCGACGCTTCAAGCGTCGTCACGACCTGGACGATTGCCCAGATCAAGGCCAATCTCATCGCCAGCCAGCAAACCGACGGTGACGATCGTATCGTTGGAACCAACACGGCCGAAGTGTTGACGGGTGGGCTTGGTGATGACTGGATCAGCGGCGGTGATGGATCTGACACGTATGTGTTCCGGCGTGGGGATGGTCAGGACACGATCAGGGACAACGGGCAATACGACACCGACGTCCTGCGGATCGTCGGGTACGATTTTGACGACGTGCAGTTTTCACGCTCACCTTCTGCCATCAACGACCTTGTGGTCACGTTCACTGGCACGGATGATCGGCTTGAGATCTCTGGAGCACTCAACAGCAGCTACCTTGATCAGATTGAGCAGTTCGAGATCGTTGATACGGCTGGTCTGACGACGACGTTGACGATCAATGAACTCAAGGCACGTCTTGTTGACGCGTTTCAGACAGACGGCGCCGACAGGATTATCAGCTTCGATATTGCCGATGAGATCACCGGTGGATTGGGCGACGATTATCTCAGCGGCGGCGACGGTTCGGACGTCTACGTTTTCAATCGCGGTGATGGCTTTGATGTCATCAGCGACAATGGTCAGTACGATACGGACGTTCTCGAAATTCGCGGCTACAGTCGCGATGAGATAATTTTCACGAGGCATGCGGCCCGGTCGGACTGGCTCGAGGTGACGTTCACCACGTCGGACGACCGCATCGTCGTTCGCAATACGTTGGACGGCGATATCTACGACCAGATCGAGCTGATCCGTTTCAGCGATGGCGCGCCAGATCTGACGATCGCAAATCTCGTCGCAGGCCTAGCCGACGCCAACATTACCACCGTCACGGGCACGACCGGTTCGGATAGTTTTGTTTCGACAGCAGCCAATGAATACTTCGCCGATGTTCGCGGCGTTGACACGTATACCTACACTCGCGGCGGCGGTCACGACGTCGTCAACGACACCTATCGCTTCGAATTGTCGACCGACACGTTGCAGTTGATCGGCATCGCGCCCGATGACGTCACGGTTGAAGGCGTTGGAGATGATGTCATCTTGCACATTGCCGCCAGCGCACCGGGTGCTGGTGATGAGGGTTCCATTACGATCCTCAGTGGCCTTAGCAACACTGATGGCATCGGCGTCGAGGCCGTCACGTTTGATGATGGAAGCCCCGCCTGGAACCGGCAGACGCTACGCAATCTTGCCATCGCACACCTTTCAACCGACGGCGACGACTACATTGCTGGTACCGGCTGGTCGGAAACGTTCGAGGCCGGGCTAGGAGATGACGTCCTGATCGGAAATGCGGGCTCAGATACGTACATTTATCACCGCGGCGACGGCAGCGATATCATCGACGACTCCTACCGGTTTAATGGCACTGACACGCTGATTTTGTATGGCATATCGCCAACCGACGTTGCGGTATCCCTGTCCGGCAACAATGCGATCCTGACGATCTCCGAATCGTCTTTTGGCGCGGGAGATGGTGCGGCGATTGCGCTCATCGATGAGATGGTCGAGACCGATTTGATCGGCGTTGAATTCGTCACGTTCGCAGATTTCGCAGCAACGTGGACACAGGCAGAAATCGCTCAGCGCGCGGTTTTGAGCGCGACGACCGATGGTGATGACGAGATCGTCGGCGGCGGTCATGCCGAGGTTTATGAAGGCGGTTTAGGAAACGATACCCTTCAGGGCGGCGACGGTGCTGATGTCTATCGGTTCGCGCGCGGAGATGGCCACGACACCATTGAAGATAACGGCTTCGGTGACGCCGACGTTATCGAGATTTCGGGCTATTCAGAAGGCGAGATCCAGTTCGCGCGAAGCGCCATGTTCGCTGATGCGCTGGAGATTGGCTTCGCAGGTACGAACGATCTCATCACGGTCGTCAATACGCTCGACAGCGACGCTTATGACCAGATCGAGCGGGTTGACGTCATCGACGCGACCGGCGCTATTGCGGCAACTTGGACGATCGGAGAAATCAAAGAAAGGCTTCTGGCGAAGTCGACAGATGGCGACGATCGCCTCGTTGGCTTTGACACGGCCGATTCGTTGTCCGGTGGACGCGGCGACGATGTACTCCTGGGGGGCTCCGGGCTCGACACCTATACCTACGCCCGCGGCGATGGTTACGACCTGGTCATCGATCCGTCGAGCCAGAACGGTGATGTACTAAGGCTTGTAGGGATTGCACCTGGCGACGTGCGTCTGGAGCGTGGCGTCGGCAATGATCTCGAAGTTGTGGTTCTTGAGAGTTCTTCTGGCGCTGGTGATGCGGGTCGCATTACGCTGCGCGATTCGTATCTGACCACCAATTCCTACGGCGTCGAAAAGATCGTCTTCGACGATGCGACGGAGTGGCTCCGCGCCGACTTTGAAACCCTCACCGTTCGCAACGTCGCGAGCGATGGCGCCGATCAGCTGAT
>JRYC01008067.1_pt1 | contig 10459 bp, 11 predicted proteins | sample 235301 | NCBI WGS metagenome assembly JRYC01 (sample SAMN03074211, study PRJNA261470) | activated sludge metagenome | biome: Common Effluent Treatment Plant; feature: Wastewater; material: Activated sludge; isolation source: activated biomass of a common effluent treatment plant treating...
CGACGTGCTCGTCAACAACGCGGGATCAGGGCTCGCCGGTCCGTTCGCAGACCAGCGGACCCAGGATCTCGAGCGGCTGATGGCGCTCAACATCGCGGCCACGACGCGCCTCATGCATCACGCGCTGCCGGCGATGCTCGCCCGCGGGCGCGGCGGCATCCTCAACGTCGCCTCTCTCGGCGGACTGGTGCCCGGCCCCTATCAGGCGGCGTACTACGCGAGCAAAGCCTACCTCGTGTCGCTCACGGAAGCGGTGGCACACGAGGCCCGCGGGCGCGGCGTCAGGATCACGGCCATCGCGCCGGGACCGGTGGACACGACCTTCCATAGCGCAATGGGAGCCGAGGGCGCGCTCTATCGCACACTCCTTCCGGCGATGCGCGCGGAGGCCGTGGCGCGGAGCGCATTCCTCGGCTACCGGATCGGGCGCACGGTCATCGTGCCCGGCCTCATGCCGTCGCTCGCGGCGCTTGCGGTGAAGCTCCTGCCACACGCGCTCAGCGTGCCCCTGGTCGGCGCGCTGCTCTGGGTGTCGGGGTCTGCGGACGGCCGGGGCAGGGACTGACGCCACGACCGGCTGGCACGAAATTCGTCGCCCCGCGCCGCTCGTTTGCAGAGTTGAAACGATTTCGCGGTTTAATCGCTGTCACACGCCAGGGATTGGGTCCCGCGTACCTTGGTGTCGAGCGGCGGCCTCTCGAGCATGGCTCTAGAGGCCGCCGCCATCGTTTCCGGCTTTTGAAGGGTTTCAGGACCGCGCTTCGGGCACGGATGGGCCGCGAGCGGACCGCATGCGCGGCCGCCTCAGGCTGCGCCTTTCTTCTTCGCCACCTTTTTTGCCAGCGCCTCGACGAGGTTCTTGTCGATCCTGGGCGGGCGTCGATCGACGGGGCGATCCGGACGATCCGAGGTTTTGCCTTCGATGGCAACCGGATCGCTGGCGGGAAACGTCGCTTCGAGGGCCTTGTCGAGCTCCTTTTCGAGCTCGGCCTTCTGCTTGCGTTTGCTCGCGGTCATGGACTGATCCTCCCGGATTCCTGGGAGCGTGAACGCACAAGTCCACGGGCGGGTTCCCTCGGTCTTTTCAAACAAGAGCCCATCCGCAACAGGCGAACGGGCTTCCTCTTTGCGCTCGTTTCGCTTTTTCTAGATGCGCCGGCGCAGGGCGCGGTAGCCCGGCTCGACATAATCGGAGAGGCGATCGAGAAGGGCCGGATCACGGCGTCCGGCCGTCAGCTTCCAGAGCGCACCCAACGCGCATCCCACAACGATGACGGCGCCGATGGCGACATAGGGCTGGTCCTGCACGAAGCGCTTCGTCGCGGCGAATGCGTGCTCGGCCTTCTCGCCGGCGGCCTCGATCGCCTTGGCGCCGCCGTCGGCGACGGCGTCGGCCTTCTGCCGGAGCTCATGGAAGGTATCCTCGCTGTCCCGCGCGCGGGCTTCGGCGGCGGACTGGTAGGACTGATACGACTGGGCCATGGACGGCTCCTTCTACGGTTCGATGAGGGATCGCGATCGCCGACACAACGCGGCGCCCGAAACTTCGTTCCGCCGGCCCTTCTCCTCCTCGGCGCGGCCCGCTCGATGACCCTCAACGAGAAAGCCGCCGCATCCCTTCGCTGTCATCAATCCTCGCAGACAATCCGCCAGCGGTGATGGCGATAAACGCGGTAGCAGTCGTCATCGCCGTAGTAATCGTAATCGTAATAGCCATCATCGATGCCGAAGCCATACACCGGGAAAAAACCGTGGTGGTGGTGATGGCCGTCATGCCCGCGGACCACATGCCCCATATGGCTGGAGCCCACATGGTTTGCCATGTGGCCGGGTCCGTGGCCCGCATGTCCTGCGGCATGTCCCATGGGGGCCATCGATCCGACGTGTCCGCCTGCGGGACCGGCACCGACGTTCGGGCCCCTCGCCTCTGCGGCACTTGCCAGCGTCGCGGCGCACAGGGCCGCTGCCACCGTCAGAGCGGCGCTTTTGACTGTCATGGAGATGTTCCTTTCTGCATCGATCGGGAGCGCCCGGCGCTCACCACAAGCAGGCTTCAAGCTGCCATGCCACACCTACGATCGAGACCGCTTGGCGGTTGCCTTACTTTTTCGAAAGGTTCACCGCTCCCGAGAAACGGCTTCTCGGCGCTCTTCGGATGACCCGGCGGGCAGCGAGAACCGTGCCGGTCAACGCGCGCGACATACGGAAACGCTCCGGGATCGCCGTTGACGCTCTATACCTCGATCGATTGCTCCCGACGTCAAAGCGGCGTATCGGTGTGACCCTCTCGAGCTCTACAACGAACTGCACGAGCGGCTTTTCACCCCTCTATGCGGTCAGCAGTTTTGATCTGCCGCGCAGCAAAGTCGGTTTCGACGCGACGCTAATCACTGTCGGCTCGAGGACGTCGGCGTCAGCTTTGCCCGCTATGGCGCGCCGGTCCGGATCCGGCTGGTGAACACCGATTTCTTTACGCAAGCGCCGCAAACTGTGAGTTCGCTCACCCGTTGCCTGCGCCGACACTTACGCTCCCGTATCGCCCGAGAGCTCTCGGATGGCTTGCCTCAAGGTCGGGAAAAGACGAATGCGGCGGCCCTCGAAGCCCCGGCTCTGCGCCCACCCTCCCCACTCGGTCGCCCGGCCGGCGGCGTTCAAGCGGATGCCGCGCGCATCGAGAGCGTCCTCAGCCACGAGAATGGTGAGAAGCCCCGTTGCATCGATGTTCGTCACGGGAAGCATATCGACAACGACATGACGTAAGCCGGGCCCCGCATCGTCGACGGCGCGCATCAGCTCGCGTTTGAAATACCCGGCATTGAAAAACGTGATCGGCGCATTGAATCGGAAGAGAAGCAGGCCAGGGATGGCTTGCCCGGCCTGATGTCGCTCCAGGGAATGCAACCCCGGAAATCCGGCCACCTTGCCGAGCAGCTCGACACGCGGCCGCGACATCAGCTTTATGAATCGCAGGGTCGCAAGGATGACCGCAAACAGGATGGCATTGACCGGCCCCACGGCGAGGACGCCCAGCGTTGCGAGAATGGAGAGCAACGCCTCGACCGGATCGATGCGGTAGATGAGACGCAGATTTCCGACGTCGATCAGCGCCAGGCCTGCCATGACGAGCACGACGCCGAGCGCCGCCAACGGCACATATTCGAGGGGACGGGTCAGGAACATGAGGACGAGCGTCACCGCTGCCGCCGCGACGAGGCCGACAGCGTGCGTTCTGCCACCCGCGGCATCTGCCACAGCGGTGCGTGAGCTCGCGCCGCTTACGGCAAACCCCTGCAAAAGGGACGACGAGATGTTTGCCGCGCCCAACGCCGCGAAGTCCTGATCAGGATCGACGTCGTAGCCGTTTTTGGACGCAAAGGCCCGCGCCGTGAGCATCATGCTGGAAAAAGATACGAGGGCGAGACCCGCGGCCTCCGCCAGGAGCAACGGAACCGTGGTCAGGGCGGCACTCGGCAATGTCGGTAGCGGAAACCCGCCTGGCACCGCGCCGATGGTTTTCACTCCGAGGTCCGAGAGATTGAAGAGATGGACGAGCAGACCCGCACACGCCATTCCGGCGAGCGATGCAGGCAGCCAAGCGGTGATGCGCGGCAGGATCACCATGGTGGCGAGTGTTGCTGCCGCGACGGCGAGCGTGGGCCAGTGGGTGCCCCCTAATCCCCCGGCGATTTCGATGATGCGCGGCAAGACCCGATCTTCATGCAGCGCAAACCCAAAAATCTTGTCGTCCTGGCCGAGAATGATGGAGAGCGCGACGCCGTTCAGGAAACCGATCAGAATGGGCTTCGAAAGGAAATCGGCAATGACGCCGAGGCGCAGAAAGCTCGCCGCTATGCACATCGCTCCGGCGAGAGCCGCAAGCGTGGCCGAGAGCGCGGCATAGCTTGCCGGGTCTCCCGCGGCGAGAGGCGCTACAGCCGCCGCCACCACGGCACACGTTGCGGCATCAGGACCGATGATCAGCTGGCGGGAGCTGCCAAATATCGCATAGGCGACCAGAGGCAAAATGGTCGCGTAGAGTCCGGTCTCCGGTCGAAATCCCGCTAACTGCGCGTAGGCGATCCCGACCGGGACCGCGACGGCTGCAACCGCCAGGCCCGCCCGTAAATCGGCAGGGGCATCCGTCGCCTTGTACCGCATGAGCGCGGCCAAGCCGGGCGCAACGCGATCAATCGGTGCCATTGGTTGCCTTCGGGACTTTCGGCCCTGCACTCTCGCGCAAGTGGATTTGGACGTGGACTACGCCATCCTCCATCACCATCTCGACCGGAAGTCCACAGCCTCGAAACACCGAGAGCATGGCAGCATTTTCCGGCAAGACAACGGCTTCAAAACGCTGAATGTCGTGTTGGCGCGCGATGCTTGCCAGATGCGCGAGAAGCAGACGGGCGACGCCTTGCCCGCGATAGTCGCCTCGCGTCATGAAGGCAAGCTCCGCAGTCCGGTCGCCGCTGGCGCTCTCGCTCACGACATAGCGGCCGCCTGCAATCAGGCTTTCCCGATCGCCGACGCGCGTCGTTGCAACCAGTGCGACGACCCGATCGAAGTCGACGTCCGTGAGGTCAGAGAGCTCGGCGTCAGAAAGGCTCTTCTTGTAAGTGAAGAAGCGGGTATAGATCGACTCGGGCGCGGCATCCTTGAATGCGTCGATGATGCTCCGCCTGTCGTCAGGCCGGATCGCCCGCAAGATCGTCGGCGCGCCCCCTTTCAGAAGACATTCGGCCCGGTAGGCTGAAATATCCGGCATGAACGCTCTTTTGCGACGTTCGAAAAACGCAGGTGTTATCCGGAAAATGTCCGGAACAATCGACCCTGCATTTTTTATCCTTTTCGTGTTACGTTACGCCCAATTTGCTGTTATCGCTAGAATAACTTCTCCCGGTTGCGTGGGTCGCGCATGTCTCTCGTCCGAACCGATTTTTCGGGTGCAATTGCTACCATAACGCTTGATCAACCTGCTAAGCGCAATGCGCTGTCAACGGCGCTGATCGAAGAGCTTATCGAGGCTTTGTCCCGGTGCGCGTGTGGTCGTCCTGCGGGCGCGAGCCGGCGTCAGGGTATGGTCGGCCGGACACGACGTGAGCGAGCTGCCGAAGGGCGGACGCGATCCTCTCGGTTGGAATGACCCTCTCCGCCATCTCGTTCGCTCCGTCGAGGAGCTGCCGGCGCCCGTGATCGCGCTTGTCGAAGGCGGCGTTTGGGGTGGGGCCTGCGAGCTTGTCTTTGCCTGCGATCTGATTATCGCATCGCCCACGGCGACATTTGCGGTGACGCCGGCGCGGCTTGGCGTGCCATATAACGTGTCGGGCATGCAGACGTTCATGAATGCCTGCTCGCTTCGTATCGTGAAAGAGATGCTGTTCACGGCTAAGCCGATTTCGGCCGAACGCGCCGAGCGGCTCGGAATGATCAACCACGTCGTGGAAGCGAGCGAAATCGAGGCGTTCGTCGACGCTTTGGCCGAGGACATCAGCAAGAATGCCCCGCTCTCGATTTCGGTCATGAAAGAACAGATGCGCATGCTCGCAGGCGCAAATCCCATGAGTCCGCGGCGTTTCGAGCGCGTTCAGGGCCTGCGCCGCATCGTTTACGACAGCGCGGACTATGCCGAAGGCATCCAGGCGTTCCTGGAAAAGAGAAGCCCGAACTTCATCGGACGGTGAGGCCCTCTGAATAACTCGAACGAAAAGCGTGGAGCGTCAAAATGGGCAATCGAGGCGACGTCAAGCGCCGCAAGCCGGCACCCGACGAGGAAGCGGATGCGCAGGCTTCCGGAGCGAAGCTGAAACGTAAGCAATACGAGCGCGAACTGCGCGACCTGCACGTCGAGCTGGTCAAGCTTCAGGAGTGGGTGCGCCACACGTCGAGCAAGGTGTGCATTATTTTCGAGGGGCGTGACGGAGCCGGAAAGGGTGGAACGATCAAGGCCATAACAGCGAGAGTGAGCCCTCGCATCTTCCGCGTCGTTGCGCTGCCGGCACCGACCGAGCGTGAAAAATCGCAAATGTATGTCCAGCGCTACCTGCCTCACCTGCCGGCCGGCGGTGAGGTCGTGATATTCGATCGCAGTTGGTACAATCGCGCCGGCGTCGAGCGGGTCATGGGCTTTTGTACGGACGAGCAGGCCCGCCGTTTCCTCGATGTCGTTCCGAGCGTCGAAAAGGCCGTCGTGGACTCCGGCGTGATCCTGATCAAGTACTGGCTCGAGGTCTCTGCCGAGGAGCAGACGCGACGCCTCGAGGAGCGCATCAACGACGGGCGCAAGATCTGGAAACTCTCGGATATGGACGTGAAGTCGTACACACGATGGAACGACTATACGAAGGCACGCGATGAGATGTTCTCAGCGACCGACACCTCCTGGGCGCGGTGGAACGTTGCACGCTCCGACGACAAGCGACGGGCACGGCTCAATATCATTCGCCATCTGCTGTCGCAGATCCCTTACGAGGATGTCGAGCGCAAAAAGGTCAAGCTTCCCAAGCGCAAGGTCCACGCCGGTGAAAGCACCGACGCACGCCTGAGGCTGATCCCCGAGCTCTACTAGGACGGCTTCCGGAATGACCGGCGCAGAGCTCGTTCCTGGCTTGCTTCAGTCCATGATGTGATAGCCGCCGTCGATATAGAGCGTGTTGCCGGTGATCAGCTTCGCGCCGTTCATTGCAAGCACGGCTACGGCGACGCCGACATCGTCGATCGATACGAGGCTGCGGCTCGGCGCCTTGGACTCTACTTTTCGCAGAAGTCGATCGAACTCGCTGATTCCGGAGGCCGCGCGCGTCCTCAAGGGGCCGGGCGATATGGCATGCGCGCGGATTCCTTTCGGACCCAGCTCAGCCGCGATGTAGCGCGTCGCAGATTCGAGCGCGGCCTTCACCGGGCCCATCATGTTGTAATTTTCGACAACCCGCTGTGAGCCGTGGTAGGTCATCGTGAACAGCGTGCCGCCGGCTTTCATCAGCGGTTCGGCGAGATGCGCCATCCTGATAAAGGACCAGCAGGAGAGGTCCATCGCCTGCAAGAAGCCCTCCTTCGAACAATCGACGACGCGTCCATGCAGGTCCTCTTTCGGCGCGAAGGCGATGGAATGGAGGACGATGTCGAGCTTTCCCCATGTCTTATTCACGGCCTCAAAGACCGTCTCGAGCTCGCCGTCATGCTGGAGATCGAGAGGCAGATAGAGAGACGCATTGACCTCTTTCGCGAGAGGTTCGGTGAAGCGCCTGGTCTTTTCGTTGAGGTAGGTGATGGCCAGATCCGCGCCGAACGCGTGGAATGCCTTCGCGCATCCCCACGCTATCGACTGGTCGTTTGCAATGCCGGTGACGAGAGCCTTTTTCCCTTTGAGAAGGGCCAGCGATGAGACGTCGATCATGCGCGTTTCTCCGCGAGTTTCGTTGTACCGGGATTGCGCATCAGCTCGCGTGTATGGATCGCAATCATGAGCTCCTCGTCGGTCGGCACGACGTATGCGCGAACCCGCGAGTCCTTGCGTGTGATGCAGAGCTCGTTGCGTCGATTGGCGTCGATCGCCAGGTCGAGTCCAAGCCACGACAGGCGCGTGAGAACCGCCTCGCGAATGACGGGTGAATTTTCGCCGATGCCAGCCGTGAAGACCAGGGCATCGATCCCCTCCATCGCGGCGGTCAGCTGGGCGGCGAAGAGCGCAATGCGGTAGGTGAAGTACTCCATCGCAAACTTCGCCCGGGGATCCGCGCTTTCCAACAGCTCCCTCACATCGTTGCTGATGCCGGAGAGGCCCTTGAGACCGCATTCCTTGTAAAGCAGGCTTTCGATATCCTTCGCGCTCATCCCCTCGCTCACGAGATGGAGAACGACGCCGGCGTCGAGTTGACCCGGACGGGTTCCCATCGGGAGCCCATCAAGGGCCGTGAAGCCCATGGTGCTGTCGATGCTTTTTCCGGCCGAGATGGCACACATGGACGCGCCGCTGCCGAGGTGCGCGACGACGATGCGCCCATCCGCGACCTCCGGTGCGACGTCGTGCAAGCGACGGGTGATGTATTCGTAGGAGAGGCCGTGAAAGCCGTAGCGCCGTATGCCTTTGACGTAGAGCTCCTCCGGGATGGCAAAGCGGTCGGCGACCTCGGGGTGACCTCTATGGAACGCCGTGTCGAAACAGGCGACCTGCAACATTTGCGGCTGGCGCTCGAGCGCGATACGGATCGGCGCAAGATTGTTCGGCTGGTGGAGCGGCGCGAGAGGAGAGAGACGCTCGAGTTTCGCCAGGACTTGCGCGTCGACAGCGATGGGCTCGCTGTAATCCGGTCCGCCGTGGACGACGCGATGGCCGATGGCCACCGGCAATTTGCCGCCGATGTGCGTTCTCAGGAACGCGATCAGCCTTTCGAAGGCCTTCGGCAGGTCGGCAACGTCCGTCCCTGACCAACTCTCTTCAGCAACGCTTTCGCCTTTTGCGTCCGTCGCGCGCAGCCGCGGGCGCGTGCCGATCCCGTCGATCTGTCCCTTGAGCTGCCGATCCGGCGGGCCTTCGGCAGCTACGGCAAAAAGTTGAAACTTGATGCTGGAGCTGCCGGCGTTGATGACGAGAATGGTATCGCTCATGGCTCAGACGCGGACCGGTTCGGTCACTCTGCGCCTATGAGCGAAGAGCATGGCGACGGCGCATGAGGCCATGCGCGTGCGCACGTTGTCGGCGCGTGAGGTCAGAATAATCGGGACGCGGGCGCCGAGGACGATGCCGGCAGCGTCTGCCTTCGAAAGGAACGACAGATTTTTTGCCAGCATGTTGCCGGCTTCCAGGTTGGGAACGACCAGGATCTGCGCCTGTCCGGCCACCGGGGATTTGATGCCCTTTATGCGGGCAGCCTCCATGCTGATCGCGTTGTCGAACGCCAGCGGGCCGTCGATTTCGCCGCCCGTGATTTGTCCGCGATCGGCCATCTTGCACAGCGCCGCGGCCTCGATGGTCGAGGGGATGCTCGGGTTTATGGTTTCGACCGCAGAGAGAATCGCGACCTTGGGCGTGCCGAGACCGAGCCCGATGAAGAGATCAATCGCATTCTGGATGATGTCGCGCTTGGCCATGAGGTCGGGCGCAATGTTGACGGCCGCGTCCGTGATGAAGAGCGTCTGCGGATGCGACGGCACATCCATGACGAACACGTGGCTGATGCGCCGAGCCGTTCGCAATCCCGTTTCGCGGTTCGCAACGGCACTCAGGAGCTCATCCGAGTGAAGGCTCCCTTTCATCAGGAGCTCGGCTTTTCCCAGACGCACGAGCTCCACCGCCTTCTCGGCAGCGGCATGGCTGTGAGAAACATCGACGATCTCGAAACGCGAAATGTCCGCCTTGAGAGATCTGGCGACCNNCGTGAGATGTCCATCTTGAGAGATTTGGCGACCGCGGCGATCTTTTCCTTGGGGCCGACGAGGATAGGAACGATAAGGCCCGCCTCGGCCGCTTCCAGCGCCCCTTGCAACGAGGTTTCATCACAGGGATGGGCAACCGCCGTCGCCAACGGCGCCTTTTCCCGGGCGGCGGCTATGAGGCGCTCATATTTCTCATGCTTTTTTCTCATGCTTTACCACTTGAGATACAGCGCAACATCTCCCGGCCTGCCCTCGGGAAAGCTGATGATCTCCGCATGCACTTTGTAGCCGAGCGGCTTGAGCTCCTTGACATAGAAGTCGTAGGCCTTTTTCGCGAAGCCATCGAGCGTGCTGGGCCACTCGGGATCCGCGATATTGATGCGCCTGCCGCCGTCGGTGCAGTATTTGGAGGGAAAGGTGATGACCTGGATCTGGTGAACGCCTTGCTTGGCGGCAATGCTCACAGCACTGTTGATGCGGTCGATCGCCTCGGGATGAATCTCTCGCGAGAGGAACGCGTCACGCAGCTCGGCCTGCTGCTGCTCCTTTCGCTGTTTCAAGCGCCGCTCTTCATCCATTTTCTCGGCTTCGGATTCGGAGCTTATGAGATTGAGATCTTGAGGACGTAACAAGCCGGCCATAGCGCATGTCTCCTGATTGAAATCTCGGCTCTCATGCTTTGCGGACGGGCCGGAGTTCTCCATGCCGCGCCGTCCTCAATGATGAAACCTTGTCCTCGGAAGAAGGACTGCCCTGCGCATCGGGATTTGCGAATATGGCCTCGATCTCGGCAAGGCGCATCTTTGCCAACTCCGTGTGGACACCGACCGCGTCGATCAGATGAGAGAATACCGCTTTCAATCGTGAGGCGAGCCGGGGCTCGGCGGTGAGCATGCCGCCGATCGCTGCGACCGCGCGCGCTTCATCGATCAAAAGCATGAAGTACTGCTCGCGCAGGATGCGTTTGAATTCGGCGAGCTTCAGTCCACTGCCGGCCTCATCCCGTACGCGCTGAAGGAAATTGAAGCCGCGCTCATCGACGACGCCTTCCGGCATCCGCACGTAGATCAACGCCCGGATGATGGCC
>JRYC01015565.1_pt1 | contig 10443 bp, 12 predicted proteins | sample 235301 | NCBI WGS metagenome assembly JRYC01 (sample SAMN03074211, study PRJNA261470) | activated sludge metagenome | biome: Common Effluent Treatment Plant; feature: Wastewater; material: Activated sludge; isolation source: activated biomass of a common effluent treatment plant treating...
TGGTTAGCCCGAAACCCGTGGCCGCTCAAGGGAAAGCCCACCCGATCGAACGAAAGTCTCGAAGTTTCGGGAGGAAGGCCGTTACCTCAATCTTGATAATTGTTCGATAGATAACTTGTGGACGTCCCGACGCCCAGTTCGGCCTACTTTCGACCTCCCACAAGAATAATCAAATACTCGCAGCACTCATCTTGGGCCGATAAAGGGCTGCCAGCTTTTCGTGACGTCGACGAGGTAATATGCAACCGGCGGGCACCACCGGCCAGCGATGCTTCTAGAGCGTGTTTAGCTGAANNCCCGAGTGGCTAAAGGGGACGGACTGTAAATCCGTTGGCTTCGCCTACGCTGGTTCGAATCCAGCCCCCTCCACCAGTCCTGGCGATTATGCTGTGAAGCTTTCCGCCAGCCCGCGCGTGGTTTCTGATACAAGTAGATCTAGAGCGTGTTTAGCTGAAGTGCGCAGCGGTTCAGCGTGAAAAACACGCTCCAAACAAAAGACTAGATCGTGCTCATGATTCCGCTAAACATGAACACGATCTAGCAAAATCAAATACTCAAAACGGGCTTGTTATATTTTTTCCAGTGCGAGCGTTGCCCGATCCGTCCGGCTGGCAACGTACTCCTCTGACCGCATCTCGATCAGTCGCGACGCGGTCCGCGTAAACAGATCGGCGCTATCGCCAGCCACATAAAGATGATCAGGCTGCGCATCGGCAGACACGACGATGCACACACCATTGTCGTAAAACGTGTCGATGAGGTTGATAAACCGCCGAGCATGATCGCGCCGATCGCGCCCCATGACGGGAATGTCGTCGATCAACACTGTGTGGAACGCGTGCGCGATCGCCAGATAATCGATTGGACCTAATGGACGCTCGCAAAGGTCTGCGAAACTGAAGCGCGCCACACCCGCTGCGGCCGCGGGCAGAACCAATCGCCGGCCCTTCACCTCAAGTATCCCGGGTTTGGCTACGCTATTTCCGGTGAGCCTCAACCAGTATTGGTCCATGGCGCTTCGCGCAGCAGCATCCGCAGGCGTGAAATAAAGCGGCTGCCCAGCCATCTTATCAAGGCGGAAGTCTTTTGCAGACGCCAACTCAGCCACGTCCATATTGTCTTCAATGAGATCGATGAACGGAAGGAAGAGCTGCCGGTTTAATCCGTTGCGATAGAGGTCTTCCGGCAAGGCATTGGATGTCGCCACCACCACGGCCTTACGCTCAAACACCACCTTGAAGAACCGGCCAAGTATCATCGCATCGGCGATATCGGTCACATGCAGCTCGTCGAAGCACAAAAGGCCAGGTTCGCCGACCATTTCAGCGGCGACACGCGGGATCGGATCGCCTTCGTGGGATTTGCGCGCCTCTGCAATTCTTTCGTGAACCTCAGCCATGAATTGATGGAAGTGGCTTCGGCGTTTGGGCTGGAACTGCACGGACTCGTAAAACAAGTCCATCAGCATCGTCTTGCCACGCCCGACGCTGCCAAAAATATAAAGACCCCGCGGGCCCGGTGCTGTCGATTTCTTAAACCGCGAGAACAACCCCTTGCCGCTGGGTGTCCAAGCCTCAAGCTCACTGGCCAGCCCGTCGAGCCGGTCCGCCACGCGTTGCTGAGCAGGGTCTGGTTCGATCTCCCCCGCCGCAACCATTTGCGCGTAGCGTTCGCGTACTCGACCGCTCATTCAGCCTCCAAAATTCGCATATCTGCCATGCAAATTGAGAGTGTCTTGTGCGCGTCATTCAATCCAGCGCGCTCCAATTGCCAGAATTGGCCGGAAACTTCACCTGCACCAAGGGCTAGGTGTACCAGTTGTAGTGAATTCCTCGTACTGCGCTATGTGGCACTGCAACATCAAGTCGCGGCAATTCTCAGCCATCCCGTTGTTAAAAATAAACTTATGCCTCCTATTTGTCGTATTGTGCAATGCACTATATTAGCGTCGTGTACAGATAGAAGCGTTACCCCGATCCGGACGATCTGAGGGAAATACGCGCCAAGCTGGTGAATCGATGCTTGGTGTCGGGAGCTATTGAAGCCAGAGCGAGGTTCATCATGAGCGAGCACCGATTCTGGGGAGGATCCATTCGCAAGTTATGGCCGACGGAAACCGATAAATTCCGCGACCACCTTATGCGGTTGGACAAAGAAACGAGGCGACTGAGGTTTGCCCACGGTGTGTCTGACGCCTTCATTGAGGATTATGCCGGCCGCATGTCCGACATGGGCGGCATCGTTTACGGCTACTTCATCGATGGCGAAGTCCGTGCTGCAGCCGAGCTGAGGAAACTTGGCGACGTTTGGGGACACGAAGCCGAAGCCGCCTTTTCGGTCGAGAAGCCGTACCAGGAAAAAGGCATCGGTTCCGAGCTGATGGGGCGTGTGATCCGCTCCGCGCGCAATCGCGGAGTTCATCTGCTCTACATGAGCTGCTTGGCCGAGAACAAGAAGATGCAGTCCGTCGCTCGCAAGCACGAAGCGGATCTGCGGTTCGAGTATGGTGAGGTCATCGGCGAAATCGTCCCCAACGACGCCAGCTATTTCTCCCACCTCGCCGAAGCGATGGACGATCGCGTCGGATACATGATGGCGGTACTGGACCTGCAGTCACGTCTGTCCAAGTCCAATGCCGCGTGATCCGGATTTGATCGTGAACCCGCATAGACGAAATAGAAGAAGCGCTGGAACGCTGTTCCAGCGCTTCTTGCTTATCGGCTTTGCCGGTGGCGTCTATGCAGACCGCACCCATCAGTCCTGGACGATAGATTTCGGCTCAGCTCCCCGCCATCCGGGCAGCAAGACCACGATTGTCATTGGCAATCGGATCGACCCGAATTGACCGCTTCTCGTCATCAATGAAGGATGCCACGCGAGCGCGTGCCAGATCACACCACGCATTGATCAGCCCAAGGCGCTCGGAGGGCGTGCACGAGATCGCCAGCGGGTCAGGCAATGCCCAGTGCACAAGCCGCGGCACACCGTTCCAAACCGGCATTTCTTCCCACGCCACGTCCTCCGACACCGTCAAGACGACATCAAAACGCGGAGCATTCGCACCGCTAAACGTGCCCCAATCCAGCGGCACTCGCGATGCATTAAGCGGTGTACCCGCCTCCTTGAGCGCCAGAAACGCATATGGATTGATGCGTCCGGCAGGCTCCGATCCGGCACTGAAGGCTCGCCAGCCACCCGCCGTTTGAGCGTTGATGCTCATTTCCACAATCGGCGACATGACAGAATTCGTCCTGCATACGACCAGGATGTTTCTCACGATCAGCTCCGCGATCTATTTCTTGAACTTTTACGCCAGCCTCAGCAGCGTTAGCCCCGCGCCCAACTGGCACGGTCGGCATAAACGCTCCGCAGATGACGTGGTCATGACAAAAGCGCGTCGAAACCGGACAATATTCGGTGCTCAACGTGAGCCCCTGGCTGGTACGGCCGCTTGTGCACCGCAATGTCCGCCAGTTTAATGGGCTCCAGCGACAATGACGGTCGCTGATCTATATATAAGATGTGGTCGAAAAGCGGCGCCGTCAACCACGCTAGAAATTCAAAATTCATAATCGCATTTTTCATTTCCAGCCTCACAACTACAATTGCCGTGCACTCCTATGCATAAAGTGTCGGCGCACAAATAGGTCAAAAATGATGGCCGACCAGCTCCGATGATATGTTTGTTTCAGCAATGACGGCCTCCGCTGCATTAAAATTAAATGCGCATTGCAATTTCGATTATTGGATTTCGAAGAGCGCTCAAAATCTATTTCAAGAAATCAAAAAGGCGCGTGGTTCGATTCAAAATCACCGCGTGATGTCATGCATCGCATTCGCGTTTTGACTTCATTTTGCATCGCGTAACGAGCGCCATTCGAAATTGAATTTCAAATTCGAAAGCTGAAAACAGCAAAAATCGATGCTAACGCGCAACACTTTTGACGTTGCAGAGAGAAAAATCGAGTCTGCATTCATTTTCAATGTCAACAAAATCGAAGAACTTGCACATGATTTTTTTGTTCGAACTGATTCGTAATGATTCGAGCTGATTCGAACCTCAGAGAGGGAGAGAGAGAACCATGGCTAAAACTGTGAAGAAAGTTGCTAAGAAGGTTGCGGTCAAGAAGGCTGCAGCCAAGCGCGCTCCGGCCCGTAAGGCCGCTGCACGGAAGTCGCCGGCTAAGAAGGCTGCCGCTCGCAAGTCGACGGCACGCAAGCCCGCTGCCCGTAAAACCGCTGCTCGTAAGCCCGCCGTCCGCAAGGCCGCGGCTAAGAAGCCGGTCGCCAAGAAGAAGGCACCTGCGAAGCGGGCTGTCGCGCGCAAGAAAAAGGCTGCCTGAAGCACACACGATCGCGCTCCAGGCCGGGCACCCGGAGCATGATCTGTGGTCTTCGACCGCCCCTTTCAATCAAGACCGGTGGCTGCGAGACGCGCCACCGGTCTTGCTCTTTTTGGAGGTTCCACACGGCACTTTGAATTGGCTGTCTGGGGCAGCAGCATCCAAATCGATCAGCCGCACTTCGTCGACCGCCCGCAACGCAAAAAGAGCATACTTGCATACGCAATGACCAAGACTTCGCACTGAGCGGACGAACGGTCAGACCATTTTGGGCCCAATCGCGGTCTCGCAAATCGAATAATTTGGGTAGAAATGACAAATCCTGGCAGCAAGGCCGCCAGGATCGAAATTGCATTTAATTCTGCGCACTGCCGGTTTTCCGTGATCAAACCCGCCGCTCGACCATCAACTTCTTCAATTCCGCAATGGCTTTTGCCGGAGAAAGACCCTTAGGGCACGCTTTGGCGCAATTTAAGATCGTATGGCAACGATAGAGTCGGAACGGATCTTCCAGGTTGTCGAGCCGCTCGCCCGTGGCCTCGTCGCGGCTATCATTAACCCAGCGATAAGCCTGCAACAGGATCGCCGGCCCGAGATAACGATCGGCATTCCACCAATAGCTGGGGCAGGAAGTTGAGCAGCACGCGCACAAAATGCACTCGTAAAGGCCGTCCAGCTTCTCGCGCTCTTCACGCGACTGTCGCCATTCCGTTGGCGGCGTCGGCGTAACCGTTTTCAACCACGGCTCGATCGAGCGGTGCTGCGCATAAAAGTGGGTGAGATCGGGTATGAGGTCCTTGACGACTTCCATATGTGGCAGCGGGAAAATCTTCACCGCCCCCTTCACATCCTCGATCGACTTCAGACAAGCCAACCCGTTCGCGCCGTCGATATTCATCGAACACGAGCCGCAAATACCTTCGCGGCATGACCGCCGGAACGACAGCGTAGAATCGATCTCATTCTTTATTTTCATGATGGCGTCGAGAACCATCGGCCCACACTCATCGAGATTGAGCCAATAGGTATCCAACCTCGGATTGGCATCATCGTCGGGGTTCCAGCGATAGATCTGAAACTCTTTCCAACGCCCGGCGCCGCTGGGCTTATTCCACGTCTTCCCGGCCTTGTAGGTCGAATTTTTCGGAAGCGTCAGCTGAACCATCTTGAGACCCGTCCGTTTCTCGCAGGGCCGCGTCCCTGCTGCACTGCACATTGACTTGCCCCGTGGCCACGGAAGTGTCAACGCTACGATCGCATCAGGTACACGGTTGCTGGCCGCCTGCAAGCAGGCATCCACATGCGAAATGAGCCGAAACTCGCCCATTCCCAAGTCATGCGGCGCCGCGCGATACCAGCCCAAACCTGATGCCTTCGCAATCGCCAAGTCCGCACCCCGACCGGACATGAAAACCCAAGGAGCTTAGCCTCTTGCCGTCAGCTCAAGTCCTACAAACTGTCATCGTGGCCATCACGCTCGGATTTATGGCTGCCGCTGCCACCCCGGCCGCAGCGGGAGCAACCGNNACGGCTTGCAACTTGTTCCGTGGCGCGTTCGAGGCTCCTGCCGGGGCGCTGTCCATAAAGGTCGGTATGATGACGAGGCGGGCCTGCATTTCAGACGCGGCCGACCATGAACGCGCATTCCTCGAAGCGATGAGCAATACGGCCACCTTCCGCATCGACTCCGACCGATTGATACTGACCGCTACCGACGGAACAGCGCTCGCCGAACTGATCCGCACCCCTGACGCCGCACTCGAAGGCAGACACCACAAGATCGTCTCGTATTTGAAAGATGGTGGCCTCTATAGCATCCGCGCAGAAACCGGAGCCGTTATCACCCTCAAGGAGGGCCGCATCGAAGGCAGCACAGGATGTCGGCCCTTCACGGCGAACTATACCCTTAGCGGAGATGCACTTTCCATTACTGGTGTCACGCCCGCCCAAACACTTGCACCCTGCGCCGACAACGTGCGTGATCAAGATGAAGGCATCCTCGCCAATTTACCGCTGGCGACAACATTCGACACGTCGCGCAATCTCATTCGGCTCCTCAAGAAAGCTGATGGATCCGCTGTGCTCTGGATCACACCAGAAACACCCTGAAAATGCGCCACACACCGCAGCAAACGAGCAGACAATCGCGATCGGCGAGCGGTCGCCCTGAATGCCTTGTCCGTCAGCTATTATAACCCCCGCGCCCAAGCAGGGCGAAGATGTGCATCTTCGGGAGCGGCTATTGCTGCTCGCAGTTGTCCAAGAAGCCGCTCCTTGTCTGCATTGAGCGTGCCCTTAAGCACCAGCCAGTTGGACGCATGATCGGAACGAAAGATCGTCCGCTTCAGCTCCAGCTGGGACAGCAAGAGTTCCATTTCTTGCATCAACTCGAGGATGCTCAACTCCTGCCAATCATCAAATCCCAAGCGGAACCGCTCTTCTCCCTTTGGAAAGCTGACGACCAGAGTTGCGAGATACTCGGGCTGCGTTGCATTCATCAGCGCCGCGGAGTTTTCTGCGTGTTGTCGTGAAAGTCCTTTGCCACCGAGGCCGTTCAGGATCATCACAGAGCGCTTAATTCCTGCTTCGCCGAGCTTGTCGAGCGCATCACGCGTCGTCGCAAAAGTCTCACCCTTGTTGACACGCGCCAACACGTCATCGTCTCCCGATTCCGCGCCGACATAAACCATCGACAATCCAAGCTCAGCGAGCACCTTCAAATCCGCTGCCGACTTGTTACGCACGTTGCGTGGCAAGCAGTAGCTCGACACACGCCGCACACCAGGCAGCTCTCGCTTTATTGCTTCAAGCACACTCTGAAGCCGTCGCACGGAGAGTGTCAAAGCATCGCCGTCAGCTAGAAACACGCGCTTCACGCTATCACCGTAGACATCGCGGCAACGCTTGATTGTTTCGATGATCTCTTCATCACTGCGCGGTCTGAACCGCTTTTGCGGATCAGTGTACATTTCGCAGAACGTGCACTTGTTCCAGGAGCAGCCATCAGTGACAGGCAGAATAAGCGACTGCGCCTCACTTGGCGGCCGGTAGACCGGTGGAACATAGCGGACTGGATCGACGCTCATTTAGCATGACCCCATTTATTCAGCACTTGTCGTTGCGCTCACGCAGTCGAAGGCTGCGGCCCAACCGCACGCCTATAAAGATGCCAGCTCGCATGTCCGAGAACTGGAAGCATGATGAACAAACCCAAAAACAATGAGAGCAGCGACAATCCCGTAAACACGGTTATGAATATGCACCAGCAAAGCATGGTTACCGGATTTGCGACGACGAGCCTTACACTCGTCACCATCGCTGTCACGAAATCAACGTCGCGATCATAGAGCATGGGATATGTCACGACCGAAATCGAGAACACGATGATCGCAACGATTGCGCCAGCGATATTGCCAACGATCAGGAACATCCAGCCTTGGCTCGTTGTGAAGATCAGATCGAAGGCTTGCCAGCCCAGCGCATCAAATCCCATGAACGACAAGAAAATGATCATCGCGTAGTCGATCCACATGAAGAACGTGAATGCGGTGATCAATGCCATCCATCTCAGATCGCGCTTCGACGCCTCGCGAACCGCACCAAACACAGCCGACCACGACAGCGGCTTCCCCTTCTCCAGAAAATCGCTCACCGAGTAAAAACCAACACTGGCGAACGGTGCGACCAGCGCAAAGCCCATGGCCAGCGGATATACGAGATAATAAAGCCCGAAGAACCACAGCATCGCCAGCAACACCCAGCCGACCACCGCATACATGCCGCCAAAGAACAAGCCGTATTTGGGCGCCCTGCGGAAATCGTTGATCCCCGCTGCCGTCACATCGATCAGATCGTCGAGCGAAATTTTGTAAACGTCAGGCCATTGGGATTTGCGCTTGCTCGTCTTCTTGACTTGCGCATTCGCATCGCCGGCCGTCGCACCTGTGGCCACCTGCGTTCCCGCCTCTTCCGCCATTTCGCTCGTCCCCTCAATTCACATGCAGAGCACTTTATCGCCAGCAATAATGGACGACCGGCTTCATGCGCACAATGCACGCAAGCTATGTGGACGCATGTTGCGCTGCACTGAAACGCATCTCTGATGCATATCAACGCTTGGCAGGTGTGAGTTTCAGGATTGAACCATCGCCTTCGTCAACCACGACGTAGACAGCGCCGTCAGGGCCCAAACGCACGTCACGAATGCGATCGCCGCGATCTGATAACAAAATCTCCTCGCTGACCACTTCACCGTTCTTCAACACCAGACGCGACAACTGCGCCCCTGCCAGTCCACCGACGAGAATGCTGCCCTTCCAATTCTCAAACAACGCACCGTCATAAAACGCGAGGCCCGACGTCGCGATCGAAGGATCCCAATAGTAAACAGGTTGCTCCATGCCGCTCTTCGCAGTGCCTTCGCCAATCTTCGTCCCCGTGTAATTTCGGCCATAGCTGATGACGGGCCAACCATAGTTCTTGCCAGCTTGCGGCTGGTTGAGTTCATCACCGCCACGCGCGCCATGTTCCGCAGTCCACAGCAACCCGGTTGCCGGATCAATTGCTGCGCCCTGAATGTTGCGATGACCTATCGACCAGATCTGCGGAGCCCAGCCAGCGACCTTGGGATTGTCCGCGGGCGTGGAACCATCTGGATTGATGCGAATAACTTTGCCAATCAGCGCGGCCGGATCTTGCGCCAAATCGCCATCGCCGCGATCACCGGTGGTGATGAACAGCTTCCCATCAGGTGCGGGAACAATGCGCGATCCGTAATGATGACTTGTGCCTTGGGCTGGTTCTTGCCGAAAGATCACTTTGACATCCTGCAGCCGGCCTGAACTCTCGCCAAGCTCCAATCTCGCGCGTGCGACCGACGTACCGCTCTTGCCCCAGCCCTCCCGCGGCTCCGAATAAGACAGGTAGATCACCCCGCTTGTAGCAAAATCAGCTGAAAGCCGAACGTCGAGCAATCCGCCTTGCCCGCGCGCACGCACCTCCGGCACACCCTCGATTGGCGCAGATAGCTTGCCATCCTTTGCCACCAATCGAAGCCGCCCGTCGCGTTCAGTGACAAGTATGCGCCCATCCGGCAGGAACTGGAGGCTCCACGGATGCGACAAGCCTTTTGCCACTGTCTCTACCGTCACGGGTCGGCGCCGCTTTTGGCGCATTGGTCTTTGCAGCCATAGCCAACGGCACTGCCGACGAAAGGACACCGAAGCTTGCAATCACCGGCACCACAGCCGCCGCAATAACCGGCCAACTCCGCATGACGTCGTCTCCTTGACAATGTGCTTCGTTAAAATGCTGCTGGTTGAAATGTGACGCGGCGTTCAGCCGAGCAGTACGAAAAATCGAATAATCACGGCATTCTCACGATTCCAGCACGCAGCGGTGGGATCCTAGCAACCCGAGCTGGCGGTGCACTCACAACCGCGGCGGTTCAACGAGCCAGCGATGCCCTCGGCCTGCCGCAGCGATATGCTGTACAACGCGCAAAGGATCGCAGAGCGTCACATGCTCGTAGGAAATTGCGGTGAGATCCGGACGAATGGCCTCGATCAATTCACCCGGCTTGAGCAGAAAATCGGGGTTCGACGGTTTTCCGTATTTTTCGTTACCCAGCGCAAACGTCTCGTAGATCAATATTCCGTCTGCACGCACCATCGCGACCACATCCCTCAAGATTGGCCGCCAAAGATAGTTCGTGACGATAACGCCATCGAACGATCCGGCACCGAAGCGAGCTTCCAATGGCGCTGCAACACCCGATTCAAGATCCATTTCCACGAGTTGAACGCCCACCGAGCCCGATAGATCGGCCACACCCGACAAATCGCGATCGACGCCTGTAACCTCAAAGCCAGCATCAAGCGCCGCTCTCATGTTCCGTCCGCCCCCACATGCGACGTCGAGGATGCGTCCACCATCGCAAACGCCCCCTAAAAACCGTGTAACCCACGGTGAAGGCGCGTGAATACCCATTCTTCCCGCGCTTCTCATGTGCATGCGGCTCCTCCACCCGTGTCACTTCGCCCCGACGGCAACTGTCCATTGGCTGCCTTGCGAATTGTGTTTTCAGCCCACCTCGCCATAT
>JRYC01005534.1_pt1 | contig 10438 bp, 10 predicted proteins | sample 235301 | NCBI WGS metagenome assembly JRYC01 (sample SAMN03074211, study PRJNA261470) | activated sludge metagenome | biome: Common Effluent Treatment Plant; feature: Wastewater; material: Activated sludge; isolation source: activated biomass of a common effluent treatment plant treating...
TGGCGGATAGGCAGCGACGCGCCGGCCGAGCAGGTCGAGCTCGAGCTGCGCGACACCCGCGAGCGGCTGCAATCGACCATCGAGGAGTACGAGACCGGGCTCGAGGAGCTGAAGTCGGCCAACGAGGAGCTGGTCTCCGTCAACGAGGAGCTGCAATCGACCAACGAGGAGCTGGAGACCAGCAAGGAGGAAATCCAGTCGATGAACGAGGAGCTCCATACGGTCAATCAGGAGCTCAACGCCAAAGTCGATCTGCTCAACCAAAGCAACAGCGATCTGCGCAACCTGTTCGAGAGCACACGCATCGCCATCGTCTTTCTCGACCGGCAGCTGATCATCCGCAACTTCACCCCGGCGGTGACGAGGCTGTTCAGCCTGCTGCCGACCGACCGCGGCAGACCGTTGGCCGACATCACCAGCCACCTCGACCATCAGGGATTGCACGACGACATCCGCACGGTGGTCGAGACCGGCCAGCCACTCGAGACGCGCGTCTCGACGCGCGACGGCAGCGCCCATTTCATGATGCGGGTCCTGCCCTACCGGGACGACGATCGACTCGACGGCGTGATCATCACCTTCTTCGAGCTGACCGACATCGTCGCCGCCGAGCGCCAGCAGGCCCTGCTCGTGCAGGAGCTCAACCATCGCGTCCGCAACATGCTGGCGGTCGTGACGGTGATCGCCCGCCAGACCGTGGCCCGCCAGAGTTCCCCGGCCGAGTTCGAGGAGGCGTTCATCGGTCGGATCGAGGCATTGGCGCGGGCCTATGGCCTGGTGGCCAAGGAGAAATGGGGAGACGTGCAGCTCCAGGACATCGTCGATGCGGAACTGGAGCCGCACATGATGGGCAACGAATCCAGGTTCAGGATCAAAGGCCCGAGCGTCATGGTCAGGCCCAAGGCAGCGCTGGCGCTGGGGCTGGTGCTGCACGAGCTGGCAACCAACGCGATCAAATACGGGTCGCTCTCGGCCGCCGAGGGCCGCCTGGCGATAGAATGGATGATCCAGCCTTCGACAAATGACCGTTGGCTGTCGCTGGTCTGGAACGAGACGGGCGGACCACCGGCTCGGGAACCAAGCGACAAGGGTTTTGGTTCATTGATGGTCGAAAGGGAAATCCGCCACGAGCTGAGTGGCGAGCTTGACATGGAGTACCGGAAGGAAGGGCTGCAGGTGAGAATTCGCGTGCCCTGGCGCCAGGAATTGCTGGGGTAGCATGCGGTATCGGAGACCGGGGTGACCGAGCTGCGCGGGCATAGGATCATGGTGGTGGAAGACGATGCCCTCGTCGCCTTGGATCTGGAAACGTTGCTGCTGATGGCGGGCTGCGAAGTGGTCGGCCCCATGGCCCGGGTGGATCAGGCATTGTCCGCCGCAGTCAGCATGGAATTCGATGGAGCGCTGCTCGACATCCATTTGCGCGGCGTGCTGGTCTATCCGGTGGCCGACGTGCTTGCCAGCCGCAGGATTCCCTTCATGTTCCTGAGCGGCTATGGCTGCCATGACCTGCCGGAGCGGTTCGGCGGCTGCCCGATCTCGACCAAGCCGTATATCGCCAGGATGCTTCTCGTGAAGCTGGCGGAGGTTCTCGACGGCTCGGGGACCCGGCAGTGAGTTCCGCGGGCATGCGCAACCGCGATCTGATCGTCATCGGCGGATCGGCCGGTGCCATAGAAGCTCTGCGGACCATGGCCCGCAGGTTGCCGGCCGATCTGCCGGCCTCCGTCCTGGTGGTGGTCCACCGCGGCCTCCAGGGTCCCAATCTGCTGGCGACGATCCTCGCCGCCGAGGGTGCTCTGCCGGCCACGACCGCCGAGGAGGGGCAGCCGCTGGAACATGGCCGCATCTATGTGGCGCCTCCGGACCGGCATCTCCTGATAGCGCACGACCATCTGCATGTGCGCCGCGGTCCGCGCGAGAACCGTGCCCGTCCGGCGATCGACCCGCTGTTCCGCTCGGCCGCGGTATGCTGCTCGACGAGGGTGATCGGCGTCGTGCTGAGCGGGATGCTGGACGACGGCTCGTCGGGCCTTGTCGCGATCAAGCGCTGCGGCGGGATCACCGTCATCCAGGACCCCAGGGACGCCGTCTATCCCGAGATGCCGAGGAGCGCCGCGCGGCATGTCGCGGTCGATCACGTGGCGACGTCTCGGGAGCTGGGATCGCTGCTGGATTCGCTGGCTCGCTCGCGCCGGCCTGCGCCGGTCGAGGCGCCCGAGGAGGTCCGCCTCGAAGCTATGATCGCGGCGCAGGAGCTCACCGTCATGCCCGACCGGAAAATGTTCGGCAGCCTGTCGCCGCTGACCTGTCCCGAGTGCAGCGGCGTCATGCAGGAGATGCATGACAGCGGCCTCGTCCGCTATCGCTGCCATACCGGGCATGCGTTCACGCTGGAGACGTTGCGCACGGCGCAGAACGACATATGGGAGCGTACGCTGTACGCGGCGCTCAGGTCGCAGCAGGAACAGGCGATGCTCGCCCGCAGGGTGGCGGAGGAGGCGAGGGCAAGGGAGGAGAAGCGCTCCGCCGAAGAGTTCGACAGAAGGGCGCTCGATTACGAAGAGGGCGCCGAGGTCATCCGGCAGCTGCTGTCGCGACCGCCGATCGTCGATGATCCGGTGCCGGAACCCGAGCTGGTCAACTGAACGGCAGCACCCGCCGATGCCGGCTGCGGGCTGGCTTGTCGATCCTGGGCCGAGGCCGCTTGGATCCGAGGGCGCCCGCCGGCCGTTCCTCGCCATCGGGCGAGGAGGGCAGGGCTTGCTGGATGGAATCGTCGGGTACCTGGAGACGAGCGGCTATTCCGGCATCGCGCTGCTGATGCTGCTCGAGAACGTCTTTCCGCCGATCCCGTCCGAGCTGATCATGCCGATGGCGGGCTACGCGGCGGCCCGCGGCGAGCTGTCGATCGTCGGGGTCGTGCTGGCGGGCACCGCCGGCTCGCTGGCCGGAGCCCTGCTCTGGTACGGCATTGGTCGCTGGGTCGGCTGCGAGCGGCTGAAGCGCTGGGCGGCCGGGCACGGCCGCTGGCTGACGCTGGCGCCCGACGAGATCGACGATGCAGCCGCATGGTTCAGGAGGCATGCAGCGCTGGCGGTGCTGATCGGCCGTCTCGTGCCGGGAGTGCGCACCCTGATCTCGGTGCCGGCCGGCTTTGCGGCCATGCCGTTGGCTCGCTTCACGGTGTATACCGCAATCGGCACGGCAGCCTGGACCGCCCTGCTGGCCTTGGCCGGCTATCTTCTTGGCGAGCATAACCGCAAGGTCGCGGACTGGTTCGATCCGCTGGCGCATGTGGTCATGCTGGTGCTGGCGGCGATCTATCTCTATCGCGTCGTCACCTTCAGGCGCCGCACCACCTCCTGAGCGTCAGGCCGCACCGGGCCGCGCGAGGATGATGCCGGCGCCCAGCAGGCAGCAGGCGCTGCCGGCGACATCGTAGCGGTCCGGCACCACGCCCTCGACCAGCCACAGCCAGCCCAGTGACGCCACGATGTAGATGCCGCCATAGGCGGCGAAGGCGCGGCCGGCGGCGTCGGTCGGCACCAGCGCCAGGAGCCAGGCGAAGGCGATCAGCAGCGCGATGCCGGGTGCCAGCCACGGCATCGGGACCGAGCCGCGCATCCAGGCCCAGAAGGCGAAGCAGCCGCCGATCTCGGCCAGGGCCGCCGCGACATAGATGATGGCGGTCCTCGTCACGCGGAATCTCCCATCCCTTGCGTCATCCCCTGGTGCCACGGGGTGCGCTCGTCGGCCAAGCGCGCTAGATAGCCCGGCAAAGGGCCGTCCATCGGGAGACACTTCATGGCCACCGCCGCCAAGTCCACCGCATCCGCCTCGGCGCGGCACGCCGCCTTCGACTGGCAGGATCCGTTCCAGCTGATGGCCCAGCTCGGCGACGAGGAGCGGCTGGTCCGCGAGACCGCCGCCGAATACTGCCAGGCCAAGCTGATGCCCCGGGTGCTCGAGGCCAACCGGCACGAGATCTTCCACCGCGAGATCATGAGCGAGATGGGCGAGCTGGGGCTGCTCGGTCCCACCATCCCGGAGGAATATGGCGGGGCGGGGGTCGGCTACGTCTCCTACGGCCTGGTGGCGCGCGAGGTCGAGCGGGTCGATTCCGGCTACCGCTCGGCGATGAGCGTGCAGTCCTCGCTGGTGATGCACCCGATCTACGCCTATGGCGACGAGAGCCAGCGCAAGCGTTGGCTGCCCAAGCTGGCGACGGGCGAGCTGGTCGGCTGCTTCGGCCTCACCGAGCCCGATTTCGGCTCCGATCCCGGCGGCATGCGCACCCGCGCCCGCAAGGTCGACGGCGGCTGGCGGCTTTCCGGCTCCAAGAACTGGATCACCAACAGCCCGATCGCCGACCTCTGCGTCGTCTGGGCCAAGGACGATGCCGGCGACATCCGCGGCTTCGTCGTCGAGCGTGGCACCAGGGGGCTGGAGACGCCCAAGATCGAGGGCAAGTTCAGCCTGCGTGCCTCGATCACCGGCATGATCATGCTGGATGACGCCCTGGTACCCGACGATTGCCTGCTGCCCAACGTCAAGGGCCTCAAGGGGCCATTCGGCTGCCTCAACCGGGCGCGCTACGGCATCGCCTGGGGGACGATGGGGGCGGCCGAGTTCTGCTGGCATGCCGCCCGGCAATACACCCTCGACCGCAAGCAGTTCGGCCGGCCGCTCGCCGCCAACCAGCTGATCCAGAAGAAGCTCGCCGACATGCAGACCGAGATCGCCCTCGGCCTCAACGCCTGCCTCACCGTCGGCCGGCTGTTCGACGCCGGGCAGATGACGCCGGAGGCCATCTCGCTGATCAAGCGCAACAATTGCGGCAAGGCCCTGGACATCGCCCGCGTGGCCCGGGACATGCACGGCGGCAACGGCATAGCCGACGAATATCACGTGATCCGCCACGTGATGAACCTCGAGGCGGTCAACACCTACGAGGGCACCCACGACATCCACGCGCTGATCCTCGGCCGGGCGCAGACCGGCATCCAGGCCTTCACCGGCGCATGACCGGCGCCCTCGACGGGGTCAGGGTTCTCGACCTCAGCCGCGTCCTGGCCGGTCCCTGGGCGGCGCAGAACCTGGCCGATCTCGGTGCCGAGGTCGTCAAGGTCGAGCGGCCGGGCACGGGCGACGACACGCGCGGCTGGGGGCCGCCCTGGCTCATGGACGCCGAGGGCCGGCCGACCAGCGAATCGGCCTATTTCCTCTGCGCCAACCGCGGCAAGCGCTCGGTCACCATCGACTTCACCAGGCCCGAGGGGGCGGAGCTGATCCGCCGGCTCGCCGCCGACAGCCATATCGTGATCGAGAACTTCAAGGTCGGCGGCCTGGCGAAATACGGCCTCGACTGGCCGAGCCTGCGCCGGGTCAACCCGAGCCTGGTCTATTGCTCGATCACCGGCTTCGGCCAGGACGGCCCCTATCGCGACCGTGCCGGCTACGACTTCATGATCCAGGGCATGGGCGGCCTGATGTCGGTCACCGGCACCGAGGCCGAGCCGATGAAGGCCGGCGTGGCGCTGTGCGACGTGCTCACCGGCATGTACGCCACCGTGGCGGTGCTGGCGGCGCTGCGCCATGCCGAGCGCACGGGCGAGGGGCAGCAGATCGACATCGCGCTGTTCGACGTGCAGGTGGCGACGCTCGCCAACCAGGCGCTCAACTTCCTCGCCACCGGCCGCAACACCCGCCGCTGGGGCAACGCCCATCCCAACATCGTGCCCTACCAGGCCTTCGCCACCGCCGACGGCCACGTCATCCTGGCGGTCGGCAACGACGCCCAGTTCCGCCGCTTCTGCGAGGTGGCCGGCCAGCCCGGGATGGCGGCCGACCCGCGCTGGCGGAACAACGCCGCGCGCGTCGCCGACCGTGAGAACCTGACCGCGCTGATCGCCCGGCTCTTCATGGCTCGGCCCAGCGCGTTCTGGCTGCGCGAGCTGGAGGCGGTGGGCGTTCCCTGCGGCCCGATCAACGAGCTGTCCGAGGTCTTCGCCGACCCTCAGGCGCAGGCTCGCGGCCTGCGCGTCGACCTGCCGCACCCGCTGGCCGGCACCGCACCGGGCGTGGCCAGCCCGATGCGGCTGTCGGCGACGCCGGTGGCCCACGACCGCGCCCCGCCGACGCTGGGGGCCGATACCGTCGAGGTGCTGAAGGCCCGCCTGGCCCTGGCCGAGGCCGAGGTCGAGCGGCTGCGCGGCTCAGGCATCGTCTGAGGCGGCCAGCTCATCGAGCTTGGCCCTGGCGAGTGCCGTGAACTCGCCGTCCGGGTACCGCTCGAGATAGGCCTCGAGCATGGCGGGATTGTCGCTGTCCTTCACGCTGTCCCAGAAGGTCAGCTCGACCATGGTGTCGGCGTCGAGGGCCGGCGCCTGCGGCTTCGACAGGGCGGCGATCCGGTTGCGGGCCATCGCCGCCATCTCGCCGTCGGGGAACTGCTCGAGAAAGTCGAGATAGGAGGCGACGTCATCGTTGCGGCTGGCCGCCTGCCAGGAGGCCAGCTCCATGGCCGCCGCCACGGCTGCCGGATCGGGCGGCGTGTCGGCCGGCGGAGCCTCGGCGGCGGTGCCGTCGGCGATCACCCGGAAGGCCCGCACCGGCCTCGCGATGTTCTTGACCTTCTGCTCGCCGAGGTCGTCGAAGCGGAACGCTCCGAGATGGCGGATCTGGTCACGCACGCCGCGCGACACGCAGATGCCGCCGGCCTCGGCCAGCGTCTGCAGCCGGGCGGCGATGTTGACCCCGTCGCCGAAGATGTCGCCGTCCTTCACCATGACGTCGCCGACATTGACGCCGATGCGGAACCGCATGGGCGGTATCCCGGCCTCGGCCTCCTGCAGCTCGGCCGTGGCCTCCTGCATGCGCACGGCACAGCGCACGGCGTCGACGACGCTGGCGAACTCGGCCAGCACGCTGTCGCCGGCGGTGTTGGCGATGCGGCCGCGGAACTCGGCGATCAGCTCGTCGACCACGGCGCGATGGCGGGAAAGCGAGGCCAGTGCCGCCTCCTCGTCGGCTGCCATCAGACGGCTGTAGCCCTCGACGTCGGCGGCGAGGATGGCGACCAGCTTGCGTTCCAGGGTGGGCGCTTCCATGTCGGCTCGATCTGTCGGTCTGGCGCTAACGTGCGAAGCCGGCAGGGGTTTCGCGCCGCTACTCGGCCGGGCGGCTCTGTGGCCTGCCCGCCATTTCGGCACCGGCGTCCGCCGGCAGCCTGATGAAGCTGAGCAGCGAGCAGGCCGAGATCACCGCCACGATCAGGAAGGCCAGGGTGAAATCGCCGGGCGCGAGGCCGTGCTCGCCCGAGGTCGAGGCGGTGAGGTGCAGCAGCAGCGCCCCGGTGCCGGCGCCGACGCTGAGCGAGAGCTGCTGGCCCATCGAGGCGAAGCTCGTGGCCCGGCTCATCATCGTCGGCTCGATGTCGGCATAGGTGACGGCGTTGACGCAGGTGAACTGGAGCGAGCGGAAGAAGCCGCCGACCAGCAGCAGCGTCACGATCACGGTATAGGGCATGGAAGGCTGGAACAGGCCGATGCAGCCGAGCAGCAGCGAGCTGACCACGGCGTTGACCAGGAGCACCGGCCGGAAGCCGAACAGCCTGACGATCGGCCGCGCCGTCACCTTCATCGACATCGCACCCAGTGCCGAGGTGAAGGTGAGCAGGCCGGACTGGAACGCCGACAGGCCGAAGCCGAGCTGCAGCATCATCGGCAGCAGGAACGGGATGGCGCCCACCCCGACGCGGAAGAGGAAGGCGCCGACCTGGGCGTCGCGGAAGGTAGCGACCTTCAGCAGCCGCAGCTCGAGCACGGGGTTGGACATGCGCGCGGCGTGCCGGGCGTAGAGCGACAGCATGAGGATGCCGAAGGCGAACAGGGCCAGGATGGCCGAGCCCGGCACGATGTTGCGGCCGATGGTCTCGAAGCCGGCGACCACCCCGATCAGCCCGAGCGCGCACATCAGGAAGCCCAGCCCGTCGAAGGGCGGCGGCCGCGGCACCTCGATCTTCGGGATGAAGCGGGTGACGAGCAGGATGCCGACGATGCCGATCGGCACGTTGATCCAGAAGATCCAGTGCCAGGAGAAATAGGTGGTGATGAAGCCGCCGACCGGCGGCCCGAGCACCGGCCCGATCAGCGCCGGCATCGTCATCCACGCCATGGCCTGGATCAGCTCGGACTTGGGCGTCGAGCGCAGCAGGATCAGCCGGCCCACCGGCATCATCATCGCCCCGCCCATGCCTTGCAACGAGCGGGCCAGCACGAAGCCGCCGAGCGAGTGGCTGAGCCCGCAGCCGATCGAGCCGGCGACGAAGACCAGGATGCCCAGCCGCAGCACGTTGCGGGCGCCGAACCGGTCGGCGACCCAGCCGCTGATCGGAATGAACACGGCGAGGCTGAACAGGTAGCAGGTGATGGCGAGGCTCAGGCGCAAGGGGCTCTCGCCCAGCGACGCCGCGATTGAGGGCAGGGCGGTGGCGATGATCGTGGAGTCGAGATTCTCCATGAACAACGCCGAGGCGATGATCAGCGGAACGATCCGCCGGGTATGCACGGGCGCCGTCAGTTCCATCGGTCCTGGCACGCTGGGGCTCGTCGCAACGGCAACGCGCTTCGTTGCATCCGGATCCCTGATCCAGGGCTGTCGCCGGACGCGGTCGAGCCGCTAGACTGCGCCCGGCGAATTGCTTTGAAAAGGCTGGCCGTCATGCTCGCCCGTTGCCGGATCCTGCTGCTCGCGGCGCTGCTGCCGGCCTGCTCCGCCGGCCATCCGCCGCCGCCCGTCTTTCCCCAGCGCCAGGCCTGGACGCCGGAGGAGCGCATCGCCGAGGACACCGGCAGCGACATCGTCAACGTCATCGGTACGCCGTTCTTTGCCCTGTTCAAGGGCGTGGGCTGCGTCGCCAGCGTGGTGGTGGCGACGCCAGTCGCCGTGGGTCTCGGTCTCGGCGCGCGCGAGGACCGCGCCCTGATCCGTGCGGATCTCGACAAGGGGGTCGGCGCCAATTGCGGCGGCTCCTACGCGCTCGGAAGCTGGTAGGCGGTCAGGACGCGCCGCCGCGCAGGGCCGGCACGGCCCGGCACAGCGCCTGGCCCATCTCATGGCCGAGCCGTGCCGGCCCGTCGCCCAGGAGGTGGTCGTCGTCGAACCAGATGCCGTCGGCGAACAGCCGCGGATGCGCCTGAGGGTCGCCCATGTTGACGATCGGCACATTGCCGAAGGCGCCCCTGGCCCCGGCCTCGACGATCGAGGCGCTGTCGTCGACCACGCCGCGGATCGCCTGCGGCAGCAGAGTCAGCACCACGATCGGCGCCACGCGGCGGGCGTCGGCGATCTGCTCGCGCATGTGGTCCAGCCGCATCTCGGACAGCGGTGCCGCGGCCGCGGGACGGGAGCGAAGCTCGACCAGCCGCTCTGCGAACTCGCTCCAGTCCATGCGGTCGGCGCGGGCCTTCAGCAGCGGCGAGACCTCCTCCTCCAGCGGGACGAAGCCGTCGCGCCCGAGGTCGATGGTGAAGCCGTCCGCCGGCACTTCCGGCGGGGCCTGCGCCACCAGCCTGCCGATCTCGCCGGGGCCGATCTGGTAGTAGAGGTAGCCCAGCACCTCGTGGATCATGTCGACGCCCCAGTTGAGGCGGCTGCGCGCCGAGGTCGCCAGCGCCTGATAGGACAGCCAGAGCTGGTGCGGCTCGACATGGCCCAGGCGGTGGCGGTCGCTGCCGAGATAGCGCAGCGTCCGCAACGGCAGCTGCGGCCGCTCGATCAGCACCGCCCGCCAGTGCCTGCCGGGGACCGCCGCCAGCGTCTCGGTGAGCCAGCTCAGCTCGGCGGCGGTGAGGCCCGGCACGCCGAAATTGAAGCTGCGCAGCGGGCAGCCGGCGCCGCGCAGGCCGGCGTCGAGCGAGGCGGGGTCGATGTCGTAGTGGAAGCGGCTGGAGCCCACGAGCACGACGTCGTAGTCGCCGGCGTGGGCGCGCAGGAAATCGAGCTTGTGGCTGATGATCGCCGTGCGCGGCTCGCCGGCGAAGCCGCGCGCCAGCCGGTTGAGCGGCCAGGCCACCGCGACATAGCCGAGCAGACCCACCGCCAGCAGGGCGGCGATCCTCTGCCACGATCGCCAGCGCACTCTCCCGATGCGCAACCCAGTCGCCGCCAGCACGCTTCGATCCCGCCTTCCGTCCCGCTCCGCCCGGCTCGCCGGGGCTAGGCGCCTATAGCATCGGATAGAGCGGCCGTCCGCCACCGCCGAGATGCACGGACGTCATGCCAGACCCCTGGCAAAGCGGCGCATCGCTGGTGTAAGGCCGACGCAGCCCGATATCGCAAAAAGGCACCAGGGAGGCCCAAGCGTGAAGCCGGACGTCCTCGTCATCTTCCCGAACCGCCCGAAGGCGATGGCCGAGCTCGATGCCGCCTACGC
>JRYC01035223.1_pt1 | contig 10430 bp, 8 predicted proteins | sample 235301 | NCBI WGS metagenome assembly JRYC01 (sample SAMN03074211, study PRJNA261470) | activated sludge metagenome | biome: Common Effluent Treatment Plant; feature: Wastewater; material: Activated sludge; isolation source: activated biomass of a common effluent treatment plant treating...
ATTCAACAACCAGCCTTTCTACGAAGATAATTCCGTCTTCTCCTTCCCCACCGGCAATACCGCCAATTTCGCCTGGTCGGTGAGCTTCAATTATGCCGGCGCCAAGTCGGCGGGCAGCCGCTATCGCATCGACGGCGGCGCGTGGACGGAATACTCCACCAGCGTCGAGTCATTGGAGCTGGCCAATATCACGCCCGGCGCTCATACCTTCGAAGTGCAATACCGCGATGTTGGCGGCGTGGAAAGTGATGTCCTAAAATTTGAATACGAAGTGGTCGCGGCAACCTTCAACGCCGGCGTTTTGGTGGTGGATGACGGCAACGGCCAGTTGGCAGGCCGTCCGCCGGCAACCGGCGATGCCAATGCCGATAATTTTTATTCGCAAGTGTTGACTGCCGTGGGCGCGCGCTTTGCTTTGTGGGACGTTTTGACCCAGGGCGCGCCGACACCCAAGAAAGGGTTTGGCAATTACTCCACCGTCATTTGGCAGAGTGATGAAGCCACCTCGGTAACCCTGCCGCGGCAGCTTCAGCTTTTGGGTGATTACCTCACTGTTGGCGGAAATCTCTGGGTGGCGGGCTGGCGCAGCGTCAACCAAATTGCCGGCACGACCCCGGTCGCCAATTTCGATCCTTCCCAGCCGAATGCGGCGGCCACATATGCCTTTGTTTGGAATTACCTGAAAGTGGCTTCAACGCGCCAAACGCCGGGCAATGTGTTTGAATTTGCCGGTGCAGCGGGCGCTAGCGGCTATCCGAATATCAATGTTGATGCGACCAAAAATCCCATTCCCAACCGGGCCGGCTTGTCGCCGATCGACGTCTTCACCGTGCGCGCCGGCGTGGCTGGTGCGGAAGCGGTTTACACCTTCAATGCTGCCACCAGCGCCCCGGACTTTCAAGGCGCGCCTGTCGGCATCAAGTATAGCGGCAGCGATTTTAACACCTTCACGATGGGATTTCCGTTCTATCATTTGAATAGCGCGGACGCGGAAGCCGCGGCGCGCAAAATTTTGCAGGACTTTGGAGAGCTTTAAGCGCTTTCAAATTGGCATCACGGGCCGGCCATTTTTTTATGATCGGCCCGTGATTTTGTGAAAAAAGTTCTGGACAAAATAGAAAAGACTCTTTATTTTTGCAGCGTTACTCACACAGTTCCAGTGATACGACATTCTCACTTACGGCTGTCTCAAGCAACTCATGCCCCAAAACCCAAGCGGGTTTCTTGCCCGAAGTCGCGAATCGGGCTGCTTCATCACATTGCTCTGATCCATCCCGCTGACTGATTGACGAAAGGAGGTGAAGTTGTCTCCTGTTAGTTGAATCACGTTGACGTCGTCCGATTAATCAATTCATTAAACTCACGTTCACCACATGTTAAATCCGTGGAGGGTAGTACCGATGCGTAAAACTCTTGCTACGCTCGTTGTATTGTGTTTTGCCGTTGCTGTCTTTGCTGGAGATCGCAAGGATCGCCAGAAAGTCAGCGTGGCTGACATGACGAAGGCCATTGATGGTACCGAAGTCAGCCTTGAGAAAAAACAACCCAGGCCTCAAATTGCCGGCCCCAATGCCATGGGCCCGGGCGTTTTGTTGATGGATAGCGGTTACGATTATTCCGGCAACGGCAATATGCAGCAAAACATCATCAACTATGGCGATGGCACGTTCGCCGTTGCCCGTATGGCATCCTCTGACCCTGTCGGCATAGCCGATCGCGCCTCTTGGTTTGCTTATTTTGACGGCACCTCATGGAGCCCGATGACCAAGGTCGAAGCAGCCAGCCGCGGCTGGACGGATACGGACGTCATGCCCGATGGCCGTCAAGTCATTATTTCACATGTCGGCAATGAGCTTAACGTCGATGTTCTTCCTGGTCTGGGAATTTGGACGAGTAGCATCACCGGTTACATCGCAGGTGCAACCGATCATATTTGGCCAAAACTTGCTGTGGATGGCGCCGGCAACGTGCATGTTGTCAGCACCATCCGCGCGGCGATCTCTGGCGCGCGTTTTGGCCAATATTATCCGGTTTATAGTTCGTCGACTGATGAAGGCGGTTCGTGGAATCACAGATTCATTTTTGGCGATCCCTTCACCGATCTGGATACGACCGACGGCAAATGGCAGGGCTTTTCGATCGATAACTATCCGATCGAGGCTTGGGGCAACAAGGTTGCAACCATGGTGGTGCCGCGCAACACCCCAGGCATTGTTCACGATGTTATGCTGGCCGAATCGGAAGATAACGGCGCGACTTGGAACGTGCGTTCGATCAGGAGCTGGCCGCGGTTGCCTGCCGCCGGTGATGGCGATTTTCGCCCAAGCCAGGGTGTAGATTTGGCTTACGATAACAATGGNNCGGCGAACTATTTGATCCAACTGGACAGCGCAGGTACGGGCGCTGATGTTTTTCACAGTCAGACGGCGCCGATGCGGCATTGGAGCGAGGCCACGGGCTGGACCGACATGCTTACGTTTCAAGATATCCCGGGCTATAATCCCGCTGAGGATATCTTCAGCGGCGATGCCGTTAATTCTGCCGGTGCCGGCAACAACACCTTGCTGAAGTCGCCGAGTATCGGATTCGATGCCGATAACAATATGTATGTCACCTTCAACACGCCTTCGCCCGGTGATTCGCTCCCGGATGGTACGAATCTCATGGATGTCTATGTTGTCGGGTCAGGCGATGGTGGAGCGACATGGGGTCCCGCGGTATTGATTACTGAGGAACGCGGCCTGGAAGATAGCGATGCCTCTCTGGCGAGGCGTGTCGACGACAATCTGCACATTGTTTATTTTTCCGACCCTCAGTTTGGAAACAGCAGCACCAGCGGCGCTCCGCCCTACCGTACCAACATCATGTATTACGCTTTTGCCAAGGCGAACATCCCCTTGACCAGCACCAGTGTTGCGGACAAAGACCCCGCCGTGATTCCGGCGTCGTTTGCGTTGCATCAAAATTACCCGAATCCCTTTAACCCTTCCACAACCATTACGTTTGAGTTGCCATTGACGACCCGTGTGACGTTGAGCATTTTCGACGTCACCGGCAAACGCGTGGCAACACTGGTGAATGGCACAATGCCTGCCGGCAAGCATTCTGTGGTCTGGGATGCCGCCAAGAAAATGGCGTCAGGCGTATATGTCGCCCAGCTTGAAGGCCAAGGGATTTCCGCCCGCATGAAGATGACCTTGATGAAATAAGGCAGGATTGTTGTTTGTGAGCTATTTCATCTTGTGAATTTGCGAGACCCCTAGCTGCAAATAGCGAAGGGGTCTCTGCTTTTGATAAATACGCTCACAATGTTCGTAGGCTCGCCAGAAGTTCAGATGATCGATTTTTTAGATTTTTGTTCTTGCTTGAGTCGTTGAAAAAGTATTGAACCCATTATTTGAGAGGGCAATAATGAAAATTGTCAACATTTTTTTAGTCGCGCTGCTTTTGACTTCTGTCAGTTCCGTATTTTCCGGCGACAAGAAGAAAAGTATGAAATATACGCAATACGTCCCCTACGTGGATAAGGCGAGTTTTACACCTAAAAAGGTCGATTTGAGCGGCGTCAAGAAAGTTTCTTCCTCGCCCGGAGTTTCAGTGGTCGGTGGGCTGGCAAACACGTATTATGATTTTCAAACCAATGGCGGGGATGAGCATCGTGTTCACGTCTTGCCGGATGGTTCTGTCCACGTGGTATACATGGGAGGCACCAATCGTGCTGCGATCGGGGATGCCAGCCGCGGCAGTTTTTATGCGTTCAGCGATGACTTTGGCGAAACCTTCACGAATCTCGGCCGCGTCGAGTTCGAGCGCGCGGGCTTTCCCAGCCTGGGCGTGACCAGCGAAGGGTACGCCCTCATTGTTTCGCATACCGGAGCCGTCCTTGGTACGAGTCTTTTCGTTGATGCGCTTCCCGGTCTCGGTATTTTTACATCGTATGATGCGCCGCGCGCTCCCATTGAATGCATCTGGCCCCGTGCGGCCGTCTCGACGAACAATCGCGTTATTTTCTATGGCTCTTCAGGTGGAACGGAAGTCCAGGGCAATACCTGGAATGCCCTGGATTTGGGAACCTCCAGTTTTGCTTTTACGGAAAATCAGCCCTTGTTCCCGGATGTTGGCAACGAGATTCGCGGCAGCATCGCCGCCAGCGCCGGCGGCAAAGTTGCCCTGGTGCTCATCAACGGCTTCAACCCTCCGCCTGTGGCAGACTTCGGCAACAACAATATCATTATGCGTGAATCCACGGATGGCGGCTTGACGTTTGGCGATCCTGTTAATGTCACGGGCTATCCCTCGGATACCACCTCTGTGCATGAAGCTTTCTGGCTTGGAATTAGCGCGATTTACATTGGTGAAGAGCTGCATATCGTTTGGAACGAAGTCATTGATCAGGTTCCGGGAGATGCGGGTATTTCTTACTTTGGCCCGGATCTCCGCATTAAACATTGGGCTGCGAGCGTCAATGGCGGCGTGCCCACAACAGCCGCGCGTTGGGATTCCGTTCATTTTTCAATCAATCAAACGGAAGGCGTTAATCATCTGCCTCTTGACTATCCCAGCATCGGCGTTGATGAAAATGGCATTCTGACGGTTGTATTCACGGGTTTTTCCGGGGATACCTTGAATGCTGATCCGGTATCCGGTTATGCGTATGGAGATATCTGGGCAGTTTCGTCTGCGAACAATGGGCTGCTTTGGGGTNNAATAGCGTCGATATGGATGATCGCTATCCCTACATCTCAAGTTGGAATGAGTCCGGCAAGATTAACGTGATGTACATGTCGGATTCTGTTGCCGGTTCGTTTGCGTTCACCGATGGCGCTCCCGTTTCCACGCCGGATTTCTTGTTCTTGAAGGTCGATCATCCCTCAACAGAACCCTACGATTTCTATGCGACCGCCGTTGAGGACAAAACACCTGCGGTGCCAGAGAGATTCAGCCTGGAGCAAAACTACCCCAATCCCTTCAACCCTTCAACGAACATTGCATTTACTTTGGCCAAAGCTGAAAACGCGAAGCTTGAAATTTTTAATACAATTGGCCAGAGAGTTGCGACATTGGTTAATGGAAAACTCCCGGCGGGCCAGCACAATATCACGTGGGATGCCAAAGACATGCCTTCGGGTATTTATTTCTATAAACTCGAAGCTGGCACGTTCAGTCAAGTGAAGAAAATGATCCTCGCAAAATAATTTAGCGCTTGCTCGAAAACCGTTCTGATTTGAAAACGAACAATCGCAAGATTTGATGGATTATTATGCTGGTGTTTCTTACCCTCGGGATGCAGTTTGCGCCCGAGGGTTTTTCATTAATCCTGTTATCCAGATGAAAACCAAATCCAAAAAGAAAAAAACACCGGCGAAATCTTCACGCGCTGCCGTTGCGCCTCGCCATCGGCGGCAAACGCGCCGGATGATCGCCGGCGCAATTTTAGCGGCCATCGTCATTACGGTGGCCGTTTTCGTTCAACAACGCGAGCCTATGCTGGTGACGCCCGCATTTGACGGCGACCGCGCATATGCACTGTTGCAGCGCCAATGTGATTTCGGACCGCGTGTGCCGGGCACCGTGGCGCACGATGAGACGCGCGCTTTTCTCGTTGCCGAATTGCAAAAATTTTCCGATAATGTCGTCGAGCAATCGTTTGAGCATACGATCGACCGCCTGCAACAGACGGTTACGCTGACGAATATCATCGCCGGATTCAATTTGCAGGCGGGCCGCCGCGTGCTGCTTTGCGCGCATTGGGATTCGCGCCCATGGGCCGATCAAGACCCGGACTCCAGCCGGCATCATGAGCCGGTTATGGGCGCGAACGACGGCGCTTCCGGCGTTGCGGTGTTGCTTGAAATTGCGGCGGTGCTCAAAGCGAATCCGCCTTCGGTGGGTGTTGATTTGATCTTGTTCGACGGCGAAGATTTTGGCGCGCCCGGTGAATCGCGCAGCTATGCCATCGGCGCGCAGCATTTCGCCGCCACCAAAGATGCGCGCTACAATCCCATGTTCGGCATTTTGCTCGACATGGTGGGCGATCGCGATTTGACGATCTATCAAGAAGGAAATTCGGTGCGCTTCGCCAGCAGCGTGGTCGAGCGCGTGTGGAACCTGGCCAGCCGCTTGGGCGTCAATGAATTCATGCCGGGCGTGCGCCACGAGGTTTTCGATGATCATGTGCCGCTGCTCGAAACCGGCATTCCGGTGATCAATCTCATCGATTTTGATTATCCCTACTGGCACACCACGGCCGACACGCCGGATAAGTGCAGCGCCGAGAGTTTGGCAAAAGTCGGCAAAGTTGTGCTGGCTGCGGTATACAATGTTGAATGAAGGATTCGCCGTATTTTTGCTAATGTTTCGCCAACCGAATGAAAATCGCAATAAAACTTGAGAGTTCGCGCAACCATATGAAGCTGCGACGCCGATTTCTTATCTTCATTTTCCTGTCATGGTTTGGCGCGGCGGGTTTTGCGCAAGAGGTGCGCATTGCCATTGATTCCCTGCAGATCGAGTCCGGCCGATTGATGATTGATTTTCATGTGGACAGCCTGCTTACCAATCAATTGATCTCCGGCATGCAGCGCGGCATCACCTCCTCAGCGCGGTTTCGCGTGCAGCTCTGGCGCAAATCCGGCTGGCTGTTCAACGCCCTCGCTGCGGAACGCGAGTTTCAAGTCAAATCGACGTTCGAGCCGTGGGAAAGCAAGTTTTTTGTGCAAAGCGCCGGCGAACGGCGCTTGACCAAGTCATTGGATTTCGTGCGCAGCAGTTGGGAACGGCACCGCCGGCTGGTTGTGGCAGATTCCAGCCAACTGAGCGCAAAGGCGCGCTACTATATCGTGATTGAAATCGTGCTCGAACCGGTGTCGCGCGAATCGTTGCAGGAAATTCGCGGCTGGCTCTCGGGCGAGGTGAAGGGCATGCGCTCGCAAGATTCCACGGATACTGGACCGCCGCCGCCAGCAAGCGGGTTGCGCTCACGCGTGTTCGATACCGTTGTGGACCTTACCGGTTTCGGCGCGCATGTGATGTCTGTGAAGTCAAAACAGTTTCAAATCGATCCAAACGGCAGGATTAATTTTGCACCGCCCTGAACGATGGCTGCGTTTTTTTCGCTTGAGCGAGTCACAACGATTTTGGTTTATAATATAAGGGATCATTATTATGCCAACGGACAACGTGGAGCGGGCTGCGAGGTTGGCGAGCTTCGATCTCGGCACGAATACATTTTTGCTGCTGATTGCCGAGATCAAAGACGGGCAAATCATAATCATGCCGATTGATGAGCGGGAAACCATCGTGCGCCTCGGCAAGGGCGTCGATGCTGCGGGCAATCTGAATGAAGAGGCCATGCAACGCGGTTTGGAATGCTTGCAGGAGTACCGCCGCCTCACCGTCGAGCATCAGTGTGAGAAAATCGTGGCGGTGGGCACCAGCGCCTTGCGGCAGGCGGCAAACCGGCAGGAGTTTTTGCAGCGCGCGCAACGCGAAACCGGTGTTGCCATTCACGTCATCTCCGGCGAAACTGAAGCGCGCTTGACATATCTCGGCGCATTATCGAACAAGCAAGATCTGGCCGAGCCGGTGGCCATTATTGACATTGGCGGCGGCAGCACGGAAGTGGTGATCGGCACACTCGATGAACTTGAACAGGCGCAAAGCCTCGAAATCGGCTCGGTTCGGCTCACCGAACGGTTTTTGTTGAGCGATCCTCCCGCAGCGGAGGAAACGGCTGCCGTGCGCCGGCATGCCGAAGCGATGATGCAGCAAAGCTGGGCGGGACAGGATTTCTACAAAGTGCGCAGCCTCGTTGGCACGGCCGGCACGATCACGACGTTGGCTGCCATGGCGCAAAAAATGAGAGATTATGATCCGGCTCAAATCGACCGCTTTTTGTTGACTAAGAAAACGTTGCGCAGCCTGGCGGCGGAATTGGCGGCGTTGACGCTGGCGGAACGCAAGAGGTTGCCGGGCTTGCCGCCGGCGCGCGCCGATGTCATTCTTGCCGGCGCTTTGATTCTTGAAACGTTTATGGATCTCTATGATTTCGATGAAATCATTGTGAGCCATCGTGGGTTGCGGCACGGAGTCTTGCTGGGGGAAGATGTGATACTGGAAGCCCAAGTGTGAACAGCGCCGATGGCCGGTTGCTCGATTCGTGTCAGACCAAAAGCCTGCCCTTGAGCTTGTGTTTGAGCATTTCGCGGGCGCGAAAAATGCGCGCTTTCACCGTGCCCAGCGGAACATGGGTCAGCTCGGCAATTTCTTCGTAGGATTTTTCCTCGGTGTGCCGCAGAATGATGGCCTCGCGGTAATGATCCGGCAGCTCGGCAATCGCTTGCGCGATGAGAGAGGATTTCTCGGTGGAGAGCAAATCGTGATCGGTCGTGGCGTGAACGTCGGCGTACTCGCGCTTCAGTTCGCCTTCTTTGGATTGAATCGGCTTGTCGATGGAATAGGTTTGCAGTTTCTTCTTGCGCAGATGATCGATGGTGGTGTTGATCGCGATTTTGTAGAGCCAGGTGGAAAAGGCGAATTCCTTGTTGAACGTGTGCAGCGCGGTAAACGCCTTCATGAAGGATTCTTGCAGCAAATCCTCGGTTTCCTCGCGATTGTGCACCATGTTGTAGAGCAGATTATAAAGCGGGCCGCGATGCCGCGCCATCAGATCGGCATATGCCTTTTGGTCGCCCGTCAATGCTTTTGCGATCAGGGGTGCGTCGGATTTGGGGGTCGCCATAGCGCTCGCGAAGATTCTCGGATTTTTTGCCGAAGAATCTAATTGAAAATCGTCTAACAATCAAGCGAAAAGGCGGCGCCGCCGCCGCCGGCATAAAAATGGACGCCAAGATAATTCTAGAAATGATGATGCGGCACGGGAGCATGGCTTCATGATTTGCGGAATCGGCATCGACCTGGTCGAAGTTGCCCGCATGGAAACGATGCTGGCGCGTTGGCAAAAGCGCTTTCTTGCGAGAGTTTTTACTCCGCAGGAAATCGCGCAATGCGAGGCGCGAATGCATCGCGCTGCTTCTTATGCCGCGCGCTTTGCTGCGAAAGAGGCCTTTGCCAAGGCCTTGGGCACGGGGTGGGACGAGCATTTTTCCTGGCAGGATTTTTCCATTGGAAACGACGCCGCGGGCAAACCGATTCCAATTTTAAGCGCCCGCATGCAAGCGCGACTGGCAAATGTCAAAATTCATGTCAGCTTGACGCATTCCGAACATTATGCTTCCGCTGTGATTGTTTTTGAGAAATGACCCAAGCAAGGAGTCAAAAAGGTGCAACTCGCTTTTTTCAGCACCAAACCATATGATCGCCATTTTTTCAGCGCGGCCAATCAACCTCACCAACACCAACTCACTTTTTTCGAGCCGCGCTTGACGGAAGAAACGAGCCGTCTGGCCGTGAACGTCGAAGGCATTTGCGCGTTTGTCAATGATCAACTCAATGTGAGGGTCTTGCAGCAACTCGCACAACAAGGCGTGCGCTTGTTGGCATTGCGCAGCGCCGGCTACAATCATGTTGATTTGAACACGGCGCACGAATTGCGTCTTGCCGTTGTGCGCGTGCCGGCATATTCGCCTTATGCCGTGGCGGAACATACTGTGGGCCTGATCCTGGCCCTGAATCGCAAGATTCATCGCGCTTTCGCGCGCGTGCGCGAGGGCAATTTTGCGCTGGAAGGTTTGCTCGGGTTTGATTTGCACGGCCGCACGATCGGCATTGTGGGCACGGGAAAAATCGGGGCGACCGTGACGAAAATCATGGCGGGATTCGGCTGCCGCTTGCTGGCTTACGATCCTTTTCCCAATCCCGAATGTGTTGCATTGGGCGCGCAATATGTCGCCTTGCCTGCATTGCTGGAGGAATCCGACATTGTAACGCTGCATTGCCCGCTCATGCCGGAAACCCATCATATGATTGATGCGAAATCGTTGCGGCATTTCAAATCGGGCGCGATGCTGATCAATACCAGCCGCGGCGCGCTGATCGACACCGGCGCCGTGATTCACGCCCTGAAGTCCGGCAAGATCGGTGCGCTGGGATTGGATGTTTATGAAGAAGAAGCGGATATGTTTTTTGAAGATTTGTCGAATCGCATGATTCAAGATGATGTGTTTGCCCGCTTGCTCACGTTTCCGAATGTCATTATCACCGGCCACCAGGCTTTTTTCACGCAGGAAGCGCTCGCCAATATTGCCGAAACGACGCTTGCGAATATCACGGAGTTCGAGCAGACGGGCCAGTGCCGCAATGCGGTCACGCCGGCAAAAGTAAAATCCTAACATACTGTATCTTTAAAATGTATTTCTTGTTGTCATCCTGCAAAGGAGCTTATGAATGTTGAACACAGCGCCGAGTGTTTCATAGCGTTCTTTCAGGATAACGGTCTAACGGCGCATTCGTCTAGTACACTGTTACCATGA
>JRYC01001589.1_pt1 | contig 10427 bp, 9 predicted proteins | sample 235301 | NCBI WGS metagenome assembly JRYC01 (sample SAMN03074211, study PRJNA261470) | activated sludge metagenome | biome: Common Effluent Treatment Plant; feature: Wastewater; material: Activated sludge; isolation source: activated biomass of a common effluent treatment plant treating...
CAGCAGGCAGCGGGCGACGGTGTCGCCGCCGACGTCGTAGAGCGGCGGCGGCCGCGTCCGGCAGGCGGGCAGCGCCCGGGCGCAGCGGCCGACGAAGGCGCAGCCGCCGCCGGGGGCACTCTCGTCCTCCTTCAGGATCGGCTCGCCCTGGCCCCAGGCGACGTCGAGGTCGGGCCAGGGGATCGAGCCGACGAGCAGGCGGGTGTAGGGATGCTGCGGCGCCTCGATCACCCGCTCGGCCGGCCCGGCCTCGACCAGCCGGCCGCGATAGAGGATCAGCACCACGTCGGCGACGTGATAGGCGGTGGTGAGGTCGTGGGTGATGTAGACGATGGGGATGCCGAGGTCGCGGTTCAGCGCCTTGAGGCTGCCGAGCACCAGCGCCCGCAGCGAGGCGTCGATCATCGACACCGGCTCGTCGGCCACCAGCAGGCGAGGCCGCAGCAGCATCGCCCGCGCCACCATCAGCCGCTGGCGCTGGCCGCCCGAGAGCTGGTGCGGGAAGCGGCCCAGCGTGTCCTCGGGATGCAGCCCCACCCGCTCGCAGGCCTCCTCCATCATCGACCGCGCCTCGCGGGCGTTGCGGGCGAGGCCGAACAGTTTCAGCGGCTCGGTGAGCGCGTGGTCGACGCGGTAGAACGGGTTGTAGACGGCGAACGGATCCTGGAACACCGCCTGGACCTCGCGCCGGTAGGCGCGGCGCGCCGCCCCGCCGAGGCTCGCCAGCGGCCGGCCGCCATAGCGGATCTCGCCCTGCGACGGCTCGGTGAAGCCGAGCAGCAGCGAGGCCAGCGTGGTCTTGCCGCTGCCGCTCTCGCCCGCCACCGCGATCACCGGCGAGCGGCCGGCATCCAGGCGCAGGCTGATGCTGTCGAGCGCCACGGTGTCGCCGTAGCGCTTGCCGACGCCGTCCAGCTCGATCAGCGGCGCGCTCAAGCCGCCCGCTCCGCCAGGGGCGCCTCGGCCAGGTGGCAGGCGGCGCGATGCTCGCCGATGGCGCCGTCGAGCACCGGCCGGTCGCGGCGGCAGCGCTCGATCGCCACGGCGCAGCGCGGATGGAAGGCGCAGCCGGGCGGCAGCCGGCGCAGCGAGGGCGTCACTCCGGCGATGCCGTGCAGCTCGCCGCGCCTCGCCAGCCTCGGCACGCTCGCCACCAGGGCGCGGGTATAGGGATGGCGCGGCGCCTCCAGCACCTCGCGGATGCCGCCGATCTCGACCAGCCGGCCGGCATACATCACCGCCAGCCGGTCGACGAACTGCGCCATCAGGCCCATGTCGTGGCCGATCAGGATCAGCGCCGATCCGGCGTCGCGCTGCTGGCGGCCGAGGGTCTCCATGACCTGGCGCTGGGTGACGACGTCGAGGGCGCTCGTCGGCTCGTCGGCGATGATCAGCTTCGGGCCCAGCAGCATGCCGATGGCGATGCACACCCGCTGCTTCATGCCGCCCGACAGCTCATGCGGGTAGAGGCCGGCGACGCGGCGGTCCAGCTCGACCCCGGCAAGGGCCTGGCGGATGCGCAGCTCCAGCTCGCGCTGGCCCAGGCGGACGTCATGGTCGACCAGGGCGTTGCGGAACTGCCGGGCGATGGTCATCACCGGGTTCAGCGAGCTCATCGCCCCTTGCGGCACGTAGCTCACCGTCCGCAGCCGGTGCAGCCGCATGTCGGCGGGGCCCAGCTTCAAGAGATCGACGCCGTCGATGATGGCGCTGCCGGCCTCGACCCGGCCGGGCGGCCGCAGCATCTGGATCAGGGCGAGTGCCGTCGTGGTCTTGCCGGAGCCGGATTCGCNNCATGATGGCTTCGCCGATCTGGTCGCCGATCGTCATCACCGGATTGAGCGAGCTCATCGGCTCCTGGAAGATCATGGCGATGTCGCGGCCGCGGATCTCGGGCATGGCCGAAAGCGGCTGCTCCAGCAGGTTGACGCCGTTGAGCTCGATCCGCCCCTGCGCGATCCGTCCGGGCGGCTCCGGGATCAGCCGGAGGATGGCGAGCGAGGTGACCGACTTGCCGGAGCCGGATTCGCCGACGATGCCCAGCCGCTCGCCCGGTGCTATGTCGAAGCTGCTGTCGTCGACCGCCGCCACCGGGCCGTCGTCGGTATGGTAGACGACGGTGAGGTCGCGCACCCGCAGGCCGGTCACGGGCCGCTCCGCCGCAGCCGCGGATTGGCCAGCTCGTCGAGCCCCGCGGTGACGAGGTAGAGGCCGACGAACAGGACCACCAGCACGGTGATCGGCTCGACGATCCACCACCACAGGCCGAGCAGGAAAGCGGCGTCGGTCATCAGCCAGTAGATCGTCATCCCCAGGGTCGGCTCGGCCGGCGTGCCGAGGCCCAGGGCCTCGAGGCCGATCGAGGCCAGCACCGCCTGCGCCACGGCGACGACGAGGCTGGCGCCGAGATAGGGCAGCAGGTTCGGCATCATCTCGCGGAAGATGATCCGCCACGGCCCGGCGCCGTTGAGCCGGGCCACCATGACGTAGGGCGCCTCGCGCATCACCAGCACCTGGGCGCGGATCTTGCGCGCCGGCTCGCGCCAGGCCAGCAGCGCGATGGTGATCGCCATCACCGTCGTGCTCATGCTGCTCTGGATCGCCGAGGCCACGACCACCAGCACCAGCAGCGCCGGCACGGTGATCAGCACGTCCACGATCACCCGCACCACGGCATCGACCCAGCCGCCGTGATAGGCGGCGACGAACGCCACCACCGTGCCGATCAGCACGCCGAGCGCCCCGGCGAGCAGGCCGATCTTCAGGGTCAGCAGCGTGCCGTAGACCATGACGGCGAGGAGGTCGCGGCCCTTGGCGTCGGTGCCGAAGGGAAAGCGCGCCGAGGGTGCCCGCGACGCCGGGCCGGAGAGCGGGAAGGCCTGGTCCCAGGTCACGAAGAGCTGGCCGACGAGGGCGAAGACCACCAGCAGCGCCAGCAGGGCCAGCCCGAGCAGCAGGCTCGGATTGCGCAGCAGGTAGCGCCGCACGTCGCGCATCCGCGATCCGTGGGCGCGCGCCGGCGGTGCCGTGGTTGCCGCTGCCGCGATGCTGCGCGCCGCCATCAGGCCGGGGCCCCGGCGCGGCGGATGCGCGGGTCGAGCAGCGGGTAGACGAGGTCCATGATCAGCATCGACAGTGCGATCGTGCAGATCAGGATGAAGACGATGCCGTAGATCACGAAGTAGTCGAGGTGCTGGATCGCCCGGAACAATTGCTGGCCGACGCCCGGATAGCCGAACACCAGCTCGACCAGGATCGAGCCCGAGATGACGTGGCCGAGCGACAGGGCCAGCAGGGTGACCTGCGGCAGGATGGCGTTGCGCACGCCGTACTGCAGGAAGCGGCGGCGGTCGCGCAGGCCCAGCGCCTCGGCGAAGGTCATGTAGTCCTCGCCCTGCACCGTCACCATCATGCCGCGCATCGACAGCGCCCAGACGCCCACCGTCGCCAGCAGGATCGACAGGGCCGGCAGGATCGAGTGGTGCAGGATCTCGGGCACCATGGCCCAGCTCAGCGCCGCATCGCTGCGGATGCCCTTGCCGCCGCCCAAGGGAAACCAACCGAGCTGGTAGGCGAAGACATAGATCAGCACCAGCCCGATCAAATAGAACGGGATCGCCGAGAAGATCATCAGGAACGGCACGAGATAGCGGTAGACGCTGGAAGCACCCTGCCAGACGGTCAGCGCCCCCAGGATGGTGCCGAAGGCGAAGCCCAGCAGCGTCGTGGTGGTGAGCAGGCCGATCGTCCAGGGCAGGGCCCTGCCGATCATCTCGGTGGTGCGGCTGGGGTAGTAGGCGATCGAGTAGCCGAGATCGAGCCGGGCGGTGTCGGCCATGAACGACAGGTATTGCCGCCACAGGGGCCGGTCGAGGCCGAACTTGGCGTTGTAGGCCTCGACCAGCGCCTTCATGTCGGTGGCCGAGGCGCCCTGCTCGGTCTGGGCGAGCAGCTTGTCCTCGATCGGGTTGCGCGGCGCCAGGCGCGGCACGAAGAAGATCACCGTGCTGGCCAGCCAGACGACCAGCAGCAGCATGCCGAAGCGCCTGGCGACGATCGCGAGCGTCATCGGCGAGGCCCCACGGTCAGGCGCCGGCCTTCTTCATCCCCTGCAGCACGAGGTAGCCGGTGTCGTGCCAGAAGGTCGGCGTGATGTAGGGGTTCTCCTTGGTGGGAAAGCCGGTCCACCAGGTCGTGTTGAACGGGATGCGGTGATAGAACTGGCACAACGGGCAGGCGACCTGGTTCTCGAGCCAGATGGTCAGGGCCTGCTGGACCAGCGGCCGCACCTCGGGGTTGGAGGCCGGCAGCGTCTGGATCCTGTCGACCAGCGCGCTGAACTCGTCGTTGCGCCAGCGCGCCGGCCACAGCACATTCTCGCCGATCGGCCGGTACCACTGCTTGTGGTAGAGGCGCAGCGTCTGGTACGGGTCGTTGACGCTGGCGCCGTGGCCCCACAGCCACCAGGCGGCCTTGCCGTTGTAGACGACGTCGCGGTAGCCGGGCCGGGTGTTGGGCGTGGCCTCGAAGCCGGCGCGGCGCAGCTGCTCGGCGATCACCGGCGCGATCGCGGTCAGTGAGTTGACGTAGTAGAGATCGCCGCCCATCCGCTTGCCGCCCAGCGTCCAGAAGCCCTCGCCGTCCTTGGTGGCGCCGGCCTCCGTCATCAGCGCGTCGGCGGCACCCGGGTCGTGGTCGACGATGCGCAGCGACTTGATGGTCTCCGCCATCATGTCGAAATAGGGCTGCAGCGCCGGGTAGCGCGGATAGAACAGGCCGCTGACCTCGGAAGCGCCCTCGTAGGCATAGTCCACCGCCTGCTCGCGATCGACATAGAGGCTGACGGCGCGGCGGATGCGCAGATCCTGCCATTGCGGATCGTCGTGATTGAAGAACAGCGAGGTCGGCCACCAGTCGATATTGCCGAAGGGCGGCTCCTTGCCCGAGAAGGTCGTGATCTTGTCGAAGCGGGAGAGCAGGTTCTTCATCACCGGCACCTGCGCCTCGAGGATCGTGTCGACCTCGTCGGTCACCAGCAGCTGCGCCGCCTGCTCGTGGGTGGTGAAGGGCACGAAGATCACCCGCCTCATCACCGGCAGCTCGCGGAAGCCCTGCGTCTTGCCCCACCAGTCGTCGCGCCGGTCGAGCACGATGCGCTCAGGGGTCATCTCGGCGATGCGGAAGGCGCCCGTGCCCACCGGCCAGCCGGGCTTGGCCGGATCGAGGGCGGTGAAGGTGGCGAGCTCGTTCGGGTCGACCTTGCCGTAGACGTGCTCGGGCACGATGTGCAGGCCCTGGCTGGCGAAGCGCACGGTCAGGAAGGTGAAGAACCAGCGCGGATCGGGCCTGGTCAGCTCGACGCGCACGGTATGGTCGCCGACGCGGACCAGCTCCTTGACGTCGCGGGCGACGGCCGCCGCTTCCATCATGTCCGACTTGCCCTGGCCGTTCCGCCGCAGCATGTCGAGCGTGTAGATCACGTCGTCGGCGTCGAAGGCCTCGCCGTCGTTCCAGGTCACGCCCTGCCGCAGCTCGACGGTGATCGCCGTGTAGTCGTCGTTGTAGGCGTAGCCCGTGGCCAGCCACGGGATCATCTCGTCCTTCAGCACATTGTAGTAATAGAGCGCCTCCAGCACGTGGCTGACGCTGGAGCGGCGGTCGAGGCCCGGCCGGAACGGGTTGAAGTCGTTGTACTGCGAGAAGGTCGGCGAGCCGCCCGAGGTCTGGCCGGTGGCGATGAAGGTGTCGGTGCGCGCCACGTCCGCCACCGCCGCCTGCGCCTCGCCCCGCAGGCCGGTGAAGGCGAACGCCATCGCCGGCGGGACGGACATCACCAGCTTCCGACGCGTCAGCGCGAGCGAATCGGTCATCGCCTGGACCCCCTGATCATGTCGTGGCGCATGCTCGGGTGCGCCTTCCGTATGCAAATCAGGGCAGATCATATACGATTTGTCAACGCACACCGATGCCGGTCGGATCTCGCGTGTGGGACAGCGGCGTGTCCGACGGGCTAAGAACGCTGCCTCCGCCCCGCATCCGCTGAGCCCATGTCCGACACCACCGAGACCCCGGCTTTCGCCGAGCCTATGATCGACTGCCACGCCCATGTGCTGGACCCGGTCCGCTTCCCCTATGCGCCGGACGTGCCCTACAGGCCGTCGGGGCAGGAGATCGGCACGGCCCACCAGCTGCTGCAGGTCATGGAGGCGCATGGCGTGCGGCACGTCCTGCTGGTGCAGCCGAACTCGGGCTACGGCGCCGACAACCGCTGCATGCTCGATGCGATCCGGCGGCATCCCGGCCTGTTCAAGGGTGTCGCCATCGCCGGCCTCGACGCCGATCGCGCCACGCTGCGCGAGCTGAAGGACCAGGGCATCGTCGGCATCGCCGTCAACGCCACCTACTATGGCGGCGACCACTATCGCGGCGCCCGGCCGCTGATCGAGAAGCTGGCCGATCTCGATATGTTCCTGCAGATCCAGAGCGAGCATGATCAACTTTGCATGTTCGTGCCGTGGATCGAGGAGATCCCGGTCCGCGTCATGATCGACCATTGCGGTCGCCCGACGGTGGAAGCCGGCCTCGGCCAGCCGGGCTTCCGGGCCCTGCTGCGGCTGGCCGGGACGGGGCGGGCCTATGTGAAGCTCTCCGGCTACGCCAAGTTCGCCCGGGCACCCTATCCGTTCGAGGACGCTTGGCCCTACGTCACGGCCCTGGTCGATGCGTTCACGATCGACCGCTGCATGTGGGCCTCCGACTGGCCCTACCTGCGCGCCACCGAGCGGCAGGACTACGGCCCGCTGGCGAGGCTGCCCCTGCGGCTGTTCCCGGATCCGGGCGACCGGCGGGCCCTGCTGTGGGAGACGCCGCGGCGGCTGTTCGGGTTCGGCGGCTAGCGTTCCCGGGCCGGCCGCCGCGTGCTGACGCTCCGCCAGATCGAGGTCGTCCGCGCCATCATGGTCACCGGCACCATCGCCGGTGCCGCCAGGCTGCTGAACGTCTCGGCCCCCGGCATCAGCCGGCTGATGAAGTACACCGAGGGCATGCTGGGCGTGCCGCTGTTCAGCCGCCGCCACGGCCGCTACGTGCCGACGCCCGAGGCCCGCAACATCTTCGACCTGCTCGACACCATCCACCGCCGGGTCGAGGACCTGCAGGAGGCGGTGGGCCGGCTCGACCGCGGCGACGGCCGCGAGCTGTGCCTGGCCTCGGTGCCCAGCATCGCCAACGTCATGGTGCCGCGGGCGGTGGCGCTGCTGCGGCGGCGGTTCCCCGAGCTCGCCATCGAGGTCGACATCCTCAAGATCGAGGAGACGATCGACTACCTACTCCTGGGGCGCGGCGAGGTGGTGGCGGTGAGCGCGCGCTTCGACCACTCGATCATCGACTTCGTGCCGCTGGCGACGGGACGGCTGCTCTGCATCGTGCCGCAGGACAGCGCCCTGGCGCTGCGCGGCTCGATAGCACCGGAGGAGATCGTCGGGCACACGCTGATCGGCATCGACCCCAACGACCCCTATGGCCGCATCATGGCCGGGATCTTCCAGGGCAGGGGGCTGGACTACCGCGTCGACATCAAGGCCCGGTTCGGCACGACGGTGGCGGGCCTGGTGGCAGCCGGCCTGGGTGTCGCCGTCATCGACGAGTTCACCGTCGCCTTCGGCAGGGCACAGGGCGTCGCGTGCCTGGAGATCGAGGCCGAGACCACCTTCCGCGCCTATGCCGCCTACCGCAACGACGTGACCCTGTCGGTCTATGCCGAGGCGTTCATCGGGTTCCTGCGAGCCGAGATGACAGCGGCAGCGATGCCGGCGCAAAAGATAACATGATGTTACGTTTGCCGGCCATCTTGGTAGTTGTGATCGCTTTTCGGCCGGGCTGATGTTGCGGCCGAGCCGGCCGCACGCGAGCGGCAGCGAGGGAGGCGGGCCGGGCGCGGGAAGAGGAGGCCTCAGAGCCTTCATGGCGACATGAAGCGATATCGCGTGGTCACGGGCGACACCGCGGTCGTGCCGCTGGTCGGCCATCCGGTCGCCCAGGTGAGGACCCCGGGGCCGATGAACCGATGGTTCGCCGAGCAGCAGATCCCGGCGGTCGTGGTGCCCATGGACATCCGTCCCGAGCGCGTCGCCGATTTCTTCGACGTGCTGAAGGCGATGGAGAACTGTGTCGGCTGCTCGATCACCATGCCGCACAAGCAGGCGGCCTTCCTCGCCTCCGACGAGGTCACCGAGCGGGCGCGCCGCGCCAAGTCCGTGAACATCATACGTCGCTCGCCCTCGGGCAGGCTGATCGGCGACATGACCGACGGCCTGGCCTTCGTGGCGGCGCTGGCCGCCAACGGCGTCGAGGTGAGGGGCCGGAACGTCCTGCTGGTCGGCGCCGGTGCCGCCGGCACGGCCATCGCCTTCGAGGTGGCGCAGCAGGGCGCGCGCTCGATGACGGTGCTCGAGGTCGACCAGATGCGGCGCCGGGCGCTGGTGACGGCGCTCGCGGAGCTGTTCCCCGCCATGGCGGTGGCGGAGCAGGTCCCGCCGGGACAGCCGATCGAGATCGCCATCAACGCCTCGCCCGTGGGCATGGGCCCGAACGATCCGCTCCCCTACCCGGTCGAGCAGCTCGGCGGCGCGCTGATCGTCGCCGATGCCGTCACCAGGCCCAACGTCACCCGCTGGCTCGCCGAGGCGGCGCGGCGCGGGCTGAAGATCCAGACCGGCGAGGAGATGGCGCTGGCGCAGCTGCCGATCCAGCTGCCCTATCTGCGCTTCCGCCCGGCCTCGCCCTCGTCCGGCTATGCCCTCGCCGATACCTCGGCCGGGAGCGCCGGGCCATGACGGCACCACGCCTTCCAGCCTTCTGGGAAACCGAACGATGACCGCCGCCCGCGCCTTCGTCATGGGCCACCCGATCGCCCATTCGCGCTCGCCGATGCTGCACGGCTACTGGCTGCGGCGCTACGGCATCGACGGCTCCTACGAGCGGCTCGACATCCCGCCCGCCGAGCTCGGGGCGTTCTTCGACCGGTTCAGGGAGGCGGGCTGGATCGGCGGCAACGTCACCGTGCCGCACAAGGTCGCGGTGATGGAGCGCGTCGACCGCATCGACGACGCCGCCAGGGCCATCGGCGCCGTCAACACGCTGTGGTGGGAGGACGGCAGGCTCGTCGGCGGCAACACCGACGCCATCGGCTTCATCGGCAACATCGACGAGCGCGTGCCGGGCTGGAGCGAGGGTGGCGGGCGGGCCGTGGTGGCCGGCGCCGGCGGTGCCACCCGCGCCATCGTCTACGGCCTGCTCGGCCGCGGCCTCGAGGTCGCCTTGTGCAACCGCACCGTCTCGAAGGCGCAGGCGCTCGCCGACCATTTCGGCCGGGGCGTCACCGCCCACGGCTCGGCCGCCATCCCCGGCCTGCTCGTCGACGCCGACCTGCTGGTCAACGCCACCAGCCTCGGCATGGTCGGCCAGCCCCGGCTGGAGATCGACCTGTCGCCGCTGAAGCCGAGTGCCGTGGTCTACGACATCGTCTACGTGCCCCTCGAGACGGATCTCCTGAAAGCCGCCCGGGCGAGGGGGCTGCGCACCGTCGACGGGCTCGGCATGCTGCTGCACCAGGCCGTCGAGGGCTTCCGCCACTGGTTCGGCCGCACGCCCGAGATCACGCCCGAGCTGCGCCGGATCCTGGTCGACGACATCCGCGCCAAGACGCCCGGTGCCTGATGGCCACCGGTACCAGCACATCCACTTCGGCCGCGCCGCGGTGCCGCGGCCGCGCATAGTCACGGAGCCCTGGCGAGCAGCCAGACAACAATGGGAGGCATGAGCATGACCTATCGCAGATCGCTGATGGCCGCGGCGCTGGCAGCACCGGTCTATCTCGCGGCGGCCTGGCCCGGCGCGTCCTTCGCCGCCGATCCGGTGAAGCTGCCCTGCGTGTGCGAGCTTTCCGGCGCCGGTGCGGTGTCCGGGACCAATTTCCGCGACGGTGCGCATCTGGCCGCCGAGGAGATCAACGCCGCGGGCGGCATTCTCGGCAGCCAGATCGAGATGACCGACTATGACACTCAGAGCGATCCGCAGACCTCGCGCGCGCTGGTGCAGAAGGTCATCGACGACGGTGCCTATGCCATCATGGGCACGGTGTTCTCGGGCTCGACCATCGTCAACATGCTGGTGGCGCAGCAGGCCGGCATCCCGCAGATGACCGGGGCCGAGGCGCCGAACATCACGGCCCAGGGCAATCCCTACATCTTCCGCACCTCGTCGAGCTCGGCCAAGGGCATCCCGGCGCTGACCCCCTATTTCAAGGACACGCTCGGGGCCAAGAAGATCGCCGTGGCCTGGGTGAACAACGAGTTCGGCAAGGGCGGCCACGACGTCTTCCTCCAGGAGATGGCCGCCGCCGGCATCGAGGTCGTGGCCGACGTGCC
>JRYC01005256.1_pt1 | contig 10424 bp, 6 predicted proteins | sample 235301 | NCBI WGS metagenome assembly JRYC01 (sample SAMN03074211, study PRJNA261470) | activated sludge metagenome | biome: Common Effluent Treatment Plant; feature: Wastewater; material: Activated sludge; isolation source: activated biomass of a common effluent treatment plant treating...
GAAGCCGTCGAAGAAATGCTCGGCGTCGAGGATCGCCTCGCCGGCGCGTCTGGCGGCCTCGGCGATGCTGTCGGCGATCATGCGCAAATTCTCGTCGCGGCTGACCCCCAGCGCCTGCTCGGCATGGCGCGCCGAGGTCTTGCCGACCAGCGTGATGACGGGCGTGCCGGCCTGCAGGATCGAGGCCAGCACCGGATCGTTCGAGGCGCTGCGGCCGGCGCGCCGGGTCATGCCGAAGGCGCAGAGTTTCGCATTCACCAGCGCCGGCGGCTCGGCGAAGAAGCGGTCGTCGGTGGGATTGGCCCCCGGCCAGCCGCCCTCGATGTAGTCGATGCCGAGCCGATCCAGCTCACTGGCAATGCGCAGCTTGTCGGCGACCGAGAAGTCGACGCCCTGCGTCTGGGCGCCGTCGCGGAGGGTGGTGTCGTAGAGATAGAGGCGTTCGGCGGTCATGCGCGGCGCCAATCGCTAGGCGCGCCTATTTTATCTTCAACAACAACACCAATTCGCTCCAAACTAGCCCGGATGCGGTCCGCATCAGCATATCGACGATTCGCCCTGGCATCGTCTCTCACTCTGACAACCTTGTCGATCTCCTCATCGCTGGAATCTTTATGTAGGATATATCCAGCTCCGGAAGCGGTGGCTTTCGGCGCGCGCAGCGATGCTTCTGCAACATATTGTGGTCGCCAACGCAGAAAGCTCTTTGGGTCATCTTGAAGCAGACCCATAATACTACCCGTTGTTCTGAGCTTGTCGGCTGCCTTCTTGATTTCTACAGAGTCTGAGCCGCGAGCAAGCAGATCGTTCAATTTATTCAACGAGTCTCCCATGCTGGATATAGCTTTTGGCGTATTTAGATCATCTTCTAGAGCATTTATGACAGATGAGTCGGCGTTGGTGGCCTCATATGCTTCAGATGATCCCATATAATAGAGAACGTCGCTGTCATCATCTTTCGTTCTCTTGTCCAATTTACTTGCTAGATACAGCGCCTTGTAAAACCGATCTAGTCGTCGTTTGGATTCCTGTAGGATTTTTTCTGTTAAGTCAATAGGTTGACGATAATGAGTTCTAAGAAGCCAAAGGGCAACGGCCTCACCCGGAACAACCGAGAAAGTTTCTCTCAAACTAAGTACGTTCCCCAATGACTTCGACATCTTCTCGCCGCCCATGTCGACGAAGCCATTGTGCATCCAATAGTTCGCCATGCGGTCGATATCGTGGGCGCAGCAGCTCTGGGCGATCTCGTTCTCGTGGTGGGGAAAGATCAGGTCGAGGCCGCCGCCGTGGATGTCGAAGGGCGCACCCAGGAAATGCTCGCTCATGGCCGAGCATTCGATGTGCCAGCCGGGGCGGCCGCGGCCCCAGGGGGAATCCCAGCCGGGCTGATCGGGAGTGCTGGGCTTCCACAGCACGAAGTCGGCGGGGTCGCGCTTGTAGGGGGCGACCTCGACGCGGGCGCCGGCGATCTGGTCGTCGCGGTTGCGGCCGGACAGGCGGCCATAGGCCGGCATCGACGGCACGTTGAACAGCACATGGCCGTCGGCAGCGTAGGCGTGGCCCTGCTCGATCAGCCTGGCGATCATCGCCACCATTCCGGGGATGTGCTCGGTGGCCCTGGGCTGGTGCGTCGGGCGCAGGCAGCCGAGCGCGTCGGCGTCGGCCAGGAAATCGCGCGTGGTGCGCTCGGTCAGGGATTCGATGGATTCGCCGTTCTTCTCGGCCTGGGCGATGATCTTGTCGTCGATGTCGGTGATGTTGCGGGCATAGGTGACGTGCTGCTCGCCATAGAGATGGCGCAGCAGGCGGAACAGCACGTCGAAGACGATGAGCGGTCGGGCATTGCCGATGTGGATGCGCTGGTAGACCGTCGGCCCGCAGACATACATGCGCACGTTGGCGGGATCGATCGGCTGGAACGATTCCTTTTTGCGCGTCAGGGTGTTGTAGAGCTTCAGGCCCACGGCCCGTCGTCCTCGACTGGTGATGTCTCTGCTGGGGTCAGGCGGTCTCGCCGCGCAGGCGGCGGATGATCGTCTCGCGGGGCAGGAGGGTTAGCAGAAGCTTCAGCTCCGGTCCACGCTCGCGGGCGGTGAGCGCCAGTCGCAAGGGGTGGAACAGCGCCCTGCCCCTGCGGCCGGTGGCCTTCAGCGCCTCGACCCACCGCTCCCAGTCCGGCGGATCGGGCAGCAGCTCGGCCGCTTGGCGCGTGAAGGCCGCATCCTCGATGACCGGGGTGACGGTGCCGCGGCACACCGTCCACCACTCGGCGGCGTCGGCCACCCGGTCGAGGCTGGAGCGCACGGCGAGCCAGAACGGCTCGTCGGCACCGGCCGGCAGCCGGTCGCGTACGGCAGCGAAGGACGACGCCCGCACCACCTCGGCGGAGCGGCGCACCAGCTCGTCGTCGGCGAGTTTCGGCGAGGCCTTGCCGAATGCCCCGAGATCCAGGCCCGCCGCCAGGTCGTCCAGGCTCTCGTCGGGAGCCGCCGAGCGGCCGGTGCCGAGGGTGGCCAGGATCTGGGCGATGGCCAGGGGCTCGATGCCGCGGGCGCGCAGCTCGGCCAGCGAGGCGCTGCCGCGGCGCTTGGACAGGCCATGCCCCTCGGCGTCTAGGATCAGCGGCAGATGCGCGAACACCGGCGCCGCCGCACCCAGCGCCTCGGCCATGGCGACCTGCGTCGCGGTGTTGGTGACGTGGTCGGCGCCGCGGACGACATGGCTGATGCCGAGATCGACATCGTCGACGATGGAGGCGAACAGGAAGGTCGTGCTGCCGTCTGTGCGGCGGACCACGAGGTCGGACTGGCTGGCGAGGTCGATGTCCTGCGGCCCCTGCACCAGGTCGTCGAAGGCGACGCGGCGACGGCCGAGGTCGAAGCGCCAGTAGGCCGCCCCCTGCCCCGCCGGCAGGCTGCCGCGCTTGTAGATCGCCGGCCTGCGGCCGGCCCGCCAAGCTTCCAGCTCCTCGGGCGTCTCGGTACAGGCATAGACCAGGCCGGCTTCGCGCAGCCGCTCGAAGGCGGCAAGGTGCAGGGCCTCGCGGGCGGTCTGGCGGTGCTCCTCCTGCCATGCGAGGCCCAGCCAGCGCAGATCCTCGCGGATGGCGCCGACGAACCGCTCCTCGGAGCGGGCACGGTCGGTATCGTCGATGCGCAGCACGAAATCGCCGCGCTGCTGCCGGGCGAACAGCGCGTTGACCAGCGCCGTGCGGGCATTGCCCAGGTGCAGCAGGCCGGTCGGGCTGGGGGCGAAGCGGAGGCGGGCGGTCATGCGCCAGCGGCTTACGCCGCCGGCGGCGAGGCAGGCAAGCGGCTCAGCCGATGTAGTAGTCGCGATAGCGGGCGTAGGCGACACCGCTGTCGCCGGTGGCCCAGGCCCGGTGCCTGGCGAGGTCGACCCGGGTGAGCGCCGCACCGGCGACCCGGTCGCGCGCCGGCCCGAGCTGGTCCAGCGCCTGCGCGGCCAGGGGACCGGTGGTGTGGCCCCAGCGGAGCACGAACAGGAGCCGGTCGACGCTGGGCGCCAGCCGCACCGCATCGGACACCGGCAGCAGCGGCGCGGTGTCGACGACGATGAGGTCATAGGCCTTGCGCGCCGCCGCGATCACCGCGGGCACGCCGTCCTCGCCCAGCAGGCCGGTCGGCGGCGCCAGCACCGCACCGCCGGGAATGATGTGCAGCGGCGAGCGCAGGTCGCGGACGATCGCCTCGACCAGCCCCACCCGGCCGGCCGCCAGCTCGCCGAGGCCACGGCCGCCGGGCATGCCCAGCAGCGTGGCGATGCTGGGCCGGCGCAGGTCGGCGTCGATCAGCAGGGTGCTCAGGCCCTCCTCGGCCGCCATGCGGCCGAGCGCCAGGGCGAGGCTGGACTTGCCCTCGCCCGGCACCGACGAGGTCAGCATCACCACCTTGACGCCGTCGATGCGCAGGGCGGCCAGGAGCGAGCGCACCGCCTCGGCCTCGCGCGAGCCCGGATGCTGCAGCGGCCAGTCCTGCGGCGGGGTCTTGCGGGCGGCGCGGCGCGGCAGCTCGGGGACGAGCCCGAGCGTCGGCAGCCCCAGCGCCGCGCGCACGTCGGCGGGCGTGCGCAGCCGCTGGTCGGCCTGCTCGCGGGCATAGACGGCGAAGAGGCCGATCGCCAGCGAGGCGGTGAGACCGGCGGCGAGCATCAGCCGCGGCTGGGGGAAGATCGCCGCCGTGGGCGTCGTGGCCTCTGAGATCACCCGCACATCGGCGACCGGCATCGGCGAGGCGTCGGGCACGCCCTTCACGCGGCCGAGCTGCGCCTCGTAGAGACGGCGGTCCTGCTCGGCCTGCTGCTCCAGCACCTGCAGCTCGGCCGTGGCCCTGGATCCGGCGGCGACCCGGCGCTCGAGATCCGCCAATGCCGACGCCAGCGCCCGTTCCCTGGCCCGCGCCGCCTCGGCCTCGGTGACATGCTGGTCGAGCACGGCGCGCTGCTCGCGCTCGATCCGGGCCTGCAGCTCGGCCAGCTCGGCCCTGGCCTCGACCAGCTTGGGATGGCGGTCGCCGAAATTGGCCGCCATCTCGGCTTCGCGGCGCCGCGAAGCGGCCTTCAGCACCTCGAGGTTGCCGAGCACCGTCGCGGCACCGTCGTCGAGCTTCGCATCCGCGCCCAGCTCGCGGACCTGCCGGCGCAACCTTCCGAGCTTCGATTCCAGGCTGCTGCGCTCGGCCGAGGCCGCCACCAGCTCGCGGCGCACCTGCGCCACCTGCCCGCCCAGGGTCGTGGCGTCGGCGGTGGCCGGCCCCAGCCGGATTCGCGCCTCGTCGAGGGCCGAGCGCGACCGGCCCAGCTTCGCCTCGAGCAGGTCGAGATGGGTGCTGAGCGTGCCTGCGGCGCGCTGCCCGGCCTGCTGCCGCAGCAGGGCGCGGTCGTCGACGAAGCGCTGCGCCAGCGCGTTGGCCACGGCGGCGGCGTGCTGCGGATCGCCCGACCGGTAGGTCACGGCGATGACATGGCTCTTGCCCTCGCGGGCGACCGTCAGCCGATCGAGGAAGCGGTCGACGAGACCCAGCTCGCCCTGCGGCACCTCGTCCTGGGCGGCGAAGGCGCGCGAAAGCCAGCCGCCCCGCGCGGCCGGGAACAGCTCGGGATCCCCGACCAGGCCGTGGGCGTCGATGACCTCGCGCGCCATCGAGCGGGAGCCCAGCACCTGCACCAGGCTGTCGATGGTGGCGCTGTCGGGCAGGATCGGCACGACGCCGCCCGAGCCGTCGGGCGACGGCTCGAGCCGCGGCTCTATCAGCACCGCCGCCCGGGCGGCATAGACACGCGGCAGCAAGGCCGTCGCCGCCACCGCACCGCTCATGCCGAGGCCCACCACGGTGGCGAGCAGCCATCGCCGCCGCCACAGGATGCGGACGATGTCGACGGGGCTGATGCCACGGCTGGCGGCCTCCGGCTGCATCCCGGCTCCCCACGAAAATGCCTCGTGGTCTCTATACCTATGGTTGAATGTCGATTCTACCTTTTACAGCGTGAACATTGCATGACCACCCGGCGGAGTTGCCGCTGCCCCGAGCGGCGGAGGCGCGCTAGCATGCGTCGGCAAGGCCCGGGGAAACGGACGATGGAACTGACCGCGGAACAGTTGGCGAACTGGGAAAGCCAAGGCTTCCTCGTCGTCGACGGCTTCGCCACCGCTGCCGCCTGCGCGACGCTGCGCCGGCGGATGGCCGAGCTGATCGATGCCTTCGACCCGTCGGGCGTCACCACGGTTTTCCGCACCGACGACCAGGGCCACGGCCGCGACCGCTATTTCGTCGAATCCGGCGACAAGATCCGCTTCTTCTTCGAGGCCGACGCCTTCGACGCCGAGGGGCGGTTGCGCCAGTCCAAGGAGCTGTCGCTGAACAAGGTCGGCCACGCCCTGCACGATCTCGACCCGGTGTTCGACCGGTTCTCGCGCGATCCGCGGCTGGCCGGGATCGCCCGGGCGATCGGCCTGGCGCGGCCGCTGCTGATCCAGTCGATGTACATCTTCAAGCAGCCGCGCATCGGCGGCGAGGTGCATTGCCACCAGGACAGCAGCTTCCTGCACACAGCACCCGAGAGCTGCGTCGGCTTCTGGTTCGCGCTCGAGGACGCCACGGTCGAGAACGGCTGCATGTGGGCAGAGCCCGGCGGCCATCGCCGGCCGCTGCACCGGCAGTTCGTCCGCCACGGCGCCGGGACCAGGATGGTGACGCTCGACCCGGCGCCCCTGCCGGTCGACGGGCTGGTGCCGCTGGAGGCGCCGGAAGGCACCCTGGTGCTGCTGCACGGTCGGCTGCCGCATCGCAGCGGTGCCAACGGCTCGGCGCGCTCGCGCCACGCTTTCGCGCTGCATCTCGTCGACGGCACCTGCACCTATGGCGCCGAGAACTGGCTGCGGCGGCCGCCCAACATGCCGCCGCGCGGGTTTTGAGCCCGAGGCATGGCGAGTCTCAGCGCGCCGCCGGCGGCCCTGCCCGCGGCACCCAGGGCCAGTCTCCCCTCGCCTCGTTCACGGTGCGGACTTCCGGGCCGTCGCGGCCGATGCTGATCGCCACGCCGCCGCCGTCGTAGAGATCCCACCAGCCGCGGAAGGCGGCGGTACCGGAGCGGCAGGATCCCGAGCGCGACAGCACGAGGTCGGCGCGCCGGCAATCCTCGCGCAGCGCATCGGAGCGCCTGACCAGCGAGACCGCATGGCCCTGGCGCCGCAGCACGCAGCCCGCGCGGTCGCAGGCCAGCCCGCCGCTGTCGCCGGCAAGCGACGCCACCTTGACCGGCTGGGCGCTGGTGCCGAGGCCGCGCAGCCAGGATTCGCGCACCAGCCGGTCGCGGCTCCACTCCACTATGGCGACCCGTCCGTCGGGCATGCTCACCGCCAGCATCTCGAAGTCGCGCGACACCAGCATGTCGGGGGGCCGGTGCAGCACGCCGACGGCCAGCCCGGCCGCCAGGGGGGCGACGCCGAGCCAGCGCCAGCGTTCCCGCCACAGGCAGACCCACAAGCCCCCGACCGCGACCAGCGCCAGCGACGCCACCGGCATGAGGCCCACGGTGATCGAGGCTCCCGGCAGGCCGCCGGTCAGGTGGGCGATGAGCAGGAGGGCGTCGACGCCCCAGGCCATGACCGGGATGCACCAGCCCTCCAGCCCCAGCGGCATCGCCAGCACGCTCAGCATGCCCAGGGGCATGATCCAGAAGCTGGTCACCGGCACGGCCAGCAGGTTGGCGAGCACGCCATAGGTCGGCACGGTCTGGAAGTGGAACGCACCCAGGGGGGCGGTCGCCGTGCTGGCGATCAGCGTCGTGGCCGTGACGCCGATGGCATAGCGGCCGACGCGCATGAGCATCCGGTCTTGCTCGCGGCCGCGCAGCCGCTCGCGGACCGCGCGCGATTCGTAGACCGCCACCAGCGCCATCACCGCCGAGAAGCTGAGCTGGAAGGAGGCACCCAGCAGCGCCTCCGGCCGCCAGGCCAGGACCAGCAGCGCCGCGACCGCCAGCAGCCGCATCGAGAACGGGTCGCGGTCGGTCAGCACGCCGATCAGCGCCACCGCGATCATCAGAAAGGAGCGCTGCGTCGGCACCGTGCCGCCGGCGAGCGCCATGTAGAACCCGGTGACGCCGATCGCCACCACGGCGGCGATCTTCCGCACCGGCACGCGAAGCGCCAGCGGCTGGATCAGCGCCAGCGTGTAGCGCAGGCAGGCCACCGTCACCGCCGCCACCAGCACCATGTGCAGGCCCGAGATCGACAGGATGTGGGCCAGGCCCGAGATCTGGAAGTCGCGCCAGACAGCGTCGGTGATGCCGGCACGCACGCCGGTCAGCAGCGCCGCCGATACCGCGCCGGCATCGCCGGGTGCGAAGCGGGTGATGCGCTCCGAGATCGAGGCCCGGAGCCGGGCGATGCCCAGCGCCGCGTCGTCGCCGGACCTGCCGACGACCCGCGGCGCGCCGAATCCATAGCCCAGCCCGCCCAGCTGCTCGAACCAGGCCTGGCGGGCGTAGTCGAAGCCGCCCGGCATCACCGGACCCATCGGCGGCTGCAGCCGGGCGCGGACGGCGATCCGGTCGCCCGGCCGCAATGGCACCTTGCCGCGCAGGTTGATGCGGATCCGCAGCGGCGTCCGGGCGGCGTCCAGTCCCTCGATCAGCAGCCCGTCCATCAGCACCCGGGCGCCGCGCGCCGTCTCCTCGATGGCGACGATGCGGCCCTCGACGGCGTAGGTGGCCTCGCGCTGGATGACGGGCGCCGCCACCATGTGCGTCCGCGCGACGGCGAGCCCGAAGCCCAGCGCCAGCGCCGCCAGGGCCGCGGCGGCGGCTACGGCACCTTCCATCGACCGGCCGCTCAGCCGCACCGTCGCCAGCAGGAGGCCCAGCCCGAGCAGGACGCCGGCGAACCCGGCGCCGAGTGGCGGCAGGGAAGGCAGCGCGAAGCAGGCGGCGCAGCCGAGGCCGAAGACCACGGGCAGCCACAGGAACCAGCGCTCGCGCTCGGCCACGAGGAGGCGGCCGAGCGCAGCCAGCGCCGCCCGCGCCCGGCCGGGCGCCAGGACCGGCTCGGCGGGCGTCAGGGTCGCTGCGGCAGCGTCGTCGTGCACCCCTACCCGGCCTGTGCTAGACGGTGGCCCGCACATTCTCTCCCAGAACAGCGCCGGCATCAACCATGAGTGTAGTTGTACGCTTTGCTCCTTCGCCTACTGGTTATCTGCACATCGGTGGCGCGCGGACGGCGTTGTTCAACTGGCTGTTCGCCCGCCACCATGGCGGCCGCTATCTGCTGCGCATCGAGGACACCGACCGGCAGCGGTCGACCGAGGCGGCGGTGCAGGCGATCCTGGATGGGCTGGACTGGCTGGAGCTGCCGGCGGACGCGCCGCCGGTAATGCAGTTCGAGCGGGCGCCCGAGCACGCCGAAGCCGCCCGCCGGCTGCTGGCCGACGGCCGGGCCTATCGCTGCTGGGCCACGCCCGAGGAGCTGGACGCGATGCGGGCGGAGCAGCGCGCCAGGGGCCTGCCGGTCCGCTACGACGGCCGCTGGCGCGACCGCGATCCGTCGGAGGCCCCGGCGGGCGTCGACCCGGTGATCCGCCTGAAGATGCCGCGCGACGGCGAGACGGTGATCGACGACCTGGTGCAGGGCGAGGTCCGCGTCGGCAACGACCAGCTCGACGACATGGTGCTGCTGCGCGCCGACGGCACGCCGACCTACATGCTTTCGGTGGTGGTCGACGACATCGACATGGGCATCACCCATGTGATCCGCGGCGACGACCACCTGACCAACGCCTTCCGCCAGACCCAGCTTTATCTCGCCCTCGGCGCCACGCCGCCGCGCTTCGCCCACATCCCGCTGATCCACGGGCCCGACGGCGCCAAGCTGAGCAAGCGCCACGGGGCGCTCGCCGTCACCGAGTACCGCCAGATGGGCATGCTGCCCGAGGCGATGCGCAACTACCTGCTGCGCCTGGGCTGGGGGCACGGCGACGAGGAGATCCTCTCGACCGAGGCGGCGGTCTCGCTGTTCGATCTCGACGGCGTCGGCCGCTCGCCCGCACGCTTCGACATGGCCAAGCTGCTGTCGGTCAACGCCCATTGGCTGCGGCTGCGCGACGATGCCGACCTGGCCTCGCTGGTCGAGCGGTTCATCGCCGAGCGGGGGGTGACGCCGGATGCAGCGGGCCGCGCCCGTCTCGTCGCCGGCATGGCCGGCCTCAAGGCCCGGGCGCGCACGCTGGTCGAGCTCGCGGCCAACGCCATGATCTATGTCCGCCCGCGGCCCATTCCGCTCGATGCCAAGGCGGCGGCGATCCTGACGGCGGAAATGCGCGGGCCGCTCGCCGAGCTGGCAGCACCGCTCGCCATCCTGGCCGACTGGACCGAGCCGGCGATCGAGAGCGCCTGCCGGGCCGCCGCCGAGGCCCGCGGCCAGGGCTTCGGCAAGCTCGCCCAGGCGCTGCGGGCGGCGCTGACCGGAACCACGGTGTCCCCCGGATTGTTCGAGGTGATGCGGGTGCTGGGCCGCGGCGAGGTGCTGGCACGGATGGAGGACGCTGCACTAAGCCGCAATGCCGCACTGCAATAGAGCAATTGCCCGGCCCGGGGGCGCGCCCTAAACTCGCCGGAACCACAGCTCCGCAGGCAAGCTGCCGTTGCGCGACAGGATAGGGAACAACGACATGACGGGTACCGCCACGATCTCCCCGGCAGACGGCAAGGCGGTCGAGGCGCCCGTCCTCAAGGGCACGCTGGGGCCCGATGTCATCGACATCCGCAAGCTCTACGGCGCCACGGGCATGTTCACCTACGACCCGGGCTTCACGTCGACCGCCGCCTGCGCAAGCAACATCACCTACATCGACGGCGACAAGGGCGTCCTCTTCTATCGCGGCTACCCGATCGAGCAGCTCGCAGAG
>JRYC01002716.1_pt1 | contig 10411 bp, 8 predicted proteins | sample 235301 | NCBI WGS metagenome assembly JRYC01 (sample SAMN03074211, study PRJNA261470) | activated sludge metagenome | biome: Common Effluent Treatment Plant; feature: Wastewater; material: Activated sludge; isolation source: activated biomass of a common effluent treatment plant treating...
GCCTCGACCTGGTCGTGGGTCACATAGACCATCGTGGCGCCCAGCTGGGTGTGCAGCCGGGCGATCTCGAAGCGGACCTGCGAGCGCAGCGCCGCGTCGAGATTGGAGAGCGGCTCGTCGAACAGGAANNTCGAGCAGGGCCTCGAGCGACAGGATGCGCGCGGCCTCGCGGGTGCGCTCCTCGATCACCTCCCGCGACACGCCGGCCTGCTTCAGGCCGAGCGCCCAGTTGCCGCGCACGTCGAGATGCGGATAGAGCGCGTAGGACTGGAAGACCATGGCGATGCCGCGCTTGGCCGGCGGCAGCTGGTCGACCACCTCGTTGCCGATGATCAGCTGCCCCGAGGTCTGCTCCTCCAGTCCCGCGATGATGCGCAGCAAGGTCGACTTGCCGCAGCCCGACGGTCCGAGCAGGACGATGAACTCGCCATCGGCGATGTCGAGGTTGACGCCCTTGAGCACGTCGACCTTCCCGAAGGACTTCTTGATGTTGTCGATCTTGAGCTTGGCCATGGACAGCTTCCCGAGGTGAGGCTTTACTTCACGGCGCCGGAGGTGATGCCGCGGATGAGCTGCTTGGAGAAGACGAGGTAGAGGACCAGCACCGGCAGGATCGCCAGCGAGAGGGCGGCCAGCACGGCGTTCCAATCGGTGACGAACTGGCCGAGGAAGACCTGGGCGCCCAGCGTGATCGTCTTGGTCGCCTCGCCGGGCGCCAGGATCAGCGGGAACCAGAGGTCGTTCCACACCGGGATCATGGTGAACACCGCGACCGTCGCCATGGGCGGACGCATCAGCGGCAGCACGATACGGAAGAAGATGGTGTACTCGCTGAGCCCGTCGATCCGACCCGCGTCCTTCAGATCCTTCGACACCTGCCGCATGAAGTCGGTGAGGATGAAGATCGCCAGCGGCAGGCCGTGCGCGGTGTAGACGAGAATCAGCGCTGTCAGCGTGTTGACGAGGTTGAGCTTCACCATCAGCTCGAGGATGCCGACCGTGCCGAGGCGGATCGGGATCATGATGCCGATGGCCAGGTACAGCGCCATCAGCGGGTTGCCCGGAAACCGGTACTCGGCCAGCGCGTAGGCGGCCATGGCGCCGAGCAGCAGGATCAGCGCCAGGGACACCACGGTGACGGTCAGGCTGTTGGAGAAGTAGAGCAGGAAGTCGCCCTGCTCGATGACGGTCTGGTATCCGACCAGCGAGAAGGTCGACGGCGTCGGCGGGGCGAGCGGCGCCCGGAAGATCGCCTGCTTGCTCTTCATCGAATTGATGACCACGAGCACCAGCGGGAACAGCGCCAGGATGGTGTAGGCGATCAGCACGGCGTGGGCGCCGGCCTCGGCGGCGGGATTGCGACGGGCGCGATTCATGTCGGCGCTCCCCTCACATCTGATAGGTTTGGATGCGGCGCTGGATGCCCAGCAGGTAGGCCATGACGCCGACGAGGATGATGAGGAACATCACCGTGGCGATCGTGGCGCCCATGTTCGGGTCGCCCAGCTCGAGCTGGTGGCCGAAGAACACGCGATAGAGGAACGTCCCCAGCAGGTCGGTCGAGTAGTTCGGCCCGCCGAGCGCCCCCTGCGTCGCGTAGATCAGGTCGAAGGCGTTGAAGTTGCCGATGAAGGTGAGAATGGAGATCGTGCCGATCGTCGGCATGATCAGCGGCAGCTTGACCTTCCAGAACAGGGAGAAGCCCTTGACGTCGTCGAGCTCGGCCGCCTCGATCACCTCGTCGGAGATGTTGAGCATGGCGGCATAGATCAGCATCATCGGGATGCCGACATATTGCCAGACCGAGATCAGCGACAGCGTCGTGAGCGCGTACTCCTCCTTGCCGAGCCACGGCGCGAACAGCGACTTCAGGCCGACGAAGCCGAGGATGCTGGGCGCCACGCCCCACAACGGGCTCAGGATCAGCTTCCAGGCGAAGCCGATGATGACCACCGACAGCATCGCCGGGATGAAGATCGCCGTCCGGTAGAAGGTGCGGCCGGGCAGGTGGGCCATCGACAGGATGGCGGCGAGCGCGATGCCGATCGGGTTCTGCACCAGCATGTGGATCACGAAGAAATAGAGGTTGTTCCACAGCGAGCGCCAGAACTGCACCGAATAGTGCTCCTCGAAGAGGAGGCGGCGGAAGTTCTCCAGCCCGACGTAGAGCTGGCGGCCCGTCTCGTCCTGGTTGAAGAAGGACAGGCGCAGCGTCTCGGCGAGCGGGATGATCATCACCAGCGTGTAGATGACCACAGCGGGCGCCAGGAACACGACGACGTGCCATGGAAAGCTTCGGCGCCGGTGGGCGGCCGGAGCGACCTGGGCGCGTTCGCCCATCACCGCCTCGACGGCGGCTTGATTGACGTTCTCGGACATGGCCGACGGCCTCTCGGTCTGGAGAAGGCGGCGGGCGGCCTCGGCCGAGACCGCCCGCCCATCGCGACTACTTCTTGGGCTGGTACCAGCCCTCGAGGCCCTTCTGCATCTGCGCCATGGCGTTCTCGGGCGTCTCCTTGTCGTTGAGCACGTTGGCCGAGAGCACCCACATCTCGTTCCACAGGTTGGGCTGGCCGCGGCTGAGGATGTGGTAGGGCAGCCGGATGGTGGCCCCGCACTCCTCCCGCCAGCTCATGAACTCCTGGGCCACCGGGTTGTCGAGCTTCACCGGATGCGTCGACAGCGAGAAGAAGCCGGGCAGCTGGTTCGAGTAGAGTTCGGCGAACTCGGCCGAGCCCACCCACTTCACGAACTGCATCGCCTCGTCCTTGTTCTTGGTCGCGGCGTTGATGCCCATGCCGATGTCGACATGGTCGGTGATGTAGCACTTGTCGCCGGCGTTCTTCACCGGCGGCTTGAAGGCCCCCATCTCGAAGGCGGCGTCCTTGCCGAAGGGGTAGATCTCCCAGCTGCCGGTCGGGTAGATGGCGGCGCGGCCGAGGGTGAACATGTTCTGGCTATCGGGATAGGTCTGCGCCTGGTAGCCGTCGGGCATGTAGTCCTTCCAGCGCTGCAGGACCTGCATCGGCTCGACATAGGCCGGATCGGTCAGCTTGGCGGTGCCGGCGAGCAGCGCCTTGCGGCCCTCCTCGCCCTTCCAGTAGACCGGCCCGATATTGGTGTAGCCCATGGTTGCCGCCTCCCACTGGTCGGTGGTGCCCATGGCCAGCGGGACGTAGGTGCCGTCCTCCTTGATCTTGTCGAGCACGGCGAAGAACTCTGCCTCGGTGGTGGGCACTTCGAGGCCCAGCTCCTTGAAGGCGTCCTTGTTGTACATGAAGCCGTGGATGACCGACGCCATCGGCATGCAGAAGGTGTCCTTGCCGTCGTCGGTGCTCCAGGCGGCGACCGCGAACTCGGGGAAGTCCTTCAGCTCCTCCATGCCGGAGAGCGACAGGAGCTTGCCCTTCTGGAACAGCTGCAGGGAGGCGTCGTAGGGCCGGCAGGTGATGAGGTCGCCGGCCGTGCCGCCGTCGAGCTTGGCGTTCAGCGCCGAGTTGTACTCGCGCGGCGCCATCGGCTGGAACTTCACCGTGATGCCCGGATGGCTCTTCTCGAACGCCGGAATGATGACGTCCTGCCAGATCTTCAGGTCATCGTTGCGCCAGCTCTCGATCAGCAGCTCGCCGGCCGAGGCCTGGGTGAGGCCGGAGGTGGCGAGCAGCGCTGCGGCAAGCAGGGTCTTCTTCGACATCGTGCGTTTCCTCCCTATGGGATTTGGTCAGCGGTTGCGGGATGGGGTGGGACGAGCGCGGCGGAGGTCGCCGCGGGCCTCGTGCAGCCGGGCGCGCGCCTCGTCGGGGGCCAACCCGTCGAGGAGCAGCACAGCCAACGGGATGCTGCGGCCGGCCGTCTCGTAGGCCCGGGCCGCTTCCTCCTCACCGCAGCCGGCGATCGCCTGGACGATCTGCCGGCTGCGACGGACGAGCTTGGCATTCGTGGCGACGACATGGACCATCAGGCCCTCATAGACCCGCCCCAGCTCGATCATCAGCTGGGTCGAGAACAGGTTCAGCGCGATCTTCTGGGCGGTGCCGGCGGCCATCCGGGTCGAGCCGGCGAGGAACTCCGGGCCGGTGAGCAGCGGAACGCCGTGCTCGGCCTCGCGCAGCAGCGGCGCATCGGGGTTGTTGGCCATGCCGATGGTCAGCGCGCCCCTGGCCCGGGCGGCGGCGAGGGCACCGCGGGTAAAGGCGGTGGTCCCCGACGCGGCGACGCCGATGACCACGTCGGCCGGCCCGATCCGGTGCGCCTCGATCAGCGCCGCGGCACCCTCGCCGTCGTCCTCCGCACCCTCGCGCGACTCCACGAGCGCGCGGTCGCCGCCGGCCACGAGATAGAGCAGCCGCTCGTTGGGCCAGCCGAACGTCGGCCACAGCTCGACGCCATCCTGGACGGCGAGACGGCCCGAGGCGCCGGCACCGACATAGACCAGGCGGCCGTCGTCTCCGAGCCGCTCGGCCGCGGCGCGCACCGCCCGGCCCATGGCAGCCAGTCCGCCGCGCACCGCCGCGAGCGCGTTGAGCTGATGCTCGAGCATCGCCGCCAGCGACTCCTCGGTCGGCCAGCAGTCGGCCCGGCGGAAGCGCTCGAGGCGGCTCTCGGTGCTCATCACGATCTCCCTTTCGTCGGCGAGGGAGATACCAAAGAGATACCACTATGTCAAGCCATCATGGTTAGCAAACGGCAAAGCCAGATTCTGGCCTAATATCATAGGCTTATAGTTCTATAGCTCAAACTTGGCAGGCGGAGGCTTGCGGGTTTGGTACTATTTTGGTATTGATCGCGGCCATGACCAGCCTAGCCTATGTCCTTGCCGTAGACGGCGGTGGCACCAAGACCGAGGCGGCCCTGCTGACGCAGGACGGCCGGGAGCTGGCGCGTGCCCGCACGGGTCCATGCAATCTCTATCAGGATCCGGCCAGTGGTCTGACCGCGGTACGCGCGGCCTGGGAGCATTGCCGTGCTGCCGCGGGACTCGGCGGAAATGCCGAGTCCGAGACCTGCCTCAGTGCCGGCCTCGCCGGCGTCAGCGCCGCCGGTGCGGACTCGCGCTTTCGCACGGCCTTCGCCGGCTTCGCCCAGCGACGGCTGTCGAGCGACGGCTATGTCGCCCTGCTCGGTGCCTTCGAGGCTGCGCCGGGCGCGCTGCTGTCGATCGGCACCGGCGTCGTCGCCTACCGGCTGGAATCCAGCGGAGCGTTCCGGATGCTGAGCGGCTGGGGCTTTCCGGCCGGCGATCGCGGCGGCGGCGCCTGGCTCGGCTTCCGCCTGACCGCGGACTGGCTGGAATCACGCGACGGCTACGGCCCCCTGCCGGCTGACCACGCCTTGGTGGAGAGGGCAGCCGAGCTGGTCGGCAAGCATCGGGATGCCATCCTCGATTGGCTGCGGCGCGCCAGGCCCGGAGATTTTGCGGCTCTGGCGCGACCGATCGTCGAGCTGGCCCTTGCCGGCGACGACTATGCCCGCGGCCTGCTCCAGGAAGCTGCCGGCCATCATGCTCGTCTCGCCCAGGCCCTGGCGCCGACGCCGGCCGAGCCGCTGGTGCTGGGAGGCGGGCTGGCGCCGTTCTTTGCCGAAGCCGTGACAAGGCATCTGCCGGCGGGCTGCGTGGCGAGTGACCGCCAGCCTTCGCCCCTGCGGGGGGCATGGCTGGTCGGAACGGGCCGCGCCCGCCCCGAATTCCCCGAGCCGAACTGAACAAACAAGGAAGGAACAGCCCCGATGTCGATCATGCTCGCCGAGACGCGCGAGGCTCCGGCCCGCGTCGAGGCCATGCTGCGCCAGGATGCCGAGGCCTATGCGGCCCTGGCCCGCGATCTCGCCGCCCGGCCGCCGCGGTTCGCCGCAACCGTGGCCCGCGGCAGCTCGGACCATGCCGCCACCTATCTCGCGATGCTGACCGGCATCGTCGGCGGCATCGCCACGGCCTCGATCCCGCCTTCGCTGGTGACGCGCTATGGCGCCCGGCTGGAGCTGGGAGGGGCGCTGGTCACCAGCCTGTCGCAGTCCGGCGCCAGCCCGGACATCGTGGCGACGCTGGCGGCCGCCCGCGAGGCCGGCGGCACTACGGTGGCCATCGTCAACGCCGAGGACTCGCCCCTTGCCTCGACCGCTGGCCATGTCTTGCCGCAGCGCGCCGGGGTCGAGCGCAGCGTCGCCGCCACCAAGAGCTTCATCTGCACGCTGGCGGTGGCTGCGCGGCTGGTCGCGGTCTGGCGCCAGGATCAGGCACTCCTCGACGCGCTGCAGCGCCTGCCGGAGCGCCTGGAGGCGGCACTCGCCTGCGACTGGTCGGCCGCGGTGCCGCGGCTGGTCGAGGCAAGCAGCCTCTATGTGGTCGGCCGCGGCCCCTGCCTAGGTGTTGCCCAGGAGTCGGCGCTCAAGCTCAAGGAGACCTCGTTCCTGCATGCCGAGGCGCTCAGCGCCGCCGAGATCCGGCATGGGCCGCGCGCGGTGATCGGCGAGGGCTTCCCTCTGTTGGCCTATGCTCTGGCCGACGTCGGCGGCGGCGACACCGCCACGTTCGCGGCCGAGCTGGCGGACGCTGGGGCTGAGGTCATCGTGGCCAGCCCCAGGAAGCCCTCGGCCGGCCTGCACTTGCCCCTGCCCGAGCCGCTCCATCCCCTGCTCGACCCGATCATCGCCATCCAGGCCTTCTACCCGATGGCCGCCAGCCTTGCCGTCGCCCGCGGTCAGGACCCCGACAGCCCCCGCGGCCTGCGCAAGGTGACGGAGACGATATGAAAAGCCCGGGGATGGCGCCCGCAATCTGCGGAGGGTGAGGGTGCCGTATGGCAGGAAGGCAATCCGTCCATGACGGTTCAGCACATGGGCTGGAAAGCTGTCCGAAACGGCGAGCTGATCCGAAACGCGAAAGATGCCGCGTTCGACGTGCTCGTGTCGGCCGATGGGGCAGTGGCCCTTGCACCCCGGCTTGGTTGCCCCTGGCCTGCGTGCGCGTGACACCGAGCGCGCCGGGGCGCCTGCAGAACGGGTCGGATCGAATCTCCCGGGCCGGCCAGAAAGCAGCGCCGGGAACGGTGATGGTCGTCGATACCTGAGTGCGGCTTCAGAGCCGTGCCAGCCTTTCGCCGATGCCGACCGCCACCTCCTCCGCGCGCCCCGCCGCCACCGCCATCCCCGTCCGCCAGAACAGCCGTCGCGTATCCAGCACGAACGCGTCCCGCTCCTCGGCCCGTTCCACCACCAGCCTCCCGCGCCCGAAGCCGCGGATCAGCGCCATCGCCAGCCGGCCCGTCTCCAGCCCGAGCCCCGAGCCGACATTGACCATGCCGCCCGGCGGATCGGCCGCCAGCGCCGCGATCAGCCCCGCCGCGTCCTCGGCCGCGAGGAAATCGCGGCGCGTGAACGGGCTCATGTCGAAGCGGATATCGCCGTCGCGTGACAGGCCTGCCAGCATCTGCCCCATGAAGCTGCGCCGGCCGGGCTCCCAGCCGAAGATGTTGGCCAGCCTCAGCCGAGTCAGCCGCGAGCCCAGAATTCCGTGCAGCGCCTGCTCCAGTGCCAGCTTCTGCCGGCCATAGGCATCGACCGGCCCCAGCGGCGAGTCCTCGCTCAGCGGGCCGGCCGACGGCGCATAGACCTTTCGCGTGCCCAGGCTGAGCAGGTGCACGCCCGCAGCGGCGCAAGCCTCGGCGAAGCCGACCTCGGCATCGTCCTCGAGCTTCCAGCCCTCGCCGCCGAGCCGCGGATCGCGGCCGCACCAGACCGCCGCACCCACGCCGTCCAGCATCCCGGGGCGGGCGGCATCGGCATGGGCGGCGCTGCGGCAGCCGGGGATCGCCCGCGCCAGCTCGGCTCCGATGAAGCCGCCGGCGCAGGCGACGAGGACGGTCAAGCAGGCGGCCCCAGCGGCACCACCGAGATGCGGCGGTCGCGCACCGCGATGCCGATCTCGCCGCGCTTCAGCGCCAGCGCCTCGGTGCCGAAAATCTCGCGCCGCCAGCCCTTCAGCGCCGGCACGTCGGCGTGATCGTCGAGGGCGATGGCCTCGAGGTCGCCGCCATTGGCGATCAGCCGCTGCGCCACGTCGCTGTCCTCGGCGCGCAGCTTCAGCAGCACGCGCAGCAGGTCGATAAGCGGGCCGATGCCCCTCGGTAGCCGCACCTGCACCTCGGCGCGGGGCAGCTCGTGCTCGGGCAGCGCCATGGCGGCCTGGATCTCGGCGATCACCGCCCTGGTGCTCTCGCGGTCCAGGCTCACCCGGTCGAGGTCGCGCAGCGCCTCGACGCTCGCCGGCCGGGTGGCGGCGATCTCCATCACCACGTCGTCGCGGATCACCCGGTTGCGCGGCAGATCGCGGCGCTGCGCCTCGCGCTCGCGCCACGCCGCCAGCCGCTGCACCACGGCGAGGAAGCGGCGGTCGCGCGAGCGCGGTTTCAGCCGCCGCCAGGATTCCGCGGGATCGGGCTGGTAGAGCGCCGGATCGGCGAGGCTCGCCACCTCCTCGGCCACCCAGGCGGTACGGCCCGCCGCCCCGATCCGCCGGCTCAGCGCCTCGTAGATGGTGCGCAGATGGGTGACGTCGCCCAGCGCGTAGGCGAGCTGCGCCGCCGACAGCGGCCGCCGCGACCAGTCGGTGAAGCGCGACGCCTTGTCGAGCCGGCCATGGGCGATCTCGTTGACCAGCGTCTCGTAGGCCACCTCCTCGCCGAAGCCGCAGACCATCGCGGCGATCTGGGTGTCGTAGAGCGGCGACGGCAGGCGGCCGAACAGGCGGAAGAAGATCTCGAGGTCCTGCCTTGCGGCGTGCAGCACCTTCACCACGCCCGGATCGTCGACGAGCGCCGCCAGCGGCGCCATGTCCATGCTCGGCGCCAGGGGGTCGACCGCCACCGCCTCCTTGGCCCCGGCGATCTGCATCAGGCAGAGCTTCGGCCAATAGGTGCGGTCGCGCATGAACTCGGTGTCGACGGTGACGAACGTCTCCGCCCGCATCCGTTCGACGAAGGCGGCGAGAGCTTCGGTCGTGGTGATCAGGGTCATCGTGTCGTTGCGCAGGAGTGGAAGGGAGCCCGCCTTGACAGAGCCGCGGCCCGCGTGGCTTCTGCCGCCGCCTTGCCAGGGCGCACCGACGAGGGCCGTTCATGCACGTCTACCGCACGCATCATTGCGGCGAGCCGAGGAAATCCGCCGTCGGCCAGGAGGTCCGCCTGAGCGGCTGGGTACACCGAAAGCGCGACCACGGCCAGCTCCTCTTCATCGACCTGCGCGACCATACCGGGCTGACGCAGATCGTCTTCCACCCCGAGGCGGCGGTGTTCCGGGCGGCCGAGGCGCTGCGCAACGAGAGCGTGATCACCGTCACCGGCAAGGTCGTCGCCCGCTCGGCCGAGACCGTCAACCCGACGCTGCCGACCGGCGAGGTCGAGATCGTCGCCGAGACCATGGACGTGCAGTCGGCGGCCGAGACCCTGCCGATCCAGGTCAACGCCGAGCGCGACTATCCCGAGGATCTGCGGCTGCGCTACCGCTTCCTCGACCTGCGCCGCGAGAAGATGCAGCACAACATCCGCCTGCGCTCGGCGATCGTCGCCAGCATCCGCCGGCGGATGCACGAGCAGGGCTTCACCGAGCTGCAGACGCCGATCCTCACCGCCAGCTCGCCCGAGGGCGCGCGCGACTTCCTGGTGCCGTCGCGGCTGCACCCCGGCAAGTTCTACGCCCTGCCGCAGGCGCCGCAGCAATACAAGCAGCTCTACATGATCTCCGGCTTCGACCGGTACTTCCAGATCGCCCCCTGCTTCCGCGACGAGGACGCCCGCGCCGACCGCAGCCCCGGCGAGTTCTACCAGCTCGACGTCGAGATGGCGTTCGCGACCCAGGACGACGTCTTCGCCGCCATCGGCCCGGTGATGCAAGGGCTGTTCGCCGAGTTCTCCGAATGGGACGTCACGCCGCTGCCGTTCCCGCGCATCACCTACCGCGACGCCATGCTGAAATATGGCAGCGACAAGCCGGACCTGCGCAACCCGATCGAGATCGCCGACGTCACCGAGGCTTTCCGCGGCTCGGACTTCAAGGTGTTCGCCGCCGCCATCGAGCAGGCCGCCGTGGTGCGGGCGATCCCGGCACCCAAGGCCGGCGGCCAGCCGCGCCGCTTCTTCGACCAGGTCGACGGCTACGCCAAGGAGCTGGGGCTGCCGGGCGCCGGCTGGATCGTGCTCGACGCACAGCCGCGTGGCCCGGTCGCGAAATTCCTCGGGCCGGAGCGCATCGGGCAGGTGAGGGCGCTGGCCGGCCTGTCGGACGGCGACGGCGTGTTCTTCGTCTGCGGCAAGGCCGCCGACATCGCCAAGCGCTGCGGCCTGATCCGCAGCCGCGTCGGCCAGGATCTCGGCGTCGTCGAGCAGGGCGCCTACCGCTTCTGCTGGATCGTCGATTT
>JRYC01000320.1_pt1 | contig 10387 bp, 10 predicted proteins | sample 235301 | NCBI WGS metagenome assembly JRYC01 (sample SAMN03074211, study PRJNA261470) | activated sludge metagenome | biome: Common Effluent Treatment Plant; feature: Wastewater; material: Activated sludge; isolation source: activated biomass of a common effluent treatment plant treating...
AGCTACCCTTAAATAAGAAAAACTTTCAAATTCTAGCTTTATGAAACTTTACTATTATTTGATTATGATACAACATTTTTAAAAAATTTGCAAGTATTCTTTCAAAATTTGAGAGATTCTCCCTGACACCCCAAAAGTGCTAGCACAGTGATTTCGCTTGGAAAGTTACCATTAACTGCGATCCTGCCTCAGCTAAGATTACGAACTTTTCGATAGCGCAGCGCAACGAAACATCCATACAAGAGCGAGAATCCCGCGCCAACTCTAATGGAGAGAGGCGCGCCCACCCAATCTGCTGTCAAGCCCGCCTGCAGTCCACCGAGATTTGTCATTCCTTGGGTCACGAGCGAGTACAGGCTCATCACGCGACCACGTAACTGATTCGGCGCATTGAGTTGCAGTAAGNNCCCTACGAACAGCAAGAGAACCATTGATACAACCATCGAGTTCGAGTTCACAAATAGGAGCAGGAGCAATGGGAAACTCAGATTCCCCAAAGTGAGCATCTGTCAGCGCCGCGACTTCTCGGATAGCGACGCGACTAGAAACGCTCCCGTCACTGCGCCTATGCCAACGGCGGACAACAACAAACCAAGCGGAATCGCCTCTGGAGCTTTGCAACTCATCATCTGATGGCTTCCATCACACAGGAAAGCGATCATTGGTTTCGCGCTTTCGCTGAGGGCGCCAGTCGCAAACACAGGCAGTAATGTCTGGTAAGGTCGTGATAGGAATGAATTCACCGCCACAAGGCTCATGAGAACGAGGAGCGTCTGCTGCCCCAACAGATAACGCATGCCTTCGATCATATGTCTTGTTGGGGATGGTTGTGATTCTGTGTGCGCAGGAGGGAGAGACAGATTACGCATCGCGAGCAAACTGACGATGACTGCCAGAAAACTCAAACCATTCAACAGGAAGGCAACTGCTTCCCCCAACAACGCGACAAAGATTCCCGCCAGCGCTGGACCGATCGTTTTGGCTGTGTTGTTCATGGCGGAATTCAGCCCAATCGCGCTCGTCAGATCATTCCTCCCCTCTACCATTTCGATGACAAATGATTGCCGGGCGGGCATATCCACCGCTTTGAATGAACCGAGCATGAACGCCATTAAATACACATGCCAGATCTGTACAGTATCCGTCAAAATGAGACCGGCGAGAATAAAAGCCTGCAACATCATCAGGCTCTGCGTGATCAAGATGATCGTTCTTTTAGGAACGCGATCTGCCAGCGAGCCGCCCCATAAGGCAAACGGGACCAGCGGCAATATGGTCATAAAGTTGACAATCCCCAGCGCAGTGGCAGACCCAGTCAACCGGTAGACAAGCACTTGCTGCGCCATGGACTGCATCCATGTGCCAATTTGAGAGAGTCCCTGCCCCATGACCCAAAGGCGATAGTTGGGATGACGTAACGCGCGGAAGGCGGTTGCGACGCGTCCCTTTGATGTATTGTCCTCTTGTTCGTTAGAGGCTTGTACGGTTTTCACTTCAACCTCTCATAGAAAGGTTTGTGAATTCTCATCGCGCAAGAATTCTCGCCACGTCCGGCGTTGTCCACAATGCCGCGCCTGTAGTGTCTACCACCAAGTCGCAGATCTCCATCTGCGGACGGTACGCGATCTCCGCCATGATGAACTGGTCCTTGAAGAAGCGATTACGGAAGTAGGTTGGTTCATATTTCTTGCGGTAGTCAATGTCCCGTTTCCACTTGCGCTTCAGGCGGATCGGATCATCGGTGAGATACACAACTTTTATACCGATCAAGTGAGCCACTTCTTCTATCAGGAAGGGAAAATTGCCTTCGATGAAAACGATATCGGCAGGTTCGATCTCGATCGGGATACCATCCGATTTTAAGTTGCCGTTCAAGTCATGGCTGGATGTGGCATAGACGAAATCATAGCGTGGAATGGAGATCCTTTTTCCTGCTGTGATGTCTCGAAGACTCTGCTTGAACAGTTCGAAATGCAGGGCTTCTTTGCCTTGCGTGAAAATTCCCTTTTCTTCGCGATAATCGCGATCTGTGAGGAAGTTGTCGAGTTCGATGGACGTGGTCCTCTTGCCCATTTGCTCAAAGTCTGCGCGGAGCCTTTCGACGATCTCCGTTTTCCCGGCGGCTGTCGGTCCCGCAATTGCGAGCAGGATCGGGGTCCCGCGAGACGCGATCAGCTTGTGGACACTTTCGATGAATAGCCTATCCACATCTGCATTGGCTTCTCGAAAGGCTTTGTAACCCACATCCTGCACGGAAGCAAACGCTTTTTGCTTCTGTTCGAATTGTTTGAACGGTTTATTACCAAGGTGAGCCAGAACTTGCTCTGTGAAATATGTTGTGCGATGAAGAAAGAAAAAGCCGCGCGCGTCGAAATAAAAATGATCCGTGATCCATGATTCCTCATACGCGCCAAGGACCAAACCCACAAAGAGCATATTCGCCAGGCGGACAATTTGCTCATCCTGAATGATACGTCCCTCCACCGAGCGTTTGATCTGGATCGCATCGTAGAACGCGCGGCTATTTATTCGCGATTCGATCTCTTCTTTGGAGTCGAGTTGCACAGAGTCCCAGCCCGCTGCAGGCGTAATATTTTTGAGCGCATACCGAAACTCGTAGAGTTCAAGGTCTTTGAGCGCCGGGCTGATGCGCTTCATCTTTTCAAAGAGCGTCTTGGAAAACACATCTGCCTCATAGATATTTTTCATGAAAGGTCCTTGCAGTTTGTGATAATGTTCTATTGGAGCGACGGGAAAATATTGAGCAGTTCGCTCAACTCACGAATGACATGATCGGGCGGATCCTCATCCGTCAACACACCCGGCGATTCGGAGTCAGGCTCCAGGATCAAAACGGTCAAGCCATATCCGGCGCTTCGGGCTCCCACAACATCACGAGAGGGGTTATCGCCCACATACGCGCACTTCGCAGGCTCGACTCCGACCCGGCGGGCGGCTTCCAAAAAGATTTCAGGATTTGGCTTGCGAATCCCCACTTTCGAGGAAAGCACGACCGTTTGAAAACAGTCGGTGAGTCCATCAGCCTCGATCCAATCTGGAATCTCCTGTTCGGTGATCGTGTTGGCAATGATCCCCAGAACATATCCGCGTCGGCGCAATTCGGGAATCGCTGTCTTCACGTCTGCGCGAGGGATGCGCCTGCCGCCGTGATTCCGCCATAAGCGGGTGAGTTCGCCAGATAACGGCGCCACTGTTTCCACCGGATAATCCGGCAAAAGCCACTTTGTCCATAATTCTTTTTCAGAGACTTCTATCAATTGTTCCTTTGCTTGTTTGCGATAGGCGCGCCAGCGCGTTTCCATCTCTTTGAAAAAATCCTGTTCAGAGAGTCGTGTCCCGATCAGCGCCATCAACTCTTTTTGAGCCTGTCCCATATACTCGGGGTCTTTTATGACGATTCGCAGGGTATTGCCCACGTCCAAGAATACTGCCTGAAATCCTTTGTCCATTATGCATCCCTTCATTCTTTCATTTTATGAAAAATATCTTTCTTTTGAAGATATTACGACATTTCAGAACTTTTTGCAAGTAGTCTTTCAAAATATTGACAATTAAGAATTCAGGGAGTACACTGATTCGCAATTGCCCAAGAGTTCAATAACAAGCGCAAGGAGGAGCAAGTGCCCGAATTAATTAAGGACATTGCAAAGGAAGCTGGGGGTTCTTATGCAACCGCTTCTAGCGCGCTTGGTCGCAATCCCCTTATATCAAACGTAACAATTCGGGAAATTCGGGAAGTAGGACTCCCAGCCCATCTCATCTCGCAGGAGTTTCGATGTCGGCTAATTCTTCCCCGTTGATCATTGCGCCAGACTTCAACCGTCCAGCCTACATTGAGATCACGCCTCAATCGGCGCAGTGGGAGCATTTGAGTTTTGCCGCGCGCCAATTGGACCGCGGCAAAGCGTGGGAATTTGAGACTCACGAAAATGAACTTGCCCTTGTTGTGTTAGGCGGTGTTTGCGAGATCGCGTCGAATCGCGGAAAGTGGACCGATGTCGGCAGGCGTCCCAATGTGTTTCGAGGAATGCCGTATACATTGTTTCTTCCTCCAGAAACGCGCTTCACCGTCGAGGCAAAAAGTCAGAATTTGGATATCGCTTACGGCTGGTGCGCGGCAAAGGAGACTCATCCCGCCCGTCTGGTGAGACCGGAGGAAGTGGAGATCGAGATTCGAGGCGGGGATAACGTCACAAGGCAGATCAACAAGATGATTCCGCCCGGATTTCCCGCCAGCCGATTAGTTGTGGTTGAGGTGTACACGCCTTCGGGCAACTGGAGTTCATATCCGCCTCATAAGCATGACGAGCATATTGTGGATGCCTCAGGGACGATTCTGGAGGCGGACCTTGAGGAGGTCNNACAAGATCGACCGCCCCGAGGGATTTGCCTATCAACGCATTTATACGCGCGATGGGAAAATTGACGAACTGCTTCTGGCGCGCGACAGCCATCTAATCCTTTCCCCGTATGGTTATCATCCGGTCGTTGCCGCGCCCGGTTACAACTGCTATTACCTGAACATGTTAGCGGGGACCGCTCAAACTCTTGCAGCGAGCGATGATCCCGATCACGCATGGGTCAAGCAAACGTGGAAAGAAAAAGATCCGCGCTTGCCATTGGTCAGTTTAGAAATGGAGAAAGAAGGAGTCTCAAATGACAGCGTATAAAAGCAAATTACACCAGATGACCGTGGAGTATCCCACCGACTATTGGAATGATTCGTGCTCGGTGAAGGAGCTCACCTATGCAATTGACAACGGAGCTGTGGGAGCCACATCGAATCCCACCATCGTTCACACAGTTCTAAAACAGGAAATGGACTTGTGGGAGGAACGAATCCGCGCGCTCATTCAGGATAACCCAACCTGGTCTGAGGTTGAACTCACATGGAAATTAGCGGAGGAAATGTCGGTTCACGGCGCGAGTCTTTTGATATCCATCTTCGAGGAACATCAGGGAAAAAAAGGACGCCTTTCCATTCAGACAAACCCAGCGTTGTATCGCAATGCAAAGGCGATCACAGAGCAGGCTGTCCATTTTGACTCGCTCGGGCCAAACATGATCGTAAAGATCCCGGTGACAAAAGCGGGCATCGAAGCCATCGAAGAAACGACCTTCCACGGCGTATCCATCAATGCGACCGTCAGTTTTAGCGTGCCTCAGGCGGTGGCAGTGGCTGAGGCGGTCGAGCGCGGACTCCGTCGGCGTGAAGAAGCGGGAAAATCATCCGAGCAGATGGCTCCCGTTTGCACGATCATGGTCGGTCGCACAGACGATTGGATGAAGGTAGTGGCAAAACGCGATGGGGTCGAGATTGATCCATCCTACCTCGATTGGGCGGGTATTGCTTGCATGAAAAAAGCTTACGAGATCTATCAACAACGCGGCTATCGGACCCGTCTGCTCGCAGCAGCTTATCGTCATCTGGGACATTGGTCAGAGTTCATCGGCGGCGAACTCGTCGTCTCGATGCCGCATGAGTGGCAGGTCAAAGCCAACGCCAGCGACATTGAAGTCAAAGAACGGATGAGCATTCCAGTGAACGATCAGATCGTTCAGACTCTCTACAATGAAATTCCCGATTTCCAGCGGGCTTATGATGAGGATGGCATGAGGCTGGAGGAATTTGACGATTACGGCGCGACCGTCCGAACTTTGCGAGGCTTTATCGGCTCTGCCCACGACCTGATGGCGAACGTGCGCGAGTTCATGCTGCCCAATCCAGATCAGAAAAAAGTAGAAACAGTAAAGGCGTAGTCTGCCTTTACTGTTTTCTTTATTTGATCTCTTGCAAAAGTCGTTTTTGCCACAGAGACCACAGAGAAAAAGAGAATTTCTCAAAGGTCTCTGTGGACTCTGTGGCTGAGCAAGAGATACTTATGCAAGAGGTCTATTAAGGAGACGCGTATGGCAACGATACGAATGACTGCCGCGCAAGCCATCATCCAGTTTTTGAAGAACCAATATATTCGGCGTGACGGGAAGGAAAGCCAGTTCTTCGCCGGAATGCTTGGAATTTTCGGGCATGGCAACGTAGCGGGGATCGGGCAAGCCCTGCAACAGAATCCAGACTTCCCCTATTTCCTCGTTCGCAATGAACAATCGGCGGTTCATCTGGCTTGCGGCTTCACCAAAATGAAAAACCGCATGCAGACCTTCGCCTGCACATCCTCGATCGGTCCCGGCGCAACGAACATGATCACCGGCGCGGCGTTGGCGACGATCAATCGCTTACCGGTCTTGCTCTTGCCCGGCGATATCTTTGCGCGCCGCAATGTAGCGCCCGTCCTCCAGCAACTCGAATCGCCGTCCACGCAGGATATCAGCGTCAACGACGCCTTCAAGCCGGTCAGTCGTTACTGGGATCGCATCTATCGCCCCGAACAACTCATCACCTCATTGCCAGAAGTGATGCGAGCGCTGACCTCGCCTGCCGAAACAGGCGCGGTGACTCTTGCCCTGCCGCAGGATGTTCAGGCGGAGGCGTTCGACTTCCCCGAAGAATTATTCGCGCGGCGCGTCTGGCACGCCTCACGCCGGACCTCGGACCGGTTCCTGTTTTCTCAAGCCGTTGACGCCATTCGAGCCAGCAGACACCCGTTGATCGTCGCGGGGGGCGGCGTGTTGTATAGCGAAGCAAGCGAAGCCCTCGCAAATTTCGTTGAACAGACAGGTATTCCAGTTGGAGAGACTCAAGGCGGAAAGGGTTCCCTTCCTTACGATCATCCCCAGAACCTCGGCGCAATCGGCGCGACCGGCACGCTAGCCGCAAACAGCATCGCGCGTGACGCAGACCTGATCATCGGCATCGGAACGCGTTACTCCGATTTCACAACCGCTTCCAAGACTGCGTTTCAGAATCCGAACGCACGCTTCGTCAACATCAACGTCGCAGACTTTGACTCGTTCAAACATTCCGCCATTCCACTGACGGCGGATGCGCGTCTCACGCTCGAAGAATTGAGCGAGTCCTTGAAAGACTACAAAGTGGATTCGGATTACCAGTCTCAAATCTCCAATCTCAAAGAACAATGGGAACGGGAAGTCGATCGCTTATTCCGTTTGAACAACCAGCCATTGCCTGCCCAGAGCGAAGTCATCGGCGCGATCTGGGAATCGGCTCATCCGCAAGATGTGCTCGTCTCTGCCGCGGGAAGTCACCCCGGCGATCTGCACAAATTATGGCGAACGCGCCAACCGAACACCTATCACATGGAATATGGTTACTCGTGCATGGGCTATGAGATCCCCGGCGCGATGGGCGTGAAACTAGCCGATCCCTCGCGGGAGGTCTATGCCTTCGTAGGCGATGGAACCTATCTGATGATGCCATCTGAGATCGTGACGGCTGTGCAGGAGAACATCAAGATCATCATTGTGCTGGTCAATAATCATGGCTTTGCCAGTATCGGCGGATTGAGCCAATCGTTGGGCAGCAGCGGATTTGGTACGCGCTTCCGTCTGCGCGATTCGAAGAGCGGGCAGTTGGACGGCGATTACCTGCCTGTAGATTTTGCCGCCAACGCGCGCAGTCTGGGAGCGCACGCCATCAACACTCGCACCATCGAGGAATTCCGGCAGGCGTTGCAGGAGGCGCGATCTACTCCGAAGACAACAGTCATCGTGGTGGAAACCGAGCGCGACGTACGCGTCCCCGGTTACGAATCATGGTGGGATGTGGCTGTGGCGGAGACATCTACGATGGAGGCTGTCAATCAGGCTCGAAAAGAATACGAAGAGGCGATGAAGAAAGAACGATATTTTCTGTAGGAGTTACCATGATCAAAGTTGCAAACGCGCCATGCTCGTGGGGAGTTCTCGAATTCGATCTGGAAGGAACAGCGGCAGGATACGCCCAAGTCCTCGATGAAATTTCCGAAACCGGATACATCGGCACAGAACTCGGCGACTGGGGCTTTATGCCTACCGATCCGAAACAACTGCGTGAGGAAATTCATTCGCGCGGTCTAACGTTGCTGGGCGCCTTCGTGCCAGTGATGTTAAAAGACCCACATGCACACGCTTCAGGCGTCGAAGTCGCGGTCCGCACGGCGCGGCTCATGGCAGAAGCGGAAGGCGATACCGCGTTCATTGTCCTCGCAGACGACAATGGCAAGATCCCTGCGCGCACTCAGAATGCAGGGCGCATCCAGCCGGAACATGGTTTGAACGAGGTCGAATGGAAGATCTTCGCAGAAGGCGCGGAACAAGTAGCCGCCGCAGTCAAAAAAGAATCGGGGTTGCGCACTGTCTTTCACCATCATTGCGCCGGATATGTGGAACGTCCCATTGAAGTGGATGTGTTGATGAAATCAACCGACCCTTCCCTGCTGGGGCTTTGCTTCGATACGGGTCATTATCGTTTTGCCGGGGGCGACCCGATCTCATGCTTACGAAAGTACAAGGATCGCATCTGGCATGTGCATTTCAAGGATTGCCAGCCCGAGATTGCCGCGAGATCGCGCGCGGAAGGGTGGGATTACTTTACCTCCGTGCGCAACGGCATCTTCTGTGAACTCGGCAAAGGCGAGGTTGACTTTCCTCAGATCAAGGCTGAGTTGGAAAAGATGGGCTACGACGGCTGGATCGTCGTGGAACAGGATGTTCTCCCCGGCATGGGCAAACCCAAAGAATCTGCCAAGCGCAATCGTGACTATCTCGCAAGCATCGGACTCGCGTCAAACGCAGTGGCGGCTTGATTCCTTTTAAAGGAGCTTTATCTATGGCGACAACAAATAATTTGCGATTCGGGGTGATCGGCGCGGGACGCATTGGAAAGATCCACGCGGAAAATCTTGCCACGCGCATCCCCGGCACAGAGGTGGTCACGATTGCGGACGTTAATGTAGAATCCGCGCAGGAACTTGCCTCACGCTTACGCGTCTCATTGGCAGTGGATGATTATCACGCCATTCTCTCTGACCCATCCATTGATGCCGTTGCGATCTGCTCCTCTACCGATACCCATGCAAGAATCATTATCGAAGCGGCGCAGGCTGGCAAGCACATCTTTTGCGAGAAACCGATTGATTATGATCTGACAAAGATCGACGCGGCATTGTCAGCGGTGGAAAAAGCCGGGGTCAAACTGCAGATCGGCTTCAATCGGCGATTCGATTCGAACTTCCGCAAAGCGCGGACGATGATCGCTGAGGGCAAGATCGGTACGCCGCACATCGTTCGAATCACAAGCCGCGACCCCGCTCCTCCGCCTCTTTCGTATGTCAAAGCCTCCGGCGGTATGTTCTTCGATATGACCATCCATGATTTTGACATGGCGCGTTATCTCAGCGGCAGTGAAGTGGACGAAGTGTATACCGCCGCGGGCGTGATGGTGGATCCCGGCATCGGCGAGGCAGGCGATGTGGATACGGCTGTGATCCTGCTGCGATTTGCCAACGGCGCGATCGGTACGATTGACAACAGCCGAAAAGCCGTCTACGGATACGATCAGCGCGTGGAAGTATTCGGCTCCGCGGGGATGGTTCAAGCGCAGAATAATATGCCCGATAGCGACGTGTATTACAGCGCCGACGGCGTCCATTCTGCCAAACCCCTGCACTTCTTCCTCGAACGTTACATGGAGTCGTTCATCGCGGAAATGAAAGAGTTCGCGCGCAGCGTTCAACAAAATACAACCCCGCCCGTCGTTGGCATAGATGGACGTATCCCTGTTTTGATGGGCATCGCCGCTAAAAAATCCTACCAAGAAAATCGCCCAGTGAAGTTGAGCGAGATCAAATAAACATAGGAGCTACGCAGTTGAATCTGTTTCGTCGTAGTCGCACTGCGGCGGCAGTACAACTGTCCGCCAGAGATATGAAATCGTTAGGCGATGGGATGTGGGCGCCGATAGCTTGCGCGGAGATCGACGAGAAATTCCAACCGATGTTTGAATCCGTTGGCAAGCCCATCACAATGGCGGTTTTTGTGCGGCGCGAGGAAGGGATGCGTCCTGCAAAGGAACCGCGTTCTTGTCTCCTGCCTTTCAGGACTTTGTCAAATTGTTCGGCGCATTGATGCGGTCACAACCCCCAGCCTGCCAATTCCTCCGCGATCTTCAAATACTTTTCCCCCGTTCCGCGCTCGTCATCAGCGCGGTTGAAGTCTTTCAATAATTTCGTTTCCTCCTCCGCAAGGATATTATCCGCCATGGGGAAGAGGACGTTGTCCTCTTTTTGAATATGCTCGCGCAGCAAGGCGGCATAATCCTGAGCGTGTTGAACAAGTTTGGATTTGGCGCTCGTATCGCCCGCTGTGATTCGCTCCGCGCAGTCCACCATGCCCTTCGTCAGGCGGCGTCCTTCGACGTGTTCATCCATAAAAACGGACACGGGGTCCGCGTCTTTGGGCAGTCCGTGTT
>JRYC01021669.1_pt1 | contig 10363 bp, 11 predicted proteins | sample 235301 | NCBI WGS metagenome assembly JRYC01 (sample SAMN03074211, study PRJNA261470) | activated sludge metagenome | biome: Common Effluent Treatment Plant; feature: Wastewater; material: Activated sludge; isolation source: activated biomass of a common effluent treatment plant treating...
CTGATCGAGGAGCGGCGCCCGAAGCCGACCGTCATGACGCTGTCGCGGCGCACGTGGTTCACGGTGGCCGGCACCGACGACATGGTGGCGATGACCGACTGGGACGCGGCCACCGGCCTGCCCAAGCCCGGCTCGCACTACTACTCCACCGACCACCAGGGCACCGTGCGCGCGCTGCACGACGACGCCGGCAACATCGTCGCCGATCTCGACCACGACAGCTACGGCAACCCGCAGGCGACGGTGGAGAGCGTGGCGCAGCCGTACCGCTTCACGGGGCGCGAATACGACAAGGACACCTTTGCGCATGTCGGTCGCACCGCAGGCGATATAGACCTTCACGCCGGTGGGAGCCACGATCATCGCGCACCTCCGTCGAGCGCAGCGACCAGGCGCTGTATGGTCTCGGGATCGGTGTCGCGCGCGAAGCGCAGACGGCGCCCGCCCGCCAGCTCGATCTCGATCGCCGGTGCTGTCGGCTCCACCTTGGTCGGTGTGCGCGACACGGTGGGACGCGACGCAATGACGGACAAATCGACAAGGCCATCTGGCGTGTCGCTGATCGTGACCGGAACGATCCGGTGCGCGGGGCCCATGCCCAGCTGCTTGCGCCACTGGAACATCAAGCTGGCCGAGATGCCGTACTTGCGGGCGACGCCCGAGACCGATCCGTTCTCGCGCGAGGCCTCCTCGACAATGCGCTTCTTGTCGGCATCCGAGTAGTCACGCCGCCGGCGCCTTGGCGCCGGATGAATTTCCCTACGCCTAGGATTAAGCCTAGGCTGATCTCCACCACCACGCCGATAAAGCAGGCCTTACGGGATGGTCGTCTCTTCTGACTTGAACTCGGCGCGCCAGTTGCCGAACCGCTTCAGCGGCAGCCCGTGAAGATCGCAATATNNGTAGTTGCGCCGTCTTCGCATCGGCGGCGGGTGAATTTCCCTAGTCTTAGTGCTAGCGCCAGTGCGATCGCCGCCACCGCGGCGATAGAGCAGCCCTTCCGGGACGATCATGTCCTTGTGTCTGTACTTGGCGCGCCAGTTCTCAAACCGCTTGAGCGCCAAGCCATGCCGCTCGCAATATTCCCGCTGGTTCAGGGTGCCGTCGCGCCATGCCCTCAGGTGCGCACGCCAAAAGGCTTCAAGTTCAATACGCCGGGCCGTTTTCAATCGGGGCATCCCCCACCTCCTTTGCAGACCTCACCGTGCAAAAGAAGGTCGGGGACCGCTCCCTGTTCTCAAGTGTGCATTCGCTGAACGCTTACTTCAGGACTGGGCTGCTACTTGATTTGAAAGCAACAAACGGAACGCAATGATCCGCGCTGTCTCCTAGCGTCGAATGGTGTTCCATCACCGAAGGAGACCTTCATGTCAAAAGAGACCGCAAACAAGACCATCGTCGAGCAATGGTTCAAGAGGTTCTGGGGTAATCCCTACGACGAGAGCGTGCTCTACGACCTCGCCGCACCCGACATTCTCTTCCACTACCCGATGCACGGTCCTATCCGTGGCCGTGATGCCGTCAGGGAGATGGTCGCCGAGTTCCGTGCCGCCTTCCCCGATCTCAACTTCTGGGGTGTGGGCGATCTCATCGCCGAAGGTGACTATGTGGTCGGGCGATGGGATGGCGGCGGCACGCACACGGGCCCCGCCTTCAAGGCGCTTCCGGTCGGATCCCTCCCGGCCAAGTCCGGTCGCAAGATGAAGTTCACCGGCACGACGGTCCTCAAGCTCAAGAACGGCAAGATCATCGAGGAGATTGGCGAGGAAGGCGCGCTTACAGCACTTCAGCAGCTGGGTCTTGTTCAGGACGGCAACTGGCCGACACGAAGTGCGGCCTGACGCAAGCGATTGACAAACGACGACGGTCCCTGGAGCATTTCTGGAGGCCGTTGTGTTGGTCCAATTGCTCAAACGCAGTGACGTTCTGGCTCATTGCATCAGAGTTCCGCAGCACCTTCCCGGCCTTGATCAGCGCGTAAGGAAGCCCGAGCCACTCGAGCGCAATCGGGTCGTGAGCGTGCAGTATCCAGGCCAATAGAAAAGCGTGTACACGCGAACCTCCATGGGCAGAAGGGCGGATGCGATAAACGCTTCCGCCCTCGAGTTGTTATTTGCAATTCGCTTGTTTGCTAGCTACGGCCTTGATGTTTGCGAGACCCTTTTCGAGAATTCCGTTGATGGCCTCAGTGACTTCCTTGGTTTTGGCCTCGTCCCCACTCACGCCAAACGAGACTTCCCATTTCAGGACGCTCTCGCCATCCTTACTGCCCTTTTCCACCCAGATCTTGCCGGTGTGGTTCCTGAGCGGCAGGGGCGCTTCTGTAATGGAATAGGTGTAGCTCAGGTCATCTACGTCCGTGAGCTTTTCGTGCACCTTGCCGCCACCTTCGCGCAACGTCAGGACGCGCCACACGACACCATCCTTCATTGACTGCGTGCAGCCCGAGAAGTCCGGATGCCAGTCCTGTATCGAGCAGAATTCGCTAGCGACTTTCCAGATGGCTGCGGGATTTCCCTCGACCGGAAGCGACTTCTTGATCTCGACAGCATTGGCAGTGTCCGCGATGATTGTAAGAGCCAAACCGGACAAAACGAACGTGCGGATTTTCATGGTTTCCTCCATGTATGTTGGTCGGTACGCCGGGGTTATCCCACCGCGCCTGCGACGCAACGATCCGTTTATTGCTATCAAATAGAGAAGGCGCACTTTGAATTCAAAAGCAAGAAACGGAGCGCGCGAATGCTGGCGACGTAGTCAGGTCATAGGCGAAATAGGGAGGACCCCACGTGCGGATTTTGTTTTTATTGGCGCTCGTTGCCGCACCAGCGGCTTGCCATGCAGGCGATGGACTTCTTGAGCCAGGTGAATACGAGGTCGAGATGCGTCTGGAACTTCCTCACGTCGAAGATATGGGCACCAAACGTACAGCTAAAGTGTGCATCACCGAGAGCCCCGTGCACGGCATCGGTGTGCTGAGCGAGAATAATCCGTTGGCTCGCTGCCCCACACTGAACGTGAAGCAAGCGGGCAACGAGCTGATGTTTGATCTTGTCTGTGAAGGACACAATCAGGCGATAGCGCACGCGAAGTTTCGCCTGTGGCCGGATCGCTTTGACGGGACATTCGACATCAAGATGGGCGGCAAGAACATGACCATGACTGAGCGCCAGACGGGCCGGCGCATCGGCTCCTGCAATGAAAAGCCCCACTCTTAGAAATTCGGTTTTTGAAGAACACCCCAATTCAGACATTCTTGATTTGATCGCAAGGATCGGAGTGAAGGCGCGGATATCATCGCTTATTTTGCAAAGCATCGCTCAATCAAGAAAGCACGCAAAATGAGTCCCACACTTCACACTGTGCCCCGAGATATGAAATCGGGGCGATCGGACAAGTCAAAGACTGACGCGGCCTACTGGAATGCCGTGAAGCGCCGCGACCGGAGCATCAACGNNCCTCATGCCCTGCGCGTTTAGCCAATCGCAAGAACGTTGAATTTCACGCGTCCTGTGCAGAAGCGGAAAAAGCGGGATTCCGTCCCTGCAAACGCTGCAAGCCTGATGAGCCGTCGCTCCACGACCGCTATGCCGCAAAGGTGGCCGAGGCATGTCGCATCATCGAAGAGGCAGAGCAGGCACTCAAACTCGACGAACTCGCAAGAGCCGTCGGCCTCAGCTCTTATCACTTCCACCGCGTGTTCAAGAACATCACCGGCGTGACGCCCAAAGCGTATGCCGTGGCGTATCGTCAAAAGCGACTGCGCGAATACCTGAAAAGGAGCAAGACAGTGACGGAAGCCATATTCGACGCCGGATTCAATTCAAGCGGGCGGTTTTACGCAGACTCCGACGAAGTGCTCGGCATGACGCCGCGCGATTTTCGTGCGGGGGGAGCGAACGCCGACATGCGTTTTGCCGTGGGTCAATGCTCACTCGGTGCTATCCTGGTCGCGACCAGCGACAAGGGCATCGCGGCCATCTTCTTCGGCGAAGACCCGGAAGCCCTCGTCCACGACCTGGAGGACCGCTTTCCGAACGCTAATTTAATCGGTGGCGACCGCGCCTTCGAGGATGTCATGGCCAAGGTGGTCGGTCTGGTTGAAGCACCCGAAGTTGGGCTTGATCTGCCGCTCGATGTGCGCGGCACGGCGTTCCAGCATCGCGTCTGGCAGGCACTGCGTGAAATTCCCATCGGCACCACCGCGACCTACAGCGAGATTGCCGAAAAGATCGGCATGCCGAAGGCGGTCCGTGCCGTTGCCACGGCCTGCGCGGCCAACAAGATTGCTGTCGCCATTCCCTGCCATCGCGTGGTGCGCACCGACGGATCTCTCTCCGGCTACCGCTGGAGCGTCGAGCGCAAGCGCCAGCTTATCGACCGCGAATCCCATGCGAGGAGCAAGCCATGACAAGCGCAGCCACGGTGAAAGAGCGGGAGGTGGCACAGTCGATTTCCGTCGATTGGAAAGCGGTAGAGGTGAGCCTCGACGCCAAGGGCTTTGCGATCATGCCCAGGCTGCTATCGCCGGAAGCGTGCGCGGCCGTCGCAGCGATGTATCCTGAGGACGACCGCTTCCGCAGTCACATCCACATGGCACGTCATGGCTTCGGTCGGGGTGAATACAAGTACTTCGCTTATCCGCTGCCCGAACCTATCGGCACGTTGCGCACCACGCTCTATCCGGAGCTGACCCGCATCGCCAACCGCTGGAACACGGAGATGGGCATCGACGTGCAATATCCGAAGACGCACGCCGAGTTCCTTAAGCGTTGCCATGATGCGGGACAGACCCGGCCTACGTCGTTGCTCTTGCAGTACGTAGCAGGCGACTACAATTGCCTGCATCAGGATCTCTATGGCGAGCACGTTTTCCCGCTTCAGGTAGCAATCCTATTGTCGGAACCGGGCCGCGATTTCGAAGGCGGCGAGTTCGTACTAACGGAGCAGCGCCCGCGCATGCAATCGCGCGCCGCTGTTGTCTCGCTGCGGCAGGGCGACGCCGTGGTCTTCGCCGTCCATCACCGGCCCGTGCGAGGAACACGCGGAACTTACCGCGTCAACCTGCGTCACGGCGTGAGTGAGATATTGAGAGGCCGCCGACACACCGTCGGTATCATCTTCCACGACGCGACGTGACCATGGCGGATTACATGCCGGATCTCTTTGCCGCTCTTGATGACCAGCCGCGCCGCGTGGAGCTAGCGTCAGGGGCCGTGCTGTTGCGCGGGTTCGCGCTCAAACATGAAGGGGAGATCTTGACGGCTTACCAGAAAGTTGTCGCCGCAGCTCCCTTCCGCCGCATGGTGACGCCCGGCGGACAAATGATGTCAGTTGCGATGACCAACTGCGGTACGGCAGGCTGGGTGACGGATCGACGGGGCTATCGCTACGATCACACCGATCCTTCGACCGGAAAGCCTTGGCCTTCGATGCCCATTGTATTGTACGAACTCGCGCAGGACTCCGCTGCCGAGGCCGGCTACCCAGGGTTCGAACCCGACGCCTGTCTGATAAACTGCTACGTACCCGGCTCGCGTCTGACCTTGCATCAAGACAGGAACGAGCGGGATTTCGGCGCACCGATTGTCTCGGTCTCCTTGGGGTTGCCAGCGAAATTCTTGTTCGGAGGGCTCAAGCGAGGCGATAAGGCGCAGCGCATTATGCTGCACCATGGAGATGTGACGGTTTGGGGCGGGCCATCGCGTCTCGCCTTTCATGGCATAGATACACTGAAGGATGGCGAGCATTCAGCGACAGGGCGCTGCCGCATCAATCTAACATTCCGTAAGGCACTGTGATCTGCTTGTGGCCCCTAAGCAATCTTTGAAATCTCGGCCAAACAGTTCCATTTCCCTCATATCGGTGGACATTTGCTAGAAAGGTTCACTGGGACTCTGCTTGTCTAGGTTCAAATCCTAGCAAATGACCAAATGACAACAACGATGTAAAATCGCAAGAAGTCGCACCATAATCGTTCGGCGTATCGTTCAAAGCATTGTGCGAATGCCAACACTCCAAGCAGGGCAAGCCGTGCTTTTCGAGCGCTTCGACGCTTNNGGTGCGGTCGGAGCTGACGTCGCCTGCTCGCAGCACTCAAGCCTCGAGTCCTGCGAGAAGCGTCGCAAGTACCCCATCGATTGGATGAGCGCCAACCTTCTCGGGCAGAAGCTGCTGTTCGATCGACAGCAATGTGAACCCGTGGACCAACGACCAACATGCAGCGGCCTGCCCCTGCACTGGCTGCGCCTTGAAGCTACCAATCTGCTGTCCCCGCTCGAGGATGCCTACGAGTTCTGCGAACGCAGACAAACCTGCTTCGTGCAGTTCAGGGAAAGCACTCCTTTCGACATCGGCGCTGAACATCAGCCGGTAGAGCGACGGATTGGAAATTCCGAATTGAATATAGGCTTTTGCGGCCGCAATGAATTCGTCACGCGATGACCTGCTACGTCGGGTCGTTGCAGCGGCCACGACTTGGCGCAGTTTCCGGAAGCCCGATGTTGCAAGCTCCGCCAACAACGCAGCCTTGTCGGGAAAATGCTTGTAAGGCGCGGTGTGGCTCACACCGGCGCGGCGCGCCACCTCCCTCAGCGTGAATTGCCAGCCCTTGTCTTCCCCCAGCATGTCCTGGGCGGTTTCGACAATCGCCCGCTTGAGATCACCGTGATGATAGGGGCGCTTGTTGGATTGCGACATATTCGATCCATAAGTTTACAGTGCAAACATATGTTGACAGCGTCAACTTATGCAGCTATCTAGTTCTCAGAAGTTACCACTGTCAACTTTTGAGGCAAGCCATGAACGCCCATGTTATCAACACTGTCGACTCCAGCCTGACCGATATCCTATCCCGCCAGCGGGCAGCGTTCCTGCGCGATGGTCCGCCATCGCTCGCCGCCCGCAAGGCCGATCTGCGCAAGCTGAAGGACGCGGTGCGCGCTCGCCTCCCCGAATTCGAGAAGGCGCTCGATGCCGATTTCGAGGGACGTTCCGCCCAGGAGACCGCGATCCTGGAAGGCGTGGCCCTGGTCCAGGGTATCAACTATCTGAGCCGCAACCTCAAAGGCTGGATGCGCCCGCAGAAGCGACACGTGGACATGACATTTCGGCCCGGACGCGCCCGCGTCGTCTACCAGCCGCTTGGCGTCGTGGGTATCATATCGCCCTGGAATTTCCCGGTCAGCCTCTCCCTGATGCCGCTTGCCACCGCCATTGCGGCAGGCAATCGGGCGATGATCAAGCCATCCGAACTCACACCCGCGACGAGCGATCTCCTCGCTAAGATGCTGGGCGAGATTTTCCCCGAAGAGCAGGTGGCTGTGGTCAACGGCGGGCTCGAGATCGGCGCCCAATTCTCAGGACTGCCGTTCGATCACCTGGTCTTCACCGGCAGCACCCCAGTCGGAAAGATCGTGATGAAGGCGGCCAGCGCCAATCTCGTGCCGGTAACGTTGGAGCTCGGTGGCAAGTCCCCTGTTATCGTCGAGAAGGGATCCTCACTCGAGCGCGCCGCGGCGAGCGTAGCGTTCGGCAAACTGGCCAACGGCGGGCAGATCTGCGTCGCGCCCGACTACGCGCTCGTTGCGGAGGGTGAGGTTGATGCGTTCGTTGCAGCCTATGACAAGGCAGTGCGTGCTCTCTATCCGGACGGACCGGCAAGCCGAGATTACACAGCCATCATCAGCGAGCGCCACTACGGTCGCTTGCGGACGCTTCTCGATGAGGCCCGCGTTGGAGGTGCTCAGGTCATCGAGGTCGGCGCCAACCCGGCTGCTGCACGTTCGCGGCCGCACACACTGGCTCCGACGGTAGTGCTCGGTGCGACCGCGGACATGGCGATCCTCACCGAGGAGATATTCGGACCGGTTCTGCCGATCGTCGCCTATCGCGACATCGATGAGGCGATTGCGCGGATCAACGCAGGTCCACGACCGTTGGCACTCTACTATTTCGGTAGCAACGGCGAGCATCGCCGCAAAGTGCTCGAACGCACGACGTCCGGCAACGTGACGATCAACGACACGTTGATGCACTACGCGCAGGACGATCTGCCGTTCGGCGGCGTCGGCGCGAGCGGCATGGGTGCCTATCACGGCATCGAGGGCTTCAAATCGCTGAGCCACGCCAAAGGCATCTTCGAACAGAGTCGGTGGAACCTCACGGGTGTGCTCCGGGCGCCGTTCGGCGGGCTATCCGAATTCGTGACAAGATACCTGCTTCGCTGAAATCGACCATTCGGGTCTGACCGGCGCACTCATAGGTCTGGGTGCGCCGTTGTGTGTAGGGTTATCACTGGCCCTTGGCTGCTTCTGGTACTGAGCCCTATTTGAAATGTTAGAGGCGCACGTCCACTTCGCATGCATAACCGGACTATCGGATAGAAAAGTTCGCAATTATATCCTCCCGACTGACAATTTGCGGACTCGGGGGGGCTTCGAACGTATTTGCGTGATTCACGGAGTGCCAACCGATCATTGATTCGGAGGGCACATGGCGCAGGGCCGCAAGACCGAGATCAGGACCGACCTGTTCACGTCGTGGGAGTTGCGCGCATCGGACAGAAGGGGCGCGTCTGCCATCGCTGGTTCACGCGCGGCCAGCGCCCGCCGGGCAGGTGCGATCAGCGCTACACGTTCGCCTACATCTTCGGCGCTGTCGAGGCACGCACCGACAACGCCTCCGCACTGGTCATGCCCGAAGTCTCGACAAGTTCGCCCAGACGCTTCAATCAATCCGACGAGCATGCCATCGTCGTGCTCGATCAGGCCGGATGGCACGGCGCCAATGATCTGAATGTTCCAGATTGCATGACGCTCGTACCGCTGCCGCCGCGTTCACCCGAACTCAATCCGGTCGAGCACGTGTGCCTTCATCTGAAAGAGCTCTTCCTCTCGCACCGCCTGCTCGACGACTACGACGCGATCGTCGAGGCGGCGAGCGATGCGTGGAACCGCCTCATCGCACAACCCGACCGCCTGACCTCGCTTACCGCCGTCCCATGCATCATAAATTGCGTCAGAACTTAAATGGGGAATAACTTAGAGCCGCCCTATCCGTTGGAGAATGTGGACCACGTCGGGGCCGATGTGATCGTAGAAGGCGTAGAGCCCGGAGCAGAGATAGTTCAACCCAGGCTCGCCCGCTCTTGTCCGGATGATCCGGTTCTTCGGGCACTCTCCGTAGCACAGCCGCAGATAGACGCAGTCGCGACATTTCTTGGGTAGCGTGACACTTTTTGCCCGACCGAATTGCTGCTGGGCCGGCGAGAATGCCAGATTGCCCAAATGGGTATTGCCGATATTGCCGATGCGAAATTCCCGATACACGAAGTGATCGCAGGAATAGACCTCGCCGTCGTGCTCAACAGCGAGTGCCTTGCCGCAAAACTCAGCTTGCGTGCACGTCTGCGCGGGCATGCCTGCGGCCTGCGCCACGGCTGTTTCGAACAGGTTGACATGGACGCGGCCGATATCGGTGGCAAACCATTCATCCCAGACTGCGCAAAGAAATCGTCCATAGTCGACCGGATCAACCGACCAGTCAGTGACGATCGACTCCGCGTGACCGGGGCGGGCGCGAGGATCATCCTCGCGCGGCGGGCTTTTCATAAGAGCAGGAGCATCGGTTTCAAACTGCCGCGGTTCTACCGCTGGGGTGAATTGAACACGCCGTGCACCAACCTCATCGACGAGGAAGCGGTAGACTTGGCGCGGGTGCAGTGCGTTCTCGCGGTTGACGACACAAAGGGCAGCGAAGGGAATCTCGGCCTCGCGCAGCATGCGGGCAGCCGCTATGACTAGATCGAACGTGGGCTTGCCATTCTTGGTGATACGAAACCGGTCGTGAATGTCGCGCGGGCCGTCGATGGACAAGCCAACGTGGAAACCGTGCGCCTTAAGGAACGTGATCCAACGCTCGTCGAGCAACAGCCCGTTGGTTTGCAGATCGTTTTCGATCCGCTGCCCGGGCTTTTGATACTTCGCCTGCAGCGCCACGACCTTTTCGAAAAAGGGAAGCCCCATCAGCGTGGGCTCGCCCCCTTGCCAGGAGAAGATCACCTCGTCGCCGGTCTGGGCCTCAATATATTGCCGCACATGCTGCTCAAGCGTCTCATCGCTCATCCGCGCTTGCGCACGGTGATGCAACAGCTCGGATTTATGCAGATAGAAGCAATAGGTGCAGTCGATGTTGCACTCCGCTCCCGATGGCTTGACCATCGCGTGGAAGCGATAGGTCAGGCCCTTGACCAACTTGTCCTTGTTGAGCGCGGGAATGGGCCTGTCCATCTGTTCTGGCCGGAAGACGGCGCGCCATGAATGGACGCGCCAGTTGGGTTCAGTGAGCGCCGGAGTTCGATTTC
>JRYC01007047.1_pt1 | contig 10360 bp, 9 predicted proteins | sample 235301 | NCBI WGS metagenome assembly JRYC01 (sample SAMN03074211, study PRJNA261470) | activated sludge metagenome | biome: Common Effluent Treatment Plant; feature: Wastewater; material: Activated sludge; isolation source: activated biomass of a common effluent treatment plant treating...
ACTCGAAGTCAACCCGCGCGCATCGCGAACAGTGCCATTTGTCGCCAAGGTGATCGGCAAGCCGGTCGCCTCAATTGCATCGCGCGTCATGGCTGGCGAGCCACTGGCTAACTTCGGCTTGAAGCCGGTGAAACTCGACCATGTTGCGGTCAAAGAAGCCGTCTTCCCCTTCGCGCGCTTCCCTGGTGTAGATCACATACATCGACCAATCATTAAAAAAAAAAGCGAGGTGATGGGTATCGACCGAGACGTAGCGATGGCCTTCGGCAAGAGCCAGATCGGAGCCGGTCAGGCGATGCCGATGGAAGGTACGGTGTTCGTCTCGGTCAAAGCACAGGATAAAGACCGGATCATCGCTGCTGTGCGGGAGCTGGAAGCCATGGGCTTCAAGATCATCGCCACCCGGGGCACAGCGCGACATTTGAGCGCGAACGGCGTTCAATGTGGTGTCGTCAACAAGGTTCTGGAAGGGCGTCCGCACATCGTTGACTTGATGAAGAACGGTGAGATTAGCCTTGTTTTGAACACCACAGAGGGTGCCAAGGCGCTGGCCGACAGCAAGGACATTCGCCGCACAGCCTTGCTTCATCATATCCCGTATTATACAACGCTCGCTGGCGCGGTCGCAGTTACGCGCGCAATTCGGGCGTTGAAGGCCGGGAATCTTGAGGTTGCGCCATTGCAGACGTACACCAGCAGAATATCATGATGTACCGGTCATGATCCTTATGCTCCCCAACGTTACAGGTTAGCGGGGGCACTTCAAAAGCGCATGACACTGTCAAACGGTTCCCACCTGCGGTGGGGCCTTGTGGGAGACGTTAGGATGTCGATGGAACGGGTGCCGATGACGACTGAGGGGTACAAGCGGCTGGAGGCTGAGCTGCACCGTCTCAAATCGGAAGAACGTCCACGTATCATCCAGGCGATCGCGGAAGCGCGCGCGCACGGGGATCTTTCGGAAAATGCCGAGTATCATTCGGCCAAGGAAGCGCAAGGTTTGAACGAAGCCAAGGTCGCTGATCTTGAAGACAAGCTGTCGCGGGCCGACGTCGTCGATACCACGCAGCTTTCGGGAGAATCTGTGAAGTTTGGTGCGACCGTCACGCTCGTCGACGAGGACACCGATGACAAGGTGAAATACCAGATCGTCGGCGACCTCGAAGCCAACCTCAAGGAAGGCAAGATCTCGATTTCTTCACCGATCGCGCGCGCGCTGATCGGCAAAATCCAGGGCGACTCGGCCGAAGTGACAACGCCCAAAGGGTCGCGCTCCTTCGAGGTGCTGAAGGTCGAATGGAAGTAGGTCTGTCGGCCGGCTCGAACTGAAGTTTCGGGTCCGGCCAGACGTCCTCCCAGCGGCATCCTGTAAGGCTACGCGGATAGTCTGGAGCGAATTGTTTTGCCCGTTGGTCCCCGCGCCGCTGCTTTACAGAACAATGGAGCCGCAGTCACTGCTTCAGGTGCAGCCAACAAACAAGGCTGCCGCGCCTTTGCCCGCTCGAGGTTTGCGATGCGCGATCAATGCTTCGCTTGAGCGGGTTGATGCAGATCAGAGAGCGTGCGGTGGAACGGCTTTCAATTGGCAGGCGTGAGTTTCTGGCTGGCATGATCGCGGGCGTGGCTCGTCGTCCGTTATGGGCGTCACAAGCGCCCGAAATGGTTGCCCGATGGGCAGCACATTTCGATCAGATCGGCACGCGCGGCGTTATCGCTATCCGCAAGCCAGACGGCACAATTGCGGTCTCGGATCCGGTGCGCGCTGCTATCGGCTACCTGCCTGCCTCCACGTTCAAAATTCCCAACACTTTGATCGCGTCCGATCTCGGCGTCGTCAGTGGAGCGGATGAAAAGTTCGTGTGGGATGGCGAAGTTCATAGTCTTAACGGCAAGCCATTCGACGCTTGGAATCGCGACTTAACTTTGAGAGACGCTTTCTCGGTCTCCGCCATCTGGGTGTACCAGGAGATTGCACGCAGGATCGGCAAGGAGCGAATGGCAGCTCGGCTTTCAGCACTGCGTTACGGCAATGCCGACATTGAAAGCGCGCCAATCGATCAATTCTGGCTCCACGGAAAGCTCCGCATATCGGCTTTGGAACAGATCGATTTCCTCGATCGGCTTTGGCGCGGTGATGTGCCTGCCTCTCGCAAGGCAATCGATACGACACGGCAAATCATGTGGATGGAGAAGGGGCCAAACGGCTCGCTTTACGGAAAGACCGGATGGACGACGGATCAGAACATCGGTTGGTTCGTTGGCGTTATCGAAACGCAAAATGCGTTTCATCCCTTCGCCCTAAATCTCGATATGCCAACGATCGATCTCGCCCCGCATCGTGTCGCAATTGTCAAAGCAGTGGCCTCAGAACTCGGCATGTGGTGAAGGGATCTGACCAACAAAGGGACCGCGCAGGCCCTATTTGTCGTACAGGATCCAATCTATGCCTCGCCTGCTCTGGGAAGCATTACTCGCGTTCGCTCATCGGCACACCGGGAGCACGCTTTGCGCGGCGGATCGTCAGAAACGTCTTTACGCTTGCAACGTTTGGTGCGGCGGTGAGGTCTTCCAGCACGAAGGCCTGGAATGAGGTGAGGTCAGCGGCCACACACTTCAGCATGTAATCGTTTTCGCCCGACAGCATGTGCGCTTCGCGGACGATGGGCCAGCCCAGCACGCGGTTCTCGAAGGCGTGCAGGTCGGCTTCGGCCTGGCTATGCAACCCAACCATCGCAAAGGCGGTAAGTGTGAACCCTAGTCCCGTCTCGTCGAGCAGCACCGTGTAGCCGCTTATGAGCCCGGCTTCTTCCAGAGCCCTCACCCGCCTGAGGCACGGCGGAGCCGACAGCCCTACCTTGGCCGCGAGCAAGACGTTGGTGATACGCCCGTCCGCTTGTAGCTCTTTCAAAATGCGCCAATCGATGGCATCGAGACGGACACGCATGTGCGTTGGCTCTGTTTGGAGGAAGGCTTCCAACGCATTGGGCTCGCGATACCGCGATGCCTGCCCACACCGGAAATCCCCAGGAAAGGGTTGCCGCCACTTTCCAGTGTCGCCGTGAACAGCGCAAGGATCAAAATGCCTTATTGCTCCAATCTTTCGGATTATTGCGCAAAACGGCTTGGAGCCAAGTTTGCGGCAGATAGGGCAGGGGGTGTCGCTTGAAACCGCTTGAAGGGGCGATTGGTTGGCTCATCACTGACGGCAAGGCTGGCCATGAAGCGCAAGCGCAAGGCGTGGCGGAGGCGTTAGGGCTGCACTACGCATGGCGGCGAGTGGTACCGGAGAAGTTTGCACGCTTGCTGGCACCCTGGGGGCCGGTGTCGAAGGACTTCAAGCAGAACTTTGTGCCGCCTTGGCCCGATGTTGCGATCGGTATCGGCCGCACCGCGATGCCATATCTGCGCCGGGTACACCGGTTGGCGGGACTTGCAACATTCACGGTGGCCTTGCAGGATCCACGCACCTCAGACCGCATCGCCGATCTCATCTGGCTGCCCGAGCACGATCGCCGCCGCGGCCCTAATGTGATTACGACGCTGACGTCGCCGCACCGCTTCACACCCCAGATGCTGGACGAATTGCGCAGCGAGCCTGACGCCGCGATCGACGAACTGCCAACGCCGCGCATCATGGTTGCGATTGGGGGAGCGGCAAAAGTCTGGCGCTTCACTGACGAGGACGCGTCCCAGCTTGCCGCAGCTATTGGCTCAATGGGCCGGGAGGGCGCGAGCTTCATGGTCACCACATCACGGCGCACACCGTCGAGTGTCGCGGCGGCGGTCAACCAAGCTCTGCAGCAATTTCCGCATATACTTTACGCAGGTGAAGGCCCCAACCCTTATGCGCGGTTTCTCGCCAGATCCGATGCCATCATCGTCACGGCCGACAGTGTTTCAATGACCGGTGAAGCCTTATCGTCGGGACGGCCAGTCTATGTTTTTCGGCCGACCGGCGGCAGCGATAAGTTCCGCCGCTTCCATGACGCCCTCCATGCCCGCGGAGCCACGCGGCTGTTAAACGAAGATCACCACATGTCTTTTGATTGGGCGCATCCACCGATTTTTGCGGCCGATAGCATTGCGCGCGCTATTGCAGAACGGTTTTTAAATCGCCGCCAGTACGTCAAGCGTGCGCTTTAAGAACACAGAGAGACATCACGTTCGCTGGAGGTATTAGAATCTGCTCGGCGAATTTGCTTCGCCGTCGGTGCCATTCAAGCCCGCCCGACCTGCCCATTTGTTGATGAGGGGGGCATCGAGAGCCAATCTTCCAGTATCTCGGGCAGGCCATCGAGCGGTCGATAACCGGTCGTCACCATCGCATAACCCGACTGCGTATCTCCCGCGTAAAGCGTTGGAAAGCCGGTCACACCGGAGTCGCGCGCCGTCTCGAAATCCTGGCGTGTCGCAAGGCTTGCCTGCTCGGTGCCCAGAGCTTTGAGAAAACGTTCGCGGTCCAGTCCATGTTCGGCGGCGATGTCCGCCAGTACGTTTTCATCCGTGACGTCACGGTTCTCTGCGTAGAATGCGTGCTGCACCGAGTTGAGGTAAGCAAGCGTCACGACAGGATTGAGTAGCCGCATGACGACGATGGCGCGGTCGGCAGGCTCGGTGTCGTAAACAAAGCTCGGGCGGTCGAAGAAGGAATAGTCGAACGGCTGGCCAGTTCGCTGCTGGACCGTCTCCCAATGGTGACGGATCTCCGCCTTGGATTTTTCATCCATCGATTGAGTTACCCCGGGACGCAATCCCCCGATGATGAGTGTGATAGGAAGTCGGCTGCCAAAATGGTCGGCAAGTCCGTTGATGACGGGCGAAAAACCCCAGCACCACGAGCACATGGGGTCGGCGAAATAGACGAGATGGCGGGGGGTATCTTCGGGTTCGTTCATAAGATTGATCTTCGCATTCTTTGGTCCGGCCGCAAAGCATCACGAGATACGTACACTCATGGATCCAGAAATCATGCGCTTGAGCACGGTGCGCGCATCGGCTAGAACCCAGCCAATCCCCGAAACTCCTGGCCGAATTGAGGAGGAGCGCCCTCATGGCGAACCCGCAGTACGTCTACCATATGCACAAGCTGTCGAAGACCTATCCCGGCGGCAAACAGGTTCTGAAGAATATCTCACTTTCTTTCTTCCCCGGTGCCAAGATCGGCGTTGTCGGTTTGAACGGTGCGGGCAAATCGACCTTGCTGAAGATCATGGCGGGCCAGATGACTGATTTCGTCGGCGAGGCGTGGGCTGCTGATGGGATCAAGGTTGGCTATTTGCCGCAAGAACCCGAACTCGATCCAAGCAAGGATGTTCTGGGCAACGCAATGGAAGGCGTTGCGGAAAAGAAGGCCGTGCTCGATCGCTATAACGAGATCGCGGCCAATTATTCGGAAGAGACTGCCGATGAGATGACCGAATTGCAGGACATTATCGACGCGCAAAATCTGTGGGACCTCGACACACAGGTCGAGCAGGCGCTCGACGCGTTGCGGTGTCCGCCCGGTGATGGCGATGTGTCGAAGCTTTCGGGTGGTGAGAAGCGCCGCGTCGCGTTGACCAAGCTGTTGCTGTCGAAGCCCGACATCCTGTTGCTCGACGAACCAACCAACCATCTCGATGCTGAAAGCGTCGCGTGGTTGGAGCGATACCTCAAAGAGTACTCTGGTTGCGTCATCCTCATTACGCATGACCGCTACTTCCTCGACAACATCACGGAATGGACGCTTGAACTCGATCGCGGCGAGGGTGTGCCTTATCACGGCAATTATTCGGGCTGGCTTGAACAGAAGGCGAAACGGCTTGAGGTCGAGAAGGGACAGGAAGAATCCAAACAGCGCGCCTTAAAACGTGAGTTGGAGTGGATCCGATCCAGTCCCAAGGCCCGTCAAGCAAAGTCCAAGGCGCGCATCACCGCTTATGAGAAACTCGCGGAAGAAGCCGGGCGCGAAGATGTCGGCCGCGCGACGATCCACATCGCCACGGGCCCGCGGCTTGGCGGTGTCGTCGTGGAAGCCGATGGATTGAAAAAAGGTTTCGGCGAAAAGCTGCTGATCGAGGATCTCTCATTCAAGCTGCCGCCTGGTGGTATCGTTGGCGTCATCGGTCCAAACGGTGCTGGCAAGACGACACTGTTCCGCATGATCACCGGCCAGGATCAGCCTGACACGGGCTCCATTCGTCTGGGTGAGACAGTCAAGCTTTCCTATGTCGATCAATCGCGCGATCATCTGAACGACAAGAAGACGGTGTGGGAGGAAATCTCCGGTGGCCTCGACCAGATCATGCTGGGTGGCAAGAAAGAGGTTCCCTCGCGCGCCTATTGCGGCTGGTTTAACTTCAAGGGCGCCGATCAGCAGAAGAAGGTTGGCATGCTCTCAGGTGGTGAGCGCAACCGTGTGCATCTGGCCAAGCTGCTGAAGGAAGGCGGCAACCTGCTGCTGCTCGACGAACCGACCAACGACCTCGACACTGAAACGCTCTCAGCGCTTGAAGCGGCATTGGAAGATTTTCCAGGCTGCGTGGTGGTCATCAGCCACGATCGCTTCTTCCTCGACCGCTTGGCCACCCACATCTTGGCCTTCGAGGGCGACAGTCACGTCGAATGGTTTGAGGGCAACTTCGAAGCCTACGAAGCTGACAAAAAGCGCCGCCTTGGCGACGCTGCCGTCGAACCCCACCGCATCAAATTCCGCAAATTCGAGCGGTGACGGCCAAGCCTTATAACAGGCGGGTTTGGATCAGATCGGGAGGTTTGTTGGGAGGCAGGGCGGTGAGTGGCTTGGCTGCCTGCCTCACCGCTGCCTGATTTGCTCCGTTAAAGACCTTTTGAATGGCGTTGAGGGGGAGTTCGGGATGGCGGTGGGCTTCACGACGAAGATCGGCAGAACGGGCGGTCCGCTCGATCCCAACGCACCTGAGAACGTGGCACAGAATGCCGCGCAGGTTGCTGCGGGCAACCATGAAATTGGCCGTCCCCACCATGCATCGACCAATCGGATTGCAGGGTTAGCGTCATTTGTCGCGCTGCTTTTTTCCGCATTCAGCCTCTGGGAAACCTCGCTGAAGCAACCCGATCTCCAAATCTATGTTTCGCCCGTCGTTCACTACACCCGCGAAGGTGACAACGCAGAGGTGTTTGCCGTGCCCGTAACGATTTCCAATCAGGGTGCGCGGGATGGAACCGTGCTATCGCTCGACCTGCACGTAAAATCAGATGGCACTGGCAATGAGCGTGATTTCTATTCGGCTTATACGGTCGACGGCTCCTTCTTTTTGCCGCCGGGCAGGTTCGATCAGTCGACCCGAAACTTCGAGCGCGTGGATCGCCCAAAGACGCCCTTCGCGCCCGTTTCAGTTCCTGGCCGGGGCACTTATACCGGCACGATTTTGTTCTACAACAAGGGCAAGGCGTGGCCGAAGCTCGTCAGCGATAAGGGCGACTTTGAACTGACGCTTGTCCCCACGGTTCGCTTCGATGAAAGCCTGGGAGTTGTCGACCAGATGCTCAGACGTACACCCGAACCAGCGACATTGCGCGTCTCGCTGCCTTGGTTCTCGGATAGGCAACTGGATCTGGGCGGCACGGTTCGCATGGTCAACGCGGACTGGGTTGGCAAGGATAGTGCTACCGACAGCAACGGCACCGCAAATAAGGCCGCTGACGACAAAGCTGGCAAACAGTAAGCATAGGTAGGTTGCCGCTCCGTCGGCATATCCTTCAGAACGGCAGCACGAGCCGACCTTTTGCGCGCGATACACACGGACAAAACTCGTGATCGCGATCGGACTGAGATAGGCACGTATCGTTGTGGATCACGTCGCCTTCGACGTATTCGGTCGCACAAGTTCCGCAACTGCCATGATCACAGCCTGTGTCGATGGGTACGCCCGCGTCCTGCAGCACCTTGAGTGCGGAAACTTCCGCAGGCACAGCCAGGGTTCGGTCCGACCAGACCAGCCATATTTCGAATGGTTCCGACATTGCACCTGTGCTTGTTTCAGCCAATCGACATTTCCAATGCGATTCGGTGCGATCCTACGCCTCGCACGGATGCGAGAACGCCCGGCACACTCGAAACGTTTTTCAATGCGCTTTCTTCTTGCGGTGGCTTTGAACGTGCCAGCGTCGCCGGGCCAAACTGGTCCCCGTCAATCGCGCTCTACCGCGCGAGAACGGTCTTCCACCTGACGAAAGTCAAGACGCGTGACCGCTCGGCGTCAGCCGTTGCAATTCGTCACAGCGCGAATCCAAAAAATCGATCAGAGGATCGGCGGCATCAGTACAACTGCCGCGAGTGTTGGTGCCAAGTAGCCGAGCACATGAATATCGGCGATCGATTTCTGTTTCCAGCCGAGCCATTCGAGCCGCAGGGTCGATAGGCGCACCGCGACAGCCAGGATCACATAACTGACAGCAATAGCCGCATAGCCTTGTGTGCTTGGAACCATGGTTTGGGGAAGAGAAGTCAATGCTTCGCCAATCTGCGGATCGAAGGCGAGACGCCCCAACAGCCCAAGCAGAAACATTGCCGCCGCAACAACAAGCCACCAGCGGCGCATTGCGACGACCAAGCCGTAGAGCGCTGGCGTCACCACAATAAGAGCTGCAAACGCGCCAGCTTGAAAAAGGAGCGCACCGAGCTGGGCGAAAATTTCAGTCATGACAGGATACGCAACCTAAACCGCCAACATACGAGAAACCCATGTTCACGCGGTTTGGTGAATGAAACGTAACCGGCCGATATACAACGTCTGGCAAACAGTCTTGTTCAATTGCTTCAAGGTAAATAGTCCGCATTTTCGTCGCTTTTGTTCGACCTTGTTGCGGTCTCACATCGCGCAAAGGAGATCAAGCGATGATCAGAACCACACAATTTGTTGCCCTTGGTGTCACCGCATTGATGGCGATGACTACCGCTTCTGGCCTCGCGCTGGCGAAGGACAAAGGACAAGGCGGGGGAGGTGGACAGGCAATCGCACCAGGCCAATCGGGCTCATCCGGCCGGGCTGCGGCGCCGGGGCAAACGGGCAACCATCCAGCTCACCCCCCGAACCAAAGCGCCGCAGCGTCAAGCTGCGCCAAGATTGCTGATCCCAAGCTCAAAGATGAGTGTGTCAGGGCGAGTAAGAGATAAACATCAAGGTCGCAAAATACCCTGATCAGAGAAAACGCCCGGCAGCCGTAACGACTGCCGGGCGTTTTCATTTTTGTCATTGGGGGCGGAATATTAGGCCGCGCCCATCGCCTTCTTCAGGTTCTCGTCGATCTTATCGAGGAAGCCTTCCGTCGAAAGCCACTTTTGCTTGTCACCGACGAGCAGCGCCAGATCCTTGGTCATGTGGCCCGATTCGACAGTATCGACGCAAACCTTCTCAAGCGTATCGGCGAACTTCTTCAGCTGATCATTGCCATCGAGCTTGGCGCGGTGTGCAAGACCGCGTGTCCAAGCAAAAATCGAGGCAATCGAGTTGGTCGAAGTGGCCTTGCCCTTCTGATGCTCGCGATAATGACGTGTCACCGTTCCGTGCGCGGCTTCTGCTTCGACCGTCTTGCCATCCGGTGTCATCAAAACCGATGTCATGAGGCCCAGCGAGCCGAAGCCCTGCGCTACGGTATCGGACTGCACGTCGCCATCGTAGTTCTTACAAGCCCATACATAGCCACCAGACCACTTCAGTGCGGAGGCGACCATGTCGTCGATGAGGCGGTGTTCATAAACGATACCGCGCTTGTCGAATTCGGCTTTGAACTCGTTGTCGAACACTTCCTGGAAGATGTCCTTGAAGCGTCCGTCGTAGGCCTTGAGGATTGTGTTCTTGGTCGACAGATAGACTGGATAATTGCGTGTCAGTCCGTAGTTTAATGACGCGCGCGCGAAGTCGCGGATCGAATCGTCGATATTGTACATCGCCATCGCTACGCCTGATCCCGGCGACTTGTAGACTTCCTTCTCGATCACCGCCCCATCCTCGCCGACGAATTTGATCGTCAGGGTGCCTTTGCCGGGGAACTTGAAGTCTGTGGCGCGGTATTGATCGCCGAATGCGTGACGGCCGACGATGATCGGCTGGGTCCAGCCGGGCACGAGGCGCGGCACGTTCTTGCAGATGATGGGCTCGCGGAAGATGACGCCGCCCAGGATGTTGCGGATCGTGCCGTTGGGGCTCTTCCACATCTCCTTGAGGTTGAACTCCTTGACGCGCGCTTCGTCGGGCGTGATGGTCGCGCACTTGACGCCGACGCCGTACTTCTTGGTGGCGTTGGCTGCGTCGATCGTCACCTGATCGTTGGTCTTGTCACGGTTCTCGACGCCAAGGTCGTAGTAATCGAGATTGATGTCGAGGTAGGGGTGGATCAG
>JRYC01001529.1_pt1 | contig 10355 bp, 12 predicted proteins | sample 235301 | NCBI WGS metagenome assembly JRYC01 (sample SAMN03074211, study PRJNA261470) | activated sludge metagenome | biome: Common Effluent Treatment Plant; feature: Wastewater; material: Activated sludge; isolation source: activated biomass of a common effluent treatment plant treating...
AAAATGTCGGCATGGCGGCAGACCTCCAACACCTTTTCGTCGAGGCCTTGATCAGGATCCGAATTCGGGTCAAAAGACGTCGTAGCTCCCGCGGCTTTGGCCGAGTCGAGCAAATATGGAAAATCAGACTGCAAAGCTTTCTGCAGATAGTAGGAGGTCAAATGTAGGTGTCGATTGTCTTGGAATATGTTCGCGGGAACTTCCGTAAGTGAGAGCTCGGCGATCGCCCCTAGAAAGGTTACCATTGAGCGATCCTCTGCAGTACTTATAACGACAGTGACACCGGTCTTTGACTGAACATCGATCTCTATATGATCGGTCGCGATTCCCCGCTGGACGAGAGATTCGAGACAAAAATGGCCAAAATCGTCATTCCCGATCCGGCTCACGAAGGTTACGCTGTGGCCGAGACGCGCTATCCCGCAAGCGAAGATGGCCGACGCGCTCCCCAGCGCAATGTTGAAGTCGGCGGCAAGAACTTCGGTGCCCAAAACGGGCCCCGTGTTCACGCCCGAAGCGATGAGGTCCACGTTCAACTCACCGATAACGACGATGTNNGAACAAGCAATTCGGCGACACGAACTTTTTTACGGAAGTGTGCTCGGCAGCCGCACGAACTTGGCTAATGATAAATGCATCGCCCGACCAACTGACGCTCGACGAGATCCTTCAGCTTTCGCCCTCTGCGAAGGCTTCTTTCGGATTGGAGTTCACGCCGTCCGAGATCGCGCAGCAGCCCGAGACATGGCTCGAAACTCTCGGCATTGTGAAGACAATGCGGTCGGAGATCGTAAGCTTTTTGGATACTTGCAGCCCGACATCGGTCACGCTTATCGGTGCAGGCACTTCGGACTATATCGGCAGAGCCGTCGCACCCCTTCTGAGAAGCATCTGGAAGATCCCCGCTCAAGCCGTACCTAGTACAGATCTGCTCACAGAGATGAAGGCGATGCTTGAGTCGGAAAGAGTCGAGTCTCGTCCCTTGTGGATATCATTTTAGCGTTACGGTGATAGTTTCGAAGGCGTAAAGGTGCTTGAGGCCGCAATTGATCGTTATCCGCAGATCGCGCATTTAATTGTAACGTGCAGCAAAGACGGCAAAATGGCGAGTGAGTTTGCTATCGGCAAGCTTAATGTCTTATGCATCGTGCTTGATGACAAAACGAACGATCGCGGGCTTGCCATGACCAGCTCTTTTACGAACATGGTCCTTGCGGGCCAATGCCTTGCCCAAATCCAAGACCTAGCCGATTTTNNCGATCGCGGCAGATCACCTTAGCGGTATTGCCGACATCGGACGCAAGATCGCTGCTGAACGTTTCGAACGGATCTGCTTTCTTGGCAGCGGTCCGCTAAGAGCGGTCGCCGATGAAAGCTCTCTAAAGGTGCTCGAACTGTCCGGCGGATTTCACTCGACCATGTCGGAATCATTTTTGGGCCTACGGCATGGTCCGCTCTCTTGGCTGAACAAGGATTCGCTCGTAGTGGGCTTCGTCTCGAACGACGCAGCAAAGCAGAAGATCGAACTCGGCCTTTTGGAGGAAGTACGGACAAAAGCAGCGGCCGGTTCTATACTTGCTATCGGCCCGGATTCACTTGACCTGAACTCGATCGCCGACACCACAATAGCGCTTCCCCTTTCAACTCTCGCCGATGATAACCTGGCTCTACCCTATGTACTTTTCGCTCAATGCCTCGGCCTCTATTCATCGCTTACGCTCGGATTGAAACCTGACGCTCCAAGTTCCGACGGCAAGATCCGCCGCGTCGTCTCAGACATCAAGATCGCGTAGCGGACATCGCGCCGGTCAATAGCCCGACTGAGTAATGCCTGGTAAGATCACGTCAAAACGGCGCAGCGTTCGGGTGTCTCGCGTGCCGCCTCATTGCCGTTTCCCCAAAGCCCCGCCCACAAGCTGCACCGACACCGCGATTTTCATTCGTCGTCAATGGCAGACTCGCTACAAGTTCTGACGATCCCAGCCTTTAGGCCGAAGATCAGTTGGTCAATGTCCATAATTATGAATCGGCCAGTCAATTTCCCCCGAATTTCCTTCAACAAGGCAATAGTTCTCACGGGCTTCCTTACAGAAGCGTCCAGACTCTCAGATTTTTCAAAGGCGGCACGGATGACCGGAAAGACGCTGCGGACGTTTTCTGTATCTTGAAGGTCGGCCTCACTGTAGATCTTTCGAATGGCGATGGCGATCCGATCGCCCATTTCACGATTTTCTCTTTCCTGATAGTCTGCCCGGAAATACGGCAGGTCGATCCACGCACGAACAGCCTCCACACATTGCTGGTTGCACACTGGCGAGTCTTGTGTCTGTGTTCTGGACGATTGTCCATAGCCGCTCGACGCGGCAACAACGAGAAGGAGAATTGCTACTACATGATGAGAAATTCTAGATGCAACTAACATTTTGTCATCTTCAGATGGTTTCATCGGTTGAAAAGTCTCACGATGTCACACAATTCAAAAAATCACAACAATCTCTCGCGTACCATTTGATTCATTCTCCGGCCAGCGATCCATTCGAACGATCCACCCGCCTCGTTTTACAAAAAGTATGGAGTTCAATATTTCTTTGACCGTCTGTCGCTCGAAATGCATCTTTCCAACTAGTTGTCGGAAGGTATTTGTGCTCGCCAAGTCCACAGATTTCGAAATCCCTATATGGGAATCATTAACGAACTGTAGTATCTCGGGGGCTTCGAGAAAGCTCAGTCTCACGCTTACAATCCACGGATCGACCTCACTCTCGAATTTCTCGACCTTCGTAGCAAGCAACTTGATGATACGGTCGTCCCTGTCGGTAATCGGAAGGATATTGATCACCTTTCCGTCGCTCTCCCAACGGTACTCGGGCATCTGCTTGATGATCGCATTCATCACGTCGCTCAGCGGAGCATTATCAAGATCAAGTGAAAATGAGTACTTCTTCGGCTTGTACCATTCCTCTTTAGGAATTGGCCATTTCATATGGTCGCCGTCAGGTAGCGTATAGCTTAGATTCGGTTCGAAGACAAAGTCGTCAACTGGAGTCAAAGGTGACATCTCTAGTCCAATTGGAACGTCGAAATCTTGTATCAGCGTCCCCGCGACGACGCTAAACGGTGCCTCCTTTATATGGATCGTTATTGGCTTATCGCGTATGTCGCTTTGCGCAAAGCTCGTAGCGACACCAAACACAAGAACGGCGAATATCAAAAGGGTAATTCTTCGCATTACGACCTCCAAATTTCAGCATAGACGACCGGAGAGCCGGCCGAGACGCCGCGTTTACCCGAAACGATGTCCCTCTTTACGGGTAATTGGTGGTCCCGGCTGGATTCGAACCAGCGGCCTTCCGCTTAGGAGGCGGACGCTCTATCCAACTGAGCTACGGGACCGATGCCACTTTTGGATTTTGGATGCCGGACTTTATATTGTCAAGAATCGTAACGGATCAGCGATTCGACCTGATGGCCGTTGAACTTGCTTCGGCCGTTCAAAAAATCGAGTTCGACGACAAAAAGCAGCGCGGCAACTTCCCCGCCGAGGCCTTCGACCAGATCGACAACGGCCCTGGCCGTGCCGCCCGTCGCGAGAAGATCGTCCACGATCAACACACGATGGCCTTTGCCGATGGCGTCCTTATGGATCTCCAGCGTGTCTTGCCCGTATTCGAGGTCATATGAGATCGAGACCTTTTCCGCGGGCAGTTTCTTCGGCTTACGCACCGGGACAAAGCCGGCACCGAGCTTATACGCAAGCGGCGTAGCAAAAATAAACCCGCGTGATTCAACGCCGATGACCGTGTCGATCTTTTCATCTTTGGACATTTCGTACAAAGCATCGATCGTTCCCCGAAGGCCGTCCGGGGCTTTCAAAAGCGTCGTGATATCGTAAAAATTTATACCCGGCTTTGGAAAGTCGGGCACCTCGCGAACAAGTTTTCTTAGGTTTTCCATTAAAATCCTTTGTCAGAGCCGAGATAGGCAACGATCGGCCCTTCTCGACTCGTAAGTGGCGGGCCGCTATCGCTCGCGGTTTCCGTCCTCTATCTTTCTATTCTAAATGATGAATATTCCCAGCTAGGATCAAGTACGATCTCTTCCAGTTCATCCACTCTCGAAAATTGCGGCCCCGCGGAAATATCGTGCTTGAATGCCTCGACCGACCGTTCCGATCCTTGCGCGAGTGCCTCAACGCGGCCGTCTTCGAGGTTGCGGACATAGCCCAGCACCTGGTGCCGCGCCGCAACGCGTTGGGTAAAATATCTGAATCCGACCCCTTGAACACGCCCGCTCAGCAAAAATCTTCTTGCGACCATCATCAATGTTCTTACCCCAACGCGTCCAAACACTCGACTAGGGGGCGTTTACGGCAAGTGTAAACCGGCATTCCGCGAAGTGTAAATTTGCTTGCCGGCGTTTGCCTGAGTTCTTCGGTCAGGGCCAGAAAGTCGCGCGGCTCATCCGTTTCGAACGAGACAAGATATTCATGGTCGCTCGACCCGAACGCGTGCGTAAGATGGATCCGGATATTCGGAAATCGCTGGCCGACCATAAAATTTTCTTCCATCAATGCGTCGCGCTCATCGCCGGCCTTGTCGTACCATTCCGGCTGCTTTGCGCACGGATAGACGAAGTGATATTTCCCGCCGCCGGCGATCACATGCTGCCGGCTTTGCGGATCGCCAAGGCCGTCATCGGGGATAAAGGTGCGCTTTTTCGTCACCGCCAGATAGTTCTCGGCGGTTTCCAGATAGCTCCCAAGGTTTGTGCGAAACAATTTCGCCGTCATGTCCTGGATCAGATCGAGCGACAGGCCAATGCGCCATAGCATCAGGTCCGCCTTAGAATCGAACCCGACCAACGAATAGCTGTACAGAAGAAAATCAGACTGGAACGAATCATATACGCCCCGGAATTCCCGCTTGAAAATTCCCTTTGTCTCATGATCGAGTTTCCTCCACGCCGGGTTGACGCGAAAGAACATAAAATTGACAAACTGCTTTTCGGCCGCCGGAAGATCAAGCGCGCCTTTGCTTTCCGGCACAAGCCTCAAGCCGGCAGCTTCGGATTGGTCTTTGGGATTATGCATTAACTCCATCAGGACGGAAATAAGCCAGATGATCGACTGACAGCAAACGCAGTTGCGGGACCTGTCAAAAACCTATTCTGCCAAGTTTCCGCAACGTTGTCCAAAACGCAAATGTCTGCCTTCCCGTCGTTTCGGATCTGTTAAAGTTAAACACCGTTCGCAAAAGGAATCTTGTTTTGTGGTTTTCGTCTTCTTTTCGTGCGTTTCGTGGTCCGGGCCCCGCTTCACCACCACGAACTGCACGAATCTATTTGGCTGAGGATGGAATATTTATCGGTGAATGGCCGCGGCCGTGGCCTTTTGATGTGCGGATAGCTTCCGTCACAAAGTCCTTTGCGATCGAGACGGACTGGGCCAATGCGCGGCCGAGCGCGAGATTTGCGGTGATCGCCGCCGCAAGTGTGCAGCCTGTGCCGTGCGTTGCGTACGTCTCGATCATATCGGCCTCGAACACATCTACGGCGCCATCCGCACTGAACAGGAGATCGCGTGCCTTTCCGTCGCTTTCGATGCCGTGTCCGCCTTTTATCAAAACATTCGCCGGCCCCATTGAAAGAATGGCCTTGGCTGCATTTTCCAGTTCGGTTTGCGACCGAATGCGGCTTCCTGTAATGCGTTCAGCCTCGGGAAGATTTGGGGTGACGACCAGGCTTAGCGGAAACAGTTTCTCGATCAGCGCCTGAAGTGCGTGCTGATCTATTAGATCGTAACCGGACGTTGACCGGACCACAGGATCAACGACCAGGCGGCTGACCGAATAGCGCTTCATCAAATCCGCCGTTTCTTCTATCACCTCACGCGTCGGCAGCATTCCCGTCTTGACCGCGGCCGCCGGCAGATCGTCCATCACAGCCGTAACTTGCCCGCGTATCGAAGCCGCGTCCTGATTCACCGAGCCAAATACGCCAGTCGTATTCTGGAAGGTGACCGATGACACAGCGGCGGCCGCAAAACATCCGAACGCCGAAAAGGTTTTGATATCAGCGATCACTCCCGCCCCGCCCGACGGATCCAGGCCGGCAATGGTCAAACATACTTTCTGATCTGACATTAGCTGATCAAAATGGGCTGTTAACGAACGGCACGAATGCAGCCGTTCAAGTAACGGATCGCCGCATAACCTGCCGCTCCGGCCCCTAATACTTCTTTAACACGACTCTCATCAATACCGCCGAGAGCAACCACCGGAAACGGCGCGAGTTTGGCACAAACAACCCCGAGAGCCGAAAGGCCGACGCCCTCACCCTTGCCCGGACTTGCAAATACAGGCCCAAAGACGGCGAGATCGGCTCCCGAGCTTCTGGCTGCGGCGGCATCATCCAGCGTATGCGTGGAAGCGCCGATCAGGAACCCGTCCGGCACAACGCGGCGCGTTTCCGCCACAGGCAGCCCGTCAGCGGGGAGATGAACTCCGTCGGCCCCCGCGGCGAGCGCAATATCGACCCTTCCGTTGATAAGAAGCTTAACGCCGCCCGCCCGCGCCGCCGCGACAGCATGAACCGCAAGGTCGAATAGATTTGCGGCGGATAATTTCTTTTCCCGCACCTGAAAATGCGTTATGCCGCAGCTCGATGCCGCCCCGATCAACCGAGCGATCGCAGGATTGATGCGTGCAAAATTATCGTCGTCAGCTATGCCTTCTGAAATGCAATAGACGATGGGCGTCACTTCCCGGCCCTCTTGTGGTCATGTTCGCGAAGAAGTGCAGCACTTTTCTCAAAATGCGCTATCTCCCAAAAAGCTATGACAATGTTCAGCACACCGAGGCCCGTGACCGCGCCGCGAAACCAGTTCGAGGTTACGGTCCGCTGTAGAACGGGCAGACCCGCTCCGTCAGACACCAGAGCGAGCAGATAGTTATCGCTCCAGTTCCCGAATAACGTGTCCCACGGCGAGAGGATCAAATAAAAACCAAGCAGCAGGCACAAAATGATAAAAAATAGGACGGTCAGCCTTTCGACCATATATGCGCGATTATATCCGCTTGCAATGAACTGCGAAAGCCCGCGCAAGCGGCAAAAGGCGCAAAGCTGTCAGGCCCGGCGCGTCGTTCCTGGTCCCGCGTTGGCCTCATCCTGGATCAGATCAGATCAGTGATTGACCGCAAAGCTTCGAATTCGCTCGCTCACATCGCGAAAATTCACATTTTCGGCATAAACCTGTTCGTAATACCGGCCGGCGTGCTCAAGATCGCCATCCGCCTCATGTGCGGCCGCCAGTTCATACCAAACGCCTTGCTTTTCTTCTTTCGTCAGGTCGGACGTCTCAAGGCTTCGCTCATACCATTTCTTTGCAAGCTGCGGCATTCCCTGCTGCATAAAACAATGGCCGAGAAGATTTGCGCACGAAAAGAACCGGCGTGTTCCGTCGTTCGTCCGCACCAATGCGGCGGCTGCCTGAAATTCCTTGATCGCTTCTTCGACCAAGCCCATTTCCTGATATGCGATGCCCGTATTGTAGTGCGTTTCGTAGTCCGGGCCGCCATCGGATTCTTCAAATCCGAATTCGCTGGCAAGATCGTGCGGATCGAACGCCGCTTGTTCGCTCGGAACACCGCCATTCGGACCGTCGGACGAAACAAGCGCGCTGAGCGAACGCATCTCGTCCAAAAGCTCTGCGATCTCGGCTCGTTCGCCGAATTCACCGCGAAGTTCATTGGCGGCTTTTTCCGCAAGTTCGAGATAACCGTTCTCAATGTAAAAACGAACGCTGTCGATCTCCTTTTGAAATCGTGCAAGGTCGCTTGTCGTCGCGTACGACATACGCCCGTCCGCATCCGCGTCCGAGACATGCCCCATAAACTCGAACCCGGAGGCCGACGCTCCCTCGGCCGGGCTGTCCTCGACCACCGCGACAACCACGTCGTTCGAATTCCCCGCTCCGCCGTTCAAAAAGCGCTTATCGAACAGGTTCTCTTCCGTTTCAGCCCCTTCGAACCCGTGCTCGGCATTGATCTCGCGAAGGCGGTCGGCATAGCCCGTGTCATGCGGAACAAGCATTGTAAGCTGCAGCAAGGCAAACCGTTCGTCTTCGACCGAACCGGCATCGCGCGCAACCTTTGTCAATTTTGCCAGCGAGGCACACAGTGCTTCTTCATCCCGCTGCCAGGAACAATAACGCGCCTGCAGCCTTAGTGCGTCAAGCTGCTCAGGNNAGGATTCGCGTTGTCGAAACAACATCGTCCTTTTCAAGATAGATATGCGCAAGTTCAAGGAACTTTGGATAATTTGCCGGCTCCATCTCGACAAGACGTATCACGGCTTTCTCGGCTTCAGCGATCTCATCTGTCTCGATAAGACAATCGATCAACAGCATTCGGATCTCGCGGCTATGCGGAAATTCGGTAAGAATATCCGACAGCTTTTCGGCCGATTCCTTTACGCGTCCAAGCACGGACATTGAGTTGACAAGTCCGCTCAGGACCGCCGGTGCGTCCCGTTTTATCGAAAGCGCCTTTTCGTACGACTTTATCGCTTCCTCATGCTCTCCTTTTTTCGCGAGCCGGGCCCCGCATTCGGTATATGCCTCGAGTGCGTCGTCAAGCTGCTTTTCGGCCAAGTACGAGTCCGCCAGGCTTAGGTATGAGACCGTATCCGTCGGATCGAGCAGGGCGATCTCTTTCCAGATCGCGAGTGCTTCGATCTTCTCGCCGGCTCTTTCATAATACTCGGCCACGCGCTGATACTTTGCACGCGCCTCGCCGACCGACCCTTTCTGCTTGTACAGTTCGGCCAGCTTTTTCCAAACCTCTACACTATTCGGCTCAAGCCGCGAGATCTTGTTATAGACCGCGATCGCTTTCTGCGCAAACCCCTGCTTGCCGTAGTGCTCGGCTACCGCGGCATAGCATTTTACGGCTTTCCGGACGTCCTCATCTTTCGAGTACAGGTCGCCCAGCATATTGATCGTTCCAAAGTCTTTTGCGTCAAATTTGACGACCTGTTCGTATTCGGTGATGGCGGCTCGAATTTTACCCTGGGAAAGGTATTTTTCGGCATTCCGCATTGCCTTTGTCTTGTCGAAAATCATGTTATGTTACTGCCTGCTCGGGTGTTGGCTGGAAAATAACGAGCCGTATTTTTACGGTAAAATAAAGATGAGGTATGCAGAAGAGAGAAACCAGTGATCTGCACGTAAACGGTAACATGGCAAACTCATGATTGTCAACGCGTTTAGCGTTTGTTAGCAATTGTACAACACTCTCGCGAATGATGCTATTGCTTTTTGGCTCCCTATTTTTTAGTCTGTACGTTCGGCTCTTTAGATATCCCATATGCAGGCACTTATCCTAGCTGGCGGTAAAGGCACAAGGCTTCGGCCGCTGACCGTTTACACGCCAAAACCTGTCGTCCCGGTAATGAATCGGCCATTCTTGCTCTATCAGATCGAGATACTGGCAAAGGCGGGCGTAACCGACGTGGTCCTATCACTTAGCTATCAGCCCGATAAGATAGAAGATCTTTTGGGCGACGGTTCGGACTACGGCGTCCGGCTCACCTACGTTACCGAGCCAAGCCCGATGGGGACGGGCGGAGCCTACCGGTTCGCGGCCGACCATCTGACCGAAACGACCATAGTACTGAACGGCGATATTCTCACCGATCTGGACATTGCCAAGCTGATCGGATTTCACCGAAAAAATACGTCATCGGCCACTTTGGCCCTAAAGCAGGTCGCGGACCCGTCAGCATACGGGCTGGTTGAGACCGACGGCCAATCCCGCATCGTGCGATTTCTCGAAAAACCGCGGTCTGAGGACGCGAGGAAGATAAATGTAAATACTATCAATGCAGGCATTTATGTCCTTGAGCCGTCAATTCTCGATCTCATCCCGGCGGGTGAAACGCGTTCATTCGAGTACGATGTTTTTCCCGCGATATTGGAGAAGAAACTGCCGTTTCTCGGCTTTTCAATGGATGAGACCTATTGGCGTGACCTGGGCAATCCGGAAAGCTACCTCCAGGCCCATCATGACTTTTTTTCCGGTAGGATCAGCGGATCTTCGATCGACCGGACCGCTCCATTCGACCGGGCGACCGCCGCATCCGTTGATAAGCTTTCGGTGATCGGCGCCGGATGCGTTATCAAGCCAGGGGCCCGCATCGTCCGTTCGACCCTCGGCCCGGGTGTACACGTTGATGAAAAGGCCGTCATCGAAGATTCCGTCATTTGGGGCCACGTCCGTGTCTCGGCAGCCGCTGAAATAAAGAATGCGGTCATTGGGAGAAGCTGTTTCATCGGCCGCAATGCGACGGTGACGGGCGGG
>JRYC01005759.1_pt1 | contig 10346 bp, 10 predicted proteins | sample 235301 | NCBI WGS metagenome assembly JRYC01 (sample SAMN03074211, study PRJNA261470) | activated sludge metagenome | biome: Common Effluent Treatment Plant; feature: Wastewater; material: Activated sludge; isolation source: activated biomass of a common effluent treatment plant treating...
TGAACGCGATCCGGCCCGCTTGCACGGGCACGAACGGGATGCGGCGCAGCGTCGTGACGCCCTCTTCGAACAGCGTGAACGCCCCGCCGTCCGTCTCTGCGGCGCGCCACGTCTGCCACGCTCCGATCGACAACACGCGCACCTGCTCAACCAGCTTCGTGCCCCATTCGCCATCCGGCACCTCGACCATCTCCATGAACCGGAGCTGCGTCAATTGCCACGCGCCGCCGATCTTCTCCTGCCGCCAGCCGAGAATCTGCGACGCGTGAATGTGCACCCAGTACGGACGTAGCCCGGCTGCCGCTTCCTGCGCTTGCGTGCGCACCGCGTCACTGCGGCGTGGGTACTCGACGAAGATTCCGCCGAGCCCATAGCCCATGGCGCCCTCGAACACGTCCGCCGCGAACGCATCGAGGTTACGGCCTTCCAGGTCGATGTCCGCAAGCCATTCGCGCATGCGATCGTCGATGTCCTCGCCGAACGTGATCGGCTTGCTGAAGGGCTTGCCGGAAAGAGTCTGTACGGTGCGCTGGTACGCCGGGAAAAGCACTGCAGTTCCGAGACGAGTGCTGTATGCGTCAAGCTCCTCCTTCGGCCACCGAGGCAAACGGCGCGTCCCCGCAGCGCGCATCGCCTTCGTGCCGCCGAGCAAGTCCGCGGCCAAACGCCAATCGTCAAGCATCGCCTGGACGGCGGCCGACTGGTCGTTGACGCCGGTGACTGCGACCTGCGGCATTTACATCCTCAGCGGTTCATTAACGGCGGGCCTGCGCATCACCGGGAATTCCTTCGCGACGTAGTATCCGATCGCGTCCGACACGTGCGTCAGCGTCGGCGTCGACGCCTTGTCGATTTCTCCACTGCCGCCCTTCAACGTGCGCACGCCTTCCAGGTCCTTGACCACATACGGCGCCTTCGCCGCGTCGACCATCATGTGAATGACTCCGTCCCCGGTACGAAGACGAGTATTCATGGCGTTAATGCGCGAGCGCTCAGTCGGATTGGACTCGCCAACGCGTATGGACAACCGGTCAGAAAACGCAGGCTTCAGCGTAGCCCGGATGATGTCCCAATCGCTGCCATCGACCTTAGCGGTCCCACGCGCCCCGCCTGTAGCGTCACCGTAACAGCGCACCGGCCCACGATGCAGACCCCAGTCCTGAAGGATGCGATTGCACACCGCCTTGGTCGTACTGTTGCGTTCGATGTGAACCTCGCCAATGACGCCTGTGCCGGTGATCGGCCGGTTCAGAAGCGGCAGCCCCTGCCGATCCAGATCGAATTGGCCGGGCAGCGTCTGTTCTTGAATGACAGCGCACACGCCCGGCTCGACGTTGAAATCAAAGCACAGAATGAGCGGTGCGGTCGGGTTGTACGCTAGCGGCGCGGTGTGTGTCGAGTCCAAAAACGCGTAGTAGGCGCGACCCTCGAAGTTGACAAAGCTGCCCTCGTACTCCTGCGCAAACACCAGCTCGTCGAGCTGCCGCCGCGCGGCGTCGACTTCGTCCGGGTCGAGGATGTCGCGGCTGACCCAATGGAACCCGTCCCACTCCGGATCACTGCCGCTCTTAGCGTACTTCCAGAGGTCATAGTAGTGATTGCGACCTTCGGGCACACCGATGAGCCAGCACCAGCCCTTGCGGTCTGACAGCGCCGGCCGCACATTCTCGCCCCAGGCACCCGGCTTCATGTTGCCGAACTCATCGAGAATGCCGCCGTTCCACGGCCGACCCTCAATGCGCTCGGGGCGATCCATGCCGACGACACAGACTTCCGCACCGTTTCGCAGCTTCAGCATCAGGTCCGTCTCGCTCTTGTCATAGACAAGGCCGCGCGGAATCATCGCCTTCAGATCTGCCCAGTAAATCGCCTTCGCTTGATCGCGCGTTGGTGCCGCGGCGAAGAATCTGGGATCCGGCCAGCCAGTCGTCTGCAGCGCCTGGACGACAAGATTGCGTTTTGCAAGCTCGGTCTTGCCTGAACGACGGCCGGCCGGTACGACGCGGAACCGGGCGGTACTGGACCTCAGCCGGTTCTGCTCTGGATGAGGACGAAGTGGATAGAGCCGCTGGTAGGCGCCGCTTGACTCAGCTGCGCGTTGCACCCTGGCAACTGCATCCGTCATGCATCACCGGCCTGGGCCTTTGGGGCACCATGCTGCTCGGGCAGCGTCGCCATCGCCCGCGCAATCGCCTGCTGCGCCAACAGCGCAACCTCTTCAGGCGACGTGTCTTCCAACACATCGCGCCGATTCTTCCAATCCCCACGGCGCCGGTTCTGTAGCCAAATGAACGCGGCCGCCGTGTCTGGCGGGTAATGCTTCACAGTCGGCGTCTGCACAACCTCCCCGTCAATGACGCAGATGTGCAGGTCCGGGTGGCTGTAGCCGATGGCTCGCCGGTAGAGGCTCTTGGCCACGCGTGCATCAGCCAGTTCCCTCCCCTCGAGGATCGCCTGCTCAAACTCCGGATGCTTACGCCGCCACGCCAGCAGCGTAGGGTAGCTGACACCGAGCAACCGGGCGACCTCCTCGAGTGTAGCGCCAAGCATGCAGTAGTCAGTGGCCAGCGCGCACAGCGCATGGTCGTAGAGCGTTGGGCGCCCGTTCTCGCGGGTGACCGCTGAATCCTCACGAGCCTTGCGATACGTCACTCAGCACCCCCTAGGGTTGCCAGGCCTCGAGGCCCGGTCGGCCGCAACGTTACCGCAGCGCACCGCCGAAAGTCAACCGTGAACACCGGCCCTCCATTTATTCAGTTCTCAACTTTCCCTCTTTCCTCCTCGAGGGTTTACCCCGAGGACACTGTACGGTCGACCCCCCTTTTCCCCAAACCACCTAATATCCGTACGTATATATGGTGGATAGATGGGGACCCTTTTTACCGTACACCGTCCTCGGGGTAAACCCTCGGTTTCGCGGGCCAACCCTCGGTTTGTATCTATTAACGTTCGTACCCACTAACGTAGTCGAGTTCGTATCCGCACACCGAGGGAAAACACCCAAACCGAGGGTAAATCCGTGCATGGCGCCTACTCAGTCGTCCGGCGCCCCGGTCCAACCGGCCGACACGCGCGCCTCGAGTTGCACGACCTCCTCCTGCAGCCTCTCGCCGGCCGGAGACAGCCGGATGTAGCGGTAATACGACACGCTCCCAACGTACACGTCGCCCAACCTCGGCATGCGTCGCGGATCTTCCCCCGGCTCGGCGCGCCATTGCCGGTCCGTGTTCTTCAACCGGGCAATGAACGTGATGGGTGACTTGATAGGCGGGTAACTGTTGAGCGTGCACCAGTGTTGGAACATGCGAAAGAACAACCGCTTTTCCACCCGCAACCGCTCGCGCTGGCTCAAGGCGCTGAACGCCTTCGCGTTGGCGCCACCACCCTCGAGCACCTGGATATTCGCCACCTCCGCCGCCGACACCGGCACGGATATCTCCTGCAGGAACATGCCGATGATGTTCTGTTCCTCGCGCGTCGCGTTCGTCGTCGCCTTGACCTCGGCCGGCACGAACGCCTTCAGGCCTTTGCGGTAATACTTGACAGCGCCCTCCACTACCCAGCGCAGAATCGCTTCCTTGCCGTTCTTGCTGATGGCCTCCTCGAGCAACTTCTCGTTGGCCAGCTTGTGCGCCACGCCGTCCGCGATCTGCGCCTCGTCGCCGAAGATGACTGGCATTTCGACAAAGAACAAACGACTCCATATGGCGTGCTCGCCGCCCTTGATGTTCGGTTTGTTGTTCGTGCTGAGGGTCAGCTTGTGCGTCGGTGCGAACTCGAAGAAGTCGCCTCGCGGCGCTCGGCCGGACAGCATCGCGTCACCTAGCTGTGACTTAATCCACGACTCCTTGAGTGAGCCACCTTGCTCGGTCTCCCCGGTGTAGGCCATCCGGGCGCCGCGCAATTGCGCCGTCATGTATGCTTTATTGTTGTCCATCCCGCCGCCACCGTCACCGCGCGACGCCTCGAGGGAGCCGTGCGGTAGAGCCTTGCCGTAGCTGCCAAGCGCCTGCGCCACGGCATCGACCATGATATTCTTGCCGTTGCGCCCGGCACCGTACAGCACCACCATCGCGTGCTCTCGCACCTCACCCGTGGCGCAGTAGCCGAACCACACCTGAAGGAACTCCGCCAGCCGGGTGTTGCCGTTGCAGATTGTGAGGATCACCTCCTCCCACCATTGCATCTGGAAGTCCGGTTTGTAGATCACCCCCGTACAGCGCGTTAAACGGTCTTCTGGGGCAGCGTGTCGCAGTGACCCATCCCGGAGGCTGACTACGCCGTTTGCGCAACTTAGAACGTCCTTGGCGGGGTCCATCAACACCGGCCGTCTGGCCTTGTTTGCCATGACCAGCGCCTCGAGGAACTGGGCGACCGTCTTCATAACGGCGCCCTTTTCCAGTAGTTTGATCATCGCCAACGCCGCACCGCGTTGATTGGTCAGCTGCTCGCGTCGCTGCTCAGCCCCCGGTGTTTCCTCCTGCAGCAACGCCAAGGCAGCGACGGCGCCAGCGTACTCCTCGTGATACATGTTCGAGGCCGACATCGCGTAGGCCTTGAAATGCTTGTCCAGGTTCCCCGTCATCCAGTGCCGGGTGACTGGGTTGATCAGGTACAGCGTTCCATCCGAGCACACGAAATTGCTGGCGTATCTGTCATATAGCCGGTGAACCACCAGCCGGTCCGTGACGCCGGCGCCCTGGATCTCGTAGCCCCGCTCGATGTTGGGCGCCTCCAGCGTTGGGGCTTCACCCGTGGGAGCGTAGCGTTTGAACTCGTCATGTGCGTCTCCCATCTCGGCGAATACGTTGTTCACTTTACGTACCCTCCCCACTGGGCCGCAGCCGCAGCCGCGATGCCGGAGTACGTTCTACTACGTTCCTTTGCCCTATGCCTACCACCCATGTAATGAACACGCGGCGTTCGGCCTGCGACGATGTCCGTCGGCGTGAGTGGTGGCAAGTTCTTAAGCCACCAGCAAGTAGCCTTTACTTCGCCATGGCCGAATTGCCACGGCTGAATGATCTGATCCGGTTTACGAATATGTGTGCTTATGACACTAATAGGGTTTTCGAGTGCGATCTGTTTAACCGGAGCGGACAAACAGTCACGTACGAAGTCGAGGGCTTCAACCTGCTTCTGATGTCTTCCTTTATCCGCGAACCAGCGCGCACCACTCACAGCCAAATAAGTACACGGCGGGTGAACTATGAACAAGTCCCAGTGCCGCAGTAGCAGTGCCTCGCGCACATCCATCTTTAAGTGATGGCGTGAGTTGTCTTCGGCGTCAATAATGTCACAGCTCCAGGCGTTGTGCCCGAGTGCTCGGAATGCACGTCGCATGGCACCGGAAAATTCACACCCAATCAAAACACGTTTTGCTCTCATTGCAATGCACCGCGCGTAGCGCGTCCTCGTTGGATTACTTGATTCACGACCCAGTCTTCCAGGTCAGCGAACGTCCTGTGCTGGCAGTGCCCGTGATGGCACCGGTAGCCGCCGAACCACCCGTTGACCTTCGCCGGATAGGCCACCGCCGCACCGGTGTCGTTGCGATCGGTATGGTGGGCAATCCACGGGCACTGAACGTCGATCCAGCCGCGTTGTCGGCGTCGCACGAGGCGCAGCTGTTCCAGGGCTTCCAGCAGCAGGCCGAAGCTGCGTTTGCGATCCACGGTCACGGCGTCGTCCGGCTCGGCAAACGCTCGCTGGCGTCGGGCCACACCGAACACGTCGCACAAGTGCAGCCAGTTGGAGCGGATGTCCGGGCGCCAGTACGCCAGCCGACACGCCCAGGCGTTGCCGTGCTCGTCGCTGTACTTCTTCTTATTGTTCACTCCGACAGGCAGCCGCAACACCCGTGTGACGCCGGACATGCCGGGGTCCAGGCCGCCTCCGGTTAGCTTGGCAATGATTTGGCGGATGGCGTCCTCGACCCAGTCCTGGTCCGACACCGGGCTCTCGAGGAAGTACGTGACCTGATAATTGCCGGGCGACGTCTCCACTACCATCGACGGCGCCAGCCCGATGGCGTTAGGCAGGCTGGACAGCGGTAGTTTGGTACCGACATCATCAACCATGATGGCGTGCACGCTGCCGAACTGATCTTTTCGTCGTCGCCATCGGCCCTCGGCATCGGCCCGGAACGACGAGATGGCGACGTAGTTATTACGTGCGCCGGGGAGGTGGCACGTTTGACCCCTTGCCCATGGCTTGCCACCCCAGGCGAAGGGCGGGGCAACGTCAGGCGATTCGGCTACCGTGCAGAGGACAGCCCGATGATCAGATGGCATGTAACGAAACAGCGCCTCAAGAACATCGGTGTTCGATACATCGGCAATCGTCATTTCTCACCTTTCTTTGGTGTACCGCAGGGGCCGTAGGGTACACCACCATCCAAGAAGTTCACCAGCGTCTGTGGGGTTCAGTAGTACAGTGCGACACATGGCCTACCCGTACAAGACCGAACCGCTGGGGAAACAGCGACAAGTGATCGAGGACAACTGGCACCGGCCAGCACACGCACTGCTGTGCCGCCCCGGCACCGGCAAATCCAAGATGTGCATCGACCATGCCGGGCACCTGTTTCTGGCCGACAAGATACGGGCGATGATCATCATCGCTCCGAACAACGTGCACACCCAATGGGTTGCCGAGGCGCTTCCGAAGCACATGAGCGACGGCGTGGCGTGGTCCGGGGGTGCCTACCATTCGCGTATCGGCAAGACGGCACTCAACAAGCTGCGGGCAAGCTTGAACGTCAAGGACACGTTACGCGTGCTGGCGGTCAGCTTTGAGGGGCTACAGACGCCGACGGGGAAGGAACTCGTGCAGGGACTGTTGCGCGAACACAGCGGGGCCACGTTGGTCGTCGTGGACGAAAGTCATCGGGTTAGCAACACCAAGGCGGCCGGCTACAAAGCGGTCTTCAAGATAGTTCGGCAGGCGTCGTTCCGTCGCATCGCCACTGGCACGCTGCTGCGGCAGAACCCGTTCAGCGCCTATGGGCAGTTCGAGCTCCTCGGCCACAACCTGCTGGGGTTCGGATCGCTGGCAGCATTCAAGAGCATGTTTGCGGAGATGTTGCCAAAGGAGCACGGTCTGGTGAAGCGTATCGCCAAGGATTTCAAAGAGAAAACCGGGCGCACGATCCATCCGCAGATCCAGGCACGCGACGCCGACGACCGGCCCATCTACAAGAACCTCGGGTTCCTGCGCCAGCGGCTGGCGGAGTGGTCATCGTTCATGACGCTGCAGGACGTTAGCGGCACGGAGCCGATCGTCATGGCGAGCACGCGCTTTGTGCGAATGACAATAGAGCAGCGGCGCCTGTACGACGACCTACAGCAGCATGGCATCGCGGACGCCCCCAATGGGGAATTGACCGTCGATGGCACATTGGCGTTGTCGCTACGGTTGGCGCAGATCGTTGGCGGGTTCATGCCATCTGATGATGACCCACAAGCGCAGCCCGTACAGGGTGACAACCCAAAGATGGACGAACTGCGCACCATCCTCGAGGAGCTCGGCGACGAGAAAATTATCGTCTGGTGCAAGTTCAAGGCGGAGCTACTGGCCGTGGCGGCGGCACTACGCGAGCAATTCGAGGCGCCCGGTGTTGTGGCCGAGTATCACGGCGACGTACCGCAGCGGCAGCGCGACATCAACAAGACCCGGTTCGCAATCGATCCAACGTGTAGGTACTTCGTCGCACAGCCAAAGGCAGGCGGAACCGGACTGGACGGGTTACAGTTGGCGTGCCGGTACATGGTTTTCTACTCGAATGACTACAGCTACACGGACAGGGAGCAGGCGGTGTCCCGGCTGGCTCGTACCGGTGGCAGCCACGTCGTGAATACGATTGACCTAATGGCGGAGGACTCCATCGACCTGGACATCGTGAAGTGTATGCAAAGCGCCGAGGACGTCCACGAGAAGGTGCTTCGCCGCGCGATCGTTCGCAAGTGGTTCTAGACAACGCGTTGGGCGCCACCCTACAGTTAGGCCCAGACAGGAGAGAAAGAAATGAAGTCCTACGTTTACATCACGCAAAACCCGATGCGCCGTGATCCGGCGTCGGGCTCCTTTACCCACCAGTACGATCTCACTCCGGCTCGCCAGTATGGTGAGTTGCACGTGCTGTTGCCGTCCGGCCCCCCACTGGTCACCACCGGGCCTATCGTTGAGCAGCTGCGCAACAAGCTGGCAGGGTTCACGGACAAGGACCACCTGTTGTGCCTCGGTGACCCGGTGACCATCGCCATCGCCTCGGCCATCGTGGCCGAAGTCAACGACGGCGTCGTGCCGTTGCTGGTCTGGGATCGCCGCATCAAGACGTACAACTCCGTGACGGTGGACATTCACCGACGCCTGCAATCGGTTGTTTAACCCCCGGCTTCCCTTGAAAGGACTGATACGCACATGAACGGCTTCGAAGCAGATGTCGCGCCGGCCCAGGCGACCGGCGATCTTCTGGGCCAGCTGACGGCATGGGTGCAGCGCATCCGCGCCGCACAGGCCGAGGTGGACCGGTTAACACTGGAGCTGGAGCAGGCGACAGCGGCTTACAATGAGCTGACCATGCGCCAAGTGCCGGACGCCATGGAGGCGGCCGGCCTGACAGACCTCACCCTGCAAGATGGCGCCAAGCTGGTCGTCAAGGACGGCCTCAACGTCAGCATCACGGAAACGAATCGGGCGGCGGCGTATGCCTGGCTACGCGAGCGGGGCCACGACCTCGCGATTAAGAACGTGTTGGCGGTGGACCTGCGGCCGTTGCCGGAGAAGGATCGCCATAAGCTGCTGACGCTACTCGAAGGCAGGATGCACGTCGAGCCCACGGTGTCCGAGGCCATCCATCCGGCCACGCTAAAGTCCATCATCGGCTCGATGCTCGAACATGGTGTCGATGTGCCACCGTCCATTAACGTGTTCCAGTTCAAGCGCGCTGTCGTGAAGGAGCGCAAGGCATGAAATACGATCACGATCTGTTCGAGCGGGATGACGATTTATCGCACTGTAAAGTGTGCGGTGGCGCTGAAGGGTCGTTGCCGACACTGTGCCCAGGTCGACGCATGACGGACGAGGAGGAGAAAGCCGTATACGCTGGCAAACTCGACTTTAACCACTCAGGAATGTCGCGGCCGATTTGGTGGGTGCCGAAGGAGACTTGAACTTGGCTAGGGTGCGCCGCCAATAAAGTGCGCACCAATTTCCCACGTAGGAGCTACAGAATGACCAAGCAGAAAGATGCCGCCACCCTTCCGGCGCAACAAACGGCCGGCCCGGTCACGATGCACGAGCCTGCCCCGGTGTTCGACCAGGACGCTGGCGCCGGGTTCGAGGGGACTGGGCGCGAGGACATGGCGATCCCGTTCCTCGTCATCCTGCAATCGGGCAGTCCGCAGTGCAAGCGTAGCGAAGGCGCCTACATCGAAGGCGCCGGCGAGGGCATGCTGTTCAACACCGTCACCGGGCAGGTGATCGACACCGGCAAGAAGCCGCTGATCGTCGTACCGTGCGCCTACAGCCGGGCGCATGTCGAATGGCGGCTGCGCGAGAACGGCGGCGGTTTTGTGCGCGAGCACAAGAACGTCGACCCGGCGCTGCTGGCGGCGACCATGCGCGACGAGAAGAACCGCGACATCCTGCCCAATGGCAACCAGATCAACGACACGCGGGCATTCTATGTGCTGGTGTTGGACGAGGACGGTAGCCCGACGCCCGGCGTCATCTCCATGACCTCCACGCAGATCCGCAAGGCAAAACAATGGCTGATGCAACAGAACCTGCTGAAGCTCAAGGGCGCCAGCGGCAACATCTATACACCACCCATGTTCGCGTCGAAGTGGGCCGTGACCACGGTGCCGGAGTCCAATGAGAAGGGCGCCTGGATGGGTTGGAAGTTCGAGCACGCCGGCTATCTGTCCGGCCCGCTGGATCCGGTGTACATCGCCGCCCGCGACTTCCACAAGGCGGTGTCGGCCGGTGAAGTGGCAGCCGATATGTCGCGCAGCGTGGACCCGGAGACCGGGGAGATTCGCAACGGCGGCCATAAACAGCCTGCGGGGCATGAGGAGGACGAGATCCAGTATTGACCCTCTGAGGGTTGACTGCTACTCAACCGGGCGGCACAATACACCCATTCGCCACCCATCTAGGAAGCCCGAAATGAACCTCCACGAAACCCTCACCGCCGCCGAAGATCAGGCGCAGATCACGCTGAACCACGTCTACATGACCAGCGACGAAGGCCACGACGTGCGCGCCCTGATCCACACGACGAAGCTGATTATGGTGCGCGCCTGGGACCGCGATCATGCGCTGGTCCACGACGCGCTGGTCCC
>JRYC01006812.1_pt1 | contig 10332 bp, 8 predicted proteins | sample 235301 | NCBI WGS metagenome assembly JRYC01 (sample SAMN03074211, study PRJNA261470) | activated sludge metagenome | biome: Common Effluent Treatment Plant; feature: Wastewater; material: Activated sludge; isolation source: activated biomass of a common effluent treatment plant treating...
AAGCCATTAGATCATCTTCACCGTTATCCAAGCGTTACATGTTCCAGCTGTACCGGAAGATGGAATAAACAAAACCCTTAATTTACAAGGTCCGAGCTGATTAAGATCAACAATATGAGATCCTGGGATTCCGGCTACAGTTAGATTGATTGATGGTACATAAGCAGCTACAGGTATAGTTTGCCAGTTATTACCAGTAACCGACATTTGAATTAAAAATTCTCCGTTTATATCAGCTGTGTCCCAAACTAACTCAAGGCCAATGTTGTCAATCCATTGAATTTCCTGCGCGTCAGACGTGATTTGAGTTGACATATCTTCGTCTTCAATAAAGCGATGTGGTAAAATTACATTTTTTCTTCCTGACATAATTACCTCGCGCTGATCCTTTGCGTTTCAGTCTGGATTGATGGCATTTTAACATTCTTTCCTTGAATTGGTGTATCAATTATTTTTTTATATTGATTTTGATATAACGCTATATTTTGGAGTGACGGGTCTACTGCTTCACCCATCAAAAGTGATAGCTGAAGCCTTGCTTGATACGGCAATTCTTCATCTTTATCCTGCAAAGACTCAATAACTTTCTCTTTGATTCTTTCATAAAGTTTTGGGTATACGTTTTGGATTGCGTCTACTGCTTCGTGAGTCAATGTACCATCCTCTAAATCATCAAGAACAGACATTGGATTTTCAACTGCGTGTACACGGCGTTCAAATTTTGAAATTTCAGCGTCCGTAGGCTTCCATTTATACTTATGAAATGGAGTAGAAATCATCGGTGGTTTAGGAATTGTAGAATCAAAATATTTAGAAATAAGCGCATTTTTTAGCGCATAAGCTTCGGAAAGACCAGGTGCGCCAGTTTCAGATAAAACGGAAGATATTTTCGATGTGTTCTCTTGGGCTAGATATGGGTTTTCGTTATATTCAACAACTCTTTGACGCAATTCATCAAGATTCTTTTCGCGATCTTTTTCTTGCGTCCCTAGAAGCCTAGACATGGCGTATAGCGAAGTCGTTTCTTTTGGAACTTTAACTCTGTTTTTAAGGTTTGCTAGCTTTTCTGGGATTCCATCAAGTCTTTGAGCAATCTTTTTCATTGCTCCTTCAGCATACAAAATACCGTAGTTACGGTAATCTCTAAATGCTGGGCTCAACGCCGCACCAGCCACAAGCCCTAAAGGACCTCCGATTGTTGCGCCGCCGCCTACCGCAATCACGTTTCCAACACCAGCAAGAGGGCGTTTAATATCTCGACCTGCTTTTCTTTTTAAAGGCTCAATAACGTCAAGTAGAATGGATACTTCTTTATTTTGATTACGCCATGCGTTTTTAATTTCAGGGTTATTCTTTTGAACAATATCGTCAATAAACGAATCAGCGTCTTTAACTACTTTATCAAGGGCGTCCTCTGCTACAGACCTTGCCCCAGGAACACGTTCATAGGATACGTTCTGAGAGGTTGCTCTTTTTAAATCCAATAAATCTTTGGCTGTAAGCCGATTTTCTTCTTTTAAAAATCGACCTTCAATCTCATCCATAACATTTTGGACAGATCGTTTGTTTTTAGCTCCGCCTACACCTTTAGAAACTTTGGTTTTCAGGTCAGTTAAGCTTTTTAGAATTTTATTGCCAACTTCTTGGCTAGAAACATCGCCTTGAGCAGTCTCAGCTAATTCATCTAGTTTTGACACAGAATCATCTAGGTATTGTTGAACTTTAGGTAAAAATTCATCAGGAGATACTGTGTCTAAATCCATACCTATTTTCTTGGTAAGATTTAACAAATCATCTTGAAAAGATTCTCCGTGTTTATTTACAAATTTTCTAAGCTCTGTAGGGGTAGGGTCGTAGATATTTACAACCACGTCTTTCGGCGTAACTTGCTTTTTAAGTGGGTTTAGAACTACCTTTCCTGCACCTTTAGCTACTTTCCCCGCACCTTTTAACAAAGCCATAGCTGGGGTACCTAAAAATCCAAGTGCCGAACCCGCTAGTCCGTTAGCAATAATGGTTTCTGTGGCTAGTTCTGGGTCTCCAAGCATGGCCTCGGTAATCGCCTTTGGAGAAGAAACTACAGCCGACTCAACACCCATCCTAGCCGCGTTACCGAGCATTTTGGCAGTTATGGATTTGGCAATACTAGAAGCACCTTTTTCTACACCCGCGGCGGCAAGTCTTTCAACCACAGCTCTTTCAGCTGCCTTACCAGCAATCGCAGCTCCTTTAAATAAAGGTCCACCATAAAGGAGAGATGTGCCGAACCCTGTTAATCCACCTATTGTATTAGCAACTTCGTGATCTTTTTTAAGGGCTTCTTTTTTAGCAACTTCCAAAGGGTCCATTGTTTTATCTAAAACAATTTCTGGAAGACCCATTAAGGCTTCATCGGCAAACTGACCAAGAGCGACCTTTATATCACCTTTTAAGCCGTCATTTTCTTTTACATATTCTCGAACAGCACCTTGGGCTGAGGTTTCAATATTGTAGCCAGCGTTGATTCTTTCTAAAACATTCGGGGCATCAACCAGCCATGCTTTCCCATCTGTATCACGCATTGGGATCTTGGCCTTGGCTGAGAATGTGTGTGTACCGTTTAGAATTGCATTTTGCAATTCCGTTTCAGGAATCTTTTCAGCTTTTCGTGTATTTACATTATATATTTTCATTCAAGAGGTGTGTCCTGTTGTTCTCTTTTATATTCTTGCGGTTGCATTCCATAAGCTCTAGCTTTTGCAGCACGTGATCTTTTTAAAGTATCTTCAAGTTGTGTAAGTTTGTTCATTTCTAAACCTTGAAGTGTAAAAATTTTATTTGGATTACCAACAAGAGTTCCAATAAATTCTCTTTCAGAGTCAGTAAATGCTCCAGGACCAACCACAGGAACACGTAAAGCCCCAACAAGCAAACCAATTTTTTGTTTTACAGCATTTCTTGTATTTGGATTAAGCCTACTACCACTTCCTGCTATTTTTTTAATTTCTTTAATGGTATCAATTGCAGAGTAAGTAGTTGCGCCCTCTTCTTTTAATTTAGTTGCATCTTCTTTAGTTAAAGCTAAACCCATACCAGGAACAAATCTTTCCCTGATTTTTTCATCACCTTCTCTAGCTTTTGCCGCCGTTGCTAGCCAATTCATTTGCAATTCGTTTTTAAGCTTTTCTTTTTCTTCTTCTAGCTTTCCATAAAGCATTTCAAAATTGCCTTGAATTTGAGGAGATTTATACTGTGATGCAATTTGCTGAAGTTTTAACTGAGCATTGTTAATATAAGCCGCAGTCGCTGCAAGTCTGGCTTGTCTGCGATCTCCAAACGTATCTTTCAAATCGTTATATAAACCTTTATAATTAGCCACATCTTGCTCTTGGGCTCGCAAATCATCTTCTAACGCCGCTTGCATAGCCATCATAGCTTTATTTTGTCCTGCAGAATTTGGGGCAGCACCTAGAAATAAGGCTATTCCTGAAATAATCTTTTGTCCTGTAGAAGCTTTGGCAAATTGTTGAGAGAGTGTTTTGGGTGACTTGGCGTATTCATCCATTTTTTGATTCAACGCTGAAAACTTTTCATCCAGCATTGCGTTTTCTTCAGATTCTTTTTGTAAAGCCGCGTTACGCTGACGTTCAGATTCTTTAAAAACCTCGTTTTGATAGGCCGCTTCAGCTGTGGCTTGTTTAGCCTGAGCCCCATAAGACTTAGCTAATCCCTCTTGTTGAATGCGAAAAGCTTCGTCATAATTACCCATTCCTGGGGAATAAGAAACACCTTGCAAACCTTGAGCACCCGAATCTACTGGCTCTATAGCTTGAGATGAATAATCTACAAGTTCCACAGCTTGGTCGGGTTGGTCAATGACTTCCTCAGATTGAACCGAATCGACAATAGGCTGTTCAAAACTTGGAGTAGTTGTTGATCCAACAATTCTAGGTTCAATGGGGAATCTACCAGCCGTCTCATCAGAAAGCTGACCCGATTCTCTCAATGCTTGAATAATTGTCGGATTAAGAGGCACGTTTTTTCTCCAATTTCNNCGCTTATTTAAATGAGCCTGAGCGGAAAGCATCGTAGAAAGCCCTTTGGCAAAATTAATCATCTTGCCTTCTGGGGTTTCATCTACCATTTTGTCACCTGCGTCAGATTTTTCTAGGTCTTGCGCCATAACGCCATAGTTTGTTTCTTTATTTCCTTTGTACTTATAGGAATAGTTTTCAAGCCCATCCAAGAAAGATTTAATTTGTTTATCGGACATTTTAATGTCTTTTTTAAAAGTTTTATCAGATAGAATGCCAAGTCCTTGACCAATGTTAGATACAAATTCACCTTTTCGTTTTTGAGCACCTTCAAAGGCGCCTGATCTCATGCGTTCTTGATCAAGTCTAGATTGCCTTCCACCTTCCATTTCCTGATAAGATTGGCCTCGTGTTGATGTGGCTAGTTGCCCACCGGCCAGGGTAGCACCTGACTGAGCTTGACGCGCAGCCAATTCCGCTTCTCTAGCGGCTTGGATTTCAGCAAGTCTAGCCTGGTTAGCTTGGAAAGCCGCCTCTTGATTAATATCAGCTATATTTTGAGTTGCCATTCGTGTGGCCAAGGCTGGATTAATTCCTCTTTGAGACGCCGCAGCCCCCATTTGTTGAGCAATATTACGATTTGTGGCTTCCATTAACTGACCCGTAATCAAAGATGGTCCTTTACCTTGGGCTGTTTGGGAAAGAGTTTTGATAAGTGGATTATACCCCCCGGCTTGACTGCGTAGATTTTTAGCAAACGCCAATTGGGCCTGATAGTCACGAGACGATCTTTGCTGTTCTTCAGGGGAAAGATTTGTAATATCAGGGTTAAAGTCGTATGATCCAACACCCATCGTATCGGCAACTTTGCCTAGTATTTTTTTACCTGGAGCACTTCTAGTTGCATCATAAGATGCTGCCCAGAAAGGATTTGCTGCGTATTTACCTACTTTTTTAACGAATCCCATTAGATCTCCCTTGACATCATTGTATATTTATTATCAGTAATTTCAAAATCAAAATTCTTAGATCTTTCAATTACGGCACCCATATCACTAAAGGCTATGATTGTTTGATAGTTCATAGATTTTGCTTCTAAAATTAAACATTCGATTAATTCATTCAAAGCCTTATTCCTAATTTCTTTATCTACATCTGGATTCACTACAATATGCTCAATGATGCAAATAGAAGAGTCGGTTTGGTACAAAAAGCCAGCGCAAATATTATCCTCAATGTACCCAGTTTGGGGAAGCATCTGAGGATACGGAACGGGCTGACCGTTCTTTTGCGTCCAGATTTTAATCATCTCATAATCTTCTTGTGTATACGCTCTCATTTTATCCTTGTGTTGGAAAGCTGTTAGTGGCTTCAAATTTTCTAAGCGTAGGCTTAATACCTACTTCTAACGCAATGTTACAGAGGTTAAAACCTTCACCATAATTTTCTAAATGGTTTTGATCGTCCATAAATCGAAAGCGAATGGATTGACATTTTTGTCGAGTAAGATGTGTTTTAAATTGGTAAAGCGGGTAAGCCCCACCATATCCATAAGAAGATCCATCTGTTCCGTAAGGAGAATCATCACCGTAGGCTGAGATCACATATACATCTGAAATATCAATTATTCCAAATTGGGAAAAGTTTGGGTTAAAGTCATATCCAATAGCTATTTGCATCTTGTGATAAGACTTAAACTCACCAAGGAAAATCATTCTGTAAGCCCTTTGGAACCCTTGCACACCAGCCATAGACATCCAAGAGGTCGTAATTTTCATTACAATCGGCAGATCGTTATCTTGAAACGAAGTATTCTCTTTCCATACTTCTCCATTTGCTTTCAAGAAAAGGAATGTGTTGTCCCAAATCTGACAATCTTCTGCGCTTTGGTTGGTGAACGTCCCCCATTGTTGGAAATAGTAGTCGTACATCAAAGTAGGATCTTCTTCTGTAACAAACCTAACCTGATTGGTGTCAGGAACTAGAGCAGAACCGGCAATGGTTTTAGAATTAAAGTCTTCAACCTTATCACCAATGTATTCCACATTAAGCGCAACGATTAATTCGGTAGATACCCTTGGTAGATTTAAACATTAAACCGTCTGGAGTCATAACAATAGAATTTGGGTTATCACAGCCTGCGTCAGAAGTAATAAGCTGTGGGTCGCCATAGTCATTTTGCTGTCCAGTATCATTTGGTCCATCACCAGCCAAAGCAAATACGGCTTGTCGTTTAAAAATAATTACGTTTGAATCCATTGGATAAATAGCCGTAATATCCCCACCAAATGAGTCTACGCGTCCAGTAAAAAAGTCTGAGAACTCAACCGGAGTTCCTTCAATTCTTTTTTTAGAGTACCAATAAGCAAGTGGGTCAGGTAATCCAGACAAGAAAACTCTATTTTTAAAGGTAGCAATCAAAGAACAAGCAGGTGGGGCTATATTCTCAATAACCCCACCCGTTGTATACAGTAGGTCGTTACTAACAATCGAGGCATCGGCTAGAGTATCCACGAAGCTAAGCGTATCTACTGTAACATCGTTATAAAGTGGAGCGGTTATTGATGATACTCTGTAATAAAGAGTCCCTAAACTTTGAGTGCGGTACACAACAAGTCTTACGGGCGCTCGTTCATCTTTTTTCTGAGTAATTCTTAAGGTAGGAATAGTTAAAGTAACTGTATTGGTTGCTGTCCCAGCTGGGACAATTTGTTGTAGCGCAGCGGAAGGGGCGCTTCGATGAATTTGACCAAGATTATCCGTCCACTCATAGCAAACTTTATACGAATAAGTGCCAGCAAGCATTAACCCTCCGGTCGTTGCTGTCGCTGAACTTACATTTTCTGGGTACAAATGAAAGTTATGCTCGGTCACAGTAACACCATCGTAGGATTGTAGTATCCCACCAACCATATGAAGTTGTCCTAGTTGCGCATTTTGAAATTTGTTTTCTGATGAAAAATCTAGGTCGCTTGAATAAATTCCTAATGTAGAAAAGATGGTATTGTTCTCAGATATAAATTGAGTTTTTTCTTGATGCGTAAAAAGATAGGTCGAATCTGTTATTGCAGGAACGGTTGTTAAAAGCGTATTTGTAATTCTTGTTCCACCTGTTCCGTAAGACATTTTAGCTACAACAGCCTGATTTTCAGTCACACAAAAGAATGTAGATTGAAGCGTGGACTCATGCAGGACGTTTACGTAGCATATTCCGTTATAACGAAACGCTTTTGAGGCTAGATAAACTGATCTTAAGAAATCCGAAGGTGCGCCCACAGTACCTGTTAAATCAATCGTATTAAATCTAGTTAAATGGTTTTGGGTTGGTGATGCTGCTACAGAATACCAAACCGTCATTTCATCATCTACAACGCATCCTGTTATTGCAGTTACACTTGCAATGGTTTCTACCGTTGTTGGTGCTAAAACTTGCGTTAGAATAAAGTTGTAAACGGATACAACAACATCTGCCCCATTATGGAGCGCAATCCATGAGTTTTGAGCGTCATCTACTACAACTGTTAAGCATCCTGTAGCATCTTCAGACAAAATGGTAGGCCCTGAAATCGTAAATGTTGCGTCAATAGTTCTAATTGTCACAGTATTGGTATCATCATGATAGACTACGACAACATTTGCTTGGTTATTGGCTACGTCATAATTGTAGCTTGCGTTCATGTCTGTAGTAACCGTTACGGATGGACCAATTGTTGTCGGCGTATTGATTGAAATTGCCTTATACCTAAGTGACGTATCCGCTGTTAATCGATAAAAAATAAGCAAATACTGTTCAAACGCAACTACTTTAGGGCGCGCAGCTAAAGCATCAAGCACTTGATCAAAAGAAAAAACAGTATTAGTTAGTTGATCAATCACTGAATATCGAACTCCACCTCTAGAATCTTCCCATGCGTACACAGTGACATTTTCATTAAAATCACAAGAAACATGACTTTGCGTGTATGAGTTTTTAACAATAGGTGTATCGGAGACAATCACTGAAACCATATCCCCTTTATCCACCCATGAATTTGTAGATGGAGCGTAGGAATACAATTTTTTACCAGTGTAAAGATTAAGCTCTTCGTTAAATACACCAAGGGCCTCTCCTTGATCTATTTGCGAACCGCCTTCAATTTGGGTTCCTAGCACCTCATAACCATAACGTTTATTCAACGCGCCATACTTGGTAAAAACAGCATTTTCCAGTTCTAAAAGGTCAGCAGGCATTACAAGTTTAGAATCAGATTTTGTATTGATTCCACTTGTGAAAGATATAGGTATGGTTTGTTTCTGAAGTGCCATATTATAATTCAAATGCTACAATCTTTACATCATCTGCGCTCATTGAAGTTACTCCGGAGTCAGCTTGTATTGTTGCTGTAAATGTATGTGTGCCGGCAGCAGGAGCAGTAATCGTCCAAAAACAAGATGGAGGCAAAGCCATCGCACTTAACCCTGATGCAACATTCTGATTCATTGGTGCCACAAGAACGGAAGACCCATTTCTTTTAATACGAACAACACCACCAGCAGTCGCTCCTAAATCATTAATTGATATTTCACCTTGAGAAGCATCGCATGTTAATCCAACCCAAATTGGTCGCCCTGTTGATTGAATCTCTGCGCTAATCCCAAGATCTTCCTCAGAGTTTGCTGTTGAGACAACACTTCCTGAGTCTGCCGTAATAGCAACACCTCTAAGTCCTACAGTTGGCCCATCTGATCTGGTGACTGTTTCCCAAAAAGCGTTTGCTGTTGCTGCATTTGTAGAAGCAGCCTGTAAACTCCCTGTTGCTGTTAAGTTTACAACACCGCTTATGTTATTTGATCCATCAATTAACACACCCGAATTTTCTAAATAACCAAATGTAGTCAGTCTTGGTACAGCGTTTAAGGTTGCTGTTTTTGGTGTGTTTTTCTTTGAAACCAAACTCCATCGGTTTGCACCGTTAGATACAAGTGTGATTTCACCATAGTTAGAATTAATTGAGATGCTTACGTTTGCGTCTTCAATTAAATCTGCACCAGCGGGTAATATTTGAATATTGTTTGTTGCAGCTTGCCCGGTTTCATCTTTAACAATATAAAATCTACCATTAGCAACGGAAGAAGCCGCTGGTAAAGTAATCTGAACGGTAGATGTAGTATCTACGTTAATGTAGCAAAATGTATCCCCTGGTAAAATTGTAGTGTTGGCTGCGATAGCTGTATAATCGTATTCGTTAAGAGATCCACCAATCGGAGCAGTTACCGAAGCGCCGGAAGTAATTTGAACTGGTGTCCCACCTCCGTTATTCCAATAAAGATCACCATTGTAAGAATAAATAGACGCAACGCTTGTAAGCGTACCCGTTAAAGTAGTTACAAACTCGGTTGAATTGACATTTGTGGCATTATTACCCTGAAACGTTAGGTCTGAGTTAATATTAAGCCCACTTGGTTTAATTTTAACCCCTTTGCCTGTGGAGTGGTCATGTGCGTCAACAACGCTTGAAGATGTGTTGAGCATCTGCGCCCAGATTGGGCCCAATGTCACACTTACTTCTGGAAGAATTAACCCCATATTTGGATACGTTGGCATAACTTATCTCCTTAAAAAACCCATAAACTTACAATCGAACTATTTACGCTCGATTCAATAATTAAATATCTTTCTGGCAATGTATTTACGATAACCTGATTGTCCCAATAATTAGCATTGGAATTCGCACGGACAACAATCCAACCCAAAGGGATTCTAGAAAGTTTGTGCTCAACTCTTGTTGTTCTACCCATCACAATGTCTTTAAGCAAAACCCCATCCACAATTTCTTTTGTGGTAATTCTCCCTAAAGTCTCATCCGTGTTTTTCTGAAAATCAGAAACTACACGGTCGGCAATCTCAAGGTTTTTGAACTTTTTTACCATTCGTAACCCCATCCATAATCATATACATCAGTTACTCTTTCCGGCTCACCAGCATCTCTATTTGACGCCATTGCTTCGATGCGTTGCATGATTTGTTGTTTTTGCGCCAAAAGTACGGAAACATCAGACTCTTCTTTGATAAGACATTTGATAGCCGCATCAATGATGATGTATTCCTCAAACCCGTTAATTTCATCCATATCAACTTGGATAACACCGCCCGTTAAAAACGTTTGAGATTGGATAGTTTGTGGATTGGTTCCAACTCCAGAAACGGCTGCTGTAACAAGGGCGGACGCGGCCACGCTATTTTCAATCGCTGTGACAATTTGGTCTGCGGTTGAAACTGAGTCTTCAATTTGAATCTGAATATCATTACCATTCACGGTAACAACCTCTGCTCCAGCTG
>JRYC01013586.1_pt1 | contig 10313 bp, 8 predicted proteins | sample 235301 | NCBI WGS metagenome assembly JRYC01 (sample SAMN03074211, study PRJNA261470) | activated sludge metagenome | biome: Common Effluent Treatment Plant; feature: Wastewater; material: Activated sludge; isolation source: activated biomass of a common effluent treatment plant treating...
AGCAATGCGCTATCCATTAACTGCAGATGCGTTCGTACACGTCTCCGGATACGGAAGATTCTCCTTCCGGCCGGTTAACTGGACGGTTGATCTCGTACCGGGAACTATCATCGTTTCTTATCTGGAAGATGTCCCCCGGGAATACCGTCCGTTTATTATAGAAACCATCACAACCCCTGACGGCAGACCCACATTCGTCATTCTCGGAGCAGATAAACAGCACGGGGTATGAAAAAACTGCCGCTACTCTTCTGGATTGCACTCAGCCTAGGCATACTGTTCCGTTTTGTCTTTTTATCCACAACGCCTCCTTCGCTGTCTCATGATGAGGTTGCCATCGGGTATAACGCATACAGCATCCTGAAAACCGGACGCGATGAGTTCGGCACATCCTTCCCCATCCTTTTCCGCTCATTTGATGACTACAAGCTTCCGGGACTGGTGTATGCGACTGCTCCGTCTGTGGGAATATTCGGTTTAAATGAATTAGGAGTACGATTCCCCTCGGCTCTCCTGGGAGTCATTGCCGTTATTGCCGTCTACGGCATAAGCCTCGCATTTCTTCCGCCCAAAAAAGCCGCGCTTATTATGCTCCTGTTTGCCGTTGCGCCATGGCCCATTAATTTCTCGCGCCAGGCATTTGAAACAAGCGGCTCCGTCACATTTTTTCTGCTGGGAGTGTGGAGTCTTTTACTCTTCCGGAAGCGCCCGAAGATTCTTTTTATTTCAGCCCTGTGCTTCGTTCTGTCACTGTACTTTTATTACTCCGTTCGCCTTATTATCCCGTTTGTCCTTTTGGTTTTTGCCGTTATTGAACGGAAATATCTTATGAAACATATCGTGATCAGCAGTGCTTCCCTGCTTCTGGGAGGCTTGCTGCTGTTTCCGCTTCTCTCTGTCATGTTTTCGCCGGAAGGATTATCACGAGTGGGCATTGTAAGCGTCGTACACGACCCGGCGTACGCTGACCGCAAAGAGGCATTTGCTATACAAGCCGCTCAAACGACCAATCCTGTTTTTCGTCTTTTGTATAATCGGCGTATTGCACTGGGCCTGACAATTCTTGAAAACTATACGGACAATCTCGGAGCCAAATATATTTTTCTCAACGGAACGGGTAAGACGGGACTTCTTCACGCCATAGAGCTTCCTTTCTTTTATATCGGAATTATTGTTCTTTTTTTCCTCAAGAGCCGCTATAAATGGATTGCTGTCGCGTGGCTCCTTGCGGCACCCCTGCCGGGAGCATTCAGTACGGATCAGCCAAATTCCCTGCGTTTTTTGCCTGCAGCTCCTGTATTTTCACTACTTTCCGGATTGGGCGCACTTGCGGCGCTTGATGCACTTAAGAATAATGCCCTGCTTAAGCGCATCGCCATACGTCTCTTCTTCTTTCTGCTTTGCTTCTCTGTGATTCTTTTTTCCTATCATTATTTTTTCTACATGCCCCGCCTGCGGGCGATCCGTTTTGCTGAAGGACAAAAAGAGTTGGCATCATATCTTGCGGAGGTTTCTCATGCATACGACCGGGTATATGTCACAGGATATTTCTGGAGACCGTACATTTTTCAGCTCTTCTGGCAGGCGTATGATCCGGCATCCTACCAGCAGGGCGGCACCCTCGGGGCGTTCGGGCCCTACGTGTTTACTGCTGCCGCGTGGGATAAGGAAGGTATACGAATGTCAGATGCGGACTTTGATCCGAAGACTCTGGTTACAAAAAACGACCGCGCCCTTTTTATACTGGCCGAACCGGAATACAACATTCACGAAGATAAGTTCAACGCCGTAGCCACGATGGGCGGAAGACTGCAAAAGAATGTCTTTATCGCCGCGACGGTAAAACCGTAATCCCTCAGTTCTTCTTTTTGATGGTTACGATCATGTTGTCTTTCATGGGGATGTACAGCGGCACTTCTCCTGCGCGCATAACCCGAATAAGATCATAGAGCCACCGGCCCACGACGCTTTCTCCGGTGGTGCGGGCAAGATGCAGCACATACCGAAGACTCAGCCACTTGCCCACCCGGTCCCATGCGACCGGCTCCAGGCCCTGCCGGTGCAGCAGCGTTGTAAGATTTGCCCGGTTAAAAAAGAACAGGTGCTGGGGCGGAATATAAAACGTCCACCGGCGCTTAAGCACCCGGGCCGCCAGACTTTGCGTATCCCCGGTTGCCATTACCAGCACGCCATCGTCAGCAAGCCACGTACGGATGCGGGCAAGGTCAGACTCAGGATCACCCAAGTGCTCAAATACGTCAAACAGGCTGATGACATCAAATGATTTAGGCGGATACGAAACGGAGTCTATAGTCCCGACCGCCAGCCTGCCGTTTTGCAATGATTTTTTTGCCCGTCCTATCGCATACGCTGACGGATCAAATCCGTACGCATCATACCCGGCCTTAAGCGCTTCTTCGACAAAAAAGCCCATGGCACACCCGACATCCAGAAGTTTCCCGGTGGGTTTTGCTTTTTTTATTTTCGCAAGGAATTTCTTCATGTTGCGCACAATGTGCGGCTTGTCTTCTGCGTAATTAGCATATGCGCTGTAGGCCGGATCACCCGTATAGTACCCCTTGCTGTAGTGATCTTTTACAAACTGTNNTAGCATTTCATACGGCAACGCGTCTATCGGAGATTTTCCACTGGCGGGACTGAACGGCACGGGCACCGAGAATGAGAGGAAGGCGCAGGACTGCCGCCCCGTATCCTTCAAGCATCAGAAGATCCCCCCGCACGACAGCCTGCAAAAGACGCACCGGCGTCCAGAATGCGTGCGCAAGAAGGATAGAAGGGTCAGAGAGATTCTTCCAGATAAAAATAAACTGGTTTCTGTACACAATACGCTTCACATCCCCGGGGGTAAATTCCCGCTTGATCTTCCCTTCTTCATGAAAGTGCCCGACAATGCTTTTGGGCTCAAACGCAATGCTGTAGCCCGACTTCATTGCCCGGTATGACAGATCAATATCTTCCCAATAAAACGGGTTGTACAAAATATCCATTCCTCCGAGCGTATTCCATACGGATCTTCGGAACGCACCGCTGCCTCCTGACACCCAGGCGGTATCTTTTTTGGTTACTTCACCGCGCTCGTGGATAAAATATCCTTTTTCCCAGCGCGCAACACCGCGACCCCGCAGCACAATGCCGCCCGGATCGTGACTTTCTTCAAGGCATCCCACCGCAAATACTTTTTCATCTTTAAAATGAGCAAGCAGAGGGGCAAGAAATCCTTTTTTCGGACGCACGTCCGTATTCAGAAGCACAACAATATCCCCGGTTGCTGCCGCAACTCCGCGGTTGACGTTGCCGGCAAACCCGTGGCGGACTTTGGAGGCAACAATCTTTACCTGAGGAAAATTCTTTTTAAGAAAAGGAACCGATTCATCAGTAGAGGCATCATCAGAAACCACGATCTCACACCCGGGCGCCGCAGTGATCACATGGGGCAGGTGCTTGCGCATAAGGTACGCACCATTCCAATTCGGCAGGACGATGGAAACACGTAATTTGCTCTTCATATCAACCTGGTTACGATATCACGATCCGTACGCGCGATCAATAGAGGATACCGGCAAAACGCACTGTCACCTCATGCTCGCCCTGAGGGACGACCACACCCAAAAATGCATAGTTAACCCGCATCACCTCAGCCCGTTTGCCGTCGACCCAGGCCTTCCATCCTGCGTCATATATATTGTTTATAACAATAAGCCGGTTTCCTGATGTGCGGGTTGCAAGCGTTATAGCGCTCGGGGTATAGGAGGTGATCTCGGCATGTTCTCCGTCCGCAAGCGGCAGAGACAGCACATCAACGGGTGCATACGTCACTGCAGTTCTGCCGGGAGTAAAGCCGGTAAACACTTTTTCCAGCCCCTCGTCTTCCTCCCGGGCCACCTCTATATCCTCGGCGATATAGATACGATGAACTGCATTGCGGTATTCGTACAGCTTCGTTTGTCCTTCCGTAAGAATCAGTTCATATGCAGGATCACTTATGGGATCCGATCCAAAGACAATACATACCGCACATTAAGGAGCGGCAATAACGGGGACGCAAGGTTACGCATCGTCAGGATCCGGTTAAAACCATACGGTGGGGCGATATCTGCCTTGCCCCGCTGGGCGGCGACCAGGAGGTGTTCGTACAGAAGCGAATAGAGCGGATCATATCCTTCAATCGATTCTATGCCGAAATATCCGGCCACATTAGGCGGCAAAATCCGGTCATCCGTGGTCATGACGCGAAACGGTTTGGGCTGTGCCTGTAAAAAAGAAATAATCTGCGTTTCCGGAAAAAAATACTCCCGGGGTGTAAAAGGAGTAAACTTCCACCCGAACCGTAACAGGTCAAAAGAAGAAAGCAAAAGAAGCGCTACGATCGCAATACCTGACAGCCGGGGAAGAAAACGCCGCATCAGAATGATAAACGCAGCGACCGCAAAAAACCCGGAAGGCAGGATAAGATTCCGCTTGGCAACCGCAAGCTGCTCAATCATTTCCGGCCACAGAGATTTACCGGACAGAACCACAAGCCAAAGCGCACCAAGAAGACTTCCCAGAAGCAAAAGCGCGAAGGACATCCGGGATTTTTTAATCCTCTGCCAGTCATCAAAACCGGAAGCTGCAAGCATCGCCAGAGCAGTGACGACAATGACAAGTAATCTCGTGGGCTGAAGCGCTGAGATGACCGGAAGATTTAAGACAAACGGAAGTGTTGCAACAGGCGTTGCAAGCGAAAAAAGAAGAGCGACTATCCCCGCGCCCACCCAGAATTTCACCCAGCGGTCAGCGAAGCGAAGCAAGCCCAGAAAAGCAAATAGAAGCGGCGCGATGCCAATGTACCCCACCATCTCTGCGTAGTTCCATGTCCCCCAATAGTTTAATGTAGCCGGATTGCCAAAAAAGTCCGGGGCTATAAACTGCGCAAGATGATGTATCGGGATGAACCACCCCTCGGCATTTTTCCATGTCGCCTCAACCAGCCGGCCGGCACCCAGCGCCGTTCGTACGACAGGCCACCATACAGGCAGGGAGAGAAGCAGACCAACCGGAAACGCTTTTGCCAGAAGTGCTCCTCTTTTGTGCCACCAGGCATATCCGCAGACAAGAAGCAGGCAGTACAGCGCAATCTGCACATGGCCCGCGGTAATCATAAACACCACGGTTGCGCTTAATACCCATTGCCAGAGAGATTCTTTTGCTTTCCACCGGTCGACAGCAAGAAGCGCCAGTGGAACCCAAAGCATCACATGCACCATCGTCCCCCAGCTCATCCAGGAGACGGCAAAACCGGAAAACGCAAATGCTACTGCACCGACAAAAGCTGCGGCAGCGCTCATTCTGCGATTTTTCAGATACAGCATCATCCACATGCCGGCAAGAAGCGGCTGGATAATAATCAACAGGCTCCACGCAGTGACAAACGGCAACAGAACAAAAAGAATATTAAACGGATACCAGATGGCAGCCTGGATGTTTCCGGAAAGCGATGTTCCTGAGAATGCATACGGATTCCATGCGGGCAGCCGCCCGTTTTTCCATTCATCTATGACGTTTTTGCGCCAGGGAATCTGCTGGCGGATCGGGTCGGTTATTAAAAAGTTCTTAAAAGGCACGCCGCGCGGATTTGTCTGGGCGTACATATCGCGCCAGGGATGATACAGTCCGACAAGCGCATCTGCCGGCACCGGCAGCATCCCCCGCAGCAACACCTGGTAAAAAAACACGGCAACGAGAGCCGTAAATCCAAGCCAGGGCAATGCATGCACGATGCGTTTCATATTTACAGCAGGGCGCCGGCGGCGGCACAAAACTGTTCCTTTGCGTAGCGGCGGGACCGCGTACGCCCGCCTGCCACCAACAGACTCCTCATCTTTTCATTGTGTATAAGCGTAGCCGTCCGGGCAACGAGCTGTGCAGGCGTCTCCCACAGTAATCCGCTCTTTTTATCCTGCACGATTTCTGCCTGTCCTCCGGCGCCAAAAACAACCGGAACTGCTCCTGCACTCATTGCCTCAATAGTCGTAATACCGAAATGCTCTGCGCGCTCGGGATGCTTGATAAGATCTTCGCCATAACCCGCAGCATGCCAGTATATTTTCGCTTTTCCATAGAGTGACTGAAGCTTTGTGAATGAAATATTTGCCTCCAGGGTAATACGGAATCCTTTTGCCTGCTTTTTTAACTTCTCAACGACTGCTGCATCGGAAGGAAGAACGCCTCCTGCGATAACCAGGCGCCAGTCTTTCCCGTCTTTTTTCGCAAGCGTTTTAAACGCATCGATAAGCACATCATGTTTTTTTGCATTCATCGCGCCGGTAAATCTGCCGACCGAAAGAATAAGATTCTCCTTTTCCTGCGGCACAAACGCATCAAGGTCAACGGCAGGAGGAAGCACCAGGGCGTTTATCCCAAAGGTTTTATCTATATGCTTTTTTACAAATTCGGAATAGCACAGTACTTTTTTTATTCTCCGCATCTTAAATTGGGTTGTATACTTTTTCCCATCTACCCACGGCACCGGAAACTGGAAGATAAGAAACGTCTTTTTTGCAAAAGAAACAGGAATACTGCCGTTGCTTACATAAAATAATGCGTCGTATCCTTTGGTTCCCCGCATGCGGGCGGCAATACCCTTTGTGTTCCAGATATTGGGGACCGTCCTAAGTGAAGATGTATCGATATGGAAACGCTTGGATGCTTTGGCAAGAATCCCGGGATCATCCCAAAAAAATGAGACCGTATGCCCGGAAGAAAAACAGGATGCGATATCCAGACAATACCGCTCCCCTCCGCCTAATGTATCAAGATATGGATCGTAGATACCGATATTCATAATACTGTTTCATCCCCAGTGCTATTAGTATAACGAGTGCGCCGGCCGCAAGATACCGTCCTGTCGCCCAGCCGCGGGGCTCATAGGACATGGCAACAATATGTTCGCCTGCCGGGACGGCAACGGCGCGGAATGCGTAATTGGCCCGCTGAACCTCTGCCGGCCGGCCGTCAATGCTTGCCTGCCATCCTGCATCATAAACATCCGACAAAAAGAGCAGGGCCGCTCCGTCACTCACGGTGCGTATGCGCACCTGCCGGGGCGTATAATATTCGACAGTTGCTGCACCTGATGCCATGGCGGGCTCATAAGCCGGCTGGGCCTCGAGGACGAGTGTATCCGCATGATCAAATTCATCACTCCACAAAATCTGTGCTATCCGGGCGGGATCCTGTTCCACCTGATATGAAGAAGCCAGAAATGCCCGCGGAAGCGCATTGGTATTTTCGTACAGCTCATAATATTCATCCTCATAAGCCTTTCGGTAATGCGCATACTCCCACACCGGATACGCCCACGAATTCCTTCCGTCACTCTTGCGGTGCAACACATACCTGGCACCTGTCAATGAAAGAAGTTTTTCCGCATGGGTTCCCAATGTGCCTACCTCCACAACGGACCGCCCCGGCTGCACAGGTGTTCCTGTGTTTGCAGACATGATAAATTCACCGTAACGCCCCTGGTACAGCGCGTCATATCCTTCCAGAGACTGGACATGAAACGGTAACGCAAGCTCGGCTCCGTATTCACCGATTACCCGATCTATACCTACCCGCTTTGTCAGCTCGCTCACAATCTGCATCGGCGGATATGCAAATTCTTTGGGATCTGCGGGCATCCATTTGGCAACAAACCGGAGGCTGTCTGCCCCGGACAGCAGGATAAGCAATCCTACAAGAACGCACTGAAACCACCGCTTTCTGCCGAATCCGGCCATAATGACGGCTCCTGCTATGCCCATAAGCGCACTGGGGAGGATGAAATTGCGGACCGCTATGGAAATTTTGTCCGCAGGCAGCACATTCCCGCCCAAAAGCAGACCCCACAGGACAAGAAGAAAAACTCCGATGCCGCCGGCAAACCGGAAGCTGTTGTTCTGTGTTTTCTTCTTCCAATCATCACTCAGGCTCTCAAGCCCCACCGCAGACAGAACGCTTGCGGCAAAACAGAAGAGGATAATGATGCGAGATGCGGCACTTGTGGAAAGAACAGGAATTTTTGCCAAGTACAGCAGATCCAAAAGAGGTGTCGGCGTGGCAAGAAGAATGGCAAAAAGCGCAAGACCGCTAAAAAACAGTACCTCGCGGGTACGCACGCTAAGAGCAGCCCACAATGCCAACAACAACGGCACGACCCCGATAAACCCTGCCCATTCCGCGTAGTGCCCGAACCAGTCATTTCGGGTGACCGGATTGCCGTAAAAATCAGGCGCCAAAAGAGTCACCAGGTACTGCCACGGAATGACTTCACCGCGCAAAAACAGTCCGCTTCTCACTGAAGCCTGGTAGGCATCATATGATAAAAGAAGCTGTGGTGATGCAAGAAGCAGCCCAAGAAGTACAAACATCCACGCCCGGCCTTTTTCAAAAATAAGCCACGCAATCGTAGCCGCCAACACGTAGAGACTTATCTGAAAATGTCCGGAAACAAACGACAATCCCAATCCCAGAGCAACCGCCGCTCCCGCCCGAAAACTACCGGTCTTTTTATACGTGCGTATTCCCCACAATATAAGCGGAAGGAAAAGGGCTGCATACCCGAGCGTCCCGTATGCCATCCAGACCACAAGAAATCCGCAGAACATAAAGGCTATGCTCCCGATAACCCGTGCTGCCTGCTTTTTTACCACCGTTCCCAAAAAAAGATACATAAAAAGTCCGGCAAGAAGCGGCTGCAGCAAAATAAGAACAGTCCACGCGCTCATCTGCGGTAACACAAAAAATAAAAGATTAAACGGTGAAAATACCGCCGTCTGATAATTGGCAGCGTGGGGTGTGCCGCCAAAGCTGTAGGGATTCCACAAAGGTACCTGTCCCTGCTTCCAGCTCTCAATAGTCAGCACCTTCCATGGATAAATCTGCGTGATGATATCAGGCATCGCATTATTTTTTACCGCCATTCCGTACTGAGCGCTCCACGGAGGAAAGAAAGATGCCTGATAGGAAGAAGGGTACGGTATGTTGCCGCCAAAAAGATACGGGGCACAAAAAAGCAGCCAGAGCGCAAGAAGAATTCCCACCGGCCAGAATCGGTGTATTACGCGTTTTGCAATTCCCATAATTTCATGTATGTAATCGCCATGCTAAATGCCTGGTACATGCTTTCGATGACGCCCACTGTCCCCGCCCGCCATCCGCCCTGCCGGACATAGGAATCAAAAAATGCGGTTACCATAACGCGGGCCAAACGCCACGGCACGACTTTGGGATGCCCTGCATCAAACCGCAGCTTGGCTTCGATCGCCGACCATTCATTGGTTTTTGCAATCATTTCAGCAAGCGTTCGGTGAGTATCATGAATCAACGGCGACGTAAGAGTTCCTGTTGCCCCGCGAACCGTGGGCGATTCATGAAGCTTGCCCTTCCACCCGGAAAGCATAGCTTTGGGAAAAAGCCGGACATGCTGATCCTGCGTGGGCCACTTTTTTCCCAAATAATACGTCTCCCGCTTAATCANNCCGGCATTGCGAAGCGAAGAAAAATTCCCGCCGGAATAATTGACCACCCGGGCACCTGCTTTTCGGGCAATATCCGCCGTTTTGTCTGTCGAGGCATTATCAACAACGATGATTTCATCACTCCATGCAAGTGATTCAAGACACGCGGCAAGGCGTGCTTCCTCGTTTTTGGCTATAACGATGGCGCTGACCGAATGCCTACTATTTTGGGGTGAATTTTTTTGGCTCATATTGCTTACCCCACTTGTGAACAAAAAAATCCCCGACTGCCTGACGTTTTACCTGAGATCCGCTTCCCAAAAACCGCATCGCCTCGCGCAGGAGCGCGACCTTCGTGCGCAGGGGTGCATACCGCATGCCGACTATCAAACGGTTGCGGGTCAGATAGTATTCATGCAGCGGATTGCCCGCGCCGCCTGTCGACCCTGCGTTTACATGCCACACCACGGACGGCGGATAATACACCAGCCGCCACCCTGCCTGTTTTGCTCTCAGGCACCAGTCCAGATCCTCAAGGTATAAAAAGTACGCATCGTCAAGCATGCCGACAGACAGGATGATCTCCCGCCGGACGACAAGTGAGCAACCGGTCACAAACGGTGTGTCCATTGCCGTGTCATACTGCCCGTGATCCACCTCATCAACACCCCGATGAGAGGCATACATATTGTCCCAGTCAATAAGCCCTCCCGCATACCAAAACACCCGGCCGCGTTCTTTTTCTTTGTAGCGGTCGTGGTGATATTCATACCCCGGGGCAAAATAGATCTTCGATACCACAACCCCCACGGT
>JRYC01002677.1_pt1 | contig 10295 bp, 9 predicted proteins | sample 235301 | NCBI WGS metagenome assembly JRYC01 (sample SAMN03074211, study PRJNA261470) | activated sludge metagenome | biome: Common Effluent Treatment Plant; feature: Wastewater; material: Activated sludge; isolation source: activated biomass of a common effluent treatment plant treating...
GCGCGGCCGAAATGCCGCTCGCGCGCCAGCACGACGAGGTAGTGGAGATGGCGCAGGTGCATCGTCGATAAGACGTATTATGACAATTTGTCGAACAGCCCGCCGAGGTCGAACCCCAGACCGGGCGGGTCGAGGCGCAACTCGCCATCGCGCAGAATGGCGGTCTCGATGCTGCCGCCCTCCGTCCGACGATGATGGATCAGCAGCCCCCGCGAGGCCTGGACGATCAGATAGTGGCGCAGCGATTCGAGCCGGAAATAGTCGGCGAGCTTGGTCGCGGTATCGCGGCTGCGGCTGGACGGCGAGACAACCTCGACGACGATGACGGGATCGCCGATCGCGACGGCCTCGTCGTCGACCGGCGGGCCGCAGCGGACCAGCGCGTCGGGCACGTAGACGGTGTCGTCGCCGATGCGCACCGCCATGCCGTCCGGGAAGGCCTCGCAAGGCAGACCGGCGGCGACCGCATCGGCCAGGGCCCGGTGAATCCGGCTCTTGGCGCGGTTGTGCCCGGCACGCTCCGGCGCCATCGCCACCACCTCGCCGGCAGCGAGCTCGTAGTGCTCGCCCTCGGGCTGCTGCATCGCCCAGGCGATGAACTGGTCGGCGGTCATGCGCAGCTTGGCGGCGGCAGGCATCGGATCCTCCTGCCCCATCCTAGGCAGCAGCCGATCGCCGGTCACGCGCTTCGAGCCCCGGCGACAGCAAAACGCTATGACGTCGTCACGTCATGCCGCCCGGCGCAGCTCGGCCTCGCGGCGCCGGCGCTCGTGCCTGTTGGGACGATCGGACCGCTCGGCGGACGGTGCCGCACCCGCCGGATCCGCGGCCGTGCCGGCTGCAGGCTGGCGCCAGGAATCCGCCAGCACCCGGCTCGCCATGGCGTGCAGCCGCTTCAGCTCGGGATCGTCCAGCCCCTCGTCCGGCTCGGCTTCGTTCGTGCCGCGCGCCTCGACGAGACGGCCGAGCCGCCGGTCGATCTCGGCGCGCTCCTTCAGCAGCTGCGAGCGGTAGCGCACCAGCGTCGCCATCGACGGCAGCGGTGCCGCCTCGGCATCGCCATCACCTTCCAGCACCCGCAGCTCCAGCGCGTCGAGCCTCGCCAGCTTCAGCTCCAGCACCGCCAGGGCCTCCATGAGATCGGCCTCGGCCCGGTCGACCGGCTGCAGCCTGAAGGTGAGGTCGGTCAGCAGCGTGCCGAACCAGAGAGCCTCCTCGGGCCGCACCGCGCAGCCGCCGGCCCGGAAGCCGTAGCGGACCGGGGTCTCGGGCGGACAGGCGGATGGCGGAGCAGCATCTGCGGTCATGAATTTCTACCCGAGATTGACAACTCTCCAGGCTATCGCCTCGTGCCGACGCTGCTGTCAACATCGGGGATTCGTCGCAATAACGCGGCTAATCCGCGACCCATGCCCTCCCCCGCCCATCCGCTCTCGACATCTCCTGTGATCACGTCGTAACGTCACCACGTCATGAAGGTGGTCACCCTCCTGGCCCAGAAGGGCGGCAGCGGCAAGAGCACCGCCGCCATCAACCTCGCCATCGCCGCCGAGGAGGGCGGCGGGCGGCGGGGACGGCGCGCGGCCGCCATCGTCGACGCCGACCCGCAGGCCAGCGCCGCCGCCTGGCGCTTCCAGCGCGCCGCCGAGACGCCGGCGGTGATCGCCGCCGGCCCCGGCGAGCTGGAGGCCAAGCTCGCGGCCTGCCGGAGCGCCGGTGCCGCCTTCGCCTTCGTCGACACCGCCCCGCATACCGAGCGCACCGCCGTCGAGGCGGCACGGCTGGCCGATTTCCTGCTGATCCCCTGCCGCCCTTCCCTGCTCGACATCAAGGCCCTGGCGCCCACCGCGGCGATCGCCGCCGCCAGCGGCCGGCCCGCCGCCATCCTGCTCAATGCCGCCCCCGCCAAGGCCGGGGCGGTGATCGAGGCGGCTCGGCTGGCGCTGGCCGGCTATGCGCTGCCGGTGGCACCGGTGAGCCTGGGGCAGCGGGCCGCGTTCCAGAACAGCCTGGTGCTGGGCCTGGGCGTCGTCGAGCACGAGCCCAGGGGCAAGGCCGCGGCCGAGGTCGCGGCCTTGTGGCGCTGGCTGCACAAGAGGCTGGGGAGCGGCTGATGGTCGAACGCAGGGCGGCGGCGAAGCGGGTCACCGGACGGACGGCCAATCCGGTGGCGGCGGCCCTCGGGCGGATGGATGTCAGGGCGGCACCCCCTGCCCTGCCCCCGGGCCCGGGCGAGGCGTCCGGGGAGACGATCAAGCGGCTGAGCCTCTATCTCAACCGCAGCGCCTGGGCGCAGCTGCAGAGCCTCGCCGTCCGCCTCGATGCCCGGCCGCACAGCCTGCTGATCCGGGCGCTGAACGAGCTGTTCGTCCGCGAGGGCCTCCCTCCCCTCGCCCGCGACCGGCAGAAGAAGGAAGGATGAAACGTCGTAACGTTACGACGCTACGATGTCACGACGCCGCGGCGTCGAGGCCGGCCGGCAGCATCACCTGCTGGAAGCGGCGCTGCGGGATGGCCGGGGCCGACGGCTTCAGCACCAGTCCCTGCTCGTCCCACTCGACCTCGGCCTCGGGATAGACGACGAGCGCGAAGCTCAGGGATTCCAGGAACTTGGCCCTGAACTGGCGCAGGTGGCGGTAGCCGGGGCCGAACTGCTCCATCAGCTGCGGCCACAAGACCCGCGTCGGTGCCGCCAGGGTGTGCAGCCGATAGGCCAGCCAGACATAGATGTCGATCGCCAGCGAGCGGTTGGAGATGCCGCGCACCGCGCCGACATTGATCGGCACCGGGTGCTCCTTCAGCTTCTCGAAGAAGGTCTGGGAGAGCATGATCGTGTCCTCCCACAAGCTGCCCTGCTCGGCGCTGCGCCCGTTGTCGACGAAGATCATGCCGGCCTCGATGATCGAATCCTTCTTGAAGGCGGCGGCCCGCCGGCCGCCGCTGATGCCGTCCCAGGTGAAGCGCAGCGAGCAGGCCGACAGCCGCATCGCCTGCTCCTTGACCTGGCGGTAGCTGTTGCCGCCGACCGACATGCCCATCCGGTTCAGCCAGTCATACATCGAGCGGCCGAGCATCACCTCGCGCGAGTTGTGCCGCAGCGCCTCGGTCTGCAGGTAGATCATGATCAGCCGGGCGGTGCTGCCGTAGGGCACGCCCAGCTCCACCATCCTGCCGCCGAGCTCGAGGAAGCCGGGCTCGATGGTCATCGCACAGCCGTGCTGCAGCAGCCGGCGCTCCCAGCGATCGCGCGGGCTCTTCAGCGGCTTGTGCGGCAGGCTGATGATGCAGAAGCCCGAGTAGGTGACGCCGATGTCGCCGTCCTCGGTGGCATAGAACCGCAGCGCCGTCTCGATCAGCCGCTTGTCGGCATGGCCGGTCTCGGCCTTCTGCAGCGCGTCCTCGCGCGAGTAGACGCGTACCAGTTGCGGCAGGGCTTTCATGACGGCAGGTCTCCTGGAATTTGTCCAGGTTTCGGTGGTCGCCGGCGGCTGTCAATATTGGATTCTGGTGACGGCTGGCTTTTGCAGATCCGGCGGCATGGCTGTCACCAGAATCCAAGTCGGGGAATCGCAAGAGAACGGCAGCGTCACCAGAATCCAATAGCATGCTGTTCATTTGGCCTTGGAGGCCCCGCCAGCCGATTCGATTTTTTGGCCGCTGTTCCCTGCCTCCCGACCAGCGGAGGGGCCTCCAAGGGCCTTACAGGCGTCCTGGCGGCCCCGTCTGGCGCGACGACCCGTCGCGCGGCGGCGGCTCCATGCCTCCAGGCGCGAAAACTCTCCCGGGAACGACCCAGTCGGCAACGCAACTATTGGATTCTGGTGACGCTTGCGCGCCTTCGTCCGGGCGTCACCAGAATCCAATAGTCGCCGTTATCCGGAGAGCTCGTGCCCAGGCTGGGCCATGCCTGCTGTTCGGCGTCGGGACCGCCGCTCATGCAGGCCTCCCTTCCAAAGGCTCCGATCGACAATGCCGCCCGAGGATTTCGGTCTATAACTTCCAAGTGAAGGCCGGCGACCGATATTCGCCTCCTCGCGCGCGCCCGCGCGCGTCTTAAGATTCTAATTATTAGTAAGATTATTAGTAATGTGGCGTCACCAGAATCCAATAGTTGCGTCACCAGAATCCAAGCCTGGGTGTCACCAGAGTCCAATGGTTATCCACAGGGTGGATGTGGATAAGATCGACATTTCTGTGGATAGGTCACCAGAATCCAATAGTCGCCCGCGCCGCCAGAATCCAACAGACCAATCCTATGTCGGACCCAAACATGGGTTTGTCGACCTTGGAAGGGGTATTTGAACCCATACCGTCACCAGAATCCAATAGCGGCGGGCGATCCGGCTCGCGGCGATCCGTTGCCGGCCTATTGCTCGTGGAAGGCGCGGCTGAAGCTGTCCTGGATCGGCGAGGTCAGGTACTGAAAGAAGGTCCGCTGGCCGATCTTGATCATCACCTCGGCCGGCATGCCGGGATAGAGCTCCACCGGCTCATCGAGCTCGGCCAACTCCTGGGGGTCCACCTCGACCAAGGCCTTGTAGTAGGAAGACCCATCCTTCTCGTTGACCATCCGGTCGGCCGAGACCTGGATGAGCTTGCCGTCGATGATCGGCAGCCGCCGCTGCTTGTAGGCGCTGAGCCGGATCTCGGCCAGCAGTCCCGGTCGGACCACGTCGATGTCGAGTGGGCTGAGCTGGGCCTCGACCAGCAGCCGGTCGTCGGACGGCACGATGTCGAGAATGGGCGTGCCGGGCGAGATCACCCCGCCGGGAGTGAAATACTTCAAGTTGAATACGGTGCCGGCGATCGGGGCGCGGATCTCGCGGCGGCGCAGCACGTCGGCGGTGGCGCCGAGCTCCTCCTCGGCCTTGGCGAGGTCGGCCTGGGTGTCCTTCAGCTCGGCCGCTACCTTCTCGGCCTGGTCGTTGGTCAGGGACAGGATCTGCAGCTCGGTCTCGCCCACGGTCTGCTGCACGCGGGCGATCTGGGCCAGCGATTCCGCCCGGGTACCCTCGAGGGCCGCGGCCCGGCGCTGCAAGTCGAGCAGCCGTGGCTCGCGCTCCAGGCCTTTGCGCACCAGGTCGGTGACCGTCGCCTGTTCCTTGTGGATCAGCTCGAGCTGGCGCTCACTCGAGGCCTGCTGCGCCCTGAGCCCGTCGGCTTGCGAGCGCAGCTGGTCGATGCGCGCCTTCAGGATCTCGTTCTGGCCCTTGTAGCTCTGCCGGCGGGTGGCGAAGATCTGCGCCTGCCCGCCCAGGAGGGTGGCGATGCGGGGCTCGTCGCGGCGGTCGAGCAGCTCCTGCGGGAAGATCAGCCGATCACTGCCGGTCTGCTCGGCCAGCAGGCGGGCCTCGCTGGCCTTCAGCAGGTCGTACTGGTGGCGGACGGTCTCGAACCGGCTCTGCGCCGCCGTCCGGTCGAGGCGGACCAGCACCTGGTCGCGCTGGACGACGTCGCCCTCCTTGACCAGCAGCTCCTGGATGATGCCGCCCTCGAGGTGCTGCAGCGTCTTGCGGTTGCCCTCGACCCGGATAGAGCCGGGCGCCACAGCCGAGCTGGCTAAGGGCGCCAGGCCGGCCCAGGCGCCGAAGCCGCCGAAAAACAGCACGATGATCAGCATGCCGGCACCGACGAAGCGGCCGAGCGGCGGCCGTGGCGGCGCCGAGGGAAGGGCAGGGGGTACAGGCCTGACGGAGGCGCCGATGGTTGCCGGCGGCTGCGGGTTGACCGCGGAAACGGGAAGGTCGGCCATCAGTTCTACTCCGCGGCACCGGCAGCGGCAGCCGGCCGCCGCTCGACCTGCGGCCGCTGCGCCGGCGGCACCTTGGGCACGCCGGTGGGCCGTGTGATCTGCTTGAGGATCTCGTCACGCTTGCCCAGGGCTTCGACGGCGCCCTGGCGCAGCAGCAGCACCTTGTCGACCTGCTGCAGCATGCTGGGCCGGTGCGCGATCAGCACCACCGTGGTGCCTTGCGCCTTGATCTCGGCGATGGCGCGGTTGAGCGCGGCCTCGCCGTCCTGATCGAGATTGGCATTGGGCTCGTCCAGCACCACCAGTCGCGGCCGGCCGAACAGGGCGCGGGCCAGGCCCAGGCGTTGGCGCTGCCCGCCGGAAAGCAGCCGCCCGGCTTCGCCGATGTCGGTGTCGTAGCCCTGCGGCAGCTGCAGGATCATGTCGTGGACGTCAGCCATCTGGGCCGCCTCGATCACCATCTCGGCCGAGGCCTCGGTCATCCGGGCGATGTTCTCCTTGACCGTGCCGCCGAACAGCTCGACGTCCTGGGGCAGGTAGCCGAGCCAACGGCCGAGCTCGGCATTGTCCCAGGTCTGCAGCCTCGCGCCGTCGAGCCGGACGGTGCCGCGGCTGGCCTCGTAGAGACCGATCAGGATGCGGGCCAGGGTCGACTTGCCGGCGGCCGAGGGGCCGACGATCGCCAGCACTTCGCCCGGGGCGATATCGAACGAGACCCCGCGCAGGATCGGCCGGTCGAGCTGCTGCGGATAGGCGTACCAGACATTGCTGACGGAGACCTGGCCCGTCGGTGGCGGCAACGACATCCGGCTCGGATGCGGCTCGGGCAAAGAGAGAAACTCCTGCAACCGCCGCCAGGCGGCACGGGCATTGATCATCACCTTCCAGTTGCCGATGGCGCCCTCGACCGGGGCCAGGGCGCGGCCCATCAGGATCGAGCCCGCCATCATACCGCCGCCGGTCAGCTCGTGCTGCAGCACCAACCAGGCGCCGGTGGCCATGATCAGCATCTGCAAGCCCATACGCCAGAACTTGGTGAAGGAGAGGATCACGCCGCTGCGGTCGGCAGCCTGCTCCTGCAACCGCAGGGTCTCGTCATTGTCCTTCAGCCAGCGGGCGACGACGCTGCGTGCCATGCCCATGGCCTCGACCGCCTCGGCATTGCGCGTCGTGGCATGGCTCAGACGCAGGTTGCGGGCGGCGTTCTCGCTGGCAGCGTTCAATGGTGGGCGGGTCAGTTGTTCATTCACCAAGGCCAACCCGAACAGCACCACCCCACCGATGGCTGCCACCAACGCCATCATCGGATGCAGCAGCCAGATGACGACAAGGAAAATCGGCATCCATGGCACATCGAACAGGCTGACCAGAGCCGGACTGCCCATGGCGGTGCGCAATTCCAGCACGTCCTGCATGGCCCGGCTATGGTATGGGCTGCCTCGCAGGCCGGCGACGATCGAGCGCTCGAAGGTCTGCCCGGCGAGGCGGCGGTCGATCCACGTGCTGACACGAATCAGCATCCGCGCCCGGACCATGTCGAGCATGCCGAGCACGCCCAGGGCCGTCATGGCGATGATGGTCAGGTAGAGCAACGTGTCGTAGGAGCGGGTCTGCAGCACCCGGTCGTAGAGCTGGAGCATGTAGAGGGAGGGGACCAGTATCAGCAGGTTGATGGCCAAGCTGAACAGCCCGACATGGGCGAGCGCCTTGCGGCACCCGGCCATGGTCTCCCGGAACAAGTTCTTGTCGCCGCTCATCCCGCCCATCCCGCCTGCCCCACACCGGCGGGGCCATGAGATCGCCGTCGCTGCGAACGCGGGGCGATATGGATCACACCCCCGCCTCGCGATGTCCCAGCCCGCACCATATCGGGCCGGCCGCGACCGCCACAAGCGAGGCGGCACCGCCGGCCGACGGATGTGGCCTCTTCACGCACCCGGAGGGCGATCCATGGCCGCCGCCCGTTTCGATCCGTTGTCGAAGGCCTTCACCGCCTTGATCCGCCTCTGGCCTGAAGACCGGGTTAAAATCCTGCGAGCCGCGCCGGCGGCACCGATCACTTCGTCCCGCCGCCGGCCGAATCGGCGCCCGGATCGTCGATCGACAGCCCGAACCATCTGTTGCGGACCCGCTGGTAGTTGGCGGTGGGATCGTAGCTCTCGTCGCCGAAGCCGAGCCCGGCCAGGGTGAGGCCGCCGGTGGCGGCGCGCAGCCGGTAGCTCGCCACCACCTCCTGCTCGAGCGCGTTCTCGTGGCGGATCTGGGCGGTGAACAGCTCGAGCTCGGCGTTCAGCACGTCGAGCACGGTGCGGGCGCCGACGATCGCCTCCTCGCGGGTGCCCTCCAGCGCCGACTGCGCCGCCTGGACCTGCTGGTTCAGGGATTCGATCTGGCGGCGGGCGGCGAGGAAGGCCTCGAAGCTGGTGATGATCTCGCGCCGCACCGCCTGCTCGATGTCGGTCAGCTCGTAGCGCCGCTGAATGGCGCTCTGCTTGGACTGGCGGACGCGCGAATATTCGGTGCCGCGCTGGTAGAGCGGGATGATGACCTCGGCGCCGATCGAGGCATCATCGCGCAGATCGACGGCATCGGTGGGCTGGCGCCGCCGGCTCAGCTCGCCGACGAGGTTGACGTCGGGCAGCAGCTGCGCCTCGTCGACCCGCACCTGGGCACGCTGCGCCTCCAGGTCGTAGCCCGCCTGCTGCACCCGCGGATGCTCCGGCACGAGCGCCAGCGCCTCCTCGAGCGTGGCCGGCACCCCGGGTGCTATCCCTGCGGGCTGGAGATCGCCCGGCTGGCGGCCGACGGCGCGGATGAACTCGGCCAGCGCCGCATCGACCTCGTTCTCGGCCCGGGCGAGGTCGGCCTCCGCACCGGCGACCCGGCTCTGCGCCTGGGAAACGTCGGTGCGGGTGAGCTCGGCGACGCGGAAGCGCTCCTGGGTCCCGGCGAGATAGCGCTGCAGCCGCCCCAGGTTCTCCTGGGAATAGGCCAGCACGTTGCGGGCGCGGATCACCGCCGCATAGGCCTCGACCGAGGCGAACAGCGCCTCCTGCTCCACACCGGAGAGGCGGGACCGGCCCGAGAGCACCTGGTTCTCCGCCCGGCGCGTGCCGGCCACCGTCTCGCCGCCGGCATAAACCGACTGTTGCGCCAGCAGGCGGCCGGAAAGCTGAGCCAGCCTTGAGGAATCCGGATCATTTGCGGGATCGACCCGACGACCGCCGCCGCGATTACGTTCTTCACGTTCCCATGCACGCGCGGCCTCTCCGGTGGCGCGGACGAGCGGCCGCCAGCCGGCCAGCGCCTGCGGCACCAGCTCGTCGGTGGCGCGCAGCCGGGCGCGCTCGGAATCGAGGCGCGGGCTCTGCACATAGGTATCGCGCAAGGCATCGACCAAGGTCTCGGCCGAGACGGGGGCGATGGCGGATGTGGCGATGCCGGCGAGCAGGGCGGCGAGAATCGGCGGGACAGGCTTGCGCATGCCCACGCTATAGCACGCGCCCACCGGCCCGCCAGCGCGGGGGCCGCCGAGGATAGACCAGGATATGCTACTGAGGCAAAACAGCCGCGCTCGCGGCCGAGGGGAATGCCGGGGAGAGCCATGCGACGGATGAGCGCCAGGGGCGGGCCGCCGGGCCCGAAGCCGGGAGGGAGGACGACCGGCGCGGCCGCCGCCCGGCCCGCGCCTCCCGACATCTTCGACGCCGCGATCGCCGCCCACCGCGCCGGCCGGCTCGACGAGGCCATGGCGCTCTACGACCAGGCGATCGCCAAGGGCGTGCGCCGCTCCGGCGCCTTTACCAATATCGGCGTCATCCTGCGCCAGCGTCGCCGCTTCGCGGCGGCGGCGGCGGCGCACCGCAAGGCCCTGGAGCTGGTGCCGGACGATCCCGGCATCCTGGGCAATCTCGGCAACGCGCTCAAAGACGACGGCTGCTTCGCCGAGGCCATCGCCATCAAGCGTCGGGTGGTCGGGCTGACCGGCGGCACCGCCGATGCCCTGCACAGCCTGGGCATAGCGCTGCGCGACGCCGGCGAGCTCGAGGAAGCCGACGCGGTGTTCGCGCAGGCCCTGGCGCTGAAGCCGGACGATCCCGAGATCCGCTTCAACCTGGCGCTGACCCAGCTGCATCTCGAGAACTTCGCCACCGGCTGGCACCACTACGAGGCCCGCTGGCAGCTGGAGCGGCAGAAGAAGCGCGCCTTCGCCCAGCCCTGGTGGCACGGCGAGCCCTTCGCCGACCGGACGCTGCTGCTGTTCGCCGAGCAGGGCTTCGGCGATACCATCCAGTTCATCCGCTTCGCACCGCAGGTGAAGGCGCTGGGCGGCAAGGTGGTGCTGGAATGCCAGCCCGAGCTGACGCGGCTGATGCGCTCGGCCGAGGGGGTCGACGAGCTCGTGGTGCGCGAGACGCCCGAGGCCGAGGCGATGGCGGCGGCGGCCGACCTGGTCTGCCCGCTGGCCAGCCTGCCCGGGATCTTCTCGGCGTCGCTGACGCGGCCGCAGGGCAGGGTGCCCTACCTGGCGCCGCCGGCCGGC
>JRYC01010126.1_pt1 | contig 10295 bp, 5 predicted proteins | sample 235301 | NCBI WGS metagenome assembly JRYC01 (sample SAMN03074211, study PRJNA261470) | activated sludge metagenome | biome: Common Effluent Treatment Plant; feature: Wastewater; material: Activated sludge; isolation source: activated biomass of a common effluent treatment plant treating...
GCAGCGCATCTGCAGCCGACCTCGGGGGGAACTGCTGCGCCGATCTCGAGGAGCGCATCGCGGAACTCGAGGCCACGACGGCACGCAAGGGCAACCGCAAGGTTTCGCTGACGGTTTCCGGCCACGTCAACGAACTGATGTACTGGTGGGACAACGGCGACGAGCGGAACGTCTACATCGGTACGAGCGGCTTCTCGTCCAGCCGTTTCCGGTTCAAGGGTGACGCCAAGATCAGCGACGATTGGTCAGCTGGTTACTTGATGGAGCTCGAAGTTGTCTCCGCTCAGGTGAATTCGAATACCGCCAGCAATGATGATGGTAGCGGCACGAACGTCCGCCTGCGTCACTCGGCTTGGTATTTGCAGAGCAAGCGACTTGGCAAGTTCACGATGGGCCATACGTCGTTCGCGGCTGACGATATCCAGTCCAGCATCCAGGTTGGTGGCACGCCCACCGCTACGCAGGGCAACATCGAAGGCGCCCCTGGTATGGCGCTGAACTTCGGTAACACTGCCGTTACGGTCTTTAACGTCTTTGACGTACGTGACGTCGATCGTGGCAACCTCATTCGCTACGATTCACCATCACTGGCTGGTTTCGTTCTCTCCGCCGCTTGGGGTGAGGACGATCGTTGGGACGTCGCGCTGCGTTATGCAGGCGAGTTCAACGGCATCAAGATCGCAGCTGGCATCGGCTACCATCAGGATACCGAACCTGAGCAGGGTCAGCCTGTTAACTATAACGAACTTCGCATGGCTGGTGGCGTTCTGCACGTGCCGACTGGTTTGTTCGTTGAAGGTGGTTACCTGCATCGTGAATTTGATGAAACGGATGGACAGCGCCTCCGTGTCGGCAACATCCGCGACGACTTCGACTACTGGTACCTGCATGCTGGTATCTTCCGGAAGTTCATCGCGCTTGGCAAAACCTCGTTCTTCGGTGAATACGGGCATGTTGAGGGCTCAGCTCAACAGAGTGTCCGCAACTTCAACGACAACGAGGGCCGCTACTACGGCATCGGCGTCAACCAGTACATCGATGCCGCAGCCATGGAAATCTACCTCGGCTGGCGCCACTTCGAGGCCGATCTGGTCACTGCTGGCAATGTCAACCTGAATCCCGACGATGTTGACACGGTCTACACCGGCGCTCGCATCAGCTTCTGATGCATCGCTGACAGTAGCCACGACACACGAAAGGCCGCCCTCGGGCGGCCTTTCTATTTTTATCTGGTGTGGGAGTAGTCCGAAGAGATTGAATTGTGCCCGCGTCTTTCGCCGGAGCAAGCCTACCCTTTAGATTGCGTTCATGTTTGATGGAAACACGAACCCGATTTAGTTCCTTGATTTGAGCGTGTTTTTCACGCTGAACCGCTGCTCACTTCAGCTAAACACGCTCTGGTTGATCTTGTGCTATCGCGTCCGATCAGATGATTGGTTCTTCGACGTCCGCCGCGTCCATCATGTCGGCAATGGCCTTGAGCACTGCGACCGACTGCGCTTGTTCTGTTCCATTCAGACGTGAGAAACGTTCGATAAACTTGTCGCGCATCAGCGATGGTGCGCGGGAGACGACGTCCTGGCCCTTCTGCGTCAGCCGGGCGTGAGCAACGCGCCTGTCCCTGGTGCTGCGGTATCGTTCGATCAAGCCATGTGACTCGAGGCGATCGAGCAGAATGGAGACGGTTCCGGCGCTCAAGCTAACGTGCTCGGCGATCGCGCCGGCCGTAACCTCGCCCAGCTCATGAATTGCCTTCAACACGATAAGCTGCGGCGTTGTGAGGCCGGTTGCTTTGATCAGATGCTTAGAGTGCAAGTCCGTCGCATGGTTGATCCGACGCAATAAACGCAGGATTTGATTGACATTATCGGGCGGCGGCATGGATGCAATCGCCACGGAAATTGCCTGTTGCGATGAACTCGATGCCAATGGCCCCTGGAGGTGTTCGTTTGACATCAATAGATTCCTTCCCTACGTAACAGCGCACGAATTGATCGAAGGCGGTTGCTTCTTTCGTCATCGATTGGAGTTCCGGGTGTGCCTTCTCGCTCCGGATACATCTCTGGCGCGTTTCGTCATTCGCGCCCCCGCTCGACACGAGGTTTCTCACGATATGTGCGGCATTTGCGGCGAACTTCGCTTTGATGGCAGCGAAGTTTCGTTGACCTCCTTGCAAGCCATGACGCGGGCGATGGACCGCCGCGGCCCAGATTCCTCTGGTGTGGTGACCTACGGGTCCGTCGGCTTCGGACACCGGCGGCTTAGCATCATCGATTTGTCAGCTCGGGGATCGCAACCGATGGTGGATGCCAAGCTGGGGCTTAGCATCGCCTTCAACGGTTGCATCTATAACTATGCCGACCTGCGCGCTGAACTCGCCACACTGGGCTACGAATTCTTCTCCAACAGCGACACCGAAACCATCCTCAAGGCCTACCATGCGTGGGGCGCAGCTGCCGTCGAGCGCTTCAACGGCATGTTCGCCTTTGCTATTCATGAACGCGATACAGGACGGGTAGTCTTGGCGCGCGATCGCCTTGGGATCAAGCCTCTCTATATCTCAGAAGACTCCACCGGCAAGATGCTGCGTTTTGCCTCATCCTTACCAGCTGTACTTAAGGCGGGGGATGTAGACACCTCAATTGACCCCGTCGCCCTCAATTTTTACATGTCTTTTCATGCAGTTGTGCCGCCTCCCCACACGATTTTGCGGGGTGTGCGGAAGCTTCCACCCGCAACTGTGCGCACCTACGAAGCGGATGGCAAGTCGAGCGAGTGGACCTACTGGACGCCTCGTTTTGAACGGACATCAGCCGAACTGGAGCTGAGTGCTGGCGACTGGAAGGCTCGGGTTCATGAGGCGCTCCGCAAGGCTGTGGCGCGACGTATGATCGCCGACGTGCCGGTGGGAGTGTTGTTGTCGGGCGGCGTTGATTCCAGTCTGATCGTTGGCCTTCTGGCTGAGGCAGGTCAGTCAGATCTCAAAACCTTTTCGATTGGATTCGAAGCGGTTCATGGCGAGCAGGGCGACGAGTTCCAGTATTCCGATCTCATTGCCAAGCACTTTGGCACTGACCACCACAAGTTGATGATCGACTCCAAGCGCATGCTCGCGACGCTGCCTAACGCAATCGCCGCGATGTCCGAGCCGATGGTCAGTCATGACAATGTCGGATTCTATCTGCTCTCCGAAGCCGTTTCCCAGCATGTCAAAGTCGTGCAGAGCGGACAGGGGGCCGACGAGGTGTTCGGTGGCTATCACTGGTATCCGCCGCTTGCCAACAGCAACGATCCGGTTAGCGATTACAAACGCGCCTTCTTCGATCGTGATCTGGCTGACTATCGTGAACTCATTGCTGACGATTATATTCCGGAGGCAGGCAAAGCGGCCGACCATGCGCTGTCTTTCGTCGAGAAGCATTTCGCTCGTCCGGGCGCAGACACGGCGGTCGATCGCGCATTGCGCCTAGACACAACCGTGATGCTGGTCGACGATCCTGTGAAGCGGGTCGACAACATGACGATGGCGTGGGGATTGGAGGGGCGGGTTCCGTTTCTCGACCATGAGTTGGTGGAACTGGCCGGCACGATCCCGCCCGAAGAAAAGCTCAAAGACGGTGGCAAAGGCATCTTGAAAGATGTCGCGCGCGACGTAATCCCTGCTGAAGTGATTGATAGGCCGAAGGGTTACTTCCCCGTACCGGCGCTGAAGTACATCGAGGGCACGACACTCGACTTGGTGCGTGACGCGCTCAACTCGCAGGCCGCGCGCGAACGCGGACTCTATAATAGAGCCTACATCGACCGGCTACTGGACGATCCCAAGGCACACATCACACCGCTTCGAGGCTCGAAGCTGTGGCAAGTGTCGCTCTTGGAGATGTGGCTGCAGTCAAACAGCCTTTGAAGCTCCCCATGATGGATTAGGGCAGCTTGCCGCGCAATTGGGCCAGACATTGAAACACGAAGCCGCACACAAATCGTGCCACGACGAGGAAAGTCGCCATGACAACAGTGCAGCCATCGAATTTCGACAAGCCGGATGCAAATGAGCCGGACTTACCGACGGCCGCCTTGCGCAAATCCAAGAAAAAGACCCGCACCAGCAAATCAATCGTGGATTGCGGCTGGGGACGGCTCATCTTTGGCCAGACCTTTGATGATCCCGGACTGATCGCGACGACGTTGCAAAGCGAGAAGCAAGGACGGCGCGACATTGCGTTCTATGTTTTAGAACCCCATCTGGTGCTGGCGCAGGCCCCTCAAGCGCTGTTCCTCGACCCCTCGAACACATTTCGACTCGACCTTACTGGCGCGCGCATCAAGAAAAGTGCTACGGCCGGACTGACGATCCGCAAGGCGCGCCGCAGCGATGAAACCGGAATCAACGCAATCTATGCGAGCCACGGCATGGTTCCGTTGCGCAGCGGTTATATTTCCGAGCTGACCGCCGACCATCCGGTGCGCATCCTTGTCGCGGAGGATAAATCCACCAAGCATGTTGCTGGCGTTGTGATGGGAGTCGATCACGCAGCAGCATTCGACGATTCAGAGAACGGCGCCAGCCTCTGGGCGCTTGCTGTCGACGGTCGAACGGCTCTTCCTGGCATTGGCCAGAGATTGGTGCTTGGTCTTGCGGCGCTACATCAAGCGGCTGGCCGCGGTTACATGGATCTCTCCGTCATGCATGACAACACGGAAGCGATCGCGCTCTATCAGAAGCTCGGCTTCGAGCAGGTTCCAGTGTTCTCTGTAAAGATGAAGAACCAGATCAATGAGCTGCTTTTCATTGGTCCAGAGCCAAACGACGAACTCAACATCTACGCGACGATCATTACCGATGAGGCGCGGCGCCGGGGCATTGCCGTTGACATTGAGGATGCTGAGGCGGGGCTTTTCAAGCTGTCGCTTGGCGGCCGCTCGATCCATTGCCGGGAATCGCTCAGCGATCTGACCACGGCCGTTGCCATGAGCCGCTGCGACGACAAAGCGCTGACGCATCGTCTGCTCGCCGCTGCCAACCTCGATGTTCCCCGTCAAGAAAACGTTGGAAGCGAAACAGAAGCCATCGACTTCCTCAACCGTCATAACCGGGTTGTGATAAAACCAGCCCGGGGTGAGCAGGGATCTGGCGTCGCGGTGGACCTGAGATCGCAAGAAAGTGTGACGGCCGCATACCGACAGGCGCGAAATCTGTGTGATCGTGTGATCGCTGAAGAATTCATCGAGGGTGAAGACCTCAGGATCATCGTCATTGCCGGGGAAGTCGTGGCAGCCGCAATCCGAAAGCCGGCAAGTATCGTTGGTGACGGCAAACTTTCAATCATGGCGTTGATCGACAAGCAGTCGCGCCGAAGGGCTGCGGCGACAAAGGGCGAAAGCCGCATTCCTCTCGATGCGGAGACAGAGCGATGCGTGCGCCAAGCTGGCCATTCTCTGCATGGTGTTCTGCCAGAAGGCGAACTGCTGGTCGTGCGCAAGACGGCCAACCTGCACACGGGCGGCACGATCCATGATGTCACCCAGCAACTGCATCCTCAACTCGCAGAGGCGGCATCGAAAGGAGCCAGCGTTCTCGACATGCCGCTGGTGGGTTTCGACATGATCGTCACGGCACCGGACCAGCCTCAGTATCGCTTTATCGAAGCCAATGAACGCCCCGGGTTAGCCAATCACGAACCCGCTCCAACGGCAGAGAAGTTCCTCGACCTCTTATTTCCGCAAACGAAGGCTGCCACGCGACCGGCGGCGGATTGAGACGCCTGAGCTGGATCAGAGCCTGCACGAAGATCGCTTTCGGCAGGCTTGAGGGATTAGTCCATAATCGGACAGACCGCGCTTTGGCGGCCAGTCGCCGGACGCAAAGTTCGCGACACAAATAAAACATTCACCGATGCGACGGATCGCGCTTGACGTGCGCGTCAAGGGGTGCACGATCGGTTTGCTTGCCAATCCTGGCTGATTTCAGAGGAGGAGGAAGCGAAGCGTGCCGTTGGTGCCACCAGATTGTTTGGGTCGCGATTGAGCGGAGCAATCTGGCAAGAAGTCAGGGGCCGTGCCGATATAAGGTCGGGACCGCCATTCGGAAAGCAACATGCACTATCATGCCTACGAAATGGCGCATGTGATGATGGCGCCGGCGCGGTTCTTCAATTCCGCATTCAGGGCCGGGCTCGACATGCCGTTGAACCCGTTCTCGCATACATATCCCGCGCGCGCGCTCTCGGCGGCATGCGCGGTGTTCGAGAGTTTAACGCGGCGCTATGGCAAACCGGAATTCGCCATCCACTCCATAGAAATCGATGGACAAAGCGTACCCGTCACTCAGTCGATCGTTCAGCGGCGTACGTTCTGCAATTTGCTTCACTTCGCGCGCGCACCGCTAGCCAGAAGCTTTGAGACTACTCCTCCGGTGTTGTTGATCGCACCGTTGTCGGGCCACTACGCGACGCTACTTCGCGGCACCGTTCGCGATCTGCTCGCTCATCATGATGTCTACATCACCGATTGGGTCGATGCGCGCGACGTGCCCCTGCACGAAGGCGATTTCGGCCTTGATGATTTCATCGATTATTTGCGCGACTTCATCTCGTTTGTCGGGCGCGGCGCTCACGTCATTGCAGTATCGCAGCCCTCTGTTCCGGCACTCGCGACGACCGCGCTGATGGCTGCCGACAACGATCCATTCCAACCCGCGTCACTCACGTTAATTGGCGGGCCCATCGATACGCGGATCAACCCGACAGTCGTCAATCGGCTAGCACAGCAGCAATCACTCACTTGGTTTGAGCACAACATCATCGCATCCGTGCCGTTCCCGAATGCTGGTTTCATGCGCCAAGTTTATCCAGGTTTCCTGCAGCTCACTGGTTTTATGACCATGAACCTCGAGCGGCACGCCACAGCGCATGTCGAGCTGTTCCAAAATCTGATCAAGGGGGACCAGGATTCAGCGCGACAGCACAATGATTTCTATGAAGAGTACTTAGCGGTGATGGACCTACCCGCCAAATTCTATCTGGAAACCGTGGAACGTGTTTTCCTCGAGCACGGACTTGCGAAAGGCACATTCCGCCACCGCGGGCGGTTGGTGGACTGCAGCGCTATCAGGACCACCGCGTTGTTCACGATCGAGGGCGAGCGTGACGACATTTGCGGACGAGGCCAGACAGCTGCCGCGCACACGATTTGCCGCAATATTCCCCCGCACATGAGATTGGCTCATTTGCAGCCTGGCGTTGGGCACTACGGTGTCTTCAACGGATCGCGCTTCCGGCGCGACGTGCGGCCGAGGATCACGGATTGGATCCAGTCCCAGGTCCCCCGCGCTGTTCCGATGTTTGGCTGAATATTTTTAACGAGCGCGCGTCTCGCCTCAATTTCTTGTTCGAGCATCAGACGGACGCTACTGCACTTAGCTCAATTGCTTCCAGATCACCTGACCGGACTTGGACACTATGGTTTTGCCAATTCCAACCAGAACTTTACGCAAAGGTGTACTCAAACCACTACAGTCCGTGCCTCTCCAACCATTTTCTCCATCCCATTCCGCCCGACTGATACATTTTTTCTTCATTGAATATGGAATGTTTCAGGTTGCTCTAGCAATTTGCTGCCCGGAGGGTTGCATCCTCTACTTTGCGCTCCCAAATCGCTTTCACGCACCTTTTTTCACCGGTACGATGGCTGCGGAGGCGCCCAATTGTGGCCGAGTGCTAAAACGCTAATTCCGAACGGGCGTGATTGGCGCCATCGCAAGCTGGTTCAGCAGCGGCCCCGTCACAAGAAAACCAGAGGGGTGCAGGACAAGAATTCGATTTTAATGGGCATAGTTTCAGCCCCTCTTCGCGTTCGACGATGTCACGCGGCAATCTGGAAGATCGGTCAAATGATGCGGCATTTCAAAATGCTGGTGATCGCAGCCAGTTTCATAAGCGGATTGACCTCCACGGCGCGGGCCCAGGACAATAATTCTGCGGTTCCCGTAGTTACGTTCGAAGCGCGCGTGATGCCGTTTCGTGACCGTGTCGAAGCACTAGGCACCTTGCGATCTAATGAAAGCGTCACACTCACCGCGGTCGTGACCGACAAGATTACGTCCATCAAGTTCGAAGACGGAGATCGAGTCGAGAAGGATCAGGTCCTGGTGGAGATGACCACCGCTGAAGGGCTCGCCCTGCTCAATGAAGCCCGCTCAGCACTCGAAGAAGCAAAGACACAGTACGAGCGATCGAAGAGCCTTACGGATCGCCGCCTGACCCCTGAGACGGTTTTTGAGCAGCGCCGGCGCGATTATCACGTCACCGCTGCACGCGTTGCAGCAATGGAGTCGCGGCTTTCCGACCGCATCTTGCGTGCACCTTTTCCAGGCAGAATGGGATTACGTACCGTGTCGGTCGGCACGCTCGTCGCACCCGGCGACGTAATCGCCCGGCTCGAGGACGACAGCGTCATGAAGCTCGACTTCTCGGTTCCTTCCACTTTTGTTACTACGCTGAAACCTGGCCTTGAGATTACAGCAAAGGCGCGCGGACTAGACGGTCATATTTTTCGCGGCAAGGTCGCCAGCGTCGATAATCGGATCGACGACATCACGCGCACGATAAAGGTTCGCGCCATCCTTCCCAATTCTGACCGGCAGCTTGTTCCAGGCCTGCTCATGAACATCGACCTATACAAGAACCCTCGCCAAGCCGTTACCATCAAAGAGGAAGCGATCGTCCCAATCGGGACCGATAACTATGTTTTCGTGGTCGATAAGGAAAAAATGATTGTCGAACGCCGGCGTATCGAAATTGGCGCACGCGAACCTGGTCTCGTCGAGATCAATTCCGGTCTGAAGGCGGGTGAGGTTATCGTTGGCGACGGCAATCTAAAACTCAGGCCTGGGGCGAGCGTCAGCATTCTTCGCTCCGATGAGATTGTGCCAGTCGGGGAGGAGCCGCATTCTTCCAACACGGGGCAGAAGGCGTCGGAAAAACCGGCGGGGCGCACGTGAAACTCTCGGACGTTTCCGTCACTCGACCGGTCTTCGCCAGCGTTCTTGCGTTGCTACTTGTCGTCTTCGGGCTCGTCGCGTTTGATCGGCTGCCATTGCGGCAATATCCAGATATCGATCCGCCGGTCGTTTCCATCGACGTCAACTACCGTGGTGCCTCCGCCAAAGTGGTTGAGAATCGCATCACCGAACTAATCGAAGAGCGGATTGCCGGCGTCGAAGGAATCCGCTTCATCTCGTCCTCAAGCGAGGATGGCCGTTCGCGCGTCACCATCGAATTCAAAGTAGGCCGAGATGTCGAAGCTGCGGCCAATGACATTCGCGACCGAATATCCACCATTCTCGATAACCTGCCTGCCGAAGCCGATCCTCCGGAAATTCAAAAAGTTGACGCCAACGACGACGTAATTCTCTGGCTCAACCTCTCGTCGGAGCGCATGACCGTTCCGGAACTGACGGACTATGCCGACCGATATCTTGTCGACCGCTTCTCGGTTCTCGACGGTGTTGCGCGCGTGCGTATCGGCGGTGAGCAAAAATATGCCATGCGGATTTGGATTGACCGGCAGGCACTCGCGGCACGCGAACTAACCATATCGGACGTCGAACAGGCATTGCAGGCTGAGAATGTCGAGCTGCCAGCGGGCTCCATCCAATCATTGACACGGCAATTCACCGTGCGGCTTGACCGCAACTTCAAGACTGCTGACGACTTTGCAAAACTTGTGCTGAAGCGTGGTGCGAACGGCTATCTCATTCGGCTGGGCGATGTTGCACGCATCGTCAAGGCATCAATTGAAGAGCGGACTTTCTTTCGCGGCAACGGCGTTCCAATGGTTGGCCTCGGCATCATCAAGCAATCGAGGGCGAACACGATTGCGGTCGCTCGGGCAGCCAAGGCCGAACGAGACAGGGTGGCAGTCAACTTACCCGACGGCATGAGCATCGCCGATAGCTACGATACGTCCGTATTTATCGAAGGCGCGATCCACGAGGTCTACAACACACTCTTTATCGCAATTGGCCTCGTCATTCTCGTTATCTTAATGTTCCTGGGTAGCTGGAGAGCGATGATCGTTCCTGCGGTGACGGTGCCGATTTCGGTCATCGCTACATTCATCGTTCTTTACGCATTGGGTTATTCGATCAATCTCCTGACGCTGCTGGCATTGGTGCTGGCAATCGGCATGGTGGTCGACGATGCCATCGTTGTTTTAGAAAATATCTATCGGCGCATCACGGAGGAGGGCGAGACTCCGCTGGTGGCAGCCTATCTGGGCACACGCCAAGTCGGATT
>JRYC01004760.1_pt1 | contig 10289 bp, 9 predicted proteins | sample 235301 | NCBI WGS metagenome assembly JRYC01 (sample SAMN03074211, study PRJNA261470) | activated sludge metagenome | biome: Common Effluent Treatment Plant; feature: Wastewater; material: Activated sludge; isolation source: activated biomass of a common effluent treatment plant treating...
GAGATCGAGAAGGCGCATCCCGACGTCTTCAACATCCTCCTGCAGGTGATGGACTACGGCAAGCTGACCGACAACAACGGCAAGACGGTCGACTTCCGCAACGTCGTGCTGATCATGACCACCAACGCCGGCGCCTCCGACATGGCCAGGCCGGCGATCGGCTTCGGCCGCAGCACCCGCGAGGGCGAGGACACCGAGGCGATCAAGCGGCTGTTCACGCCGGAATTCCGCAACCGCCTCGACGCCGTCATCCCGTTCATCGGCCTGACGCCGGCGATCATCGCCAACGTCGTCGACAAGTTCGTCAAGGAGCTGGCGGCCCAGCTCGCCGACCGCCGCGTCCACATCGAGGTCGACGCCGCCGCCCGCGCCTGGCTGGCCGAGAAGGGCTACGAGCCCCTGTTCGGCGCCCGGCCCCTGGCGCGGGTGATCGAGGAGCACATCAAGCGGCCGCTCGCCGACGAGCTGCTGTTCGGCCAGCTCAGCAAGGGCGGCAAGGTCGTCGTCACCATCGACCGGACCACCGGCAAGCCGACCTTCAGCTTCAGCGCCGGCCCCCCGGTCGCCCTCCTGCCGCCACCGGACAGCGACGACGAGGAGGAGAAGCTGGCGGAGGTGGTGTAGCGGCGATCCGGTCAGGTCGTCAGACGATGTTGTTCGTGCCTGCCCATGCGAGCCAGTCGACGAGTTCGTCGTCGATCACGTCCAGTCGCTCGCTCGGCAGGTGATTGGTCTGATAGATCATCAGATTGTCGCACAGCCAACGGGCCGAAGGCGCGATCAGCCCGTCGAGCCCGAGGAAGGCGAGCGCCGCACCGATCTCCTGCGTCCGCGCGTAGTCGCGTTCGCCGTAGCGGGCCATGTCCACGCCGAGGTTTTCGAGACCGACGCGGGCCAAGCGCAGTGTCTTCGAGGTCGATACACCGAGCCGGGACAGTTTCAGCGGACGCGAGACCGGTGGGGGTGTCAGCTGCGTCAGGTAGGACACCACCTCGGCCAAGGCACCGTCCCGTTCCGTACTGGTATAGAGCACCGGCACGTCTAGACCGTCCCGTGCCGTCGGAGCCCACCTGCCTCCGTTGATCGAGAATGCCAGCGCATCCGCACCGGCGCGTGTCGCCCGGAACACTTCACCCTCGAATCGCTCGGTGGCAAATGTGCTCAGCTGATCGACGAGGCCCTGATCGTGAACCATGCCTCGGCTTTCGGTCAGAAATAAGCTCCTTCACGGAGCTGTCCGACCAATCGCATCACCTCGTCGATCCGGCCCGAGCGAATCAGCTCGGCAGGTGAGGTGCCGTCAAGCAACTTCTGCGGCGCGAAAATCCACTGCCGTGCCTCTTTCGGCTCATAGAAGTCGGCAAGCTGGTCGACGATATATTCCAGCTCGAGCAGTGTCTTCTCGCTGTTGGCTCGCGGATAGGCCCGTCCTTGGTTCCAGCGCGAAACCGTCTCCGGGCGGGTCCCCAGCAGGTTGGCGACTTCGATATCCTTGATTGCACCTTTCGTGCGCAGCGACTCCAGCCGCCGTCCGACAGCGCCGCCCATCATGATTGCCACCGTTTGCTGAGTCTGTCGGTATCGGCGCGTTGGCCGCGCCGATACCGAGGCCATATCGGGTTGGACGACATGTGAATTCCTCTCCACTTGGCATTAGGGCCAGCTTGTCGATTGAGCAATAGATTGAGGTTACAATTGACATTTCAACAGCCTGCGTTTGCGCAACCTCGCGAGGCCCGCCCGCAGCCCGCTTCACAGCAATTCATGATCCACGCGAGTCAGGCGCACATATGACGGGCGAGATCGACTTGGCACCTGATGCCATGCATGCCGCCATCCGGCGCGACGGTGTCTGGCGTCCGGCCTGAAAAGGCTCGCCGCCGCTACTCCGCCGGCTGCCGCTCCGCCGCCGTCAGCCGCTCCAGCTCCTCCGCCACATGGCCCGCCGGCTTGGTGAACCGCGCCAGAAGATCGTAGAGCACCGGCACCACGATCAGCGTCAGCAGCGAGGCGAAGGCGAGGCCGCCCACCACGGTGATGCCGATCGGCTGGCGGCTCTCGGCACCGGCGCCCGTCGCCATCGCCAGCGGCACAGCACCCAGGATCATCGCGATCACCGTCATCAGGATCGGCCGCAGCCGCAGGATCGAGGCCTCGCGCACCGCTTGGCGGACCGTGCGTCCCTCCTCGCGGAGCTGGTTGGCGAACTCGACGATCAGGATGCCGTTCTTGGTGGTGAGGCCGATCAGCAGGATCAGGCCGATCTGGCCGTAGATGTCGAGGGCGCTCCCGGTCAGCCACAGCGCACCCAGGGCGCCGGTCACCGCCAGCGGCACGGTCAGCATCACCACCAGCGGATGGATGAAGCTCTCGAACTGCGCCGCCAGCACCAGGAACACCACCAGCAGCGCCAGGCCGAAGGTCACCGTGGCGCCGCCCGTGGTGCGCACGAACTCGCGCGACTGGCCGTCGAAGCTGAGGCGCGCCTCCGGCGGCAGCACCTCGGGTGCGATCTGCTCGAAGAAGGCGACGGCGCGGCCGAGGTCGTAGCCCTCGTTCAGCGAGGCCGACAGGGTGATCGCCGGCAGCCGGTCGAAGCGGCGCAGATCGGGTGCGGTCGCCTGCTCGTCGAGCCTGAACAGGGCGGCCAGCGGCACGAGATCGCCGCTGCGGGCGCGCACGAACACGTCGGTGAGATCGGCCGGCGTGCGGCGGTCGAGGGCGCGGGCCTGCAGGATCACCTCGTACTCGCGGCCGCGGTCGGCGAACCGCGTCACCTCGCGCGAGGCGAACATGGTCTGCAGCGTCCGGCCGACCGTCTCGATCTCGATGCCGAGATCCTGCGCCTTGCGCCGGTCGATGACCACGTCGAGCTGCGGACGGTTGGGCTCGTAGTCGAGCTGCAGGTTGGTGAGGCCGGGATTGGCCTCGGCCCGCTGCAGCATCTGGTCGGCCCAGTTGCGCACCTGGTCGATGTCGGGGCCGCCGATCACCACCTGGACCGGCTGCGACGAGCCGCGCAGGCCCAGGCCCTGCGGGTTGATCGCCACCACCCGTGCCCCGCTGATGGCGCCCAGCTTGGGCGCCAGCGTGCGCACGATCTCCTGCTGGGAGCGCTCGCGCTCGTCCCAGGGGGTGAGCGCCACCACCGCGAAGCCGCGGGTGTTCTGGCCGCCGAAGCCGACGCTGACGAAGACGCGCGACAGCTCGCCCTTGTCGCGCAACGGCGCCAGCGCCGCCTCCACCTGCCTGAGCTGGGCGTCGGTGTAGCTGGAGGTGGCGCCCTCGGGGGCGGTGACGGAGATGAAGAACGAGGAGCGGTCCTCGGCCGGCGTGAGCTGCCGCGGCAGCTGGTGCCAGAAGAAGCCGGCGGCGGCGGCGAAGAGCGCGGCGACGCCGAGCACGACCAGCGGTGCCGCCAGGGCGACATCCAGCACGCGCCCGTAGCCGCGGCCCATCGCATCGGAGATCCGCATGACGATGCGCGCCATCAGAGGCGGATGGTCGCGATGCGCCAGCAGCAGCGAGCACAGGGTGGCGCAGGTCGAGAGCGCCACCACCGTCGAGATCGTCACGGCCGCTGCCAGCGTGATGCCGAACTCGCGGAACAGCCGGCCGATCGTGCCCTCCATGAAGGACAGCGGCAGGAACACGGCGATCAGCGTCGCCGAGGTCGCCAGCACGGCGAAGGTCACCTGGCGGGTGCCACGGTCGGCGGCGAGCAGCGGCCGCTCGCCGAGCTCGATGCGCCGCTGCACGTTCTCCAGCACCACGATGGCGTCGTCGACGACGAGGCCGATGGCCAGGATCAGCGCCAGCAATGTCAAGATGTTGATCGAGTAGCCCATCGCGTAGACGAGCGCGAAGGTGCCGATGATCGACACCGGGATGGTGATCGCCGGCACCAGCGTGGCGCGCAGCGTGGCAAGGAAGCAGAAGATCACCAGCACGACGAGGCCGATGGCGACGACGAGGGCGTGGATCACCTCGCCGATCGAGGCGCGGATGAAGGTGGCGTCGTCGGCCGAGACGTCGATGTGCATGCCCTCGGGCAGCAGCGGCGCGATCGCGGCGAGCTGCAGGCGCACGGCGTCGGAGACGGCGATGGTGTTGGCCTGGGGCTGGCGCAGCACGCCGAGACCCACGGCCTCGCGGCCGTCGGCGCGGACGATGGTGTCCTCGTCCTCCGCACCCAGCTGGACATCGGCGATCTCGCCGAGCCTGATCTGGTAGTCGCCCGCCCGCTTGACCACGAGGTCGCGGAATTCCTGGGCCGTGGTCAGCCGGCTGTCGGTGCGGACGGTGAACTCGCGGGTATCGGACTCGACCCGCCCGGCCGGCAGCTCGACATTGCCCTGGCGGATCGCCGATTCGACGTCCTCGACCGTCAGCCCGCGCGCCGCCATCTCGCGGCGGTCGAGCCAGATGCGCATGGCGAAGCGGCGCTGGCCGTAGATCTGCACCTGGGCCACGCCCTCCACCGTCGCCAGCCGGTCGACGATGAAGCGATCGGCGTAGTCGGTGATCTCCTCGGGCGTGTTGCGGTCGCTGGTGATCGCCAGCCGCATCATCGGGTCGGAATCGCTGTCGGCCTTGACGATCTGCGGCTGGTCGGCCTCGTCGGGCAGGCGGGACAGGACGCGGCCGACGGCGTCGCGGACGTCGTTGGCGGCCTCGTCGATGGCCCGGGCAGCGGTGAACTCGATCACCGTGCGCGAGCGGCCGAGCGAGCTGGTCGAGCGGATGACGTCGACGCCGTCGATGCCGCTCACCGCGCTTTCGATGATCTCGGTGATCTGGGTGTCGACGACCTCGGCGGCGGCACCGGTATAGGTGGTGGTGATGGTGACGCGCGGCGTCTCGACGTCGGGCAGCTCGCGCACCGGCAGCCGGGCGAGGCCGCCCAGGCCCAGCACCAGGATCATCAGGCTCAGCACCGCCGCCAGCACCGGCCGGCGGATCGACAACGAGGAGAGGGTCAAGGCGGCCGCTCCGCGCTAGCTGACAGGCGTCGTGGCCGGCGCCTGCTGGATGGTGACGGGCGAGCCGTCGCGCAGCCGCTGCAGGCCGGTGATCGCCACCTCGTCGCCGAGCGACAGGCCCTTGGCGATCTCGGCCTCGCCGTAGCGCCTGACCCCCAGCACGACCTCGAGCCGCTCCACCTTGTCGCCCTGGCGGCGGAACACGAAGGTCGAGCGGCCCTGGCTCAGCACCGCCTGCTCGGGCACCACCAGGGCCTTGCGGGTGTCGAGCACGATCTCCACCACCATGAACATGCCGGCGGGCAGCGCCAGGTCGGCGTTGGGCAGGTCGGCGCGCACCCGGAACGCCCGGGCCACCGCGTCGACCCGGCTGTCGACGCTGGCCACCACGCCCTTGAACTCGCGGCCGGGATAGTTGCTGGCGGTGGCCAGGATCTCCGAGCCGACGCCGACGCGGCCGTAATACTGCTCAGGCACCGAGAACTCGATCTCGAGCTCGTCCAGGCTGTCGAGGGTCGTGATCTTGGTGGTGTCGTCGACCCTGGCGCCGACGCTGACCTCGCGCAGGCCGACGATGCCCTCGAAGGGTGCCCTGATCTCGCGCTCGGCCAGGTGCTTCTCGGCCGTCGCCAGCTTGGCCTGGGCGGCGAGGTAGGCCGCCTGCAGCTCGTCCACCCGGGCGTCGGCGACGCTGCGGGTCTTGGCCAGCGTCTGGCTGCGCTCGAACTGGGCGCGGGCATCGCCCAGCATCGCCTTGGCCTCGTCGACCGCGGCGCGCTCGACCTCGGAATCCAGGGTGGCCAGCAGGTCGCCCTTCTTGACCCGCTGGCCGGGCGCGAAGTCGAGGCTCTCGATCCGGCCGTCGACCAGCGGCACGATCTCGACGGCGTCGCTCGCCCGCGTCGTCGCCACCGCCTCCACCGATTCGCGGATCTCGGTCTCGGTCACCTGCGCCAGGAGGATGGGCACCGCCCGCGGGCCGGAGCCGCGCTCGGCCGCCGGGCCGGTGGTGGGCCCGAGCCACAGCCACCCGCCGACGGCGAACGCCGCCAGCACGAGCAGCACGACGATCTGGCGCAACAGGCTCAAGCGTGGGGTTCCGCTGCTGGGAGGGCCGTCTCGGAGGTCTGCTCGATAGCGGGCCCTTGTAACGCTATCGTTTCAGGGTTCGCGATAGGGAAGCATCTCGCGCAGCGACGCCATCTGGTCCTCGAGCTGGCGCGCTTCCGCATCGAGGAACCGCCGCACCGCGGCGCGAAAGCCGGTGTCGCGGATGTAGTGGGCGCTGTGGGTCCAGACCGGTTCATAGCCGCGCTGCAGCTTGTGCGTCCCCTGCGCCCCGGCCTCGACGCGTGACAGGCCGCGGCCGATGGCGAACTCGATGGCGCGATAATAGCACGCTTCGAAATGCAGGAAGCGGTAGTCGTCGAGGCAGCCCCACAGGCGGCCGTAGAGCGTGTCGCCGCCCAGCAGGTTCAGCGCCGCCGCCACCATCCGGCCCTGGCGGCGCGCCGTCACCAGCACCACCCGGTCGGCCATGCGCTCGGCCAGCATGGCGAAGAACCGCTCGGTCAGGTAGGCGTTGCCCCAGCGCTTGTCGACCGTGGCGGCATAGAACGGGTGGAACTCGGCCAGCGCCTCGCGGGTGAGGTCCGGCCCGTGCAGCGTCGCGATCTCGAGCCCGGATTCCTCGACCTCGCGCCGCTCGCGGCGGATCATCTTGCGCTTGGCGCTGCGCAGCGTGTCGAGGAAGTCGTCGAACGAGCCGTAGCCCCTGTTCGACCAGTGGTACTGGATGCCGCGCCGCCGCAGGCAGCCCGCCCGCTCCAGCGCCTCCGCCTCCGCCTCGCCGCAGAACGTCACGTGCAGCGACGACACCCCGAACTGCCGCGTCGCCTCGACCAGCGCCTCGGCCAGCGCCCCGCGATAGGCGGGGGCACCCAGCAGCCGCGGTCCCGGCACCGGCGTGAAGGGCACCGCCACCTGCAGCTTGGGATAGTACCGCCCGCCGGCGCGGCGGTAGCCGTCGGCCCAGCCATGGTCGAAGACATATTCGCCGTAGGAGTGGCTCTTGCCGTAGAGCGGCGCCGCCGCCACCGCCCGGCCGCCGTCGTGCAGCGTCACGTGCAGCGGCTGCCAGCCGGTCTCCGTCGTGGCCGAGCCGCTCTCCTCCATGGCACTCAGGAACTCGTGGCCGACGAACGGGTTGCCCGCCGGCCCGAGCCTGTCCCAGGCGAGCGCGTCGACCTCCTCGATGCCGTTGTGGTGGCGCAATTCCATCGGGCCGGCCGGGCCGTCAGCCGAGCTCGAACAGCGCGTCGACCTCGACCGCGGCCCCCAGCGGCAGGCTGGCCACGCCCACGGCGAACCGCGCGTGCCGGCCGGCATCGCCCATCGCCGCCACCATCAGATCGGAGGCGCCGTTGACCACCTTCGGATGGTCGAGGAACGCCGGCACGCAGGCGACGAAGCCGCCGAGCCTGAGGCAGCGCAGGCCCGAGGGCAGGGCGCCGCCGCAGGCCGCCTTCACCTGCGCCAGGATGTTGAGCCCGCACAGCCTTGCCGCCTCCTGGCCCTGCTCCAGCGACACCCCGTCGCCGAGCCGGCCGGTCACCACCACCTTGCCGTCGCGTAACGGCAGCTGCCCGGCCACGATCACCTGGCTGCCGCTCCGCTGCCACGGCACGTAGTTGGCCGCCGGTGCCGCCGCCGGCGGCAGGCCCAGGCCCAGCTCCGCCAGCCTCTGCTCGATGGCGCTCATCCCAGCCCTCCGCTTTCCCGCCGGCTGCAAGATAGAGGCCAGCCCGGCCCGCGGCCAGCCCGCCCCGGCGGAGCACCGCCCTGCCTAACGCTCGGTTGCACGCCGCCCCGGATCCGTCGCAACCTGTGCGGCACGAGAAAGACGCCGGAGACGGGCATGGGCACACCGCGCGAGGACGGTTTCCGCATGCCGGCGGAATGGGAGAAGCACGCCCGCTGCTGGATGGCGTGGCCCTGCCGGGAATCGATCTGGACCAACGGTGTGGAGGCGGCGAGCCAGGCCTATGCCGACGTCGCCGAGGCCATCGCCGCCTTCGAGCCGGTGACGATGATCGCCCGGCCCGAGCTCACGGCCTCGGTCTCGCTCTACAATGCCGGCAAGGCCTTCTCGGTCCTGCCGATGCCGCAGGACGACAGCTGGACCCGCGACCACGGCCCCACCTTCCTGGTCGACGGCCAGGGCAATCTCGGCGGCGTCGCCTGGCGGTTCAACGGCTGGGGCGAAAGCGTCACCGACTACGCTCAGGACGCCCGCATGGCCGCCCGCATCCTCGAGCACGTGGGTGCCCGCAGCTTCGTCTCGACGCTCGTCACCGAGGGCGGCTCGCTGCATGTCGACGGCGAGGGCACCGGCCTGGTCTGCGAGACCGCCCTGCTCGACCCCGCCCGCAATCCCGGTCTCGGCAAGGACGAGATCGAGGCCGAGCTGAAAGCCTTCTTGAATCTCGACAAGCTGATCTGGCTGCCCGCCGGCCTCGAGGACGACGAGACCCGCGGCCACATCGACAACCTCGCCTGCTTCGTCCGCCCCGGCGTCGTGCTGGCCGCAGCTTGCGACGACCCCGCCGACGCCAACCACGCCATCACCCAGGCCAACCTCGACATCCTTCGCGCCGCCACAGACGCCAAGGGCCGCACGCTGGAGGTGCTGACCCTGCCGCAGCCGAAGCGCCGCGACCGCAAGGACGGCCGGCGCCTGACCCTGTCCTACGTCAACTTCTACATCGCCAACGGCGGCGTGGTGATGCCGGCCTTCGCCGACTCCGCCGACAAGGCCGCCTACAAGGTGGTCAGCGCCGCCTTCCCCGACCGCGAGGTGGTGCAGGTCGAGGTCAGCGAGCTGCTGGTCGGCGGTGGCGGCATCCACTGCATCACGCAGCAGCAGCCGGCGGTGTAGGCGGGAGGGGAGCCGGCTCCACTCCCGAGCCCACCCCACGTCCGCCAAGCATCGGCGCTGTCTTCGTCCTTTCGCCATCCCGCGGCTTGATCGCGGGATCCATTCCGACCGTCGTCGGGTTGAGAACGCTCTGACGTCCATGCATGTCATGTAGAATACGGATTCTATGGAAGTCGGGGATCGTCTGATGTTGAAGGGTCCGGCCGGGGAGTTCCAGCGCCATATCGGCCGCTACCAGGACTTGGCCCTGACGCAGCCGGTGGCCGTGACCCGCAACGGCCGCGAGCGCACGGTGATGATCTCCGCCGAGGAGTATCACCGCTTGAAGCGCCGGGACCGTTTGGTGATGGGCCTGGAGGACTTTTGTGAGGCCGACATCGCCGCTCTCGAGGCGACGCGGGCGCCGGAGACCGCGAAGGCGTTCGACGACGAGCTGGCGTAGCGTTCGGTGACATGGCCCGCCCGGTTCCCGGCCTGGTGATCCGATACAGCTATCTCTGGCGGGCCGAGCAGGCACAGGGGCGGGAGGAGGGCGTCAAGGACCGGCCCTGTGCGGTGGTGCTCGTCACGTCCAGCATCGCGGGCGACCAGATCGTCACTGTCCTGCCGATCACCCATGTGCCGCCGCCGGATCCATCCCTTGCCGTCGAGATCCCGATCGCCACCAAGCGCCGCCTCGGGCTCGACGATCATCGTTCATGGGTGGTTCTCGGCGAGGCCAACCGGTTCCTCTGGCCAGGCCCCGACCTGCGGCCGTCGCGGGGGGCGATCCCGCGAGCATCGCCTATGGTCTCCTGCCTTACGCCTTGTTCGAGCGTATCCGGCGCAAGCTGCTCGACGCCCTGAAGGCGAGGACGGTCCGCGTCGTCCGAAGGACGGAGTAGACGTCGTTCCCCGGCATTCCGGCGCGGCTTTGCCGGCTTTTGCCTACTCCGCCTACAAGGTGGTCAGCGCCGCCTTCCCCGACCGCGAGGTGGTGCAGGTCGAGGTCAGCGAGCTGCCGGTCGCCGGTGGCGGCATCCACTGCATCACGCAGCAGCAGCCGGCGGTGTAGCGACGGCTCCTCGTGATGTGACCACAACGCCTCGTTCCGTTGTCATGGCCGGCCTCGAGCCGGCCATCTATATGATCTAGCTGGGAAAGTTGATGGCCGGGTCGAGCCCGGCCATGACAGGATCGGGGATCGAATGTCGGAGGCGCACCGCTAACCTCGCCCTCACCCCGCCGCGGCAAGCAACGCCCGCTCGAGCTCGCCGGTCGTCCGGCAAGACTCGGTGAAGGGCAGATTGCGATAGCGATGGTGGTACGTCGCCTCGAACGACGTGCTGACGTCGACCCGCGTGCCCGTGGCCAGCGGCGTGTAGCTCACC
>JRYC01003915.1_pt1 | contig 10266 bp, 9 predicted proteins | sample 235301 | NCBI WGS metagenome assembly JRYC01 (sample SAMN03074211, study PRJNA261470) | activated sludge metagenome | biome: Common Effluent Treatment Plant; feature: Wastewater; material: Activated sludge; isolation source: activated biomass of a common effluent treatment plant treating...
CACCATGAGCTTCCAGGTCGGCGTCGACGCCGGAGATACGATCAGCGTCAATCTCGGCGACGTGCGCAGCACGGCGCTGGGCGTCGGCAGCACGGCGATCACCACGTCGGCCAGCGCCGTCGCCGCCAGCAACGCGCTGGACACCGCCATCTCCAGCGTCAACGACAGCCGCGCCAGCCTAGGCGCGCTGATGTCGCGGTTCGAGTTCGCCAGCGCCAATGTGGCGACCTCGATCGAGAACCTGGACGCGGCGCGCTCGACGCTGCTCGACGTCGACATGGCGGCCGAGATGACGGCGTTCACCTCGTCGCAGGTGCTGACCCAGGCGGGCGTGGCCATGCTGGCCCAGGCCAACCAGATGCCTCAGACTCTCTTAAGACTCCTCAGCTAATCATCGGCATCGGGCGGCGGCACCGGCTCCTGTCGGTGCCGCCGGACCGGCCTGATCCAACCGGTTTGCGACGGCCATGGTCATGGACCTTTCCATCCAGCCGCCGGCCGCGCTCGACGGCCTGGCGACATTGCGTGGCCCCGCCCAGGCTGCGGCCTCGTCCGCGCCGCGTCTGGCCCCCGGTACCACGGCCCGCGCCACCGATGCGGCGTCGGGCGACGATGCCCTGCATGCCGCGGCCGTCCGGGCCGCGGGGGCGCTCTACGGCGACCGGGAGGTCGAGGTGTCGAGCTTTCACGACGAGCGCACCGGCCGCATGGTGCATCGCATCGCCGATCCCTACAGCGGCCAGGTGCTCATGCAGTCGCCGTCCGACGAGCTGCTGCGCTTCTATGCCAGCAGCCGCGCCTCGGCCAGCGGCCCCCTGCTCGCCATCGACGCCTGAGGCCGGCAGCCATGGCCACCTCGGCGATCGATTTCGGCAGCCTGAGCTCGACGGGCAGCACGGCGCGGCTGAGCGGCACCAGCTCCGGCATCGACACCGAGGCGATGGTCGAGGCGCTGACCGAGGCCAAGCGGCTGCCGGCCATCCGGCTGGAGAGTCGGATCACCACGAACGACGCCAAGATCGCGGCCTATGGCGAGCTGCGCGGCCTGCTGGGCGACCTGTCGGCGGCGATCGAGGGCCTGCGCAATCCGCCGGGCTTTCTCGGGCGGAGCCGGAACCTGTTCGAGGCCAAGGAGGCCTATTTCAGCTCCAGCACCTCGACCTCGCCGGCCACCCTGCTCGCCGTGACGCCCGACGCCACCGCCGATGTCGGCAGCTACGAGGTGGTGGTCCATCAGCTCGCCACGGCACGCAAGCTGATGGGCGACGGCGTCGCCGACCGGGCGGGTGATCTCGCCGACACGCTGAACGGCGGCGCCGCGTTCTCGGGCAGCTTCACGCTGGGGCTCGCCGGCGGGGCCTCGGCGACCATCGCCGTCGACGGCGGCATGAGCCTCGACGACGTGCGCGCCGCCATCAACGCCTCCAGCGCCACGAGCGGCGTCACCGCCTCGGTGCTGCGGGTGTCGGCGGGCGAGTTCCGGCTGGTGCTGACGGCTGCCGCCACCGGCAAGGAGGTGACGTTCGCGGCCGCCGGCGGCGACGACGCGCTGGCGATCCTGGGGATCTCGGCCGACGGCGGCGCCACCCTGAAGAATCCGATCCAGGATCCGCTGCAGGCCCGGGTCGAGATCGACGGGGTGATGCTGTCGCGCGACAGCAACCGCATCGGCGATGCCGTCGACGGCCTGGCCCTCGATCTCTATCGGGCCGAGCCCGGCACCACCATCACCGTCGAGGTCGGCCGCTCGCTCGCCGGCGTCAAGGAACAGATCAGCACCTTCGTCGACGCCTACAACGCGTTGCGCGACTTCGTCACCCGGCACAACCGGGTCGCCGACGACGGCGAGGTCGACGCCGAGGCGGTGCTGTTCGGCGACACCACCTTGCGCAGCCTGTCGCAAGCGCTCGGCCGGATCGTCACCGGCCGGGTCGATGGCCTCGCCGCCGGGGCCTCGGCGTCGCTGGGCGCCCTGGGCATCACGCTGGACGCCGGCAACCACCTCGGGATCGACGACGCCAAGCTCGACGCCAAGCTCCTGGGCTCGCTCGACGAGGTCCGCAAGATCTTCGAGTTCTCCTTCAGCGCGTCGTCGCCGGAGCTCCAGCTGTTCGCGCGTCCGGCGTCGCTCGCCGACACCGACTTCACGGTCGACATCATCGACGCCGACGGCGACGGAATCCCGGAGAGCGCCAGCATCGACGGCGTCGCCGTCGACATCGACGGCACCACCCTGGTCGGCCGCGACGGCACCGCCTATGCCGGTCTCGAGCTGATCTGGAGCGGCAAGGGCAGCACCAGCATCGCCGTCACCGCGACCAGCGGCATCGCCGAGCGCCTCTATGCCGAGATCGGCAAGGCCATCGACGAATCGGGCGGGATGCTGGCGACGGCCAGCGAGAGCCTGGAGACGCAGAGCGCCAGATTTCGCCTCGACATCGAGAAGATCGAGCAGCGCGCCGAGGATTTCCGGCTGCGGCTGATCGAGAAGTTCTCGGCCATGGAGACCGCGCTCTCCATGGCCAAGGCGATGCTGCAGCAGATTTCGGCCACCACCGACGCCATGTTCGCCGACAAGTGACCGTCCGCCTACAAGTGACCACCCGCTATCCCCAGATCGAGAGCCCAGCCTCATGATCCAGCCTTCGACGAGCGCCTTCGTCAGCGCCAGGGCTGCCAGCGCCTATGGACGTGCGTCGCGGCCCCGCGCCGACGCCAGCATGATCGTCATGCTGTACGATGGCGCCATCGGCCAGCTGGCCCGCGCCAAGGCGGCGATCCTCTCGGGTGCCATCGAGGAGCGCTGGCGCCACGTGCGCAAGGCGGCGGCGATCGTCGAGGGCCTGCAGGGCTGCCTGGACCATGCGGCGGGCGGCGAGATCGCGACCCTGCTCGACCGATTCTACGACTATGTCGGGATGAGGCTGGTGCAGATCGATCTGCGCAACGATCCGGCGATCTGCGACGAGCTGGCGGCACGGCTGGGCGAGATGCGGGCGAGCTGGAGCGCCATGGCCGCCGGCGCGGCATCGGCGCCCGTCCCCACGGCCCGACCCCTCGCCGGCTGACGCGGCACTTGTCCGTCTTGCGCCGGCGATGCCGAGAAGGGCGTTCGCGCGCGGGGATCAGTCGTCGGCCAGGAAGTCGAGGTCGGCGCCTTCGTCGGCCTGGTTGACGTGATCGTCGTAGAGCTTGGCGAAGCCGCGGCGGGGCCGGCGGCGGGCGGCCAGCGTCGGCTGCAGCGCCGCGAGGCGGCTCGCCATCTCGGCCTCGTCGACCAGCAGGTCGAGGCGGCGCGCCGGCACGTCGAGGGCGATGCGATCGCCGGTACGGACCACGGCCAGGGGCCCGCCGGCGGCGGCCTCGGGCGAGACGTGCAGGATCACCGTGCCGAAGGCGGTGCCGCTCATCCGCGCGTCGGAGATCCGCACCATGTCGGTGACGCCCTGGCGCGCCAGCTTGCGCGGGATCGGCAGATAGCCGGCCTCGGGCATGCCGGGAGCACCCTTGGGACCGGCCTGGCGCAGCACCAGCACGTCGTCGGCGGCCACGTCCAGCGCCTCGTCGTCGATGCGTCGCGCCATGTCCTCCAGCGAATCGAACACCACGGCGCGGCCGGTATGGCGCATCAGCCGCTCGGAAGCCGCCGAATGCTTGATGACCGCCGAGCGCGGCGCCAGGTTGCCGCGCAGCACGGCGATGCCGCCCATCGGCTTCAGCGGCGCAGCCAGCGTCCGGATCACGGTCTGGCCCGGCACCTCCTCGGCCCCGGCCACGACGTCGGCGAGCGTGCGGCCGTCGATGGTGGGCGCCGCGAGGTCGAGATGGCGGGCCACCTCCTTCAACAGCCGCGGCATGCCGCCGGCATGATGGAAATGCTCCATGTAGCGGGAGCCGGAAGGCTTCAGGTCGACCAGCACCGGCACCTCGCGGCCGATGGCGTCGAGCTCGTCGAGGTCGAGGCGCAGGCCGGCGCGCCGGGCGATGGCGGCGAGATGCACGACGCCGTTGGTCGAGCCGCCCAGCGCCTGCAGCGCCACCATGGCGTTGCGCAGGCTCGGCGCGGTGACGAGATCGCGGGCCAGCGGGCCGTCGCCGGCGGCGAGCCGCGCCGCCTGCCGCCCGGCGAGCTCGGCCAGATGGACGCGCTCGGCCATCACCGCCGGCGCCGACCCGGACAGCGGCAGGGCCAGGCCCAGCGCCTCCATCAGGCAGGCCATGGTGCTGGCCGTGCCCATGACGGTGCAGGTGCCGACCGACGGTACCAGGCGCGCATTGATCCGCTCTATCTCCGCCTGGTCGATGCGGCCGCCGCGGAAGGCGCCCCAGAGCCGCCGGCAGTCGGTGCAGGCACCCAGCTCCTCGCCCCGGTGGTGGCCGACCGACATGGGACCTGTCGGCAGCACGATCGCCGGCACCTCGCTGCTCACCGCCGCCATGACCTGGGCCGGGATGGTCTTGTCGCAGCCGCCGATCAGCACCACCGCGTCCATGGGCTGGGCGCGGATCATCTCCTCGGTCTCCATGGCCATCAGGTTGCGGAGATACATCGAGGTCGGGCTGGCGAAGCTCTCGTGGATCGAGACGGTGGGAAACACCATCGGCATGGCGCCCGACAGCATGATGCCGCGCCTGGCCGCCTCGACCAGCTGCGGCACGTTGCCGTGGCAGGGATTGAAGTCGCTGTGGGTGTTGGTGATGCCGACGATCGGCCGGTCGAGCGCGTCGTCGGAGTAGCCGGCGGCCTTGATGAAGGCCTTGCGCAGGAACAGCGAGAAGGCCTCGTCGCCGTAGCGGGTGAGCCTTCGGCGCAATCCTCGTGTCACGGGCGCAATCCTTTCGCGGCTCGTTCTAGCCCGCCTGGAGATGCAGCTCGCGGCGGATGTCCGTGCAGGCCGGGGGAGGCGTCCAGCCGGCGGGCTGCCGCCAGGTCCAGGCCAGCATCAGGCTGGCGGCGGGCAGCTCGAGCGGGGTGGCGCGCCGCTCGACCAGCGCCTTGGCCTCGGCGTCGGCCTGGAAGGTGACCTTCCAGTGGTGCCGGTGGGAGATCAGCAGCCCGGAGGCGGTGCAGTCCATCAGCCTCGCCAGCGTTGCGGCCTCGGCGATGATGGGCCGGCCGGTCCGCCAGTCGGGGGCCAGCTCGCGCCGCTTGGCGGGACCGAGCTCCTCCAGCCGCGAGCGGCTGAGCAGCACGTCGTAGCGCCCATAGTGATAGAGCGTCTCGAGCTCGGCGGTGGTGACCACGATCTCGGCGTCGGCGAGCCAGGGGGCCAGGGCCGCGGCCGCGGGCTGCCAGCGGATATAGGGGTCCTCGGGCGGGACCGATATGTCGGCGAGCAGGGTGCCGGTGCGCAGCCAGGCCGGGTTGGCCAGCAGCAGGAAGGCGATGGCGCAGGCGGCAAGGGCGCGGCCGAGGCCGGCACCCCAGCCGGCGGCGATGCCGAGCGCCGGCGCCAGTCCCTCGACGATCCGCCGCAGGCCGTCGCGCAGGCCGGGCCACGAGGCGGCGATGCCGATGCCCCAGGCGGCGAACAGGAACGGGAAGGCATAGGCCAGGTAGCGCAGGCTCTTGGGCCCGGCGAAGGAGTTGAGCAGGAAGGAGACGGCGAAGACGACGAGCGCCAGCAGGCCGGGGCCCGGCCGGACGACCACGGCGAGCAGGCCCAGGAGGCCGGTCGCCGGCCACAGGCTCGGATAGAACAGGCTGAGCCAGCCATGATAGAACCAGAACTGGCCGGATTCGCCCTGGTTGAACAGCGGCGCCCAGCGATAGCGGGCCCACAGGCTCTCCGCCATGCCGGAGGCCCACAGGCCGGCCAGCGCCACGGCGCCGGCGCCGAGCAGGCCGCCCGCCGTCAGCAGCCTGCGGCCGGGCGCCACGTCCCGATCGGCCAGCCAGGGCAGGCCCAGCGCCAGCGCTGCCCAGGCGCCGAGCCCGGCGATGCCCAGGATCGTGGTGTCCTGGAGGTGGGCCGCCATCGCCAGGCAGGCCAGGGCCGCGAGGCCGAGGATCGAGCGGCGGGCGAGCCCGCCCGGCTCGCGAACCGCCTCGAAGGTGGCGATCGCGCCCAGGAAGAACAGCAGGCTCTGCGGCCCGTAGAACCGGGCGAACTGGGCGGTGCCGACGGCGAAGGGCGAGGTGGCGAACAGCACGGCGGCGATCCAGGCCGCCAGATCGTCCGCCCTGGCGCGAAGCCAGCAGAACAGGGCGGCGACCAGCAGCGCCATCGACAGGGCGGCTGGGAGCCTCGCGGCGAACAGGCCGTCGCCGAACAGCCTGAAGCACTGCGCCACGAGCCAGGTGTAGGCGTAGCCGCGCTCGTAGAGGCCCTCGGCGATGCGCGGCTCGCCGGTGGCCAAGAGGCCGCGCGCCGCCAGCAGGTGATAGAGCTCGTCGTGGACGGGCAGGCCGTCGTCGAGGTTGATGCAGAACAGCGCCAGCGCGCCGAGGAAGACGAGCGACGGAACCAGCCAGCGCCACGCGCCGGCGGACCGCCGCGCGGCGCCTGTTCGAGCCTTCGCCGTCGCCAATCACCAACTCCGTGCCTGCGGACGCCCGCTCTTAGCCGAAACGGGGCCATGCGGCCACCGCTGCAGTCCTCAGATGCACCGCCCGCCGTCGACTTCCAGGCAGACGCCGGTGAGGAACGCCGCCTCGTCCGAGGCCAGGAACAGGGCGGCGTCGGCGACGTCCTTGGGCGTGCTGAGCCGGCCGAGCGGTACCGTGGCCTTGAACCTGGCGCGCAGCTCGGGCGTGTCGCCACCCATGAAGGAGGCGAGCAGCGGCGTCTCGCCGGCGACCGGGCAGAGCGCGTTGACGCGGATCCGGTCGGGCGCCAGCTCGACCGCCATCGACTTGGTGATCAGCACCGCCGCCCCCTTGCTGCCGTTGTACCAGCACAGGCCCGGCCGCGGCCGCAGGCCGGCCGTCGAGGCGGTGTTGATGATGACCCCGCCGCCGCCCTTGCGGAACACCGGCACGACGTGCCGCGCCGCCCAGTAGAGCGCCTTGACGTTGACGGCGTAGACGCGGTCGAAGTCGGCCTCCTCGACCTCGGTCATCGGCATGTTCACATGCGTGGTGCCGGCATTGTTGACCAGCACGTCGAGCCGGCCGAAGCGGTCGAGCGCATGGCCGATCATGGCGGCGGTGTCGGCGTCGCGCGACACGTCGGCCCCGAAGGCCGAGGCGGCGGCACCGATGTCCGTTGCCACGCGCCTTGCCGAATCTTCGACGAGATCGGCCACCACCACCTTGGCGCCCTCGCGGGCGAAGGTCCGCGCCATGGCCTCGCCGAAGCCGGAGCCGCCGCCGGTGACGATCGCCACCTTGTCCCGCAGTCGCATGGGTCCGCCCCTTTTCCTGCCTGCCCTGTGCTGCGATGAAGCCGGCGGCGGCCGAGCGGTCAAGCCGGCGCCATGTCGGAGGCAGCATGCAGACGACCAGGATCGAGCTTCCAGCACCGGCACCCGGCACGCAGCGCCACCTGCTGGCGCACCGGCTCGGACGGCCGGGCGCCCGGCCCAAGGCCTATCTGCAGGCGGCGATCCATGCCGACGAGCTGCCGGGCGTGCTGGTGCTGCGGCACCTGCTGCCGATGCTGGAGCGGGCCGAGGCCGAGGAGCGGCTGCGCGGCGAGGTGGTGCTGGTGCCCATGGCCAACCCGATCGGCACGGCGCAAGGCGTGATGCAGAGCCATCTGGGCCGCTACGACCTGGCGCGGATGAGCAACTTCAACCGCGGCTGGCCGGATTTCACCGCGGCGCTGGCCGACCGGGTCGCGGCGAGGCTCGGGCCTGTGGCCGCGGACAATGTGACGACGATCCGCGCCGCCTTGCGCGAGTTGGCCGACGGCCTGCCGGCGGTCGACGAGAACCGGGCGCTCAGGCGCGAGCTGTGCCGGCTGGCCGTCGATGCCGATCTCGTGCTCGACCTGCACTGCGACCTCGAGGCGGCGATGCATCTCTATCTCGGCACGCCGCTGTGGCCGGATGCCGCGGACCTCGCCGCCGAGATCGGCGCGCTGGCGGTGTTGCTGGACGAGGCCTCGGGGGGAAATCCGTTCGACGAGGCGTTCTCGGCGCCGTGGTGGACGCTGGCGCGCCGGTTCCCCGACCGGCCGATCCCGGTCTCTTGCCTTGCCGCCACCATCGAGTACCGGGGCCTGCGCGACGTCGAGGAGGGGCTGGCCCGGGACGACGCCGAGGCGCTGATGCGGTTTCTCGTCCGCCGCGGCGTGGTCGACGGCGAGGTCCCGCCGCTGCCCGCGGCCCGCTGCGAGGCCACGCCGCTGACCGGGGCGGCGATGATCGAGGCGCCGGTCAGCGGCATCGTGTTGTTCGACGTGGCCCCCGGCGAGGAGGTCGCGGCCGGCCGGCGCGTGGCGAGGCTGGTCGATCCGCTGCGGCAGGGCGAGACGGCGGTGGCGACGCCGGTGGCGGGCAGGGTGTTCGCCCGCAGCCTGCGCGGCTTCGCCAGGGCCGGCGACGTGATCGTCAAGGTGGCCGGCCGCGAGCCGATCACCGGCCGCGCCGGCAGCCTCCTGCCCAACTGAGCCAGGAGCCGAGCAGCGGCTCGAGATCCTGGATGCTGGCGATGACATGGTCGGCCAGCGGCACCAGCATCGAGGCGGCGGCACCGCCGGTGAGCACGCCGACGACGAGCCCGCAGCCGGCTTCGCGGCCCATGGCCAGATCCGCCGGGGTGTCGCCGACCATGGCGACGTCGGCGGGATCGAGCCCGCAGGCGGTGCAGAAGGCCAGCACCATTCCGGGCTCCGGCTTGACGCCATGGCCGGAATCGGAGCCGGCGAGGAAGTCGAGCGCGGGAGCGATGCCGAGCATGGCCGCCGTGGCGCGCGCGGGGGCGACCGTGTCCATCGTCGCCAGGCCGAGCTTGAGGCCGCGCCGGCGCAGCCGGTCGAAAAGGCCGGCCACGTCGCCCACCGGGCGCGGCGGGTAGCGTTCCAGATCGGTGAAGTGCCGATCGACCACCTCGAGCACGTCGACGGCGGCGAGCCCCTGGGCGGTCGACCAGTGCCGCGCGATCATCGCGTTGGTGGCCCACAACAGCGGGCTCGTCTCGTCGAAGCTGTCCTCGGCCACGCGGTAGCCCATGTGGGCGAGCAGGAGCTCGGCCGTGGTCGGCCGGCTGGCCATCGCCGTCAACTCGGCCGCCACGCCCAGATAGGCGGGGACCCAGGTGGCGCGGAAGTCGATCAGTGTGCCGTCCTTGTCGAACAGCACGCCGGCTTGTCGGATCACGGACTCGTCATGCTCCCATCAGGAACCGGTGATCGCCGTTGGCGTGGAATAGCCTTGGCTTTCGAAGTGTTCTAACGCTACGGCTCACAATCTCTCCGGGAGGACACTATCCATGCTCGCACGCGTCACGTCCATCGCACTCGGATTGGCCCTCGCGGGCCTGGTCGGCGCGGCGGGCGCGCAGGACATGGTGGCCAAGCGCCAGGAGGAGATGAAGGGCTTCGGCAAGAACCTGGGCGTCGTGAAGGGCGTCGTGGTCGACAAGAAGGGCACGCTGGACGACGCCGCGGCGGCTGCCGCCCACATCGCCGGCATCGCCCCGAACATCCCGAGCTGGTTCCCGGCCGGCAGCGACCAGGGCAAGACCAACGCGCTGCCGGTGGTCTGGGAGAAGCCCGACGAGTTTGCCGCCAAGGCCAACAACATGGCCGGCCTCGCCGCCAAGCTCGAGGCCGCCGCCAAGTCCGGCGACCAGGCCGCGACGATGGCGGCGTTCGCCGCTCTCGGCAAGGACGGTTGCGGCGCTTGCCACAGCACCTTCCGAAGGCCGCAGACCTGAAGCTGATCGGAATGTGTAAGGCGGCGGTGCTGCTGCTCGCCATGACGGCGAGCGCCGCCGCTGCCGATCCCGACCTGGTCACGCGAGGCGAGCAGGTCTTCAACATCGGCGGCTGCACGAACTGCCACACCCGCGAGGGCAGCCAGACCCTGGCGGGCGGAGCACCGCTGGTGACGCCGTTCGGCACGTTCCATCCACCCAACATCACGCCCGATCCGACGCACGGGATCGGCGGCTGGACGCAAGAGCAGTTCGACACGGCGATGCGCGAGGGGAGGTCTCCCTCGGGGGCACCGTACTATCCGGCCTTTCCCTATACCTCGTACACGCGGATGAGCGACGACGACCTCGTGGCGCTCAAGGCCTATCTCGACAGCCTGCCGCCCTCGGCGAACCCCAGCCCCGAGCACGAGCTGGGATTCCCGTTCAATCAGCGATGGGGA